>Ga0208242_100016_pt1 | contig 364521 bp, 346 predicted proteins | sample SubbioAug_CSW13A_FD_184825 | JGI IMG/M metagenome (GOLD analysis project Ga0208242, IMG submission 184825) | Serpentinite rock and fluid subsurface biosphere microbial communities from McLaughlin Reserve, California, USA - CR12Aug_CSW13A (SPAdes) | ecosystem: Environmental > Terrestrial > Deep...
GGGGGAGGTACTCGACCCCTGATCCGGACGGCTTTCGCCGCCTTCGTCCGCTCCGCGTCCAGCCGCGAACGGCAGAGCCACGTAGTTGGCCCGGACGGTGACCCCAGCCTCCCGGACGCGTGTGTGCGAGACACGCGCGCAGGCGCCGCATCCTGCTCCGCTTCAAAGCGCCCTCGAGAAGCGCCCCTCACGAACAGGACGCAGCGAACTTAAGCGCGGTACGGAGCGCGGGGATACGTATCCCCATCACGAAATGTTGCAGGCTACGCTCGCTCATATGATCCGCCGTCATTCCGGGGCGCTCGCATTCTGCGAGCGAACCCGGAATCCATGGTCACTTTCAGGATTTCGCATCATGGATTCCGGGCCTGCGCCAAGCAGGCGCATCCCGGAATGACGAACGCAAAGCGGAAAATCGCGGCGTGCGAGGACGAGACACCCGCAGTGCCTCCGTTAGAACGTCACCACGCCTCTGATCGACTCTCCGCGCTTCATCAGATCGAACGCCTTGTTGATGTCGTTCAGCGGCATCACGTGCGTGATCATCGGATCGATCTGGATTTTCCCCTGCATGTACCAGTCGACGATCTTCGGCACGTCGGTGCGACCGCGGGCGCCGCCGAAGGCCGTGCCTTTCCACACCCGGCCGGTCACAAGCTGGAACGGACGCGTTGCGATTTCCGCTCCCGAGGGCGCGACGCCGATGACGATCGATTGACCCCAGCCGCGATGGCACGCCTCCAGCGCCTGGCGCATCACGGTGACGTTGCCTGTGCAGTCGAAGGTGTAGTCCGCGCCGCCGATCTGATCTTCCTTCGTCTTCGTCATGTTGACGAGATAGGGGACAAGGTCCTTGCCGACTTCCGTCGGGTTGACGAAATGAGTCATGCCGAAGCGTTCGCCCCAGGCTTTGCGGTCGTTGTTGATGTCGACGCCGATGATCATGTCGGCACCGGCGAGCCGCAGGCCTTGCAGCACATTCAGTCCGATGCCGCCGAGGCCGAACACGATGGCCTTCGCGCCTTGCTCAACCTTCGCGGTATTGATCACCGCACCGATGCCGGTGGTGACGCCGCAGCCGATGTAACAGACCTTGTCGAACGGCGCGTCCTCGCGGATCTTCGCCACGGCGATCTCCGGCAGCACGGTGTAGTTCGCGAACGTCGAGGTGCCCATGTAGTGATGGATCGGCTTGCCGCCCAGCGAGAAGCGGGATGTGCCGTCCGGCATCAGGCCTTGTCCCTGCGTGGCGCGGATCGCGGTGCAGAGATTGGTCTTCCGCGAAAGACAGGACGGACATTGGCGGCATTCCGGCGTGTACAGCGGAATGACGTGGTCGCCTTTCTTGACGCTGGTGACGCCGCGACCGACGTCGACAACAACGCCTGCGCCCTCATGGCCGAGAATAGCGGGGAAGAGGCCTTCCGGATCGGCGCCTGACAGCGTGAATTCATCAGTGTGACATACGCCCGTCGCCTTGACCTCGACCATAACCTCGCCCTCGCGGGGGCCTTCGAGCTGAACGGTTGTGATCTCGAGCGGTTGACCGGCAGCGGTGGCGACGGCGGCGCGAACATCCATGAACTGAATCCTTCTTGTAGCTTGCGGCTGTGTCGGTCTGCGTTTTTTGAACGCATGACCCGGCACATTTGATGATTGCCCGACACCATAGGATCGGGCAAGCAGTTGCGCAAATGAGCCAATCGCCGCCCCAGCACACATTCGAATCGATTGCCTCGCGCGCCGCGCCGGCGATCTTCGTCCTGCTGTGGAGCACTGGATTTATCGGCACAAAATACGTGCTGGCCGGCGCGGAGCCGCTGACCTATCTCACAGTGCGGATGGCGCTGGTGGCGCTGCTGATGGGCGTGATCGCAACGATCTGGCGCCCGAAATGGCCGGATCGCGCGGGCGTCATTCACAGTGCGATTGCAGGGCTTCTTGTCCATGGCTTCTATCTCGGCGGGACTGCGGTCGCGATCTTCCACTCCGTGCCTGCGGGGCTGTCTGCGCTCATTCCGGGACTGCAGCCGATCCTGACATCCACACTCGCAAATCGCTGGCTCGGTGAGCGAGTCACGCCGCTGCAGTGGCTCGGGCTCTTGATGGGTCTCGCCGGGACGCTGATCGTCCTGCATGGGCGTTCACTCTCGGGAGAGGCGGGCTGGGGCTGGTTGGGCACGTGCGTTGCGCTCGTCAGCATCACGCTCGGCACGCTTTACCAGAAGCGCTACTGCACCCATATCGACTGGCGGACCGGGAATTTCATTCAGTTCGTCGCGGCGGGGCTGCTGTTTGCGCTCGGTGCATGGTTGTTCGAGACGCGTGTGATCGTCTGGAATCGCGAGTTTGTGCTCGGCCTCGCCTGGCTTGTCATCGCGCTTTCGATCGGGTCGATCGGGTTGCTCTACTGGCTGATCCGGCATTCGGCCGCGACACGTGTGGCGAGTCTCTTCTATCTGGTGCCCGGCGTCACCGCGATCATGGCGTACGTGCTGTTCGACGAGCGGCTTGATGTGATCTCGATCGCCGGCATGGTGATCTGCGCCGCGGCTGTGCTGCTGGTCAATCGCCCGATGAAGACGGACGTCTCGCCGGGCAGCTAGTCGCGCGTTTTTGCGTAAGCCGCGAGCGCCCGCGCGCGTGCAGCCCTGTGGTCGACGATCGGCTCCGGATAGGTTTTTCCCAGCGTCACGCCGGCTGCGGCCAATTCCATCGGCGTGGCTTCCCACGGCTGATGGATCAGTTTGGCCGGAAGGCGCGCCAGCTCCGGCACCCACTTCGAGACGTAACTGCCGTCGGGATCGAACTTCTCGCCTTGCAGGATCGGATTGAAAACGCGGAAGTAGGGCGCGGCATCGGCGCCCGAGCCGGCAACCCACTGCCAACTCGCCGGGTTGCTGCCGGGATCGGCATCGACCAGCGTGTCCCAGAACCATTTTTCGCCGTCGCGCCAGTCGATCAGCAGATGCTTCACAAGGAACGATGCGACCACCATGCGCACGCGGTTGTGCATGATGCCGGTGTGCCAGAGCTCGCGCATGCCGGCATCGACGATGGGATAGCCGGTGAGACCGCGCTGCCAGGCGCGCAACGCCTTGCGATCGTTGCGCCATGGGAAGGCGTCGAACGAGGGCTGGAGATTTTTCTCGGCCAGTTGCGGAAGATCGAACAGCAGATGGCGCGAGAACTCGCGCCAGCCAAGCTCGCTCAGGAACTTGGCGACGTCATTGGCGATAGCTGGCTTCCGTGCGGCGGCGAAATTGGCGGCGTGCCAGACTTGTCGCGGACTGATTTCGCCGAAGCGGAGATGTGGCGACAGCTTCGAGGTGCCGTCGCGGTCCGGACGGTCACGCAGCGTTGCGTAGTCCCCGATGCCGTGATCGAGGAAACCCTTCAGCCGCTCCTGTGCCGCTGCTTCACCCGGCGTCCATGTCTCGCGCAATCCCGCCGCCCAGTCGGGCCGGGTTGGCTCGAGGTTCCAGGAGGCGAGGTCGTCGGTGGCGACCTTCGGACCAGCTTTCAATTTTTTTGGCGTAGGCAAGGGCTGCGACGGGTCGCCGAGGCTCAGGACGCGTTTCCAGAATGGCGTGAATACGCGCAGGCCACGGCCTTCCTTGTTACGCAGGTTTGAGGGCCTCACCAGCAGGTCGCCCGGAAAGCCGTGCGATTCCACGCCAATACGGTCGAGGGCCGCGGTGACTGCCCGCTCGGCTGCGGCCTGTCCTGGGACATCGCTCTCGATCCAGTGGACCGCGGCGGCACGGGCCTCCTGTGCAAGGCCTGCAATGACCTCCGTGGCAGGACCCCGGCGCAGGATCAGTGACTGGCCACGCGCGACAAGGCTTCCGTGCAGGCTCCGCAGCGACTGGGCGAGCCACCATCGCGACGCACTGCCGATCGGCCGTTCGTGCGGGTGTTTGCCGTCCTCGTCCAGGACATAGAGGCAAAGGAGCGGCGCGCCGGTCTCTGCGGCCGCGTGCAGCGCCGGATGGTCGGAAAGCCGCAGGTCGTCACGGAACCAGACGATCAGGGGGGAGGCCGAGGAACCCGTCATTGCACTGGCGATCCTGACTGCCGCAGCCTGATGCGGCCGCCTGGCGAACTGTTAAGGGGACGGTAAACATAAACTGTCAAAATCAATCGATTTTTCATCGGAATACATTTTCTGGGGACGACACGATGGCACTCGGCTTGGGGAAGAATTCCTTCGGTTTCCTGAAGTTCAAACTCGGGACAAAGGCCACGATCTGCGCGGCGATGCTGATCGCGGCAACCACCTCGATGGTGGTGGGCGCAGCCTACTGGTCGCTGAGCACGGAGTTCGAGGCAAGGGGCAAATCTGACATCGAAACCAGTCTTCGAACGCTGGCTCTGGCATTCGCCGAGACCTATGGCGACGCCAGGATCACCATCAAGGACGGCATTGTCAGCCGCGCCGAAATCCCGGCGATGCCTGAGTTCAAGGATCACCAGACCGTGGACCGGGCGACGTCCTATGTGGGCGGCAACGCAACTCTTTTTGTCTATGACGAAGCGACCCGGCAGTTCGTTCGCCGGACCACCAACGTCAAGAAGGAAAACGGCGACCGAGCCGTCGGGACCCAGTTGGCGCCGGATCATCCCGCGCAGCCGGTTATCCGGAGCGGGCAGGCCTATAAGGGACCCGCTGTGCTGTTCGGCAAGAGTTTCATGACCGCCTATCAGCCGGTGTTCGACCCGGCAGGGAAAATCATCGGAATTCTCTACGTCGGAATTCCGACGGCGCCGCTCGATGCCATGCTTCTTCACGCCATGCAGATGATGACCGCCGCCGCAATCGTGGGAGCGTTGCTGGTTCTCGGTCTGACGATGCTGATCGTGCGCAGCGTGACAAAGCCACTGCGCTCCGTCACCGATACGCTCACGTCGCTGGCAGAGGGCAAGCCCGATGTGACGATCAATCATGTCGATCGTTATGACGAAATCGGCTCCATCGCCCGGACCATTGGCGTGTTCAAGAACAATTCGCTCGAGCGACGCCGGCTCGAGGCGGAGCGGAAGACTGCCGAGGCGGAGTCGGCCCAGCGACGCAAGGCGGAACTGCAAAGCTTTGTGGATGAATTCCAGTCAAACGTCGGCGGCATCATCGACAAGGTGCTGCATTCGTCCGGTGAATTCGAGAGTGCTGCACGCAATCTCATGGAGACCGCGCGCAGCACGGCGCATCTGTCAAAGGCCTCCGCTAATGCCTCGACACAGGCATCCGAGCATGTGCGCAACGCAGCCGCTGCATCGGAGGAACTGACAAGCTCCATTGCCGAAATCAGCCGCCGGGTTCAGGAGTCAAACGGCATTGCCGCCAGCGCCGTTCAACAGGCGGTCGCCACCGATGCGCGGATGGCCGATCTGTCGAAGGCGGGCGATCGCATCGGCGATGTCGTAAAGCTGATCACATCAATTGCGGAGCAGACCAACCTTCTGGCGCTCAACGCGACCATCGAGGCTGCGCGGGCAGGCGAGGCCGGACGCGGTTTCGCCGTGGTGGCGCAGGAGGTCAAAAACCTGGCCGGCCAGACCGCGAAGGCGACCGACGAGATCAGCAGCCACATCGTCAACATGCAGTCCGCCACCCGTGAATCGGTCGCCGCGATCAAGGCCATCGGACAGACCATCGAACAGATCAACGACATCGCGACATCGATTGCTGCCGCGGTCGAGCAGCAGGGGGCGGCGACGGAGGAAATCGCCAAAAGCGTTCAGGCTGCCGCGAGCGTTACGACTGAAGTCGCCGCCAACGTCGGCGACGTTGCCAGCGGTGCGAACCGGACCGGCGAAACCTCAGACGAGATATTCAAGTCGGCGCAGGTGCTGAGCGGCGAAAGCCTGCACCTTCAGGCCGAGGTCGGGCGCTTCCTTGATGGCGTCAGGGCGGCGTGACGGTTTTCTGTGCTGGAACCTTGCCTGAGTGCAACCGGAACGGCAGTGATGCGTACCTACTGCGGGTCTGGATAGCTCGGGAGGTTCATTTGAAGCGAAATGTCATTCTTTATCTGGCGACACTGCTGGTCATTGTCCCGATCGATTTTCTGTTTCTCGGACTTGTCGCAAAAGGTTTTTTCACCTCGCAGGTCGGCGAGATGCTGGGCACGATCCGCATCGCGCCGGCGATCCTGTTCTATCTGCTCTATGCGGCGGGCATCCTGATCTTTGTCAGTGCAGGTCCTGACGCGACGTGGCAGTCGACGCTTCTCTACGGCGCACTGTTCGGTTTCTTCTGCTACGCGACGTTTGAACTGACATCGCTGTCGCTGCTGAAACACTGGACCTGGCCGGTGGCGATCGTTGATATCGCATGGGGCTCCTTCGTGACGGCGGTGTCCTCCACGCTGGGGCTGTTCGTCGCGAACTGGCTGACCCCGCGGATTTGACGGCGGCAATAAAAAAGGGACGCAACGCGTCCCTTTTTCTTCTCGGTGTCCGCCGGGTTACCTCGGCTGCGGAACGATCCGGATATAGGGCTTCGGCGATTTCCAGCCGCCCGGATAGATCGTCTTGGCTTCTTCGTCGCTGACCGAGCCCGCGATGATGACATCCTCGCCCTGTTTCCAGTCGGCGGGGGTGGCAACGCGATGCTTGGCCGTCAGTTGCAGCGAGTCGATCACGCGCAGGATCTCGTCGAAGTTGCGCCCGGTGGTCATCGGATAGACCAGCACCAGCTTCACTTTCTTGTCGGGTCCGATGATGAACACTGTCCGCACCGTCGCGTTGTCGGCTGCAGTGCGGCCATCCGCGCCGCCGGTCGTATCGGCCGGCAGCATGTTGTAGAGCTTCGCGACCTTGAGTTCGGTGTCGCCGATCATGGGATAGTTCGGCGCGTATCCCTGCGTCTCCTTGATGTCCTCGCCCCACTTCTCGTGCCGGTCGACCGGATCGACGCTGATGCCCATCAGTTTGACGCCGCGCTTGTCGAATTCCGGTTTCAGCCGCGCCAGCGTTCCGAGTTCGGTGGTGCAGACGGGAGTGAAGTCCTTGGGGTGCGAGAACAGCAGGGCCCAGCTATCGCCGATCCAGTCGTGAAATTTGATGCGTCCCTCGGTGGTATCAGCATCGAAATCGGGCGCCACCGCGCCAATCTGGATTGTCATGGTTTTGGCCTCACGTACTTGGAGTTGCGAGGAAAATCTCGCTGCGGTGATATATCGGCATATGCTCCAAAACGAAACCGGGTCGTGAAAAGGGCAACGTCTTTCTCTCGAAGGACGTCTCTTCGGAAAATCCGTTCTGCCGCAAGCTGGATTAATGAAAATTCATAATTGTCCGGTGCGCGCTCACTTTTTCGCTATGCCCCGAATTTGACTTTGATGCGCCGCAACGCCGCCGGTTCCGGCTGGCATTGCATGAACCATGCGGACGGTCAGTGCGACCAATCCGCAACCATAAAGGAAAGAAGCGCGCTCCGAATCGCTTCATTAACGCTTCGTTTACATCCGCATGAAAATGCTGCGGGACACAAAAAGAGAATAGTAACATGACGTCCGCCTCGATCATCTCCAACGCTCCGCTTTCCGAACTGATCCGGAAAATCGAAACCAGCTCCGTTGCCGACCGCGATGTGTCCGCTTACGCGCTCGCTTTCGTCCGCGATGGGGTCATCACCGGTGAGGGGCCAACGACCACAGGCCGCGTGCATTTCTCGCGGGCGCTGGATGCCGACGATGCAGCCTGGTGCGCGCGCATTCTCAACGCCGCGGCGAACACCAACGAGCCCATCAGCCGCGCCGAGGCTGAAACCCTTTTCGAGATCAACAAGGCCGCGACCGAGCGCAGCGACGACGGCCGGTTCGACGATCTTTTCACCAAGGCAATCGTTCATCACGCGGCAGCCGCTTCCGGCCTGCCGGTGCCGCCTCGCTCCGTTGCGCTGTCTCCCGAAACTTCGATCGAGAGCTGGGCGCCCACCACGGCGGTCGGCGTCAATACCGAAGTGCTCGAGTGGATCGCCGGCCAGATGCGCGGCACCCGCCGCAACAACCGCGCACTCGCGGTGCTGGTCGCGAGCCTGATCGGCGCGGCGACCATGCCGCTTGCACATACGCTGCCGAACTTCCTCGACCTTGGAATGTAAGGCGAGCGGTTCGCGAAACAGGACGAGCAGGCGTTATTTCACGCCTGCCGTCGTGGCCATCTCCGGAAGGCCAACCGTTTTTCCCGGAAATCCCGCCACATCGAAGTAGTGCTGCTGCTGGACGCGCTGGAATTTCAGCACGGTTCTCAGGCCGTTGGCCGCCGGCTTGCCGGAGATAGTGGTGGCGAACGATTTCGGCGTCAGGCCATTCGGCATCGCTTCCGTTATCACACGGCCCATCAGTACGCCCTTTGGCTTGCGCTTCAGGCCGAGAAGGTGCGCGGCGGTGATGCCGACGTCGGCATTGCTCACGGGCAGTTCACTGGCAAAACCGGTTTTGAAATCAGGACCAATTGCCGCCATGAAATTCATGGTGTCGCCCCGGCTGAAACTGCCGTGCATGCCTTGACCCTGCCGGAGCACGGTGTCGGCGATCTCGACAGAACACAGCGTCGGTTCATCGCAATCCGTGGAGTAGGAACGGAAGTTCACGACGATTGCCGGGTGCGGCGTCACCGCCTTGCCCCTTAGGCTGAGAGTCGACAGCGGCAGCGTGCCGGGAAATTTCCCGAGTTTGTCTTCGACGAAAATGCCGCTGACATAGTCCTGCTCCAGCAGCGCCTGCACGGTGCGGCCTGCAAGCTTCTTGTCGCCCTTCGGCAGATAGATCAGATCGGAGCCGCCGTTGGTTGCGACCACGAGGTCCGGCTTCAGCGGGTCTTTGCCCAGCAGACCGTTGCCGGCCTTGGGATAGGCGTTGGCACCAATCTGCTTGTTGCTGTCGTTGGGATCGAACAGCGGCAGGTTCAGCGTTTTTGCAAGATCGAGTGCGAGGAAACCGAGTGGCAGAAAGCCCGGCGGTGTATCAGGATAGGTGTTCTTCACCGTCGGACTGGTCTTGCTCTCCTTCGAGATCGTCGAGAAGCCGTGATCCGCTGAAACGATGATGTTGGTGCTGGCGGAGAGCCCGAGATCGTCCAGCGCCCTGCGCAGTTGCGCGAGATTGTTGTCGGCGTTCCTGATCGCCGCGAGCGAGGAGGGGCCATTGATGCCGGGCGTCACGCTGTTGAGGCTGTCGCCCTGATTGTGCTGGGTGCCGTCCGGATCGCGCGACCAAAACACCAGCACGAAAGGCTTGTTGCGCGCCTTGAACATCGGCAGCACGACCTTGCTGGCGACGTCGGCGAGATATTCCTGCTGCTTGATGTTGGCGACGACCGTTCCGGGCGTCTTGGCGTCACCGGCTTTCCCGTTATCGCCGCGGCCAGGTGTCGCGAGGGGAAGGTTTGCGGCGGTCAGGGCGGCCTTCATTTCATCGGACAGCGGAATCCCGATCGGCTTGCCGTCTTTTTCGACCGCGCCGGTCTGATCATCGATCGTGATCGTCTTGGTTCCGGTCCGTTCGGTGTGATCGAACAGGAATGTCGGGCCAACCTTGCCGATGGCGGCGGTGCTGAACCCCGCGTCTCGCGCGGCTTTCAGCAGGGTTTCCTCGTTGAGATAGTCGCCGTTGAAGTCCTTATCGACCTCACCCAAAATCTGGTCATGCTCGATGAACGGCACCACCGTGCCCAATTGGCTCGGAACCGACTGCACGGGATGGCCGGTATAGATCGAGTTGCTGAAGGTGCCGGTGTCGCCGAGATAGTGCCCGGTCGACATCCCGGACGCATTGGCCATGGTGAAGGTCGGGAACAGGGAGTGGGAGTTCTTGAAATTCACGCCCTTGTCGCGCACGGCGGCCATCGCAGGCGCCAGTTCGGGGGTGACCTTAAGCGCGCGGAGCCCATCTGGCACGAACAAAATCAGGTTGCGGGGCTGGCTGTTTTGAGCGAAAGCCATAGCCGATGACAACGCCAAAAAACCGAAGGAAATGAAAGAAATGGTGCGGCGCATGGGAGACTCGCTTTGGCTGGATATGCGGTCAATGCAGGTGTGCGGAGCGGTAGCTTGGTGTAGTTAGGCCCCGCGACAGAATTGTTACAACCAGCCAAGCATGCAAAATAGCGGTTGAAAGCTATTCCGGCCGAATTCCGCCCTTAAGGTCCAAATCACCTCATGTTCAAGAAGATACTGATCGCCAATCGCGGCGAAATCGCCTGCCGGGTCATCAAAACCGCGCGCCGTATGGGCATCAAGACGGTCGCCGTCTATTCCGAGGCCGACCGCGATGCGCTCCATGTCGAGATGGCGGATGAGGCCGTCTTCATCGGGCCGCCGCAGGCCGCCGAGAGCTATCTCGTGATGGAGAAGATCGTCGAGGCCTGCCGCCAGACCGGCGCCGAGGCGGTGCATCCGGGCTACGGCTTCCTGTCCGAACGTGAGGCCTTCCCGCGCGCCCTTGCGGCGGCAGGGATCGTTTTCATCGGCCCCAATCCGGGGGCGATCGCCGCGATGGGCGACAAGATCGAATCCAAGAAGGCCGCGGCCAAGGCCAAGGTTTCCACCGTGCCGGGTTATCTCGGCGTGATCGAAGACAGCGCGCATGCAGCCAAGATTGCCGACGAGATCGGCTATCCGGTGATGATCAAGGCATCAGCCGGCGGCGGCGGCAAGGGCATGCGCATCGCGCACTCGAAGTCTGAAGTCGAGGAAGGCTTCAACCTCGCCAAGGCCGAAGCGAAAGCATCGTTCGGCGACGACCGCGTTTTCGTCGAAAAGTTCATCGTCGATCCGCGCCACATTGAAATTCAGGTGCTCGGCGACAAGCATGGCAACGTGATCTATCTCGGCGAGCGCGAATGCTCGATCCAGCGCCGCAACCAGAAGGTCATCGAAGAGGCACCGTCGCCGCTGCTCGACGAAGCCACGCGCCGCAAGATGGGCGAGCAGGCCGTCGCGCTGGCCAAGGCCGTGAACTACGATTCCGCCGGCACGGTGGAGTTCGTGGCGGGCCAGGACAAGAGCTTCTACTTCCTCGAAATGAACACCCGTCTTCAGGTCGAGCATCCGGTGACCGAACTCATCACCGGTGTCGACCTTGTGGAGCAGATGATCCGCGTCGCGGCCGGCGAGAAACTCGCGCTGACGCAGAAGGACGTCACGCTGACGGGGTGGGCCGTCGAGTCGCGCGTCTACGCCGAGGATCCGTTCCGGAATTTCCTGCCGTCGATCGGCCGCCTGGTGAAGTATCGCCCGCCCGCGGAGAGCAAGGTGGACGATATCACCGTGCGCAACGACACCGGCGTGCAGGAAGGCGGCGAGATTTCGATCTATTACGATCCGATGATCGCCAAGCTGGTGACCCATGCGTCATCGCGCGCTGCCGCCATCGAGGCGCAATCGCGGGCGCTGGATTCGTTCTATATCGACGGCATCCGTCACAACATTCCGTTCCTGTCGGCGCTGATGAATCATCCGCGCTGGCGCGAGGGCAATCTTTCGACGGGCTTCATCAATGAAGAATTTCCGAAAGGCTTTGGCCCGCGCGCACCGGAAGGCGAAACCGCAAACCGGATCGCGGCGGTAGCTGCCGCCGTCGATCATATTCTGGGCGAGCGCAAGCGCCAGATTTCCGGCCAGTTGAACGGCCGCGCCGTGTCGCGTGAGCGTCGCCGCGCGGTGTGGCTCGACCGGAACGAAGTGCAGCTCGAAGTCGCGCGGGACGGTGAGGGCATCGCGGTGCGTCTCGTCGGCGCCGACGGCGCGCTCGGGCAGCCGGCCACGCTGCTCTCGAACTGGAAGCCGGGCGATCCGGTCTGGCAGGGTACCATCGCGGGACACCCCGTCGCTGTGCAGGTGAGGCCGATGCCGAATGGCTTCCGGCTGGCCTATCAGGGCTGCGAACTGCCCGTGCAGGTCTTCACCGAAACCGAGGCTGCGGCAGCACGTCTGATGCCGGTGAGCTCAGCCGCCGATACCGGCAAGAAGGTGCTGTGCCCGATGCCGGGTCTCGTGATCTCGATCGCCGTGACCGAAGGTCAGGACGTGAAGGCCGGCGAGACCCTTGCGGTCATCGAGGCGATGAAGATGCAGAACGTCCTGCGCGCCGAGCGCGACGGCGTTGTGAAGAAAATCGCCGCCACCCCGGGCGCGACACTGGCTGTCGATGCACTGATCCTCGAATTTGCTTGAGGGTGAAATGGTCCCACAGGAGAAGCGCGAAGCATTCCGTGCCATCCTGTCGGGCCGTGACGTGGTTCGCCCCGGTTCGGTCTACGATCCGATCTCGGCGCGCATCGCCGAGGATGTCGGGTTCGAGCTTGGGCTGCTCGGCGGATCCGCCGCGTCGCTGACCATTCTGGGCGATCCGGACCTGCTGCTGATCACGTTGTCCGAGCTTGCCGAGCAGGTGCGCCGCATTTGCCGCGCCGGAAAAATCCCCGTGCTAGTCGACGCCGATCATGGCTACGGCAACGCGCTCAATGTCCGTCGCACCGTTCAGGAGCTTGAAGCTGCCGGCGCTGCGGGTCTCACCATCGAGGACACGCTGCTGCCGCAGGCTTATGGGCAGGCCAAGCCGCAGGTGATCTCGATCGAGGAAGGTGTCGGCAAGATGAAGGCTGCGCTCGACGGGCGCTCCGATCTGTCGCTCGTCATCGTCGGCCGCACCGGCGCAGCGTCGATCACCAATATCGACGATACGGTCGCGCGCGCGAGGGCCTATGAAGCGACCGGTGTCGATGCGCTGTTCTTCACCGGCCTCAAAACCCGCGCCGAATTGCAGGCCATCGCCGCTGCGACGAAACTGCCGATCATCATGGGCAGCGCCGATGGCGAGCTTGCCGACATGGCGTTTCTTGCCAGTCAGCGCGTAAAAGTCGCCAATCAGGGACATCAGCCGATTGCTGCCGCAACGCAGGCTGTTTACGAAACGCAAAAGGCGTTGCGTGATGGCGTTGCACCGAAGGACTTGAAGGGATTGCCGTCGGCGGAGCTGACCAACCGCGTGATGCGCGGTGCGGACGTGAAGATACGCAACGACGAATTCCTCGGACTTAAGAAATAAATCCGCGAGGCCGGTTCGATGAGCGACGTCATTCGCCACATCATCGTGCGAGGGAAGGTGCAGGGCGTCGGATACCGCGCCTGGATCGAGGGCGAGGCAGTGGCTCGGGGACTCGCCGGATGGGCGCGCAACCGCAAGGACGGCACGGTGGAAGCGGTGCTGTCCGGTTCCGAATCCGGTGTGGCAGCATTGATCGAAAAATGCCGGCACGGTCCCGGCATGGCGCGCGTGACGGCCATCGACAATGAACCGGCCGGCGACGACATGTTGAAACTGCGCACGTCCGGCGAACGCTTCTCCGTGCTGCCGACGATCTAGGCCGCAGCGAGAGTTACCTTGCCGCAGCTTCCTTGCGGAAGGTCGCGGCCAGAATACGCAGCGCGGCCCGTTTCGATGCGTCGCTGACTCGGGAATAGAGCATCACCTTCGATGCGCTCAGCCGAGGTAATCCGAGTGCCGGTCCGACATCGATCATTCCCGCTGGTGCGATCCGTTTCGCCAGCGGCGCGACAGCAAGGCCCGCCGCCGCTGCGGCAACGACGGCGCTCACACCGCCGCCGATGAAGGCCTCGGTCCATTTCACCTTTGCCTTGTCGAGCGCCCGCGTTGCGCTGGCGCGAACGCCGCACGGCGCTGCCAATGCCGCGACGCGCAGCGTTTCGCCCCTGGCCCAGTGAAATCCGGGCGAGGCGAACCAGCCAAAGTCATCGATGCAAAGTGTTTCCCCGCCGCGCCGGCTGCCTTCCTGACGCACGACGACCGCATCGAGATCGCCGCCGTCGAACGCATCCAGCAACGTCCGTGAGAAATCGATGGTGACCGCCAGCGTTAGCGACGACGATGCGGCGTGCAGTTTTTCAAGAATGGGCACGAGTTCGGGACCGGCGGCATGATCGCTGATGCCGAGAGTCAATTGCTGGCTCACCGGAACAGATCCCGAGACCGCGCGATCATGGGCAGCCATCAGCACGCGCGCGTTGTCCTGAAAGGCCGCGCCGTCGGCGGTCAACCTGACAGCGCGGGGAGAGCGCTCGACCAGCCGCTTTCCGAGCGTGGCTTCAAGGCGCTGGAGTTTCATGCTGACGGCCGCCTGCGTCGTGCCGAGGGCCTCGGCGGCGCGGGTGAAGCTTTGAAGTTCCGCTACCAGCAGAAAGGCCTGAACGGTGGGAATATCGAGGGTATTCATTTCATTATCACATATCGTTATGATTGATATATCAAATCATAAGATACCAATATGATGAGGCCTGGTCTACCTTCTCTTCATGCGCTGCGGCGCAGTCAATTCAGGAGAAAGTCCATGCCCCTCATCACAGTCCAGTACACCTCACAACGGAATGCTCCCTCGCTGAAGGCCGATATCGCGGCCGCTGTCACCAAGCTGTCGGCTGACATTCTGCACAAGGATCCCAAGGTCACCGCCGTAATCGTGCAGTCCGTCGATCCCGCCGACTGGTTCGCAGGCGGACGATCGCTGGCGGAGCAGAAGCTGGCCAGCGTCTGGGTCGATATTCACATCTCGGACGGGACTAACAGCAAGGACGAAAAGGCTGATTTTATCGCCGAGACGTTCAAGCGGATGGATGACCTGCTGGGACCGCTGCACAATGAGAGCTACATTTACGTCCATGATGCGCGCGCGGATGCTTACGGGTTTGGCGGCCTGACGCAGGAGCGCCGCTATATCGCCGGCAAGCTGGCGGCCGCGCCACGCAGCGCCGCGGCTTGAGATCAGATCAGGCGCCTTCGAGGATTGCAGGATTATCCTCGAAGGCCTGTATCCGCCTCAGAGGCTTTGATCGAGGCTGATGTGCGGGGTCGTCTTTAGAATGCTGTTCCGTTGCGCAAGGGCCAGATCGTAGTCCGGCTTCAGAGCAATGGCGGAGTTGAAGCTTGTGAGGGCTTCCTGATGCCGCCCGAGTTGCTGGAGGGCGAGGCCGCGATTGTAATGGAGCATTGCGATGTGCGGCTGAAGGCCGATCGCGAGCCTGAGCTGTTGCTCCGCAGCTTCAAACCTGTGTTGCTGGAGTAGCGCGACGCCGAGGAGATATGTCGCGTCGACGTGCTTCGGTTCAGCTTGCAGGATGGCCCGGTACATTTTCTCCGCTTCCGCGATCTGCCCGCGTTGATGAAAGCCTTTGGCCGCGTTGAGATTTGCCGGCACCGCGCGCCGCCGCTCGGCGTCGAGATTTTTCAGCAATTGAGCCGCGTCGGAATGATTGGGATCGGCATCCAGAATCTGGCGGCAGGCTTGGGCGGCTTCCTCAAGGCTGCCTTCCTTTTTCATGCGTAATGCGCGATCGAACACCACCGGTAAGGTCAGGGGCTCAAGCGCTCCGCGAGGGTTGCGCTGGTCACGCGTGCTCACGCGCAGACATTCGACCCGCCGATCGATGCCGCCGAAATCATACTTGTAGGGAAAGTCACCGGTCTGAAGGTCGTAGACGGCGAAACCGTTCTCGATGCCCCAGCGGACGCATTGCAGGTGAAGCACGAAGCCGGGAGGAGGGCGTTTGACGTTAAGGTCGCGTCCATTCAGCAGGCTGATCAGCGAGCGGTTTTTCCAGTCGATGAGGCTGGCCTGAATGCCGATCCGGTTTTCTCCCTGCCAGAGAATCGGCAGGTACAGCGCATTGTCCGCGAAGCAGGACCGCAGCATGTTGCGGAAATTATTCATCATGCCGTAGGGCAGCCGCGGATGGTACCGCGCGGCGAGCTTGGCAGCCCATTGCAGTTCCCAGAATTTCAGAAGCGCCTCGATATCGTCTTCAATCGTTTCCGGCGTGGGGGTGGTGATCCTGTATTCGCTGTCTTCAGCCTGCCGCAAGGCGGCGCGCGCATTCCGCCGCGCCTTCGCATCGAGCCTCTCGTAGAGGAAGGCATCCCAGGTACCGGGCAAATTCACATAGACATAGATGTCGTGATCGATGCCGTCGCCGTCGTCGGGGCGCTGGATCTTGTCGGTGATGAAATCGGATGATGGAAACTCGTCCAGGAAGAGCTTGAGGCGCTCCGGCGAGGCGAAGATGTTTTCAAGGTGAAGTCGCGCCCAGTTCAGCCGCTTGGCGTGGCTGGCGAAGGCGAGAATTGTCTGTTGCGCGAATTTGGGATCGCAAATGAAGCCGGTATAGCCGGCGAAGTATCCGCCGCCGGTGCGCAGTTCGTTGTGGAATTTACCGTCCCGGCCCTGTTCGGTCCGCAATTGCAGCGGGAAGAAGCCGGCATAGTCCGAGGAATTGGCGTTCTCTTTTGCAGCCAGAACGATCCACTGACAGCCGAGCTTTTCAAACCACCCCGCAATCCATGTCCAGGACATGTAGAACTGCGCTTCGGGGTCCGCTTGATACACAGCCTCCCAATTGCTCCGAACGCGGAGCAACGTGTCCCTGGTTCTGATCACATCCACATGCATGGCTTTGACCTTTGCTCCTGAGAGCGCTGGCGCACGAATGAGAAGTGTCTGCAGGCGAAGGCTGTTCTGGCTGTATGTCCTTGCTCAAAAACTGAGATTGGCCCGATTACGCCATGGAAGGGCGGCTATTGGCAAGGCTGTTTCCGGTGGCCTCAGGCGCCAAAGACGTCCTTGAAGGCCTGCCTCAGGGCCACGTCCACGTCTGTCATCGCCACCGGCAGGCCCAGGTCGACAAGGCTGGTGACGCCGTAGCGCGGGTCTTCGACCCCGCAGGGGACGATGCCCGAGAAGTGCGTGAGGTCCGGCTCGACGTTGATCGAGATGCCATGCAGGGAAACCCAGCGCTTCAGGCGCACGCCGATCGCGGCGATCTTGTCCTCATGCGAGGGGCCTTTCTCGGGCCGCGCCACCCAGACGCCGACCCGGTCCTCGCGCCGTTCGCCGCGCACATTGAAGGCGGCGAGGGTGCGAATCGTGAATTGCTCGAGACTGGCGACATAGGCGCGAACGTCGGGCCGGCGGCGTTTCAGGTCGAGCATCAGATAGACCACCCGCTGGCCGGGGCCGTGGTAGGTGAACTGTCCGCCGCGCCCGGTCGCAAACACGGGGAAGCGCGCATCGAGCAGATCGACGGCCTTTGCGCTGGTGCCCGAGGTGTAAAGCGGGGGGTGTTCCAGCAGCCAGACCAGCTCGGGCGCATTCCCGGCGGCGATGTCCGCAGCGCGCTTTTCCATGGTCTCGACAGCGTCCTGGTAGGCCACTGGCGAATCCGCCACCCGCCACTCGGCGGGCGGGCCGGAGCGGGGGAAAAACGACGTCAAAGCAAGGTCTTCGCGGCGCTCCTGGAGCATATTAACCATTGAGTAACCATAATCGTGCTGATCTGCGTCCATCATTCATGTGTGGGTGTCAAATCAAAGTGGCAACTCTCGATAACGTCTCGGTCGATCTGATGGTGGTTCTGGGGACCACCTCGATGCCTGTCCATCAGGTGATGCGGCTCAGCCGCGGCGCGATCATCGAGCTCGATGCGACCGAGCAGGACGAGGTCAAGGTGCTCGCCAACAACCTGCCCATTGCCAGCGGTGTCGTGGTCGTCAACCGCAACCGCATCGCGGTCGAAGTCAAGCAAATGTTGCCCCGGACGCCGGATCACAGATAGTCGGGAAAAGCCTTGCCGAACCATCGGCCTAGGCCTTGTCCCCCCAATCCTGATTTGTTACACGGGCGCCGTTGATCCGCGCCGGGTGCGAATCCGGGGCCGATCTTTTAGCGCTCGTGGCGGAATTGGTAGACGCGCTGCCTTGAGGTGGCAGTCCGTAACAGGGTGGGGGTTCGAGTCCCTCCGAGCGCACCACCTCATAGCCAAGCCGTTGAAATAGCTGATCTTGCTGGCCCAGCGGCCTCGCGAGCGCGCGGTTCGGGTTTGCATGCGGTCGACGGCCCTGTGAGTTCCCCCGTGGCGGGCGCTCGCATTCGCACCCTATGCGACCACGTCCTAAACCCGCGGACCTATTCGGCTGATTTCTTCAGGTCTTCAAGATCGGGATCTCTGTCAGGGTCCTGGTCAGGATGGTCCCAAGGCTCATCCAAAATCTCTTCAGGCTCGTCCTGCTTCGCCTTTTGCCGGCTTCTTTGGCTCATCATTCATCTGACGCCCCTGTGGTTAGCTGCGGTTAGACCAGTACGAGCCCTGTAACTTTTCGCAGATCGTCCTCTGCCTTCCGCGCAGCCCGGTAATCTTCCAGAAATTCGATGTTCGTGTACGCGCCTTGCTTGGCGAGCAGGTGATAGACGCTGCCGATGTGGCGCAGCCAGAACTTTGGCGGACCGGGCGGCAAGCGCCTGGCCTCCAGGATCGTCTTTCTGGCATGAGCCATGAGATAGTCGGTTGCGTCTGACATGCAGGGACAACGGCGTTGAGACCGCGGTGTTCCATCTGGGGCAATAGGAAGGCCCCCTGGATTCAACCGGGGGCATACCCCTTACGCGGCGGGTGAGCCGCAGGAGGTCAACGAAGTCTGATCCATGCAGGCGCGTGATCGCTCGCGCCATCTTCTGCGCGAACGTCGGCATCGACGCCGCCCTCGATCAGCTTGGGTGCCAGATTCTTGCTCAGCAAAAGGTGATCCAGCCGAAGCCCGTCGTCTCGCTCGAAGCGGTTTCGCCAATAGGTCCAAAACGTATAGACCCGTTCGTCGCCGTAGAGTTCACGAAGGGAGTCAGTCCAGCCTTTTGCCACCAGCGCGGCAAACGCTTTTCTCGGCGCCGGCTGCACGAGAGCATCCTTCGCCCACGACTTGGTCGGGTAGATGTCCAGATCTGTCGGAGCAACATTGTAGTCACCGGCCAGGATGACCGGGTGACCTTGCTTCTGAAGCTTTGCTGCATGTTTCGCGAGGCGCGAAAACCATTCCATTTTGTAGGCGAACTTTGGACCGGGTTGAGGATTGCCGTTCGGCAGATAGATGCAGGCGACGAGGACGCCGTTGATTGCCGCTTCGATGTAGCGGGCCTGATGATCCGACGGATCGCCGGGAAGCCGCCGGGCTGTCGCAACAGGCATGACGCCCTTGGCAAGGATCGCAACGCCGTTCCAGGATGTCTCGCTTTCCCAGATCGCTGAATAGCCAGCTTTCAGAAGCTCCTTTTCGGGAAAGGATGCGGGCGCACATTTCAATTCCTGAAGACACACCACATCCGGCTTGCTCCGCTTCAGCCATCTGAGAAGGTTCGGCAGCCGCTTGTTGACGTTGTTGATGTTGAAGGTCGCGATTTTCAAAGGCGAGTGTCCCCGTGAGACGCGTGAGGCATCACCTCGGAGCCTCGGCCATCGCTGCCAAGCACAACTCTATACTGCCTCAGATCGTCCGGTACTTTTTGTTCACCGGATATTCGGACCGGCCGGCACATCCGTGCGGCTGCCGGTTTTGATCGGCGCGGTGAGGGGCTTGAATGTTCCGTCGCTTGCCCGGACCGGATGACTGCCCGGAAGCCGTGCGAGGCTTCGCGGCCTAGCCGCGGCGGAAACGTCCGTGCGTGCGGGCTTGCCCAAAAGCGGTGCGTTGGGTGGCTGCAACACTTGGACGGACGCCCGCGCGGCCATCGTCTGCCGCGCCAGCCAGACCGAACGCACCGACCGCGGAGCATCATGGAGCGGCGTTTCGGCCGCTCCAAACACAAAGCCGCTCGGAGTCTTCGCCGCGATATTGGGGCCATGAATCCAGGACGGAACCCATTGCGCGGGGTCGGTGACGGTCTTGGGCCGTTCCGGCGTTGCCGGAACAACGTGGACGATGCGATAGCCGCGCGTCTTCAACTCGCGAAGGATCACAGGCAGGGCCGCCTGCGTCCGCGCTTGAATGTCGTGCAACAGCAGGACGCCTTTGCCTTTGGCTTCGAGCCGCGACAGCGCGTAGTTGACGACCTGCGTTGAGGAAATGTGCCGCCAATCGTCGGCGGGGAAATCGGCGCTCCATGTCATGAGGCCCCGCTTGCTGAGTTCGGCTTCGAGCAGATCGCCACGGCGCAGACCTGGAATCCGGAAGAACGGCGCGAGTTGCGAAGGATCGGCGAGGGCGGCCGAGACGTGGGCGATGCCGTCGTCGATTTCGGCGCTCATGCGCTCGGGCGGTAATTTGCCGAAGAACGTCGGATGGTTCTCGCTGTGGGTGCCGACGGTGTGCCCGGCATCGTGCACGCGGCGCACATCCTGCGGGAATTCCTTGGCCATGCGGCCGACCATGAAGAACGTCGCCTTGACGCACTCAGACGCAAGGATGTCGAGGATGGCATTGGTATGAGCCGGCAGCGGGCCGTCGTCGAAGGTCAGAACCACCTCATGATCTTCGAGGGGAAGCGTCTCGCCGTATTGCATGGTGCCGATCCGCGGATGCTCCTTCGGATCCACCACGATGGTGCGCGAGGTGCCGAGCGCATCGTGCCTGCCGTTGCACTCGGCTGCATGGGCAACGGTGGCTCCAAACGAAGCGGCAGCCAAGGACAGGCCGAGCGCTGCGAGGAGCGCAGTGCAGGTTCCGCTGGCGGTTCGGCGCATAGACAATCCGTTGTGACGCGAGATCGTCGTGCTTAACGCCGGGGCCGTGAACGCATGCTTAATCCGGCGGGTATTCCTATCGGTCATTCGACGAACTCTTGATCGGTCGGGGGCCGACCAGATGAACGACCTTGTAGCCCTTGCGCCGGAGGTACTGCAGAAACGCGGGCAACATTTTGGCGGTCTGGGCCTTGGTGTCATGGAAAAGGATGATTCCATTTCCCTCGTAGTCGAGCCGTTCGATGATGAGGTTCAACTGCTGCTCCGGAGTCATCGGATTCCAGTCGCTGGCCCAAAGGTCGGCACCGAAAACCGCGATCCCGCGTGATTGAAGGCTGCTCAGCAGGGCGGGGGTCGAAGCGAAGCCGGGAAAGCGGAAGAAGGGTGTCGAGGGTACGGATGTTGCCACGCCATGCAGGGCTTTCTCGTCGGCGGCGATCCCGCGATCGATTTCCTCCAGCGCACGTTGCTGGCCGATCTTGTCGAGCGGCTGATGTGACCAGGTGTGATGGCCGATGCTGTGGCCGGCGGCCGCAATCCTTTTGACAATGGCCGGGTTGGCCTCCGCGTTTCTGCCAATCAGGAAAAACGTGGCCAGCACGCATTCGTCGGCCAGTGCGGCCAGGACTTTCGTTGTGGTCGCGGGGAACGGGCCGTCATCGAATGTCAGGACGACTTCCTTGTCAGCCAGCGGCAGGGTGTGCGGGAAGCTCTTGAGGCCGACGCGGGGAAATGCCTGCGGGTCGACCGTCATGACACGAGAGGTGCCGAGCGCGTCCTTGCGCGGGCACTCCGCGGCGCTGGCGATCGAAACCGACGCGACAAAGGAGAGCAGTGCGGCCCTTAACACAGTCATGACAAATCCGGAGTGTGATGGTTCGCGTCCGCATCGTTCTGCAAGATACGGATTTCGCGCGCCGCACATTTATCATTGCGCGCGGCGGTGTCGATTGGGTATTGCCTGAAACGCATACGCAAATCAGCAGACCTCCATTGAAACAGTGAGGCACGGCATGGCCGCTCAACAAGACCTTGCCGAGGCGGACGCCGCTCACGATTCCGTGCTGGACCACTATCCCATGAGGGCCGAAGACGGCGAAATTCGTCCCCGGTTCGTCGGGATGATCGCGGATGCGGTTGAACAGGGCGATTCCGCGTTCCTGCGGAAGGTCGTCGCTGAACTCCACGAGGCTGATCTCGGTGATCTGGTCGAGGCGCTGGAGCCCGATCTGAGGCCTCGGCTGGTGGAACTGACCGGCGCGGCCTTCGACTTCTCGGCCCTCAACGAGGTCGATGACACGGTTCGAGAGGAAATCCTCGAGGAACTGGAGCCGGAAACGGTCGCCGAAGGCGTCCGAGAACTGGACTCCGACGACGCCGTCGAACTGCTCCAGGACCTGGACGAGGAAGACAAGGAGGAGATTCTCGAAAAGCTGCCGCAGTCCGAGCGCGTCGCGCTGGAGCGCAGCTTCCATTATCCCGAAAATTCCGCCGGTCGCCGCATGCAGACGGAATGCATTGCCGTGCCGGACAGCTGGACCGCGCTGCAGGCCATCGAATACATGCGCGATACACCGGGGCTGCCGGACCGCTTCTACGAAATCTATGTCGTGGACAAGGACAAGCGCCTGAAGGGCGCGGTGCCTCTCGACGCGCTTTTGCGGGCGCGTCGTCCGGGGCCGATCATGGATCTGGCCGACGAGGACCGCCGCCGGGTGCCGGATCACGAAGATATCGCTGAAGTGGCGCGCATGTTCGGCAAGTACAATCTTGTCGCGGCTCCGGTGACCGATGTCGACGACCGTCTCGTCGGCGTCATCACCATCGACGACGTTGTCGACGTGATCGAGGAGGAGGCCGACGAAAACATCAAGGCGCTCGGCGGCGTTGCTCCTGACGAAGAACTGTCGGACTCGGTGTGGACCATCGCCAAGAGCCGGTTCAACTGGCTGCTGGTCAACCTAGCCACCGCGTTTCTTGCGTCGGCGGTGCTCGGCCTGTTCGAGGGCGAATTGCAGAAGATGGTTGCGCTTGCGGTGCTTGCGCCGATCGTGGCCAGTCAGGGCGGCAACGCCGCGACCCAGACGATGACCGTCGCGGTGCGCGCGCTCGCCACCCGCGAACTGGGTTCAAGCAATGCCTGGCGCGTGGTGATGCGTGAAGGTCTCGTCGGTCTGGTGAATGGACTGGCATTTGCGGCCATCACCGGCGTTGCGGCGGCGGTGTGGTTCAAGACGCCGGGGCTCGGCATCGTCATCGGCCTCGCGATGATCTGCAATCTAGTGGCCGGCGCACTGGGCGGCATTCTGATTCCGATGGCGCTTCAGCGCTTGCGTGCAGATCCGGCGGTGGCGTCGGGCACCTTCGTGACGACCGTCACCGACATCGTCGGTTTCTTCGCGTTTCTTGGTATCGCCACGGTGTGGTTCGGCCTCAAAAGTTAACGCTGCCTGTTTCGGCATAGGTTCCTTGCGTTTGCATGGGTCCATGCGCACACCAGCGCCTCATTCTCGCCACCTGCCGCAATAAAACCAAGTCATCGCATGCCGCAAAACATCGATATTTTGGCGGCCTCTTTGAATCTTAGGCGAACGTGACGTTGTCGCACGCGACCGTCCATCACGCCAAAATCATCCGGAGCTAAAATTTTGATACGAACGATCTCCGCCGTGGCGGCGCTTTGCGCGTTGTCGTCTGTGGCCGAAGCGCGTGTTCGCACACCGGCCGTGTCGCCCGAATGCAATATCACCATGCCTTGCATCGGTATCGACAATCACGTTCACGCGCGTCAGCGTCATCAGCGCAGAGCCGAGCCGGCATTTTCCATGATACAGCCGGCTGCATCGCCTCGCCTGAGCAGGCGACAACAGCGGGCGCTAGAGCGTGCGCAGCGTAACTCCGAGCCGGCGCCGCGTGCGGTTGCCGAACGCGCATCCCACGCATCGGAAGGATACTCCACCGGTCTCGTCGGTCCGCTCGCAGCCAAGCTGGCATCGATCCAGGCGGCTTGCCCCGGAACGCATGCGATCTCGGGCATTCGTCACACGCGCATCGCGGGCACGCGGCGGATGTCGCTTCACGCGCAGGGCAAGGCGGTGGACGTGCGCGGTCCTTACGGCTGCATCTACGCACAGCTCAAGGGCTGGAGCGGCGGTTACTCGACCGACTCCGGACGCGTGCAGCACATCCACATTTCCTATGACGAGGCGGGTGGCCGTGAGATGGGCCTGCGCTTTGCTCACGGTGGCGGCCGCCGGTCGTGGCGCGAAGCCAACGCCCGGATGCGCTGACCTGAAGCAAGAAACCGTCCGGAAATATCGGCTTTCCGGACGGTTTTTCGTTAACCTGCGATTAACCATGTTGGGCCGACCCTCCGGCTGCGGAGGTGTCACATGCAACGGCTACGGCTGAAGGCAGACGGACGGATTGTCGAGGTGCTGGATGGGCGGGAAGCCCCGCTGGTGCCTGACATGCGGGGCAACGAGCCAACGCCCAGGGCCGCCGCAGCGCCGGTCGTGCGCGATCTGCGCCTTCGCGCGAAACTGACGCAAGCCGAGTTTGCCTCGCGCCTCGGCGTACCACTCGAAACCATCCGCAACTGGGAGCAGGGCAAGCGCTCGCCGCGTGGTCCTGCGCGCGCGCTGCTGACCGTGATCGCGCATGAGCCTGATATGGTTTTTGCTGCACTCGCGCGGCGATCCTGACCGGGGATGATTCATTTCCGCCCGCCTATTCTTGGCAATGTGGCCTGCGCGGTTCAGGATGGTGCGCTTTCCGGCATTCAGGAACGACGCTGAGGCACGAGATGCACACCGTTGAAGCGAACGGCGCCAACATTCCGGTAATGGGCCTCGGGACCTGGGAACTGCGCGACCGTCTCTGCGCGCGTGTTGTCGAGCAGGCGCTTCGGCTCGGCTATCGCCATATCGATACGGCACAGATCTACGAGAACGAACGCGAGGTCGGCGAGGGCGTGCGTGCCTCCGGCGTCAAACGCGCCGACGTGTTCGTGACCACCAAGGTTTGGACCACGCATTTCGCGCCGAACGACCTGCTGCGCTCGACCAAGGAAAGCCTTGCGCGTTTGCGCATGACCGAAGTCGATCTGCTTTTGCTGCATTGGCCCAATCCCCAGGTGCCGCTGGAAGAAACACTCGGCGGACTTGTGGAGGCGCAAAAGCTGGGCCTCACACGTCACATCGGTGTGTCGAATTTCACGGTGGCGCTGATCGAGGAGGCGGTGGCGAAGTCCGCGGCGCCGCTGGTTTGCAATCAGGTCGAGTATCATCCGTATCTCGAACAGAACAAGGTGCTGACGGCTTGCCGTGACAACGGGCTCGCGCTGGTCGCGTACAGCCCTGTGGCGAAGGGGCGCGTCAAGAACGCGGAGGCGCTGAATCGCATCGGCGCGCGTTACGGCAAGAGCGCGGCGCAGGTCTGCTTGCGCTGGCTGGTCCAGCAGGACGTGGTCGCCATCCCGCGCACGTCCAAGGTTGAGCGGCTGTCGGAAAATCTCGACGTCTTCGATTTCAATCTCACCGACGAGGAAATGGGCGAGATCTTCGCGATGGGGACGCGCGGCGGCCGCATCACCGATTTCGGTTTCGCACCTAGATGGGATTGAGTGTGGCTTGATCTTGCCGCGGGGATCGCCCATTCAGGGCGATCATGTTTTTTTCGATCTCCAAGATACTCGGCTTCTTTGTCGTACCGTCCAACACGGTCGCGATACTTTGCGCGCTCGGTGCGCTACTGCTGACGACGCGATTTCGCAAGGCCGGATCGCGCATTCTTGCAGTCGGCGTCGTATCGTTGCTGGTGCTGGGATATTCGCCGCTCTGCAATGTGTTGATGCTTCCGCTCAGCGAGCGCTTCCCGGCCTGGAGCGCCGCCGGGCGCGCGCCTGACGGGATCATTGTCCTCGGCGGGGCGATCGACCCTGAGCGCAGCCAGGCGCGGGGCTCGCTCGAAATGGACGCCGCCAGCGAGCGGATCGTGGCCATGCTGCAACTGGCCCGCCGCTATCCGTCAGCGCGCATCGTGTTCAGCGGAGGCAGCGCCAACCTGATCGAGACGCCGGTTCCGGAGGCGCCGATTGCGGGAGACCTGCTGGAAGATTTCGGAACGGCGCGCCAGCGCATCGTGCTCGAGAGCCAGTCACGGACAACGGACGAGAACGCAACCTTTACACGCGATCTGGTTTCGCCGAAGCCCGGCGAGCGGTGGCTGCTGGTGACATCGGCCTTCCATATGCCGCGCTCCATCGGTGCGTTCCGGAAGGCCGGCTTCGACGTCGAAGCCTATCCGGTGGACTGGCGCACGCGCGGTTGGCGCGATGCGACGGAGTTTTCCATGAACCTGAGCGCTGGTCTTGCCCGCACCGATGTCGCCGTCCACGAGTGGATCGGACTGATTGCCTATTGGGTGACGGGGCGCAGCAGCGAACTGTTTCCGGGACCGCGCAGGGTCAACTAGGGCATGATCCCGGCCCGAAGGGCCAAAGAACTTCAGTCGTGCCGTGGCAGGCCGAGACGATAGACGCCGCGAAAATCGTTCGGGTCCGCCGGCTTGCCCTTGCGATAAATCACAAGGCGGCCGGCCTGCGCGAGCGCCACGGCGGACCTCCTGATCGGGACCAGCAAGTCATGCCAATCGTCTCCGGCCGCGATGGCGTGTGCAATCTCCGGCGCACTGAGGGTCTTGGCATCGGCACGCGCCAGCACGCCGAGAATGGCGTCGTCGAGCGATACGTTATCGAGAACTTTCGAATCGGAATTGGTCATGACCATGCCATGACGCATCTGAACCCGTGCGGCAAGCACACAGGTGCAGGAACTATTTCGACATTGCGCGATAGGCGTCGGAATCGAACTGGCGGCGCCATATCACGACCACAATGGCCAACGTGGTTGCGATCAGGACCCATGGGCTGATGAACCATCCGAGATAGCCCAGCGCAAACAGAAAGGCGCGCTGGCCGCGATTGAAGTGCCGGCCCGCTGACTGGAACAGTTTTGTGGTCCGCATCACATGCGATTGCGCTTCGGGCGTATCTCGCTTCTCGGCAAACGGCATAGCGCCGAGCAGGATGGCGACGTAATTGAACAGGCGATAGGCCCAGGAGAATTTGAAGAACGCATAGACGAAGATCACGATCAGCCCGACGCATTTGATCTCCCAGAGCGCAGGAGAGCTTCGGATGCCGAGCGGCAGCGTAGAGAGCACCGACATGGCCTCTTCGGTCGATCGCAGCAGCGTCAGTCCGCCGCCGATAGCCAGCAACGTGGTGGATGCGAAGAAGGCCGTGCCGTTTTGCAACGAGGCCATGATCTGCATGTCGACCATCCGTGCCTCACGGTCGAGGATGCGCCGCACCCACACCTCGCGATAGATGCTCATGCGGGCGTTCAGGCTGTTGCGTCCATGCGCGGTACGCTCGAGCGTGATCGCATAGACCATCCACGCTAGAATGAAGAACGCGATCGCCACGAGGTCGGCAGTTGCAAACAGGTTCACGATTCGATGCCTTCCGAGGAACCGTTGCCACGATAGAGCATGAACCGGACAAGTGCGAAGCGGTTTCGGCTGCTTTGATGGGCCAGTTGCCTGTCGCGCGCCGGGCATGGCAAGGTCGCCTCGCAGGAGAACTCAATCGATGGCCTTGACGCTCGTTATTGGAAACAAGAACTATTCCTCGTGGTCGATGCGGCCGTGGATGGCGCTGAAAGGTGCCGGAATCCCTTTCGACGAGATCGTCATTCCGCTCTACACCGGCGATGCGGACAAGCAGCGCATTCTGAATGTCACGCGGTCGGGCAAGGTGCCGGCGCTGGTCGATGGCGAGATCACGGTCTGGGATTCGCTTGCGATCATCGAGTACGCCGCGGAGCGCTACCCCGATGCGCGTCTGTGGCCGCAGGACGTCGCTGCTCGCGCTCACGCACGCTCGATCTCGGCGGAGATGCATTCGGGCTTCATGCCGCTTCGCAACGAATGCGGCATGAACATTCATCGCCCGATCCGCTCAAAATCGCTCTCCGACGACGCCAAGGCCAACATTGCGCGCATCCAGCAGATCTGGACCGAATGCCGGGCCCGGTATGGCGGGCAGGGACCCTACCTGTTCGGCGCTTTCACTGGCGCGGACGCAATGTTTGCGCCGGTGGTCCATCGCTTTCGAACCTACGCCATCGATGTGACGCCGCCGGTCCGCGACTATATGGACGCAATGTTGGCGGATGCGGCTTTCCGGGAATGGACCGATGCGGCGCTGGCCGAAACGCTGATGATCGAAAGATTTGAGACCGATTGAGCCGGGGAGTGCGCCATGGGAATTCTCGACATGCTGACCAGCGTGATGGCGGCGCGCGCGGCAAGCGAACTCGACCAGACCGTCATTCCGGTGGTCCTTAGTGAGGTGCTCGGCAGCGATCGCCAGGGCGGGCTGTCCGCGATCGTGGCCAGGCTCGAGCAGGCCGGGCTGGGCGATCAGGTCAAGTCCTGGATCGGCACTGGCCAGAACCTGCCGGTGAGCGCACAGCAGCTCCAGGAGGTGTTGGGCAACGATCTGGTGAGGCAACTTGCGGTCCGTTTCGGTATTCCGGTGGACCAGCTTTCGACAGTTCTCGCACAGGTTTTGCCGGCGGCCGTCGACCGGGCAAGTCCTGAAGGGACGTTGCCGGTCGCGGCGTAAGCTTGCGTTGCTAACGCACTGAACTTGCCCGGGAATCGTTTCGCTGCGCCGATATGGCAAAATTGCGGCGTTGCACCCGGCTGGACCCTGCCTTGTTGCTCGCGCAAGGCCCTCGAAACACGACCAAGATATTGATAAATAATAGCTATTTCATCGTTGCCCATGTGCTGGTTTATCTGGCAAATGGGGGCTCCACGTGCTATACACCTGCCGGGCGTCAAACTGGCTCTGCCGGATAACGGCAGGCCGCCAAAATGCGCGTATCGCGTGATGGAGCAGAGTGTTGAAGCACAAGTACATCGTCGGAGAGACTGTCTATTTCACGGCAAGCAATGTGGCGCGGCCCGCTGCGAGCGGAACCTACGAGGTGATCCGCCTCCTGCCGACAGACGGTGACGACTGCCAGTACCGTATCAAGAGCTCGACCGAGGCCTTTGAGCGCGTGGCCAAGGAAAGCCAGCTCGCCGTCGCCTGATCAATTCGGCCTGACGGAATTTCGCCGCGGTTGCAGGGCTTGGTCTGGTTCGTTGTGAAGGGGACCTTGCATGAACCGGGCCTGGGCCACGTCGATCGAGAACTTTTGGCATTCGCAGAGCTTGCCGATGTGGCTGACCATTGCCGCAGCGGGCTTCTTTGCGATTGTCCTGCTGGTCACGCTGTTCCGCGCTGAGCGATCGGTCGCGAACGGCGCGCTCACCGTCATCACTTTGCTGGCCATCGGCATCGCGGTCACCACCATGATGCGCGCATCCGGCGTGAGCGGCGGTTCGCCCGGCGATCTCAAGTTCTCCATTCAATCCGGAGCATCGCTGCCGGCCCTGGCCTGTCTCGACGGGCTTGCCGGGGAGAGCGTCGAGGCGGCTTGCGAAAAGGCGCTGTTTGCCTCGGCCGATTCCGTTGCGGCCGGCGTGTCCTATACCGCCGGCCAGATCACGCGGCTCGCCGCTTTCGGCAATGTCGCTGCTGCCAACAAGGTCATGACGCCCGAACTCAATACCCTGAGGCGGACGATCGAACGCGACCGTTACGGACTGGTCGCGCAGGTGCTCAAGACGCGGGAGGGATGCTCGCTCTCGGCGCCGTGCCCGTTCTTCCAGTCCCTGACCAACTCGGGTCAGATCTCATCCAACATGAGTGAAAACCTCTACGACGGCTTTGTCGGCCGCTATGCCGCCGCGTGGAACGCACCGCCTGCCGCTGTTGCCGGTGCGGGGACGGCTCCTATCGCGGCGCTTGGCACGGCACCGCTGCCGGGCAGGCCGGTGTCGGGCGATTTCCCGAGTGCGGCCTCGATTCCTCCGATCAACATCATGACGCCTGAGCCGTCTGCGCAGGGTGCTCAAGCCGCACCGCGCTCGTCGGAGCCCGCAGCCGCACCAGCCTCTCGTAACGTACCGGGCGCGGTCATCAATCCTCAGCCGGCGCCGGCCGCTGCGAAAAAGGCCGCGCCACAGCCACAGAAATCGCGTGCACAAGCTCCCGTGCAGCTTGCGCCTCCCAAGGAGAGCGATGATAACTGATCGCTCTTCTTTCACTTGAAGCGCGATGTCCTGGCATCGCGCTGGCGATTCCGAATATGCCGCTTCATCTCGTCAAGCTCAGCGTCGGTGCCACGTCCATCAAGGATCTTCGGGGCTGGATTGCCGAACGCGTGAAGCAGGCCAAGGCGAAGGGCCAGCCAGCGCGCCATATCCACGTCACCCGGATGTCGCCCAAGCGCGTTGACGAACTGCTCGATGGCGGATCGATCTACTGGGTGATCAAGGGCGAGATCGCCGCGCGTGAGAAGATCCTCGGCATCGAGCCGTTCCGCGACAAGGACGGCATCGGACGATGCCGCCTCGTGATGGAGCCCAAGCTGATTGCCGTGTCGCCGCGGCCGATGCGCCCGTTTCAGGGCTGGCGCTATCTCGATCCGAAAAGCGCGCCGCCCGATCTGGGCAAGGCCGCTGCCAGCGTCGCCGCAATGCCAGAGCCGCTGCGGCGCGAACTGCGCGAACTGGGCCTGCTGTAAGCTACGCCTTGATGTTGTCGATCAGCCGGGTCGTTCCGATTTTCGCGGCCACCAGCAGCCGCACCGGTCCATCGTCAAACGATGAAACCGGTGCGAGCGTTTCCGCGTGCCGCGCCTCGAGATAGTCGAGCGCAAAGCCGGTCTGACGAATGAGATCGGCGCCGTCGGACAGCGCTGCCTTGAAGCTGTCACCGTCGCGCATCCGCTTCGCCGTAGCCTTGAGTGTGCGAAACAGCACGGTCGCGGTGCTGCGCTGGTCGGGTGACAGGTAGACGTTGCGCGACGACATCGCGAGGCCGTCGCGTTCGCGGATGATCGCGCCGCCGATCACCTTCACCCCGAGATCGAGATCGCGCGCCATGCGCGTGACCACCTTGAGCTGCTGAAAATCCTTTTCCCCGAACAGCGCCATGTCCGGGCGCACCTGTGTGAACAGTTTGGCGACAACGGTAGCGACACCGCCGAAGAAATGCGGACGGAATTTATCCTCGAGCCCCGCCAGTGCCGGGCCTTCCGGCGTAACTCTGGTTGCGAAGCCGTCCGGATACATCGTCTTCACATCCGGATTCCAGATCAGATCGACACCCTCTGCCTTGAGACGCGCGAGGTCTTCCTTCCATGTGCGCGGATAGGAGCCGAGATCTTCATGCGCCGCGAACTGCGTGGGGTTCACGAAGATCGACACGGCGACCTTCTGTGCACGGCGTTTGGCAAGACGAACCAGCGACACATGGCCGTCATGGAGCGCACCCATGGTCGGCACGAGGGCGAGAGTCGCATTGCGTTTGCCGAGCTCGGCGCGCGCGCGATGAAGGGATGAAAGCGAACGTGCGATGATGGGGGAGCGGGTCATTCGTGCCGATGTCTGGAAGCGGGTGATCGGGACGCAGTCTTAACAAAGCCGGCGGTGCGAGCCAACGACCACCGGTAGCGCCACGCCCGGACCTGCCGATTCATCATGAAGTAGGGTCCATTCGAATTTTACTTGATTCTTTCTGGACTTGGCCGAAGATATCCACAGGGGTTCACGTATGCTTTTGCAGACGAGTCAGGGGCAATCCGGGTCGGCGCATGTCGTCGTGCTGGGCAACGAGAAGGGCGGGTCGGGGAAGTCCACCACCGCGCTTCACGTCGCCGTTGCCTTGCTCAAGGCCGGGCAGCGCGTTGCCACCATCGATCTCGACTCCCGTCAGAAGAGTTTCACCCGCTACATCGAGAATCGCCGGGCGTGGGCCCAGCGCACGGGCCTGTCCCTCGAACTGCCGCACCACTGCTGCGTTGCCCTGGGCTCCAGCATGCAGATCGGCGAGAACGAGATGTCGGAGTTCGAGCAGTTCGCCGCCGCGGTCAGCGCGGTGGAGCGGACCTACGATTTCATCGTCATCGATACGCCGGGGACCGACAGCTACCTGATGCGTCTGGCACACTCGATGGCCGATACGCTGGTCACGCCAATCAACGACAGTTTCCTCGATTTCGACGTTCTTGGTTCGGTTGATCCGGCGACCTATTCCGTGATCGGCGAAAGCCACTACGCAACCATGGTGAAGGTTGCGCGCAAGCAGCGCCGCGACCTCGACGGCGCCAGCACCGACTGGATCGTTGTCCGGAACCGGTTGTCGATGCTTGGATCGCGCAACAAGCAGTTGATCGCGGAGGGGCTCGACCAGCTCTCGTTCCGATTGGGTTTCAGGCCGGTCGACGGCTTCGCCGAACGCGTGGTCTATCGCGAGTTCTTCCCGCGCGGCCTGACTGCCCTCGACGATCTGGACGAGGCGACCTTGGGCACCCGCCCGAACATGGCCCATGTGACTGCCCGCGAGGAGGTGACCGGCCTGTTGCGTCACCTGAAGCTTCCGATCGACGAGCGAGGCCGCCGCCGCGCCGCGACCCGTGCCGAATGGTTCGCCCAGGTGGACCGTCCGCTGGAAAATCACGGGCTTACAGCCTAATTTCGAGGCGTTGCGCCCGGTTTCGCAGCGGTTCCCAGTTCTCGGTTCCGCCGCCCAGGCTCAAATTGTTGATCTAGGCCAAGAACTTTTCAGCCAATTCGTGCTTGGTTATTCATGACCCGTAGACGAAACCAGGCATTCAGGTGCCATTGGCATGTTTGATGCATTGCACAATTTACTGGTCTCTGTCAGATACATGACGGGAATTTAAGCTGGTTTTGTCGCGTTCCCGTCATCATCTAACTAGACAAGGACGAAGGATTCTAAACACTATTGTGAAAGGGCCGTTCGGCAGGCGCCGGATTAGGTGATTTCGAGGACGTCATGAAGCGCGGAATTTTCATCCTGCTTGGTCTGTTTGCGATCGTGGTCGTCGCATACTTCACCGCGAGCAAATGGGCGATCCGTCACGAGACGCTGACGTTCTACGATGCTGCGCGTAACCGCCAGATCGACGTCGCGATTGCCGTGCGCCGGGACAAGGAGATGCAGGCAAATGCCGGCATGCTGACCTTGCCAGTCGCCGTCGTTAATCACGGCAATACCGTCAAGTTCACCGAGTATTCCTTCCTTGCCAACGTGCTCGCCGCCCGCGGGTATTTCGTGACGAGCATTCAACACGATCTGGCCAGCGATGCGCCCTTGGTCACCAAGGTGGGCGAGTTGTATGTCGGCCGCCTGCCGGTCTATCAGCGCGGCGTGGCGAACATCGAATTCATTGTCGATCAGATGCGGAAGATTCAGCCTAACGCGAATTACGATCAGCTTACGCTGGTTGGACATTCGAACGGTGGCGACATCTCGATGTATTTCGCCAAGATGCATCCGGATAACGTGAAGAAGATTGTCACGCTCGACAATCTTCGCGTGCCGTTCCTGACCGAAGGCAAGTTCAAGATTCTCTCGTTCCGTTCGAAGGATCCGGTGTTCAAGGCCGACCCTGGCGTCGTGCCTGATGACGATACGTGCGAGCAGTCTGGTATCACTGTGGTCAACACAGGTTTCCAGCATACCGACATGAGCGATCGCGGACCTGACAATGTGAAGACATCGATTCAGGGTGTCCTCGACAAGTTCCTGGAAAACGAGAGCAAGCTTGGGCCGGTCGATACGACCAAGAAGATCGCCGTGCCGAAGCCCGACTCCGTGGCGCAGGTCGCTCCTCCTATCAACTAACCGTCTGATCGCTCGGTTACCGATGCGCCGGGCTGCCCGGCGCGTCGCACGTTTGCGTGAAACAACACCTTCGCAGGCGATTCCCGCTTGCACTCGCCATATTCCATTGGTGGCATGACTTCTGCTTGGTTCGTTGCGTCTAAGTGGCAAGCGAGGTGAGAGTCATGGCCGTCAGCAACTCTTTTCAATCTCCCAGCCTGGTGCCGTCGGCGCGGGACCGGATCACTTCAGTCATCAGTGACGATGAATGCATGTCGCGTCTTGCGCGCGCCGTGGCTGAGCACGATGACCGGCGGCTCCGCGAAGTCGCGGAGCTCATCGGACGGCTTGCGGTGCCGATCGAGTAGGGCGGTCCTCAAGCAGTTTCCGGCCGGAGAATTGACCAACCGCTTCCCGCGCTCCACATAGGACTCGCACCCAACTGCGAGTTCCCATGACGCGCGATCCGACCATCCCGAAATCCGGCGAGCAGCCCCTTACAGGGCGTAATCGCACGGACGCGCAGACATCGGCGGCGTCGGACATCGCAGCGTTTGTTGCCAAGGCGCGCGCCATGACCCCCAAGGCGGGCACTGGCCGGCTTATCTTTGCGCTGGACGCGACCATGAGCCGGCAGCCGACATGGGACATGGCGTGCCAGCTTCAGGCCGACATGTTCCGCGAGGCCGGCAGCATTGGCGGGCTCTCCGTTCGCCTCGTCTACTATCGCGGCCTGAGCGAATGCCGTGCGAGTCCGTGGATCTCGGACACGGCGCATCTCGCGAGACTCATGAGCAAGATCGACTGCCAGGGTGGACAGACCCAGCTTGGCCGCGTGCTGGCGGATGCTCGGCGCGAGGCTGTGGCCTCTGGTGTGCGGGCCATCGTGTTCGTGGGCGATGCGATGGAAGAAAACGTCGATGCGCTGTGCGCCACTGCCGGTGAACTCGGCTTGCTCAAGGTGCCGTGCTTCATGTTTCAGGAAGGCAACGATCCGGCGGCGGAGGCGGCGTTCCGTGAGATCGCGCGGCTGACGGGCGGGGCGTGGTGCCGCTTCGATATGGGATCGGCGGCGCAATTGCGCGAACTTCTCCGCGCGGCGGCAGCCTATGCCGCGGGCGGCCGGGACGCGCTGATGAGGCTGGCGAAGAATACCTCGGGCGCTGCGGCCCTGCTCGGGCAAATGAAGTAGGCCCGCGAAGGCGCGGCGTTATTTCGCAATATGTCGGCTTAACAAATCCCGATATCACCATAGATCAGGTGTGCGTGTCGGTGGCACACACTGCTGCCCAGAGATTTGCAAGGATGATCAAAGGCCCATGCCAACCCTGATCGCAGGCATCGTTGCCGTCGCGCTGCTTTATGTGGCGCTGAACATCATCAAGGGCGCCGATCCGAAATGGCTCGCGAAAATCATCCGCGGCGGCGGCGGCGTGGTGACGTTGGCCGCTGCCCTGTTCATTGGGGCGCGAGGCGAACTCGCAGTGGCGATCCCGCTTGGCATTTTCGGCGCGGGTCTGCTCGGCTGGTCGCCGTTCGGCGCGCAACTCGGTTCGGCCTGGGGCAACTATGGCCCCGGCGCGTGGAAATCACAGGGGCAGAAGTCCCAGGTAAGGTCCCAATTTATAGAGATGACGCTCGACCACGACACCGGAGCGCTTGAGGGGCTGATTACTGCCGGACCCGAAGCGGGGCGTGTACTGGACGAGTTCACGCTCGACGAACTCATTGCTCTTGCGCGAGGGTTCGACGCCGAGAGCTGGGCGCTTCTGGAAAGTTATCTGGACCGCCGGTTTCCCGCCTGGCGTGAGCACGCGCAGGGCGAGGGGGCAGGCCGGCGTGGAAGCGAGGATCGCCGCGCGGCGCCGGGTGGAAAAATGACGACGGAGGAGGCCTATCAGATCCTTGGCCTGAAGCCGGGTGCGGGGCGCGACGAAATCAGCCGGGCTCATCGTGGGCTGATGAAGAAACTGCATCCCGACCAGGGGGGCTCGACGTACCTCGCTGCCCGTGTGAACGAAGCCAAGGACACTCTTCTTCGCAATCATCGCTGACTCCAGCACGCAACATCACGCTACAAACTGCGAGCAGCCGTCTTCTCTGATTGAAATGCCCCTGCGGACGCCCGCCGTTATCCGGCGTGATCAATCCTGCAATTAAGGTTTTAGAGACCAAATCTTGAAAAATGGTTGCGTGCGCGCGCGGCCACAAAAGAAAAAGCCCGCGACAGCATCGCGGGCTTTTTTGTTTCGGTCTTCGGATCGCAGGCCGCGATCAGTTCCTGATGGCGATGCAGGAAATGTCGGAGCGCTTCAGCGTGCGGCATGCAGCCTCGGCGGAGTCCTGATTGAGGCCGGCGAAGCGAGCGCGGTAGAGCGTCTTGTTGCCCTTCGACACGGTCTCGGTGAATGGATCGGCGTCGCTCAGCAGTCTGCTGGCTGTGCCGCGCGCCGCGTCGAGACGCTGACGGGCTTCGCTCTCCGTTTCGAGCGCGCCGACCTGAATGATCCATCCCGAGCGCGCCACGGTCTTGATTGCGCCGTTGTGCTGAACGGTCTGGGTCGGCTGCGCCGGCGGCAAGGTGGCCTGCTGGACGGGCTGCGGAGCAGGCTGCTGCTGCGGAGCCGTGGAAGTCTGGAGAGCGACGGCTTGCGCGCCGAGTGTGGTGGGCGGTGCGCCGCGTCCGGGATCGGCATAGGCCATCGTCTGGGGATGCGGTGTCGATGACGACGGGGCAGGGACGGAGCCGATGATCCCCTGACCGATGCCGTTGCTGGTGTTGGGCTGGGCGGGAAGCGGTGCCGGGAAGTCGCTGCGCGTCTGGTTGTAGGCGACGGGCCAGGGCTCGGCCCGCCGATCGGCCCTCGATTCAGCCCGGGATTCAGCCCTGGGCTCGACCCTGGTTTCCACCTTGGTTTCGGCCTTGGCGACGACGGTCTTCGAGGTCTCTGCGACTTCCGTCTTCTGCGGTGCCGGAATAGCGCTGGTGGCAACCGGAGCAGGCGCGTTTGGCGCTGCGGACGCAACCTTGGTTTGACCCATGCGAACCTGAACCGTCTTGACGCGAACGGGAGTCATCGGCTCGGCGGAGCCGGGAATGGCTGCGAGAGCCTGCGAGGAGATCACGCCGCTGGTAAGGGGAGCCGGTGCCGGCTTGTCCTGGGTTTCAGCCGCGACCTTGGCAGGTGCTGCTGCCGGGGCGCGCGGCGCGGGAAGTGGAACAGGTTCCGGCGGAGCGGATGCAACCTTGATCGCGCCTTGCACCTGAACAGCCGCGGCGGGCTTGGACTTGGTCTCAACCTCATCGTTGTCGTCGGCGCTCGCGACCCTGGTGTCGCCGCGTTCGGTGATGGCGGCAACGGTGCGGCGGGTCGAGGCCTCGTCGAGGTTTTCGGCGAGCAGGTTGCGCATGATTGCGTCGCGCGAACCGCCGCTGCGTCCGCCCATCACTACGCCGACCAGATAGCGATTGCCGCGCTTCATCGAGGTCACGAGGTTGAAGCCGGAGGCGCGGGTATAGCCGGTCTTGATGCCGTCGACGCCTTCGACGCGGCCGAGCAGCTTGTTGTGATTGCGGATCGAGCGGCCCTTGTAGTTGAACGCTTCAGTGGCGAAGTAGCGATAGTATTTCGGGAAGCGATCCTGAATGGCACGGCCAAGCGTGGCCTGATCGCGAGCGGTAGTGACCTGTTCGCTATCCGGAAGACCCGACGCGTTCTTGTAAACTGTCTTGCTCATGCCGAGCGCACGCGCCTTGCGCGTCATCGCCTTGGCGAAGTCGTCTTCGTCGCCGGCAATCGCTTCGGCGATCACAACGGCTGCGTCGTTGGCGGAGCGGGTCACGAGACCCTTGATGGCGTCTTCGACGCGAAGTGTCTGACCGGGACGCAGGCCCAGCTTGGTTGGCGCCTGCTGCGAAGCGTGGGCTGACACGTCCATCATCGTATCGAGCTTCATCTTGCCGCTCTCCAGCCGTTCGAACAGCATGTAGAGCGTCATGATCTTGGTGAGCGAGGCGGGATGGCGCAGGCTGTCGGCGCTGGTGGCCTGAAGCGTGCTGCCGGAATTGGCGTCGACGATGATGGAAGAGAACGCGGGGCTGTAGCTGGATACGGCTGCGTGGCTGCGGTGCCTGTGACGCCGCCGGGCGTCGGCAGTGTCGATCGTAAAGGTGACGGCCACGGAGACGGTGGCGACGCCGAGAAGGCAAAGACCGAGCGTGCGCAGTGACGCTGACGATTTGACCCCAAGCATGAATATCCCCGTCCGATTCCCAGTTTATTCGCCTCGTTCTGAGGCCAAATTTGGTCCGGCCGTAGCCCAATTCGGGAAGCTGGGCCGTCCATGCGAAGCCGCGGCTCGTGAGGCCGGCGCCGGATGTCGCCCATCCAGGCTAAGGCATTGGAACCGCGCCGCTTTTCGAATTCATCGCGAAACGCGAAAAGCGCAGGGAATCAAAGTAGGTGGCCACGGTTTCAAAAGGGTTAAGCAAGCGTTTCCGCGATGCTGCGGTTTTGTCTCGGATTTAAGACGTTTGTGCGACGCACAAGATTCTTGACTTCTATTGTGCGCTGCAGTACCACTAAAGTCGTGGTTAGGGAGCCGGGTACCTCCCGGCAGGTCAGGTCATCAGTCTGGGAAAAGGACACTCTGTAATGGTCAAGGTTGAAGAATTTCAGCAGTTCGGCAAAGAGCAGTTCGACGCAGCGGTTGCATCCGCCAACACCTTCTCGAGCGGCCTTCAGTCGATTGCCACCGCTTACGGCGACTACGCCAAGAAGTCGTTCGAAGACACCAAGACCTTCGTTGAGAAGCTGTCGGGCGTGAAGTCGATCGAAAAGGCCATCGAGCTTCAGACCGAATACGCCAAGACCTCGTACGAAACGTTCGTTGCTGAGTCGCAGAAGATCGGCGAACTCTACACCGATCTGGCCAAGCAGGCGTTCAAGCCTTTCGAAGGCATCGTCGCGAAGGTTTCGGCGACCACTCACTAATTTTACGGTTCTCTACCAAGAGAAAAGCCCGGCTTTGCAGCCGGGCTTTTTTATTGTCGCGATTTGTTTTGCTTACTTCGCGATGCGCAGTTTCGAGAGCGCTGTGCCGATCGAACTGAACGCCGTATTGATGCCGCTGGCGCTGGTCGTCGAGAAGTAGGTGCTGCTGCTGCTCGCGCAGTACGACATCACGCTCGATGTGGCATCGTTGGCCGTGTTCACCTGAATCGTATAGATCTGGATGCCGCTGGCCTTAGCGTTGTCGCACAGCAGTCTCTGGCGGGCATCGATCGACGACTGACTCGAACTGAAGCGGTTCTGGGTGTTGTCGCCGTCCGAGAGCAGAATGACGACCTTCGTATACTTGAAGTTGGAGTCTTCAGCCGGCGCGTTCAGCGGCGCCTGTTGAAGCAGCGAGATCCAGCCCCATGCCATGCCGATGGCCTGGTTGGTGTTACCGTCGGGCTGCATCGCGTCGACCTTGTCCTTGAGCGCAGTCCAGTCGTAGGTGAGAGGAAGAATCTCGGCCGGGCAATCCGGATAGTTCTCCGCCGGAAACTGGGTGGCGCGATCCGTCATATTGGTTGCGGTCGCGGTCGTATTGTAGGGCGCGGTGCTCAGCGTGTCGTAGCTCTGGTCGCGATCCGAAACGCAGCCGGTCCAGTTGTTCTTCTTCGTCGAGGTCCAGTTGCCGCTGGCGCTGTTACAGTCGCTCTGCGTCATGAAGCCGAGGGCGCCGCCCCACCAGTTGGTGCACTGGCCGAGGTCCCATCGCAGCCAGTTGGCGTTCTTGTTGCCTGTTCCGACGTTGACGTCTTTCGCGAACGGAATAATTGAGATGTAAACGTCGCCGTCGGCCTTCGCGGCCGTCTTCAAGGTATCGATCAGGTTCTTGGCTGCTGTTTTCAGGGCATCCATCTTGCCTGCGCTCGCCATCGATCCGGTGTTATCGAGCGCCAGCGCCACGCGCAGCTTGGTGGTGCCCCAGACTGTGGTTGAACTTGCGCCGAAGTCGAGCTTGGGAAGACCGACCATTTTCATGAAATCGGTGTCCATCGAGCCGGAGCCGGTCAGAACGACCTTCGAGCCCTGGGCCGTGCTGCTGGTGTAGACCGCAGTCACGGTGATGTTCTGCGCTTCGGGATGCTTGAAGAGCGCGTTGAAATAAGCCTGCGCCTTCTGGTTGATCTGAGCCGAGGTCAGGCTGGTCGCGTCCTTGGAAATCATCAGGGCCGCGGTATCGAGCGCCGACTGCATGGCGGTGCGGGCGTTGTTGACGCGGGCGTAGTCGACGGCCGCGCCGACGAAGCCCAGGAGCGGGACGATTGCGATGGCGAACAGGACGGCCACGTTGCCGCTTTCCGCTCGGCGGAAGCGGGCGAGTGATCCGCGGACCCGACTGAAAATCGATGCATCGTTCATGGCGTCACCAGAAGAGTAAGGTTCTGGGATGCGGGATAGGCCGGAGGCGTGAAGAGGTAGTAAAATGCTGCGGTGAATAACGGGTACACCTGAGGACAAGCCCGTCTGCGGTGCCTGTGTTGCGGGTTCATGGTGAAGGCGGGATTTCGCACTTCGTTCGAATTTTATCGATTCGCCCACCGGATCAGCGGCATCTGAGGTGCGGGAACGCTTGAAAATGGATGCAATGTTCATGGCGGCCACCCAAAAATGGATCCTGCCATGTCGTAGAAGCCGGCGATGAAGGGGCGGTAAAAGTTGACGCCAATCTACGTAAAATGCCTCACAAAGCGGCTTGTTCCGGCTTCAATCCGGATACATCCTCAACACCGTCTCAATCCGCCACGACGAAATTGACGTGAATTTCGGGCACTTGCATTAACCACAGGCGGTGGTTGCACTGCCGTGGTGCTGTCTGCCGGACACGGTTTCAGCCGGTAACGGTATGCTTGCGGGCGGGCGCACGGCGACCCATATTGTTAATGTGATCAAAAGGCGCTTTGCCTCGGGCAGGGGCGCCGTTTTGTGGGGATTTCGAACTTTCAGGCCATGCTGCACGTGTCTTCATACCAGGAACCAGTCCCGGCACCCGAGGTGTCCGGTGAACGAACCACCTTCTTTGGCCTGCGCATGAGCAAGGACGAGAACGACGGCAGCGGGCGGGGCAGCGGTCCAGGCACGTCTGTCATCACCAAGGTCAAGCCGAAGACCAAGCGGCCGAACCTCTATCGCGTCCTGATCCTGAACGACGACTACACCCCGATGGAGTTCGTTGTTCATGTTCTAGAGAAGTTCTTCAACAAGGACGTTGAAGCCGCCACCACGATCATGTTGCATGTGCATCATCACGGCATCGGCGAATGTGGCGTTTTTACCTACGAAATCGCTGAAACCAAGGTGACGCAGGTGATGGACTTTGCGCGAAAACATCAGCATCCTTTGCAATGCGTGATGGAAAAGAAGTAGCATTTGAGTCTCGTTCGTTTTGTGGGAACCGGACGAGATGATGAGAACGCGAACAGGTTGCAGGAACTGATCAAGCCGGGACCGGACGACAAACGATCGAATGAAATGGCGGGGGCCATAAGGGACGCGAATGCCGACTTTCTCTCAGAGCCTTGAACAATCCCTGCACCGTGCGCTTGCCATCGCAAACGAGCGGCACCATCAGTATGCGACGCTCGAACATCTGCTGCTCTCGCTGATCGACGACTCGGACGCTGCCGCCGTGATGCGCGCATGCAGCGTCGATCTCGACAAGCTGCGCGGCAGCCTGGTCAATTACCTCGAAACCGAATTTGAAAATCTGGTTGCGGAAGGCTCCGACGATGCCAAGCCGACGGCCGGGTTCCAGCGCGTGGTGCAACGCGCCGTCATTCATGTGCAGTCATCCGGCCGCGAGGAGGTCACCGGCGCCAATGTGCTGATCGCGATCTTCGCGGAGCGCGAAAGCCATGCCGCGTACTTCCTGCAGGAGCAGGACATGACGCGCTATGACGCGGTGAACTACATCAGCCATGGCATTGCCAAGCGCCCCGGCGTGTCCGAGGCGCGGCCGGTGCGCGGCGTCGACGAGGAAGCCGACGCCAAAGGCAACGACGACTCCAAGAAGAAGGGGGAGGCGCTCGAGACCTATTGCGTCAACCTCAACAAGAAGGCGCGCGACGGAAAGATCGATCCCGTCATCGGCCGCAACGCCGAGATCAACCGCGCCATTCAGGTGCTGTGTCGCCGCCAGAAGAACAATCCGCTGTTTGTCGGCGAAGCCGGTGTCGGCAAGACCGCGATCGCGGAAGGTCTCGCCAAGCGCATTGTCGACAGCGAAGTGCCGGAAGTGCTGGCCGCTGCGACCGTGTTCTCGCTCGACATGGGCACGCTGCTTGCGGGCACGCGCTATCGCGGCGATTTTGAGGAACGCCTCAAGCAGGTCATCAAGGAACTGGAAGCGCACCCCAATGCGATCCTGTTCATCGACGAAATCCACACCGTGATCGGCGCCGGGGCGACCTCGGGCGGCGCGATGGATGCGTCCAACCTGCTGAAGCCGGCGCTGGCATCGGGCACGATCCGCTGCATGGGATCGACCACGTACAAGGAATATCGTCAGCACTTCGAGAAGGACCGCGCACTGGTGCGCCGGTTCCAGAAGATCGACGTCAACGAACCGACGGTCGAAGACGCGATCGGCATCCTCAAGGGCCTCAAGCCTTATTTCGAGGACTACCACAAGCTGAAGTACACCAATGACGCCATCGAGGCGGCGGTGAACCTCTCGGCGCGCTACATCCATGACCGCAAGCTGCCGGACAAGGCGATCGACGTGATCGACGAGTCGGGTGCGGCGCAGATGCTGGTGCCGGAGAACAAGCGCAAGAAGACCATCGGCATCAAGGAAATCGAAACGACCATCGCGACGATGGCGCGGATTCCGCCGAAGTCGGTGTCGAAGGACGACGCCGAAGTGCTCAAGCATCTCGAGACGACGCTCAAGCGCACGGTGTTCGGTCAGGACAAGGCGATCGAGGCGTTGGCCGCGTCGATCAAGCTCGCCCGCGCGGGCCTTCGCGAGCCGGAGAAGCCGATCGGCTCCTACCTGTTCTCGGGTCCGACCGGTGTCGGCAAGACCGAAGTTGCCAAGCAACTGGCGGCGTCGCTCGGCGTCGAGCTGATCCGCTTCGACATGTCAGAGTACATGGAGCGGCATACGGTGTCGCGCCTGATCGGCGCGCCTCCGGGTTATGTCGGCTTCGATCAGGGCGGCCTTCTGACTGATGGCGTGGACCAGCATCCGCATTGCGTGGTTCTGCTCGACGAAATCGAGAAGGCGCATCCGGATCTCTACAACGTGCTGTTGCAGATCATGGATCACGGCAAGCTGACCGACCACAACGGCAAGCAGGTCAACTTCCGCAACGTCATCCTCATCATGACGACCAATGCGGGTGCGGCCGACCTTGCCCGTCAGGCGTTCGGCTTCACGCGCAACAAGCGGGAAGGCGACGATCAGGAGGCGATCAACCGGCAGTTCGCGCCGGAGTTCCGCAACCGTCTCGATGCGATCGTGTCGTTCGCACATCTGAACACCGATGTGATCGGCATGGTGGTCGAGAAGTTCGTGCTTCAGCTCGAAGCGCAGCTCGCGGATCGCGATGTGACCATCGAACTGTCGGAGCCTGCGAAGGCCTGGCTGATCGAGCATGGCTATGACGAGCAGATGGGCGCGCGGCCAATGGCCCGCATCATTCAGGAGCACGTCAAGAAACCGCTGGCGGACGAGGTGCTGTTCGGCAAGCTGAAGGGCGGCGGCCACGTCCGCGTTATCCTGGTGAAGGACGAGCAGGGCACCGACAAGATCGGTTTCGAGTTCGTCGAAGGACCGGTCACGCCGAAGCCTGAGAAGCTGCCCGGATCGCGCAAGCGTTCCACGCCGCGCAAACCCAAGGGCGGGGATGGCCCGAAGGGTCCGGCCAAGCCGCTGATGAAGGTCTGAGGCGAAGCACAACAGAACAACGAAAACCCGGCGGTCTCACGATCGCCGGGTTTTTGCTATCCTGATCCGTATCCTGACATTCTCGGCTGCGTGCTCTGGAAATGAAACGGCGAAACCCGGATAGGTGGTTCGCGGCTGGTGTTGTGACCATAACGCTGGCGATGACCGCTCTTGCGCGCGGCGATGAGCCGGATCCACCGGCTCCGCCGATGCCCGCTGCTGCCACGGCCAGGGATGGCAACGCGCGCGAGGCGATGTGCCTGATGATTGAATCCGCCGCGTCCGCGCACGGCCTGCCTCTGGAATTCTTCGCCCGCGTGATCTGGCAGGAGAGCCGGTTTCAGTCTGATGCGGTGGGACCGGTGACACGGAGCGGCCAGCGCGCGCAGGGCGTCGCGCAATTCATGCCGGGCACGGCCAGCGAGCGGCGGCTGCTCGATCCGTTTGATCCGGTGCAGGCGCTGCCGAAGTCCGCCGAATTCCTGCAGGAGCTGCGCGAACAGTTCGGCAATCTCGGGCTCGCAGCGGCCGCCTACAATGCGGGGCCGCGGCGCGTGCAGGAATGGCTCGCCGGCACCGGCTACATGCCGTCCGAGACCCGCAACTACGTCTATGCCATCACCGGGACGCCTGTGGATGACTGGGCTGCGGCCGGCAAGAGCGGCGTGATCAAGGATCGCACGCCGCCCGCCGGCTGCCGCGAACTCATGGCGCTGTTGCAGCGCGCGCCGAACCCGTTCGTCACCGAGCTTGCGCAGCGCGTGAAGCTTGGCGCGGCGATGCCGTGGGGTGTACAGCTTGCCGCGGGTTTCTCGCGTGACAAGGCGCTGGCGATGTACGCCCGTTCCATGAAGCGACTGAGCGCAGTCATCGGCGATCGCGATCCGAGCCTTCTCAGTTCGATTTTCCGCAGCCGCGGGACACGTCCGTTTTATCAGGTGCGCGTCGGCGCTGACACGCGCGCTGCCGCCAACGAGTTGTGCGATCGCATCAGGCGGGCAGGACAGGCGTGCATCGTGTTGAAGAACGCGGAGCAGCATGGTTAACCGCTGCGCGCGCTGAGCGCGGACGAAATTCAGGAAATCTCTTGCGACGGTTAACGCAGCAGCCAAATCGCATGCAAAAAGAAACCCAATATTTGCAGGCATAACTTGAGTTCGCGCGCGAGATTTTATCCTCAACAGAATGCTAACGCGATGCGGGCATTTTTCGCTTAAGTTTTGCGAAACCGTTTTCCAATCATGTGACCGGGGGCAGCGAAACCGTTTCGCCGCAGTCTGTGAGGAGGCCGTCGTGCTGACGTTCGGAATTATCGGTATTGCATTTGCAACCTTGTGCGTTCTCGGTTCGCTGTCGTCATCCGCGCGCGAGCCGTCGATCTGATTTTGGATCTGATTTTGACCCGCCGTTTGCGGTGAATGTTCTCGGCGCGCACCGATAGCGATGCGCGCCCCGCAAGCTGTGCAATTGAGCGGTACGGCTCCGCGAAATTAGCGCCCCCGGTCCCTTGACGGCGGGGCGTTTCAACCGCGTGATGAATTAAACGATTCACCCGGTATTTTGCCCCCTTGGCACTTCCCGTCCTCGATTCTCCGAAATGGCAAAGCGCGCCCGCCGCATTCGCGCTGGGTGTAAAATCCGCGCTGTCGTCGATCCTGGCGCTGGTCCTGTTCGGGACCTTCATCGGCGTCGGCGCATTCGCCCATGACACCGGCTTCACGCTGGGCTGGGCGCTGGCGAGCACGGTGCTGGTCTGGGCCGGGCCTGCACAGATCATCCTGATCTCAACATTCCATGCCGGGGCCACAGTGCTGGAATCGGCGCTCGCCGTCACCATCAGCGCGATCCGCCTGCTGCCGATGGTGGTCTCGGTGCTGCCGATGTTGCGGACGCCGGAGACGAAGATGCGACAGCTTGCGCTGCCGGCTCATTTCGTGGCGGTGACGGTCTGGGTCGAAAGCTTTCGCCTGCTGCCGCAGGTGCCGCGCGAGCGGCGGATTGCATTCCTGAACGGCCTCGGCAGCGGGTTAGTGTTCCTGAGCAGCGTGGCCACGGCGATCGGCTACGGACTTGCCGCGAACCTGCCGCCGCTGCTGGCTGCGGGAATTCTCGCGCTGACGCCGCTGACGTTCCTGCTATCCACGGCACGCAACGCGCACAGGCTGGTGGACAAACTGGCGCTGGCACTCGGGCTTGCGCTTTATCCGCTGGTGCAACTGCTGCAAACCGGCGTGGATATCATGATCTGCGGTCTGACTGCGGGCACGATTGCCTATGGTGTCGATCGCATCCGGAGGCGCGCATGAGCGGGCTGTTCGGGGATGGGCACGCCATCCTGCTGCTGCTGTTCGCAGGCTTACTGTCGAACGAGGTATGGCGCGTGCTCGGCCTTGTGATCGGCGGAAATATCGATGAAAGCTCGGAATTCCTTGTCTGGGTGAGGGCGGTCGCTGCCGCCATCCTTGCGGGCGTCATTGCGCAGATTCTGATTTCACCGCCCGGAGCGCTCGCGACGGTGCCGGGTGTGGTCCGCTACAGCGCGGTTGCTGTGGGGATTGCCGTGTTTCTGGCCACGCGTAGATCGGTTTTCGCAGGCGTGATCGGCGGTGAAGTCGTCGTGCTCGCCGGCAAATGGTGGATGGGCTGACGGTATGATCCCGAAAACTCGAAACCGGTTTTCGGAATAGATTATACCGAGGCCGAAGCGTCTCAGCCGTTCAGCGCTGCGATTAGCCGTGTGGCGTGATCCTCCAGCACCTTGACGTCCTCCTTGCGGCTTGCCGGCGGCAGCAGCGCAACGCCTTCAACCCGAGGCATGATGTGGACGTGGAGGTGATAGACGACCTGTCCGGCGGAAGGCTCGCTAAACTGTTGCAGCGTGATCCCGCTTGCGTTGAAGGCCTTCATGGCGGCCACCGCGATTTTCTTCGCCGTGCGGGCAACATGGGCGAAGCTGTCGGGCGAGATGTCGAGAATGTTGCGGGCCGGGGCCTTTGGAATCACCAGCGTATGACCGGGACAGCGCGGCATGATGTCCATGAAGGCGAAGGTATGTTCGTCCTCATAGACCTTGTGACAGGGAATCTCGCCGCGCAGGATTTTCGCGAAAATATTGTTGGTGTCGTAAGCGGTCATGGGTCATCCCGGAGAAGAGGCGCGTCACAATCGCTGCCCCGCGCCGCGCGGTCAAGCCGGGTTGTTCGAGCCTCATGCATGTCAGGAATTCACTGTGCGCTCGGGTATGCCGGTCGCAATCTCGTCGATCCGGTCGGCAAGGTCGGTCAGATCGCGGTGAAGACCGTCCAACGTATAGGCCAGTCCGAACGTCCGTCCGACGGCGTTGAAATCGAGTGCGCGCATGACGCCGGACTGTCGCAAGCCGCTGAATGTCTCCGTGAACGCCAGATGCACCGCGGGCAGGTCCGTCCGTGGAACCACGGTGACGGCGTCGAGCGCGGTTGCGCATCGCTGCGTCAATTCGGCTTCGGCGCGGAGCAGGGCGGCTGCCGCAGGCGCCAGGGTCGAAGCGATCGCGGCGGGAAGGGGCTCGCGGAGCACGTTGCCGATGGCGACCAGATCGTTGCGCACGCGCCAGAGGGTTCGCGGAATTGCGGAAGGAATGCGATGATCGGCGAGGCGAGAGGCGCGCTCCCGGTCGGCATCTTTCAGGGCTTGTTCGACTGCTGTCAGCGCTTGCCGCAAGGCGGCGTGCTCGAGAGAGGGCGCCAGCGGTTCGCCGCGTTCAAGCGCCTCCGCCTCGGCGAGCAGGAGTTTTTGTATCCGCCTCAGCACGGTGATCGAGCGGGCCACCACGACGGCATGGGAACGCGCGGGAAATATCAGCACCGTTGCCAGCACGCCGATCAGGCCGCCCAGTCCGATCTCGATGATGCGGTCGAGAACAAATTGTTCCACCGGCGCGCCGGCCGGTTCTGTCAGCAGCATGATGGCCGCCGTGACCGGCGCCACCCGCAATTGAGGGCGAACCGCCGCGCCCCACACGGTGACGCATGTGACGAGCACAAGGGCGATACCAATGCCCAGCGACGTATTTGAATGGAAAGCTGCCGCAAGCCCGCCGAAGATCGCGCCAGCGAGAGTGCCGATCATGCGCTCCGTGGCCGCGCCCAGCGTCCCGCCGATCGAGCCTTGCATCACGATAATGACGGTGAACACCGCCCAGTAGCCCTGTGGCAGGCCGAGAGCCTTGTAGGCAGCGTAAGCCGCGCCGACGGCAATGGTGACACGTACGGTCTGGCGTAGCTCGGAGGACCGGCGCGTCAAGAACTCTCGAATCCGTGCAGCGATTGAAATCAAGGCGTTTCCCGCAGCGGCACTGTGATCAGCAAGCGGAACTCAGGTTAAGCGGCTTGTGCGGCGGTCACAACGCCTGCGTGTCAGTCGTCACCGTTGGCCTTGCGGAATGGACCGGCCTCGGTGAGTTCGCGCACAGCCTCCTGCACGTAGCTGCGCTCATGCTTGAGATAGTCGCGGATTGCCCGGCGCAGCGCCGGATCGGCGATGTAGTGGGCGGAGTAGGTAGTTTGCGGCAGGTAACCTCGGGCGATTTTGTGCTCACCCTGCGCGCCGGCTTCGACGCGCTTCAGGCCGCGCCGGATCGCGAAGTCGATGGCCTGATAGTAGCAGACCTCGAAGTGTAGGAAGGGATGATGCTCGATGGCGCCCCAGTGGCGGCCGAACAGGGTGTCGGAGCCGATGAAGTTGATCGCGCCGGCGATCCATTTCCCGTCACGTTTCGCCATCACAAGCAGCACGTCTTTCGCCATGGTCTCGCCGATCATGGTGTAGAAGGCGCGGGTGAGATAGGGCCGCCCCCACTTGCGCGAGCCGGTCTCCATGTAGAACTCGAAGAACGCGTCCCATGCATCGGGCGTGATGTCGTCGCCGGTCAGGGCGTGAATGCTGATGCCGTTGGCAAGCGCGTCGCGGCGTTCGCGGCGGATCGCCTTGCGATGACGCGAGGCCAGGGTGGCGAGAAAATCCTCGAACGTGCCGTAGCCTTCATTGCGCCAGTGGAATTGCTGATCGGTCCGTTGCAGGAATCCGTGTTCAGCGAGGGTCGTCCATTCGTCTTCGCGGGCGAAGGTGACATGCACGGACGAGGCGTGGGTGGCGCCACACAGCGCGATGAGGCCGCCGGCCAGCGTTTCGCGGACACGCGCAGCTTCCGGGCCATTGCGCACCAGCAGCCGAGGGCCTGTCGCTGGCGTGAACGGGACGGTGGCCTGCAATTTCGGATAGTAACTGCCGCCCGCGCGCGCATAGGCGTCGGCCCAGCCGTGGTCGAACACGTACTCGCCCTGCGAGTGATTTTTCAGATAGCCCGGCACGAGGCCCACGACCTGGCCTGCCATGCGTGCCACCAGATGGCGTGCGGCCCAGCCGGTGCGCGCGATGGCAGAGCCCGACTCTTCTAAGGCGGCAAAGAAAGCGTGCGTGACAAACGGGTTGTAGCCGCCATCCGAATTGGCACACGCATTCCACTCGTCGGCCGTGATCTGGCCGACCGAGGAGACCGCTTCAAGGGTGATCTCGCAGGAATCCGTCAAAGAGCAGGTGTACCGTGGCCGTGAGAAACCGAAACCGTTCAGGAGTATAGATCGGTTCTTACGCGGATGACTTCAAGTATCTGGCATCCCGCTTTCGGCCTACTCCGGGATGAAACCCTCGAAAGTCATCTGGTCGGCATATCGGGTGCTGCGTGCGCGCTGTTCCGGGGTCCGCACAGTCCATGTGATCAGCGCGCAACCGAAGATGTTGCGCGCGATCCAGGGCGCTGGTGCTGGAAGATCGTCGACCCGGTAGCTGACGAAATGTGGCTGCGTGCGGAAGGCGTGGCGCAGGCCGGTCATCTCGCGGGTTTTCTCGGGAGGCAGCCGCGTCCACTCGCCCTCGGTGTAGTGCCGTTCGGCGACGATGCCGCGCGGCAGGCCGGGCATCAGGTCGCGGATCGCGATCACCTGATCGGGATCGAACGACATCGCCGCCACCGGTCCGCTGTACGAAGCCAGCACTTCGGCCATCCGCCTCACCAGCGTCCGGCTGCCGTCGAAGCGGCTCTTTATCTCGAGCACCAGCGGGACACGTCCGGCGACGCGCGTGCAGAGATCACCCAGGGTCATCATCCGCTCAGCCGTGTGCTTGAAGCCGACCTGCTTGAGCTGTGCCGCGGTCAATGACAGCAGTTCGCCGGTGCCTTGAGTCAGGCGGCCGAGCTCATAGTCATGATGCACCATCGCTTCATTGTCAGCGGTGGGCTGAAGATCGACCTCGATCGCGAAATTGCCCGCGACCGCAGCGTCGATCGCGGACGGCATGTTCTCGATGATGCCGCACGCACGGTCATGCAACCCGCGATGGGCAATCGGTCGTGCCGTGAGCCATGCAGGCGCGCGCGCAGTCATCGGCTTGTTTTGGTGAGCATGATCTTGTCCAAAAACCGGTGCCCACTTTTCGGGATCATGCTCAGGCGACCTCGAAAATGCCTTCGACTTCGACGGCGGCGTCCGAAGGCAGGGCGGCCACGCCGACCGTGGTGCGGGCATGGCGACCCTTGTCGCCGAATACAGCGACCATCAGGTCCGACGCGCCGTTGAGCACCTTGGGGCCCTCAAGGAAATCCGGTGTTGCGTTGACGAAGCCGCCGAGGCGCACGACGCGCGCAACCTTGTCGAGATCGCCGAGCGCCATCTTGACCTGCGCCAAGAGGTTGATCGCACAGCCGCGTGCGGCAGCCGCGCCTTGCTCGGTGGTGACACCGGCGCCGAGCTTGCCCTTTGCGATCAGCTTGCCTTCCGGCGTGTTGCAGACCTGGCCGGATACAAACAGAAGATTTCCGGTGCGCACGAAGCCGACATAATTCGCGACGGGAGGGTTGGGCTGATGCAACACAATGCCCAGTTCGTTCAACTTCTGCTCGACCGTTCCCGCCATATCAGTCCCCGATGTTTGTTTGATATTTGCCCGGAATGAAGTCCGGCATTTTAAGCCGATATGTCGGGCGCGCCATACTTCGCCCATCGTGGAGCGACATGCAAGCACGTCAGCCCGGTGGATTTGGCCCGGATATTTCGGGCGATTCCACGGCTTTGCCCCGGTTGCGGCGCAATGCTGCGGCTATTATCCTTCGATTCTCATTGTCTTAAAGGAGACACCATGCGTCGCGCGCGCCGGATTTCAGGTTATGGATTGGCTGCCCTGTCCGCTGTGTTTCTGGCGTCAGCATCAGGCGGAGCGCATGCGGCGCCGAGCGTGGCATTTCTCGCGCATCAGGCCGTCTATGATCTGAGCCTGAAGACATCGCGAGGCAACGCCAGTGTCAGCAATGCGCGCGGCCGTATCCTGTACAATTTCGCCGGCAGCTCCTGCGAAGGCTATACCACCGAATTCCGGCAGGTGTCGCAGCTCGATACCGGCGAGAACAAGACCACGCTGAGCGATCTGCGTTCGACGAGCTGGGAAGACGGCGAGGGGAAGAGCTACCGCTTCAAGATCGAAACCCGCATGAACGATACCGACACGACGTCGATCGACGGCATGGCGGAGCGTGACGGGAAGACGATCAAGGTCAAGCTCAAGAAGCCCAAGGCGAAGACGTTCACCATCGAGGGCGCGGTGTTTCCGACGGAGCAGGTCAGACTGATCATCGAGGCCGCGCGCGAGGGCAAGTCGCTGCTCGAACTCGTGGTCTATGATGGCTCCGACGACGGCGAGAAGGTTTACAACACACTGACCGTCATCGGGCAGCCGATCCCGGGAACAAAGGCGCCGGCAAAGCCGGATGCGGCCAGCGCCAACGAGAAGTTCAAATCCCAGACCCGGTGGCCGGTCACCGTCAGCTACTACGACCGTGCAGCGAAATCGAATTCCGGCGAGCAGACGCCGGTCTATGCGATGTCGTTCGAGCTTTATGAGGACGGCGTCTCGCGCGCGCTCTCGCTCGATTACAACGATTTCGTCATCGCGGGCGCGATGGACAAGATCGACATCAAGGAAACCAAGCCCTGCAAATAGGCGGGCGCTATTCCGCCTTGGCCGGTCCATCATAGGCAATACCGCGCATCACCGCGGCATTGCCGAATTTTTTGCGGACATCGTCCATCGCGCGTTCGGCGTGTGCCGAGCGCCGGTCGAGCAAATCCTGATCGTCGGCTTCCGCACCGGGTTTCAGTGCGCTGACGCCCGCGCCGATCAGCCTGAACGCGGTGCCGTCGATCTCGCGGCTGAGCATTTCGCGCACTGTCGCAAAGATTCTGGTGGCAAGCTGGGTCGGCACCTGAAGCGATTGCGAGCGGGTGCGCTGCCTGAAATCCGCAGTTTTTAGTTTCAGCGTGATGGTGGAGCCGGAGAGATCGCCGCTCTTGAGGCGCGATGAGACTTTTTCGCACAGCCGCCACAGGATTCTTTCCAGCGTCGCGAAATCCCGCACGTCAGATTCCAACGTCGTCTCGTTGGAAATCGTTTTGGCGCCGCGATCGGCGACGACCTTGCGGTCATCGATGCCGCGCGCCAGTCGCCACAGCCTCCGTCCCTCGGGACCGAACTGTTTCATCAGATCGATCTCGTCCGAACGCTGCAGATCCTTGATGAGCCGGAAGCCGCGTTGCGACAGTTTCTCCTGCGAGGCAGGACCGACGCCGTAGATAAAGCCGACGGGCCTTTCAGCGAGCATGTCGCGGGCCTCGTCCTGGTCGAGTGCCGCGAAGCCGCGGGGCTTGTCGAGGTCGGAGGCGATCTTAGCGAGAAACTTGTTCACCGACAGGCCGACCGACACGGTGATGCCGATGTCGCGCTCGACCTGGGCTGCGAACCGCGCAAGTACCTTGGCCGGGATCATGCCGTGCACGAGTTCCGTGCCGCTGAGATCGAGGAATGCCTCGTCGATCGAAAGCGGTTCCACCAGCGGCGTCAGCGCCATCATCGCTTGGCGAACTTCGCGCCCCACGCGGACATACTTCGCCATGTCGGGACGCACGACCACCGCCGAGGGGCACAGGTCGAGCGCCTTGAACATCGGCATCGCCGAGCGCACACCATAGGTGCGCGCGATGTAGCAGGCGGCGGAAACGACGCCGCGCTTGCCGCCGCCGATAATGACCGGCTTGTCGGCGATGTCCGGATTGTCGCGCTTCTCGACGGTTGCATAGAACGCATCGCAATCGATATGCGCGAGCGCCAGCGCTCTGAGAGAGCGATGCCGAACCATACGGGGCGAGCCGCATTCAGCGCAGCGCATCGCCTTTACCGCCGCGTCCGAAAGGCAGTCGCGGCAGAAACCCGGCGAATCGGCTGGCGGACGGTCGCTCACTGAATCATTCCCAGCGTGGTTCCAGCACCTCGCGCGCATTGGCGACGGCCTGCGGGGTCAGTTGCGAGGCGTCGGCGAAGGCCTTCACGGTCGCGTCATCGCGCACGATGAAGTCGAGCACGCCTGCGAGGAACTTCGGGTCTGCGGCGGCGGTCCGGAGGGTTTGAGGGCCGATACCGCTCTCGGTCAGGAACAACCCTAGCCGTTCGGGATCGGACGCCAGGAAGGAGAGCGCCTGAATCGCAACGAATTCAGCGACTTCCTGAGGGTTTTTAGGGCCCTTTGTCATTGATCGTGTTTGCCTTTCCGTAACTTATCGTCTCTATTTTGAACCCATCATGCCCGAGTCATCACGGCGTGGCGAATTCAATGGTTTCAGCACGTACGGGCATTTTGCGGGAATTGGAGGGCCAGGATGGCCAAAACCGTCCTGATCGTGGAAGACAACGAGCTCAATATGAAGCTCTTTCGCGATCTGCTTGAGGCCCATGGGTATCAGACAGTCGGCACGCGCAACGGGGTTGAAGCACTCGACCTCGCTCGCAGACACCGGCCCGATCTCATCCTCATGGATATTCAGCTACCCGAAGTTTCCGGCCTCGACGTGACTCGCTGGATCAAGGCGGATGTCGAATTGCGTGCGATCCCGGTGGTCGCGGTAACGGCTTTTGCCATGAAAGGCGATGAAGAACGTATCCGTGAAGGCGGATGCGAAGCGTATTTGTCCAAACCGATCTCGGTTGGGAAGTTTATTGAGACGGTTCGACGGTTTGTCGGCTAGGAAAGTTTGGAGAATTCGATGTCCGCGCGCGTTCTGGTCGTTGACGACGTTCTCGCCAACGTAAAGCTGCTCGAGGCGCGGCTGTCCGCGGAATACTTCGACGTGGTGACGGCGAATTGCGGAACGCAGGCGCTGGAGATCTGCGAGCGTGCGGAATGCGACATCGTGCTGCTCGATGTCATGATGCCCGACATTGACGGCTTTGAGGTCTGCCGCCGACTCAAGTCGAATCCGAAAACCCATTTCATCCCGGTCATCATGGTGACGGCGCTCGACAGTCCGTCCGACCGCGTGCGCGGGCTCGATGCCGGCGCCGACGATTTTCTGACCAAGCCCGTGTCCGATGTCGTGATGATCGCGCGGGTGCGGTCGCTGACACGCTTGAAGATGATGACCGACGAATTGCGCATGCGCGCGATCACGTCGCTCGAGATCGGCGTCAACGCGCCGGAGCGCGACGCTGTTGCCGATACAGGCAGGGGCGGGCGTATCCTGCTGGTGGATGACCGGCCGTCGTCCTACGAACGGCTCGCTCCGGTGCTGGCCACCGAGCACAGCGTGGATGTCGAGCCGAATCCGGCTGAAGCCGTATTCCACGCCGCCGATGGCAATTACGACTTGCTGATTGTCTCACTTGGCCTTGAGAATTTCGACGGCTTGCGGCTTTGCAGCCAGGCGCGCTCGCTGGAGCGGACGCGCAGTGTGCCGATCCTTGCCATTGCCGATGCCGACAACAACGCGCGGCTGCTGCGCGGGCTGGAGATCGGCGTCAATGACTACCTGCTGCGGCCGGTGGACAAGAACGAACTGCTGGCGCGCGCGCGCACCCAGATTCGCAAGCGCCGCTATACCGATCATCTGCGCGACAATGTGCAGAACTCGATCGAAATGGCGATCACCGATCCGCTGACCGGGCTGCATAACCGCCGCTATATGGAAAGCCATCTCGCCACATTGGCAGAGCAGGCCTCGATGCGGGCCAAGCCGTTGGCACTGATGATGCTCGATATCGACTACTTCAAGTCGATCAACGACACCTATGGCCACGATGCCGGCGACGATGTGCTGCGCGAATTCGCGGTGCGCATCCGCAAGTCGATCCGTGGGATCGATCTGGCCTGCCGCTACGGCGGCGAGGAATTCGTCATCGTCATGCCTGAAACCGACCTGCACGTGGCGGGGATGGTTGCCGAGCGCCTTCGCCGCTCGATTGCCGGCGAGCCCTTCACGATCGAGAAGGGCGTCAAGCGCATCGAGGTGACCATTTCGATCGGCATCTCGACCCTGGAAACCAAGGGCGAGCCGATCGGCGCCGTCCTCAAGCGCGCGGATCAGGCGCTGTACCGCGCCAAGCACGATGGCCGTAACCGCGTGGTCGCCGCGGCGGCTTAACTCGCTTTCGTTCTTTCTTCTTCTTTCGGCTCGAAATATGCGCCGGATAAGGGGTCAACCCAGCACAGGTGATCGTGCACCTGCTTGACGCCCGCGACATTCTCGGCGGCTACGATGATGGCTTGCCGCGTGCGCTCTTCCGTGATGACGCCGCAGATATCGACCACACCGTTGCGGACAAACACCTCCAGCCCGGAGGGGCCCCAGTCATGACGCCCGATCTCTTTGAGAATGCGGGTTTGAATGTGTGAATCGTCCGCAGTGGGGTCGGGGACATCGCGTGCGAGGCCTGCGACAGCCCGGACGAAATTCTGGCGGCTGATGATTCCGGTGAGCTTGTTGTTGCCGTTCATCACGGGAACGCGCTTGATGCGATACCTTTCCATGATGGCTACGACATCGGAGAGCGGAGTGTCTTCAGTCACGGTTTGCACGTCGCGCGTCATGATCTCATCAACCCGGCGTCCGGCGGTCTGGACATAGTCCGCGGCCTGACGTCCCGGGCCCAGAATGAAATCAAGCCAGCGCGGCCGTTTGCGCTGCGTGCCGATCTCACGCCGGCGCAACAGATCGCGCTCGGTGACAATACCGACCAGTGCACCCTTCAGGTCAACGACAGGAAGGCCGCTCAGATGGTTGTCGAGCATAAGCCGAGCGGCATCAGCGATCGAGTCACCAGGGGCAACCTTGATGACTTTACGGGTCATGATGTGATGGGCTTTCATGAGGTCACCTTTGCATGCGGGTCTGACTGATGCGGCCCGAATGGGCTTTCATTTGTTTAGTGTGATCGCTTCTCCTTCAATCACCTTGATGCACATCAAATGGCGGAGGTTCTCCCGCTGCTTTGAGCCATATCAAGCCAGAAGGTTCCGGCTCCGGCTAAGTTGAGCCGAAGGAGATTGCCATGGCCATCAGGGACTTCTTGCTTCCGCTTGTCAGCTATCCGAAGCCGACGACAAAGGCTGCGATCGAGACGGTGTTTCAACTGAGCGAAAGTCTTTTGTCGGCGGGAGCCCGCAACGGGAATCATTCGACCATCTCGCAACGCGTTTCGGCGGTAGTGTACGAGATCGAAATCGAGACGGGCCTTTACTTCGAAGGCGCCCATATGGGGGAGTTTCTCGAACGGGAGGCAAGAAAGAGCGCAGCGAATGCACAGCAGCTCGTCCATAGTTTCGAGGAGGTCGCTGCGCATCACAATGTGATGCACCGCTGTCGCCTCGAGCGCCGGGTGCCCTATGACATGACACGGAATCTGGTGGAGTCGGCGCGGCTGCACCACGTGACTGTTCTGCCCCTCAGGAAGGACACCGAAGACCAGTTTGATCTCGCCGAGCAGCTCATCTTCGAATCAGGCCGTCCGGTTCTGATCTTTCCGGAAGAGCCGCTAAGGCCGCTGGCGACGGCTATCCAGACTGTTGCCGTGGCGTGGGACGGCAGCCGTCAGGCGGCACGAGCCGTCGACGATGCGTTGCCGTTTCTCCGGCGCGCGCGGACGGTGAGGGCGTTCACGGCGACAGACGACAAACCGTTGTCGTCCGCCCAGGCGCAGCAATTCGTCGAGTATCTGGCGGGCTTTGGAATTGAAGCGATCCATGAAGATGTCAGAAAAACCGATCAGCATTCGATCGGTAGTTTCATGGAGGCCTACATTGCGTCCCGTGGAATCGATCTTCTGGTGATGGGGGCTTACGGCCACTCCAGATTGCGCGAATTCATTCTGGGCGGGGCGACGCGGTCGATTCTGGCCAATCCGCCGTGTTGGGTCCTGCTGTCGCACTGACCGCTGGCCGGGCAGGCGCGAAGCTCGCCATCAAATGAAAAACGGGGCCGAAAGGCCCCGTTTCCGCATGTAAGCAATTGAAATGCTTACTTGATCTTGGCTTCGCGGAATTCGACGTGCTTCTTCGCGACCGGATCGTACTTCTTCTTCACGAGCTTGTCGGTCATCGTGCGCGAATTCTTCTTGGCAACGTAATAGAAGCCGGTATCCGCGCTGGAAACGAGCTTGACCTTGATGGTGACCGCTTTGGCCATGTTCAGAACCTCGGATGTCAGGAATCGGTAGCAGTCCCGACAGGCCGGGCCGCGTTTGGGCCGCAACCTAGCTTCGAACGCCCTAAAGTCAAGTTTTTAGGGCGCTCTATTCCAAAATCCGGGATATCCCGGATTTTGCCCGCCAAGGGTCCCGGTTGGATGGGTCTGAGGGGCTATTCCGCCGCGTCCGCAGCCCCGGCAGGCTCGAAAAACCGGTTTTTGGGCCGTGGCAGGCCAAGATTTTCGCGCAGCGTGCGGCCCTCGTAGTCCTTCCGGAAGATGCCCCGCCGCTGCAGTTCCGGAACCACCTTGTCGACGAAGTCGTCCAGCCCCTGTGGCAGGAACGGGAACATGATGTTGAAGCCGTCGGACGCTTTCGTCACCAGCCATTCCTCCATCTGATCGGCGATGGTGGCAGGTGTGCCGACGAACGAGAGGCCGCCGTAGCCGCCGACGCGCTGGGCAAGCTGCCGAACGGTCACATTGTTCTTGGCTGCGTATTCGACCAGCCGGTCGCGGCCGCTCTTGCTGGCATTGGTGTCCGGTATTGGCGGAAGGGGACCATCCGGATCGAATTTCGATGCATCGGTGCCGAGGATGACGGAAAGCCCTGCAATCGCGCTGTCATAGTGGACGAGGCTGTCGAGCAGATCGCGTTTCTTTCGCGCTTCCTCGATCGTGTCGCCGACCACCACGAATGCGCCCGGCAGAATCTTCAGGTGATCGCGATCACGCCCCAGCTTGTCCATGCGGCTTTTGATGTCTTCATAGAGAGCTTGCGCCTGGGAGAGGGTCCCGCCGCCGGTAAACACTGCTTCGGCGGTCTCCGCTGCGAGCTGTTTGCCGGGTTCGGACGCGCCGGCCTGCACGATCACCGGCCAGCCCTGCACGGGTCGCGCAATGTTGAGCGGTCCTTTCACCGAAAGAAATTCGCCCCTGTGATCCAGTGTGTGCATTTTCGCGGGATCGAAATAGAGCCCGCTTTCCACGTCCCGGGCGAAGGCATCGTCGGCAAATGAATCCCACAGGCCGGTGACGACATCGAAGAATTCGCGCGCACGCCGGTAGCGTTCGCCGTGCTCCATGTGATCGTCCTTGCCGAAATTCAGCGCCGTTTCCGGATTGCCGGTGGTGACGACATTCCAGCCCGCGCGCCCGCCGCTGATATGGTCGAGCGACGCAAAGCGCCGCGCGACATGATAGGGCTCATCGTAGGTTGTCGAGCTTGTTGCGATCAGGCCGATGCGCTCCGTCGCGCCGGCCAGTGCGGCCAGCAGGGTGAACGGCTCGAACGATGTGACCGTATGACTGCGCTTGAGCGCGCTGATCGGCATGTTCATCACCGCGAGGTGATCCGCCATGAAGAAGGCGTCGAATTTGCCGTGTTCAAGTTTTTGAATGAAACGCTTCAGATGCGAGAGATTGAAGTTGGCGTCGGGAAAACTGCCGGGATAGCGCCATGCGGCAGTATGAATGCTGACCGGGCGCATGAACGCGCCGAGGCGCAACTGGCGTGGGCTCATCGGACTCTTCCCCTGACGATTTTGAGGCGGCACTTGAAGTGGCGCTTGGCGATGCAAAAGGATCAGGGATTGTATGGGGTGGCGCGATGCATCTCGCCACGGAAGATTATTGTTTTTTGAGTTGACGCCGGGGGTGTTTCTTCTGGGCCGTCAGATCATCAGCCCCTGAAATCCTTCGGCGCAAAACTGAGGTCGAGCATGCGCCACTGGTCGTAGCGGTCGGCCGGCAGCATGGCGTAGGGCTGGCACTTCTCCAGCGCATCCATCGCACTGCGCATCAGGGCCGGACCTTTTGCCGACGCGCTGGCTTCGATCAGAAGCGGTTCCGCCGCGAGCTTGCCGTCACGCTGAAATGCCACGCGCAACACGATCCGGACATTGTCGGAAGGCGACACCGACTTCGGCAGGATCGAACAGGTCTTGAGATGGGTGCGCAGCGCGGCAGCGTCTTCGTTTGAAATATTCGCTTTCGCGGTCGCCTTGGCGTCGAAGTCACCGGCCGCTCCTGCATCGGGGAGGGTGAACATCATGCCAAACTTGCTGGTGATGTCGGGAGCCGCGGTGGGGACTTCCTGCTGGGGCTGCGCCGGAGGTGTCGCCTGAGGCTGTGCCTGCTGCGGCGGCTGCTCGGCGGGTTTAGGCGGTTCCGGCTGCTGCTTGAGCGCGGCCTGCCGCGTCTCCTGCTTTGGCTTCGTCGGCGGAGCAGGGGCAGGTTTCGGAGGCTCCGGCGCGGCCTGTTGTGATTCTTCCTGGGCCGCCTGCTTTTCCGCGGAAGCCTGCTGCCGGGACATGTCGGAATCCTGGGATTTGTCCGAAAGCGTCGGGAAATCGTAGTTAGGCTCCTTGGGAAGCGGCGGAGCTTCTTCCGGCGTGACGATATCGATGGTGATGGCTTCCGCGGTTGTCGGCTCGAATGGATGCACGCCTGCCAGCAAGAGCCAGGCTGTCAGGGCCGCAACATGTGCGGCAACCGATATGGCGGCGCCGGTACGCATACAACCGTGGTTCAATCATCCTAGGGGCGTTCGGTCGCCCGGCCGGAATATAGCGATTGGCACGGCGATTGGGATGACAATTTTGACTGGTGCAACGGTAATGCGGACCAGACACCCCTAAATGACGTCCCGCTGCATCTTTCCGCCATAGAAGTGGAAAAACGGCACCTCGGCAGCATGCGATAGCGGTCCCAGCGCAAGGCGTTTGTCCAGTTCGCGCAGCACCATCTTCGTCATCTGATGAAGATCCGCGAGCGACAATGAACCGAGTTCGACCCACACCAGTTCGACAAGCTCGGCATCGGCATGGACGACGCCTTCAACCCGGTGGGCGATGGCCGATGCATCGGCGGTGAAAAATCGCGTATCGAATCGCCGGACGCGGCCGGGCGGAGTGATGGCGCGGGCGATCAGGAACAGTCCGGACGGATCGGGCAGCAAGCCAGCCTCGGCGAACGGTTTCCATTCGCCGGTCAGTTTCGCCGCGGCGCCATTCATGCGCGCGACTTTCCGCCCCAGGCAGAGGCCGGTTTCCTCACAGGCTTCGCGAATGGCTGCAACGGCAAGCGCACGGGCACGGGCCGGCGCAATTTTCGGACTGCCGCCGATCAGTTTCTTCTCAAGCCCCTTGGGAATTTCCGCAGCTACCGGAATCTTGTTGTCGGTGGCATCGACCCGGCCGCCGGGAAACACGAACTTCCCCGGCATGAAGATGACCTTGTCATGCCGCTTGCCGACGAGGACTTTGGGCACGCTTCCGCTGCGATCCACAAGGATCAGTGTCGCGGCATCTTTCGGGCGGCGGTAAGGATGACTGTCGTCTTCCTTCTCTTCTTTCTCAGGCTCGCTCATTTCACCACGGTTAGCTTGGCAATCGTACCTTCTTCGACGTCCGCGGGGCGGCTCTCATCGAAGCCGTGCATGCGGAATGCCCATTGCAATCCGACCACAGCGCCCTTCACCGGTTGCAGCAACGCGAGCGACATGATGAGAGTGACCGGCAGATACACCGAAAGCTGAAGGGCGATGGATGGTGCGTAGTCGGTCTCGATCCACAGCGCGATCGGCACAATGATATGGCCGACGATCACGATGACGAGGTAAGCCGGAAGATCGTCGGCGCGGTGTCCGCTGAAATCCTGTCCGCATACCGAGCAGTTATCGGCGACTTTCAGGAAGGCGCGGAAGACCTTACCTTCACCGCAGTTCGGGCAGCGGCAGCGCAGCCCGCGCGCCATCGCCTGCCAAACATCGCGCTTCGGCAGCAGCTGCGAGGCTGACGTCCACGTCTCGGCGGGCATAGTTCGGCTTTCCATGTTCAGCTCCTTTGAAAGGCGTGAGTGGTCGATTCTAGCATTCGTATCCACTAGCCTTCCTTCTTCGACTTGCGCGTTTTGCGGGAAGGTTTGCGCAATTTCTTTCCGTTCTTGCTGTTGCGCCCTGGCCGTGCCTTGCCGCCGGTATTGGGCGGTCTGGCGCGGTTGTCACGCATACGGCCGCCACGGGGAGCGGTTCGTCCTTCGGACAACAGTTCGAACCGCAGCGCGCCAGCCACAGGCGCAGCTTCTACCAGACGAACCTGCACCACGTCACCCAATCGATGCATGGCACCGCTGCGCGATCCGATCAGGGCGTGGCGGGTTTCATCGTAGTTGTAATACTCGCTTCCGAGGATGCGGACGGGAATCAGGCCGTCCGCGCCGGTATCGGCCAATTTTACGAACAATCCCGCGCGGGTGACGCCCGAGATTCGCCCCTCGAATGTCGCGCCGATGCGGTCGGCGAGGAAATGCGCGATCAGCCGGTCGGCGGTTTCGCGTTCGGCCTTCATCGCCCGTCGCTCGGTGAGTGAAATTGCCGCAGCGACTTCGTTCAGTGTTTCAAACGTCTCGGTTTCGGGAAGGGCGCCTTCGCCGAGCCCGAGCGCGCGGATCAGCGCGCGATGCACGATAAGATCGGCGTATCGGCGGATTGGCGACGTGAAATGAGCGTAACGCCGGAGATTCAGGCCGAAGTGGCCGTAATTGTCCGCCGAGTACTCTGCCTGCGCCTGCGAGCGCAGGACGACTTCGTTCACCAGCGATTCCGCGTCGCGTCCCTTCACCTGGGCAAGAATGCGGTTGAACACGGCAGGACGCAGCGCGCCCGTGGCGGAGAACGGCATTTCCAGCGTCTTGAGAAATTCGCGGAGGTTGTGGACCTTCTCCACCGTCGGCTCGTCGTGCACGCGATAGATCAGCGGCAGGGTTTTCTTCTCAAGCGTTTCCGCCGCCGCGACGTTGGCGAGGATCATGAACTCCTCGATCAGCCGGTGCGCGTCGAGCCGTTCCGGCGTTGTCACGCGGTCGACCGTGCCGTCGGCTTTCAGAAGAATCTTGCGCTCGGGGAGATCGAGATCGAGCGGATCGCGCTCGTCGCGGGCGCGTTTCACCAGCGCATAGGCATCCCAAAGCGGCTTCAGAATCGGATCGAGCAGGGGGCCGGTGGTGTCGTCAGGACGTCCATCGATGGCAGCCTGGGCCTGCGCATAGTTCAGTTTCGCCGCCGAACGCATCAGCACGCGATGAAACGTATGCGAGCGTTTGCGGCCGTCCTTGTCGATCACCATGCGCACGGCGAGCGCACCGCGCGGCTCGCTTGGCTTCAGCGAGCACAGATCGTTGGAGATGCGCTCGGGAAGCATCGGGACCACGCGGTCCGGGAAATAGACCGAGTTGCCGCGCTTGAGCGCCTCGCGATCGAGCGGCGACTGTGGCCGCACGTAGAATGCGACATCCGCGATGGCGACGTTGACGATGTAGCCGCCCTTGTTGTTCGGATCGCTGTCCGGTTCGGCATGGACAGCGTCGTCGTGGTCCTTGGCATCCGGCGGATCGATGGTGACGAGCGGAACATCGCGCCAGTCCTCGCGGCCTGCGAGCGTCGCGGGCTTGGCGGCTTCGGATTCGCGGATGACGTCGGCAGGGAATTCCTGCGGGATCTCGTGCGCGTGGATCGCGATCAGGCTCACGGCCTTTTCGGTCTTGAGCGAACCGAGGCGCTCCTTCACCCGGCCGGACGGCAGCCCGTAACCGCGCGAGCGCATCAATTCGACGCTGACCAGATCGCCATCCTGCGCGCCGCCGGAATCCTTCGCGGCGATGGCGAGGTCGCGTCCCGCCTGTTTCTTGTCGACAGGGATCATCCGGCCGTCGCCGTTTGGCATCACGCGATAGATTCCGAGGACGCGGTGCTGTGTTTTGTCGAGCACCTTGATGACGCGGCCGCGATAAGCCTTCTCGTGTTTGCTGTCGGGCTTTTCCACACGCAGCAGTGCGCGGTCGCCGACGCCAGCGGCGGTGCCGGGAGCGGCCTTGCGCGGGACATGAATGCGGATGACCGGGGCAGGGCCGTCGGTTTCCTCCAGCCATTCGGCGGGTGAGGCGAGCAGCTCGCCGTCGCTGTCACGGCCGGTGATGTCCGCAACGATGGTTGGCGGCAGCGATTTCGGTTCGGCGACTTTCTTGCCGCGCCTGGCGATCACGCCTTCGTCGGTGAGCTCGCGCAGGATGCGCCGGAGCGCCGCGCGGGATTCGTTCTTCAATCCGAAATGCCGCGCCAGTTCGCGTGTGCCGGCTTCACCGGGATGCGCCTTGACGAACGCGACGATGCTCTCTCGGTCGGGAAAGGCTGTCGTCGCGTCGCTTTTCTTTTTCATTATCCGCGTGCTTTACCGGCGCTCTTCTTTTCAGCGATCTTCGTGACCTTGGCTGCGGCGACCTTCGATGCCTTCGCTTTGGCTGCCTCCGTCAGAGACACAGGTTCTGCTGCTTCCTTTTTCGGTGCGGCCTTTTTCGCCACAGCTTTCTTCTTTGCCGCCGGTTTCTTCGCGGTTTTTTCCGATGCGGCAGCGTCGTCGGCTTTTGCCGCCGGTTTCGCAGCCTTCTTCGTCGCCTTCTTGGCGGCGCGCTTCGGCTTGCCGCCGGTCTTGGCCGCGCGCTCCTCGATCAGGGCAATGGCTTCCTCGATCGTCAGCTTTTCCGGCTCGATGCTGTCCGGAATGGTCGCGTTGATGCCGTCGATAGTGACGTAAGCGCCGTAGCGGCCTTTCTTGAGCATGATCTTGCCGCCGCGCGCGGGATAGTCGCCGACCTCCTTGCCGGGGTCTGCGCCGAACCGGCGGCTCGGACCTTTCGCGACCTTCTCGGCGATCAGCGTGATCGCGCGGTTGAGGCCGACATGGTAGACATCGTCACCCGCTTCGAGGCTGGCGTAAGTCTTGCCGTGGCGCACGAACGGACCAAAACGGCCGATGCCGGCGGTAATGACTTCGCCGTCCTCCGGATGCGGGCCGATATCGCGCGGCAGCGACAGGAGCTTCAGCGCGAGTTCGAGTTCAACGTCGGCGGGCGACATGTTCTTCGGAATGCCCGCGCGCTTCGGCTTCTCGTCCTCGCCGTAGTCCTTGGGCTCGCCGAGCTGGATATAGGGACCGAAACGACCCGCCTTGACCGCGACTTCGAGGCCCGACACCGGGTCCTTGCCAAGCGGACGATCGCTCGATCCGCTCGATGCGGCCAGGGGCCGGGTGTAGCGGCACTCGGGATAGTTCGAACAGCCGACAAAGGCGCCGAACTTGCCGGCCTTCAGATTGAGCTTGCCGGTGCCGCAGCTCGGGCACTGGCGCGGGTCGCCGCCATCGGCGCGCGGCTCGTAGATGTGCTCGCCGAGCATCGCGTCGAGCACGTCGAGCACTTCGGTAACGCGAACGTCCTTGATTTCGTTGACTGCGCCGATGAAGTCCTTCCAGAAATCCGTCAGCACCTGTTTCCAGGAAATCTCGTTGTTCGAGATCAGGTCGAGTTTTTCTTCGAGGTCGGCGGTGAAATCGAACTCGACGTAACGCGCGAAATAATTCTCAAGGAACGCCACCACGACGCGGCCCTTGTCCTCGCCGTGCAGACGCTTTTTCTCGAGCTTCACATAGCCACGGTCTTTCAGCACCTGAATGATCGAGGCATAGGTCGATGGGCGGCCGATGCCGAGTTCTTCCATGCGCTTGACCAGCGAGGCTTCCGAAAAGCGCGGTGGCGGTTCGGTGAAGTGCTGGGTGACGCTGAGGCTTTCGCGCTTGAGTGCTTCGCCCTCGCTCATGGCGGGTAGGCGGCGGCTGTCTTCATCCTCGGGATCGTCGTCGCGGCCTTCCTGATACACCGCGAGGAAGCCGTCGAACTTGATGACCTGACCAGTGGCGCGCAATTCGAGCACGCGCGCACCCACCTTGCCGGTGATGTCCACCGTGGTGCGTTCCATTTCGGCTGATTCCATCTGGCTGGCGACGGTACGCATCCAGATCAGCTCATAGAGCCGGGCCTGATCGTTATCGAGCCTGGACCTCAGTGAAGCCGGGCGGCGCGACAGGTCGGTCGGCCGGATCGCTTCGTGGGCTTCCTGCGCGTTCTTGGCTTTCGAACTGTACTGGCGCGGCGAGTCCGGCACATAGGCTTTGCCGTGGTCTTCACCGATCACCTTGCGCGCCTGTGTGATGGCGGACGGATCGATCTGCACGCCGTCGGTACGCATATAAGTAATGAGGCCGGTGGTCTCGCCGCCGATATCGATGCCTTCATAGAGGCGTTGCGCAATGCGCATGGTGTGCGCAGGCGCGAAACCGAGCTTGCGGCTGGCTTCCTGCTGCAAGGTCGATGTTGTGAACGGGGCCTGCGGATTGCGCCGCGCCGGTTTGGCTTCGACCGTGGTGACGGCGAAGTTGGCGGCTTCAAGAGCCTTCTTGAAATCCTCGGCTTCCGCGCCACTGCCGATGTCGAGGCGCTGGATTTTCTTGCCGTCGGCGCCGACGAGGCGCGCCTCGAAGGATTCACCGCGCGGAGTCGCCAATGTGGCGAGCAGCGACCAGTATTCGCGCGGGACGAACTTCTCGATTTCGAGTTCGCGGTCGCAGACCAGCCGCAGGGCGACGGACTGCACGCGCCCGGCCGAGCGGGCGCCAGGCAGCTTGCGCCAGAGCACGGGGGAGAGGGTAAAGCCGACGAGGTAGTCCAGCGCGCGGCGCGCCAGATAGGCATCGACCAGTGCGCCATCGATCTGGCGCGGATTCTTCATGGCGTCGGTGACGGCCTGTTTGGTGATCGCGTTGAAGACGACGCGCTCGATCTTCTGATCCTTCAGCGCGCGCTTCTGCTTCATGATCTCCAGCACATGCCAGGAGATCGCTTCGCCCTCGCGATCAGGGTCGGTTGCCAGGATCAGCTTGTCGGCACCCTTGAGCGCCTTGGCGATGTCGTTGAGACGGCCGGCTGCCTTGGGGTCGGTTTCCCAGATCATCTGGAAATCGGCTTCCGGATCGACCGATCCATTCTTGGCCGGAAGGTCTCGGACGTGACCGTACGAGGCCAAAACCTCGTAGGAGGAGCCCAAATACTTGTTGATCGTCTTGGCCTTGGCAGGCGACTCGACAATGACGAGATTCATTTGATTCCAATAACTTACTGGGGATACGCGGGCCGGAATCGCAAGATTCCATCAGGCTGGCTTGGCCGATACATGGGTAAAAGGGGGTCCGCTGTCAAATGGGGATAAGGTGATGCGGCCGGCCCTTGGGCCAAAATTCGCGTAAAAGTTGTGATTTATGGGTACTTATGATTGTGCATCTTATGCGTGTATTGTAAAAATATACCCTTAAATTGATCGATTCTCGCGTTGGAAGGGGTGGTACGCGATGACCGCTCGCGATAGCCGCAGCGACTTCGTACCAGCCGATTCCGTCGCCAGAGATGGTGGCCCGGCGGAGGCCGCGAGTTTCATTTCAGGGGCGGTCGCGGAGCTGGCGCAGCTCTCTCGTCGTCATCGCCTCGACATGCTGGCGCATCTGCTCGACATGGCGCAGCTCGAAGCGGACGACATCGTCCGGCGGCAACTGACCGGTAGCAAATTCTAGGTAGTTGCGGGTGCCAGCACCTTGGTCTCGGTCTGATCGATCCGGCGGCCGTCATGGGCCAGGATCTGCAACTTGCTGAGCGGCAATCCGTCCTGCTTGTCGACCAGCGAGCTGCAACTTTCGCCCGGTTTAAAGGCATATTCCTCACCCCACTGGCGCATCGCGACCAGCACAGGAAACAGCGCACGCGCCTTCGCGGTCGGCACATAGTCCTGATAGGCGCTGCCGTCAGACGCAGGTTTCACCTCAAGAATGCCCTGCGTCACCAGTGAGCGTAGCCGCACGGTCAGAATGTTCTTCGCAACCCCGAGATTCTTCTGAAATTGGCTGAAGCGTCGTGTCCCCATCAGCGCGTCGCGGATGATCAGCAGCGACCACCAGTCACCGATCGCATCCAGTGTTCGCGCGATGGGACATACGTCGCCCTCAAGACTTTTGCGTTTCACGGTCTGATCTCCGATCACGGGATTGTGGTTGCATTATAGAACCAGACGCGATACTGAGCAAGATAGTTTCATTATGAAACCAGAAACCAAGTCGATCAAAAACAGGAGTGGTCCATGAGGCTCAAGGGAAAAACGGCATTCATCACCGGTGGTAACAGCGGAATCGGTCTGGCGACCGCAAAGCTGTTTGTGGCTGAAGGGGCCAAGGTGGCAATCACGGGACGGGATCAGGCCAAACTCGATTCCGCAGTGGCGGAACTGGGGCCGAACGGCTTTGGCATTAAAGCCGATGCCACCGACGTTGCGCAGCTTGAAGGTGCGGTCGCGCAGGCGGTGAAGAAATTCGGCAAGCTCGATATCGTATTTGCCAATGCAGGCATCGCGGGCAACACGCCGGTCGGTGGCACCACGCTCGCGGCGTTTGAGAATGTCATCAAGACCAATCTCACGGCCGTGTTCTTCACGGTGCAGGCCGCCGTGGCACATCTCAACGACAATGGATCGATCATTCTCAACGGCTCGGTGATCTCGGTGCTCGGCAATCCGGGATACTCGGCTTATGCGGCGACCAAGGCCGGCGTCCGCGCGATGGCGCGCGTGATGGCATCCGAACTCTCGCCGCGCGGCATTCGCGTCAACGTGGTTTCGCCCGGTGGCACGCGCACACCGATCTGGGGGCCGGGCATTGCCACGCCTGAAGCCGAGAAGATGCTCGAAAAGCGTATTTCCGCCAGCACGCCGCTCGGACGGATGGGCGAGGTCGATCATATCTCGAAGACAGTGCTCTTCCTTGCGTCGGACGACGCCGCGCATGTGCAGGGCCAGGAGATCTTCATCGACGGCGGTTCGACGGCGTCTCCCGCCGGCGCGCCGATCTATCGCGGCTAACGCTACAGCAACGACACCATCCCGCCGCCGTGGCGTTCCAGCCGTCCTGCCAGCTCAAGCTCGAGCAGGACGGTTCGCACCACGGCGGGGGACACATTGGTCAAGCGGATGAGGTCGTCGATCCCGATCGGCGAGGGGCCGAGCAGGTTGGTAATGCGCGGGCGGTCACTGGCGGCGGGTTCATCGTCCATTGGCTGGCCGTCGTCGGGCTCGCTCATCGGCAATTCGACCGGGCGCCCCATGATCGGCTGAACCGCATTGATCACGTCGGCAGCCTCCGTCACCAGTGTCGCGCCCTGCTTGATCAGATCGTTGGTCCCGGCCGCGCGCGGATCGAGCGGCGAGCCGGGCACGGCAAACACCTCGCGGCCCTGTTCATTGGCGAAACGCGCAGTGATCAGTGAGCCCGAACGATGCGCCGCCTCGACGATGATGACTCCAAGCGAGACGCCGGAGATCAGCCGGTTGCGGCGGGGGAAGTCCCGCGCGCGCGGGCCGTGGCCGAGCGGCATTTCGGAAATCGCGCCGCTGCCTGAGGCGATAATCGCTGCCAGCAGGTCTTCATGCTCCGCCGGATAGATCTTGTCATGTCCGCCTGCCAGCACGGCGACGGTGCCGGTATCGAGCGTGACGCGATGTGCGGCCTGATCGATACCGCGCGCCAGACCGGAGGTGATCGCAAAGCCGGCATTGCCGAGATCGCGCGCGATGGTTTGCGCGAATTTCAATCCTGCGCCGGATGCGTTGCGGGAGCCGACGATGCCGATCATCGGCTGCGTCTGGACATTCAGGACGCCGCGCACACCGAGCAGCGGCGGAGAGTCGTCGATCAGGGCGAGGCGCGGCGGGTACCCATATTCCCCCGGAGCAAGCAGGGCGACGCCGATCCGTTTGCTGTTTTCGATCTCGCGTTCGGCTTCGGCCTGCGTGCAGATGCGGCCAACCTTGGAAGCTCCGCCGCGTTGGGCGAGATCGGGCAGGCGCTCGAGTGCGGCGCGTGCACTGCCGAAATGATTGACGAGGGAGCGAAAGGTGCGCGGTCCGACATTGTCGGAACGGATCAGCCGCAGCCAGTCGATGCGCTGCGCGTCGGTCAGTCTGGTCGTGGCTGAAGTCCTGATGTCCACGCGGCCCCCGTGGACGGGAGTGTTGCGCAACTTGGCGGGCCGGACAATCCCGACTTGCGCGCTCGAGCGAATCAACCGCGACAAACGGGCAGCCTTTTGAGGATTGCGGCCAGATCGCATAAGCCTTACCGATGCTTTGTGAACGGTTGTCCTGGCTGCCTTTTATTTCGGTGAATCCGAATTATTCGGTTGGAATGCTGAGAATTGCTTATGAGCGTATCCAATACTGCGCCCGAGTATTTTCCTGATCCCAATCACCCAACTCGCAATCTATCAGGCATCGGCCAGATTTCTGCCGGTCTCGTCAAGGTATGGATCTGCGTGATCGGCAGTGTTCTGTTCTGTCTGGCGACAGCGACGTATCTTCTTTATGAATCAAACCAGAACACAAAGTTTCTGCATGGCATGGCCAGGGCCTTTCCAGAACGGCTTGGCGCAGACTGGACCGCGGGGACTGTCGACGGGCTTCCCGTCTTTTCAGGTCTTGTTTTCTTAGTCGCTCGTTTTGGTCACCCGATCCTGTTCTATGTCGTTGAGCTTGGATTGCTGACCTGCCTCTTTTGGTCATGCTTCTCTCTGGCACTCCGCCTCGCGGGACAAGCTGGTCAGTCCGCTTCCTTCCAGCTGCTGCTCACTGGAGCACTTGTTCTCCTCGCGCACGCCGGCGCGCCAGTTCTTTTTGGATATGGCGTCGCTGATCAGTATCTCATCGGAGGATATCTTCAGCCCTCGGAATTCGGCGTGCTTTTTCTTGCGTCATTCGCCCTTGCGCTTGCCGGATTTAGAAACTTTGCGCTTGTTGCAGCCGCTGTCCCTGCCGCGATCCACGGAGGGTATGCGATGCTTTCGCTCATCGTCGCCGGAAGCATGATGCTGTCGGATGGTGCGTCGCGACTCAACCTGAGTACAAAACTCGTGGCCATCGCGTTAATCATCGTCCCGCAGGTTGATCTGGCATTACGGTTTGCGCCCACCGATTACGCGACCTTCCGGGAGGCTGCGGGCATTCTCGCGTTCGAGCGTATACCCCAGCATTCCGATCCTGCCCGCTGGTTGAGAGGCGAGGCTTACGCGAAGCTTGGTCTGGTGATCGTCGGCATATGGCTGGCACCGCGCGGTTTGCTCCGAAACGCCCTTGCTGCACTTCTTGTCTGGGCAGTAGCTGGAACTCTCGTTGTCATCTCAACCGGCGCGGCTGGTCTCGCGCTTGTCGCGCCTTGGCGCGCGTCGATCATTCTTGTCCCTGTCTCGACGCTTGTCATATTGGCGCGGCTTGGAGAGCTGTCGTTTGGATCGTCACCGTTTCGGCGAGGCATGGCAGTGGCAGGCGCCGTGGTTATCCTGCTCGCGCTATTTGTTGCAGGAAAGGAAGCGGTGGCGAAGTTTAAAAGCTACCGCGATCAAGGAGTGCCTGAATACGTTGAGTTCCTGCAGGACAACCATAGGCCGGGTGATGTCTATCTGACCGATCCTTTCAATCAAGAATTTCGGCTTGATGCGCTGAGCGCGCAATTCGTGTCGTGGAAAACCCACCCGTATCTTGATCGCGAGGTGCTGGAGTGGCGTCGGCGCGTCCTGCTGGCGCGCGAAGTTTTCGGTGATCAGAGCGGAAGAGAGCCGTTAAATTGTGCTGCGCTTGGAAGATTGGTGCGGTTGTATCCCGTCACGCACGTGCTGGTGGAAAACAGAGACATTCCGGCCGGTGAAATATGCCCGCCGCTTGAAATGGTGTTCTCCGCCGGGCGGGCCAAAATCTTCAGGCTTGATCGGACGTCGCTGTAGTGTGTCGGGGGTTGAAAGGCTCTGTTATTTGCTGCCGATCTTACCCTCGGTGCCGTTCATCAGCCGCTGGATATTGGCGCGGTGCATGATCCAGAGTGCCGCGGTCATGAGCGCAAACACGGCAGCGAGCGCCGTGTGTTGTGACCAGAACAGCATCACCGGCACGATGAGGCTTGCGACCAGCGCTGCCAGCGATGAGTAGCGGAAGATCAGTGCGACCGCGATCCAGATCGCGCAGAACGCCAGGGCGGCAGGCCAGAACAGTCCGAGCAGCACGCCGATATAGGTCGCGACGCCTTTGCCGCCCTTGAATTTAAGCCACACCGGGAAAAGATGGCCCACGAAAGCGCCGACGCCTGCGGCAATTGCGGCGTTAGGCCCGCCGAAATGTCCGGCCACGATAACCGCAATCGTACCCTTGAGCATGTCGCCAATTAATGTCGCGGCGGCGAGGCCCTTGTTGCCGGTGCGCAGCACATTCGTTGCGCCAATATTGCCTGAGCCGATCGAACGGAGATCCTGCGTGCCGGCGATTCTGGTCAAGATCAACCCGAACGGGATCGAGCCGCACAGATAGCCGAACAGAAAGGCCAGCACGAAACTGAGCACGAAGGCCGTCAGAAAGCTGGTCATGTTACCTCACTGGCGCATGGCCCGCTGAAGCGACTCGGCGAGGGGAGCATGCGTCTTCGATAATAAATCAACACGCTATGGGCGCAAAGCAGAGTCGGTTATTGCCATTCACACGTGCTCATAGACGGTGCGTCCGTCAACGATGGTGCGCGCGACACGGCCGGTGAAGCGAGCTTCGTCGAACGGAGTATTCTTGCACTGCGATTTCAGGTCTGCCGGATCGAGCACCCAGGGCGTGTCGAGATCGATCACGATCACGTCGGCGGGCGCGCCGGGCCGCAGCGAGCCGCCGGGCAGGCCAAGCAGTTCGGCGGGGCGGGTGGACATGGCGCGGATGAGCGTCTTGAGCTCGATGTCGCCGGAGTGAACGAGGCGCAGTCCAGCAGACAGCATGGTTTCCAGACCGATCGCGCCGGCGGCAGCTTCGGCGAACGGCAGACGCTTGACCTCGACGTCCTGCGGATTGTGGTCCGACATGATGACATCAATCAGCCCGGATGCGAGGGCCGCCACCAGTGCCATGCGATCCTGTTCGGTGCGCAGCGGCGGCGACAGCTTCAGGAAGGTGCGGTAGGGACCGATGTCGTTCTCGTTTAGCGTCAGGTGATTGATCGAGGCCGATGCGCTGACGTTCAGGCCAGCATCCTTGGCGCGTTTGAGGATATCCAGGGAGTCGGTGCAGGTCAGCGAAGCGGCGTGATAGCGGCCGCCGGTCAGCGCGACGAGACGCATGTCGCGCTCCAGCACGACGGCCTCGGACGCATTCGGGATTCCGAACAGGCCGAGCCGTGACGCGAGTTCGCCTTCGTTCATGACGCCTTCGCCGACGAGGTCCGGGTCTTCGGTGTGCTGAACGATCAGCGCGTCGAAATCGCGGGCGTAGGTGAGCGCGCGGCGCATCACCAGCGCATTCATCACGCTCTTGTCGCCGTCGGTGAAAGCGACCGCGCCTGCCGCCTTGAGCAGGCCTATCTCGGTCATCTCATGGCCCTTCATGCCCTTGGTCAGTGCGGCCATGGGATGAATGTTGACAATGGCGGTGTCGCGAGCGCGGCGGAGAATGAAATCCACGGTCGCGGAGTTGTCGATCACCGGGTTGGTGTCGGGCTGGCAGACAATGGTGGTGATGCCACCGGCGGCAGCCGCGAGGCTCGCCGAGGCAAAGGTCTCGCGATGGCCGGCGCCCGGTTCCCCGACGAAGGCGCGCATGTCGACCAGGCCGGGGGCGACCACCTTGGCCGCGCAATTAATAATGTCTGTGCCCTCGGGAACGCCCGCTGCGCCGATGCCGCGGCGCGCGTCACGGATGGTTCCGTCGGCAATCAGCACGTCACCGGGGCCGTCGATATCCCGCGAGGGGTCGATCAGGCGGGCGTTGGCGAGCAGGATGGGGCGTCTGTCGGTTCTCATCTCGTGTCCCGGTTCTGGCGTTCGTATCCCTTTTCAGCGGCTGCTCTTACGAACGCCAGAACCAAAGGGACACGAGTATCTATAATTTGGGTGCGCCTTTGAATGCGAGGTTCCTGGAAGAGCTCGCCGCACTGGCGGCAGGAACTTCGCATTCGGCGCACCAGTTACGCGTTGGGCAGGTTGCGGGCCAGTGCTTCGAGCACTGCCATGCGTACCGCCACACCCATCTCGACCTGTTCGCGGATCAGCGACTGCGCGCCGTCCGCCACGATGGAGTCGATCTCGACTCCGCGGTTCATCGGCCCGGGATGCATCACCAGCGCGTCCGGCTTGGCATAGGCGAGCTTCTTCTGGTCGAGGCCGTAATAATGGAAGTATTCCTGACTCGAGGGAATGAACGAGCCGTTCATGCGCTCGCGCTGCAATCGCAGCATCATCACGATGTCCGCACCTTCGAGACCTTCGCGCATGTCGCGCGCGACCTCGACGCCCATGCGCTCGATGCCGGGCGGCAGCAGCGTGGAGGGCGCAACCACGCGGACGCGCGCGCCCATGGCGTTGAGCAGGATGATGTTGGAGCGGGCAACCCGCGAATGCAGCACGTCGCCGCAGATGGCGACCAGCAGGCCTTCGAGCCGGCCCTTATTGCGGCGGATGGTGAGCGCATCGAGCAGCGCCTGAGTGGGGTGTTCGTGCGCGCCGTCGCCGGCATTGATGACAGAGCCGTCGACTTTCTGCGCCAGCAGTTCCACTGCGCCGGACGCATGATGGCGCACCACCAGAATGTCCGGATGCATGGCGTTGAGCGTCACCGCCGTATCCATCAGCGTCTCGCCCTTGCGGATGGAGGACGACGACACCGACATGTTCATCACGTCCGCGCCGAGGCGTTTGCCCGCGATTTCGAACGAGGACTGGGTGCGGGTGGAGGCTTCGAAGAACAGGTTGACCTGGGTGCGGCCGCGCAAATTGGTGCGCTTTTTATCGACCTGCCGGTTCAGTTCGACGAATTCTTCGGAAAGGTCCAGAAGGCCGCTGATGTCGGCCGCGGAAAGGCCCTCGATGCCCAGCAAATGCCGGTGTCCGAGGACGAAAGTCGATTTTGATGCAGTTGTCATTAAAGCAAGAGCTATAGGCAGAGTTGCCCGGCGGAGCAAGGCGGATTCGGCCTCTGAGAAGTTTTCCCCCGCTGATGTCCGGGCAGGGTAAATGGCTCGAAAGCATGCTGCGGAGCATTGCTTCTATCGTATTTTCGCCGTCGTGGCCGGGCTCGACCCGGCGGCATAATAACGGACGCCGGGTCATGAGACTTACAACTGCAATCCTGCTGGGCGGCCTTGGGGTGTCTGCGGCGGCGGCTCAGCCGTTGCCTGCGGATTTTGTCTATCTGCGCGATGTCGATCCGACCATCGTTCAGGACATGCGCTATGCGACGGCCAACAATTTTGTCGGGCGCGTGCTGAACGGCTACGAGGCGGGCGAGTGCATTGTCACCCGCAGCGTCGGCGCAGCGCTGAAACGTGTGCAGCAGGATCTGAAGCCGCGCGGGCTGTCGCTCAAGGTGTACGACTGCTATCGTCCGCAGCGCGCGGTGGACGACATGTATGCGTGGGCGCAGGACGGCCAGGAGACACCGGCGCAGCGCCGCTACAATCCGAAGATGCGCAAAGCCGATCTGTTTCGCTTAGGCTACATCGCCAAACATTCCGGCCATTCGACCGGCAAGGCGGTGGATCTCACGCTGGTGCAATTGCCTGCGACAAGGGTCGCGCCATTCGATCCGAAGGGCGATTATGCCGATTGCACCGGACCGCAAAATCTTCGCGCGCCTGACAGCAGCGTCGACATGGGCACCGGGTACGATTGTTCTGACGAGAAGGCGCATACCGGCTCGAAGGCGATCACGGCGCAGCAGCGCAGGTGGCGTGAAACGCTGGTCAGCGCGATGGCGAAGCAGGGATTTGCGAATTTCCGGCTGGAGTGGTGGCACTTTTCGCTGCCGGGTCCAGGAAATACCGCGTTCGATTTTCCAGTGGCGAAACGATAGTCGCCTTGAATTTCAGTCCGCCGAGCATAGCTTCGTCACATGAGCGCACGACCCGGCGCGCCAATGCAGAAAGGCCTCGTCATGAGCAGGGGCGCCATTGCAGTCACAACCGTTCTTCTGGCCATTCTCGCGGCCACGATATGGTGGGCGTGGCAGGGCTGGGTTGCACATTCCGACGTGCAGATGTCGATCCATGGCTACATCGCCATGGGATTGGGGATTTTCTTCTCGCTTCTGATCGGTTTTGGCCTGATGGCTCTGACGTTCTATTCGAGCCGTCGCGGTTATGACGATCTGCCGCAGGCGAAAGAGCCCTCCGGCAAAGAGCCGGTCTCCCACAACATTCCGTAACGGAGTGGCGTGAAACGCGTCGTGTTCCGGTGTAACCTGTTGTTCTCAACTGCGGGAACAACACATGACGCAATCGATCCTGTCCGCCACAACCGAAGTCTTCAACCAGTCCCCGCCGTTCGAGGATGTCGATCTGTATTCGCTCGATCGTCCGCTCGCGGAAGCGGTCGCGGCGAATGGCGGTGAGGGCGCGGCGGCAGAGCTTGCGGACTTCGGCAAGCACTGGGGCTCGGCGGCGATGGCGCAGCGTGGCCGCGCCGCCAATGAAAACACACCGAAGCTCAAAACCTTCGATGCGCGAGGCTTCCGCCGCGACGAAGTGGAGTTTCATCCCGCCTATCACGAATTGATGGCGCACAGCGCCCACGCCGGCATTCACAATTCGACATGGAACGAAAAGGGCGAGACTGCGGGCGGCGCGTCCGAGGTGGTGCGCGGCGCGAAGTTCTTCATCGCCTCGCAGGTTGAGACCGGACATTTGTGTCCGATCACCATGACGCGTGCCGCGGTCGGCGCGCTGTCGGTTGATCCCGCGTTGCGTGCGCAGGTGATGCCGGTGCTCGGTACGCGCAGCTACGATCCTTCGTTCGCACCGTGGTGGACCAAGCGCGGCATGACCATGGGCATGGGCATGACCGAAAAGCAGGGCGGCACCGACGTGCGAGCGAATATCACGCGCGCGGTGCGTGACGGCGATGCGTATCGTATCACCGGGCACAAGTGGTTCATGTCGGCGCCGATGTGCGACGCGTTTCTCGTGCTGGCGCAGACGGAAGGCGGGCTGACCTGTTTCTTCATGCCGCGCTTCGCGCCGGATGGCTCGGTCAATGGCATCCACTTTCAGCGCCTGAAGGACAAACTCGGCAATCGCTCCAATGCCTCGTCCGAGGTGGTGTTTGAAAATGCTTATGCATTGCGCCTTGGTGAAGAGGGGCGCGGCGTGCCGACAATCATCCAGATGGTCTCGCTGACCCGGCAGGATTGTTCGCTGGCCTCCGCAGGCCTGATGCGCTCGGGCTTGGCGCATGCGCTTCACCACGCCCGCCATCGCAGCGTGTTCCAGAAGCATCTTGCGGATCAGCCACTGATGCGCAGCGTGCTCGCCGACATGGCGCTGCATGTGGAAGCGTCGACCGCGCTGGTGATGCGGCTGTGCCGGTCGTTCGACCGCGCGCCGTCGGACAAGGCGGAAGCGGCTTACATGCGGCTGCTGACGCCCGTGGTGAAATACTGGACCTGCAAGAGCGCGCCGGGATTTCTCTACGAGGCGATGGAATGCCTCGGCGGCAACGGCTATGTCGAGGAGGGCATTCTGGCGCGGCATTATCGCGAGTCGCCGGTCAACGCGATCTGGGAAGGTTCGGGCAATGTGATGTGCCTCGATGTGCTGCGTGCACTGTCGCGCGAGGCTGACGCCGCGGCGGATGTGCTGCGCGGTCTCGTCGACCAGACCAAGGGACTGCCGGGTGTGGTCGGAGCGGTCGGCTTCATCGCGAAGTCGTTTCGTCAGCCCGACGCAGAGCGTGTTGCGCGGCTCGCCGTGGAAACGCTTGCCCTCGTCGCGGCAACCGCCGCGCTCAACGAGATATCGCCGAAGCATGCCGAACTGTTCGCGAGAACGCGGCTCGACGCAAATCACGGCAATCTCTATGGTGCGGTCGATCTTGCCGCGGATGATATTCGCGGGCTGCTGGATCGCGCATTGCCGGCGTGACGATGGGCGATCAAAATTCCGCTCACCGGATTCAAGGCTGATTGCCCTCGTTTCGCGCGCAATGACGGAATGGATCATTAATGACTGGTCGTCAAAATCCGCCCAAATAGGCTGGAGACCGGACCATGACTGCTGCTGAAAGCCCTGCTGACGCTGCCCCTGTGTCGCCGCCGGGCAAAAGCCGCGAGCCGCGAGTCTGGAAGTTCATCGGCACCAGCCTTTGGGGCGTCGCGCTGTTTGGCGCGATGTTCGCCGGGCAGGTTGCTGTGGTCGCCTATTTCCTCGTAATGAGCGGCGAGCTCATGGACACCGGCGCCATGACGGCCCTGCTCACGAACGGGCGGATCATTTCGCTCTCGGTGATTATGGGGTTGCCGGCCATCCTTGCGATGCTGTGGCTCGCGACGCGACTGTCGCGGACACCGTTCGCCGACTATCTGGCGCTGCGCTGGCCATCGTGGCGCATGCTCGCGGCAGGCGTCGCGAGCATGGTGCTGCTGATGGTCGCGTGGGAAGTCATCAGCCGCGTGGCGGGACGCGAATCTTCGCCGGGCTTCATGATTAATGTCCTGAAAACAGCACGGGCCGATGGTGTGCTGTGGCTGCTGGTTTTCGCGTTCTGCGTGGCGGCGCCGATTGTCGAGGAGTTCTTCGCGCGCGGATTTCTCTATCGCGGCTGGTCGGAATCGGTTCTGCGTCCCGCAGGTGCGATCCTGCTGTCATCGGCGGTTTGGACGATGATGCACCTGCAATACAACTGGTTCTTTCTGGCGCAGGTGTTCTCTATCGGGTTGCTGCTCGGATATCTGCGCTATCGCAGCAACTCGACGTGGCTCACCGTGATCCTGCACGGTCTCAACAATCTTGCCGCGACCATCCAGACCATCTGGCTGGCGAACAATCCCTGAAGCTTTAAGTCACCAGCGCGATGGCAATTGGCATGGTGACGATGGCTAGGGTTGTCTGCAGTGTCAGGATTTCCGCAACCAGCGCGGCATCGCCACCCATCTGTCGTGCGAGCACGTAGGCACTCGACGCTGTCGGAACCGACGAGCAGCAGGCGACAATCGCAAGGCTTGTACCAGACAGCCCGAAAGCCAGACCGAGCGATATTGCGAAGATCGGCATCAGAACAAGTTTCAACGCGCACGACAGCAGCGCCGGCGGACCGGGCCGCAGGACGCCCCTGAGTTGAAGTCCTGCGCCGACAACGAGCAGCCCGAGGGCGAGGGAAGAGCGGCCGAGTGCATCGATGAATTCATCGATCCATGTCGGAAGCTTGAGGCCAATCAGGTTGGCGGCCAGACCAAGTGCGCAGGCCCAGATGAAGGGGTTTTGCGCGATTGTCAGCAGGATACGCGGCCATGACAGCCGCGTCGGCGCGGCGTAATGCGCCAGCACCCAGACCGACAGGACGTTCAGGATGGGAATCATCGCCACCATCGCCACGGAGGCGAGGGTGAGTCCGATATCGCCATACAGATTTCCGGCGACGGCCAGCGCGACGTAGGTCTGCCACCGGCAGGAACACTGAAAGATCGAGGTGAACGACGGGCCGCTGACGCTCAGCCGCTTCATGAGGATCGGCCGCAAGGCGAGGCACAACGTTGCCATCAACAGGACAGCGATCAGCAGCGCGCCGCCGACACCGAACAGCGGCACTTCTGACAGTTTTGCACGCGCAAGTGTCCGAAAGAGGAGGGCGGGGAACAGCACATAATAGACAAGCTGCTCGGTTCCGACCCAATGGGATTCCTCTTTCAGAAGGAGACGGCGCAGCGCAAAGCCCATCACGATCAGCAGGAAGATCGGCACGATGGCCGCAACGATCGTCAGCATTGGTCAGTGGTCTCCGGACGCCTTGCGCAATGTCGCGAGCCGGTCCAGCGCGCCTTGCAGAATGAAAATCGCCGCGTGTTCGTCGATCACCTTCGCGCGTTTCGCGCGGCTCATGTCCATGTCGATCAGTTCGCGCTCGACCGCGACGGTGGACAGCCGCTCGTCCCACAGGCCGATGGCAAGCTCGGTGAGTTTCGCGAAATTGCGGGCGAAGGCACGTGTCGATTGCGCGCGCGGGCCTTCGCTGCCGTCCATGTTGATCGGCAGGCCCAGAACAAAACCAGCAACGTTGCGCTCGGCGGACAGCTTGAGCAGCCGCGCGGCGTCGGCCGTGAAAGTCTTGCGCTGAATGGTTTCGATGCCGGTCGCGAGTTTACGATCCGGGTCGGACACGGCGACGCCGATGGTCTTGGTGCCGAGATCGAGCCCGATCAGGGCTCCTCGTGCGGGCCAGAGCGCGGCGGCTTCGATCAGCGGCAGGATGGGTGCGGGCATACTGTCGCCATAGCATGGCGGTGGCCGTTCGCAAGGTGCGCAGACGGAACACCGGCTGCAATCCCATGCATAACGGTTAGCCAAGATCGCGAAGGTCATCCCCGCGCAGCGGCGCTATGAGTCAACCACCGCATATAGAGTAGCAGAGACCCGCCCGTGTCGCTTGTCCAGATTACCGAGAACACCTGCCGCACGTCCCGGCACACGACTTTCTATCTTTCGGCAGGCCCGAAGGACGGCGCGCCGATCGTTTTTCTGCATGGCTGGCCGGAATTATCCCTGAGCTGGCGCCATCAGCTTCCTGTCTTCGGAGCGCTGGGCTTCCGCGCCATCGCGCCGGATTTGCGCGGTCACGGGCGTTCCTCACTTTACGACCAGCACGATGCTTACGCTCAGCGGGAGATCGTTGCCGACATGCTGGAGCTTCTCGATTCGCTTGGCGCCCGCAGGGCGATATGGGTCGGGCATGATTGGGGCGCGCCGGTGGTGTGGAACATCGCGAGCCATCATCCCGACCGGTGTCTCGCCGTCGCGGGCCTAAACCTTCCCTATCGCACCTTCGAATTCGGGCTCGAAGCGGTCGTGCCGCTGGTGAACCGCGAGACATATCCGGAGAACGAATATCCTTACGGCAATTGGGAATACATGCGGTTCTACGAAGAGAATTTCGAGAAGGCCGCGCAGGCGATGGGAGCCAATCCCGAAGCCACCATCAAGGCGCTGTTCCGCGCGGGAAATCCTGCGGTGCGCGGCAAGCCAACAGCTCTGTCACAGGTTCGTCGCGACGGCGGCTGGTTCGGCGGGAAGGCGGCTGCGCCGGATTTGCCGCGGGATGAACGTTTGCTGTCGGAGGCGGATCTCGCGGCCTATGTATCGGCCTACACGAGGACGGGATTCTTTGGCACGGATTCGCTTTACATGAACCACAAGGCCAATGCCGTTTATGCCGCCGAAGCCGTGAACGGGGGTTATCTTGATATGCCGGTGCTGTTTCTCGGGGCGGAGCACGATTACACCTGCGATACTGTGACAGCTCCCCTTGCCGAGCCGATGCGTGCGTTCGCCAGAAACCTCACCGAACGTCGTGTGCCGTCTGGTCACTGGATGGCGCAGGAGTGTCCGGTTCACGTCAATGCGCATCTGACCGCCTGGCTTGCAACGCATGTTCGTGATGCCTGGCCATTCGCGGAAGGGACCTAGGCGTTCTGCTTCACGCGCCGCTTCGGCGCTGTGCCGACCGAGGCCATGAGCGTACGCAGCGCCAGCACCGGAGGAGAAATTTCACCCTTCCGCCAGATCAGCGGCGTGACGATCTCGCTTTGGGAGCGGGGGATAGGGTTGCGGCGCACGCGTGTCAGCGGCATGGCGTCGAGCACGGCCTCCGGCATCAGGGCAATTCCGGCACCGGCAGCGACGCAGGCGACGATTGCGTGATACGAACTCAACTCCAGCACCCGCGAGGTGGTCAGGCTGTCGCGCCTGAGCCAGCGCTGCAGGACGCGGCGATAGGCGCAGCCGTCCGGGAAGGCGATCAGGCTCTGTCCTTCGGCATCGCGCGCGTTTCTGATCGGCTCGTGGTCGAGACTTGAGATCACCATCAATCGCTCGCGAAACACCGGCAGATGGGCAAGCGTCCGCGACGACGGAGGTTCGGCGATAAACGCGGCATCGAGCCGCCGTTCGGTCACCGCATTGACCAGAGCATCGTTGGTGCCGGTTGTGAGTTCGAGGCGCACATCGGGATAGCGGTGGTGAAACTCGGCGAGCACAGCGGGGAGGCGGCTGGCGGTCGTGCTTTCCAGCGATCCCAGTTTCAGCAAGCCTTGCGGCGCGTTGCCTGAAACAACGTGGCGCGCCTCTTCGGAAAGATCGATCAGCCGCGCGGCATAGCCCAGCAACAATTCACCACTCGGCGACAGGTGCAGGCGCTGCCGGTTGCGGTGGAACAGCGGGATGCCTACCGCGCTCTCTAGGTGTTTGATACGCGTGGTGATGTTGGAAGGAACGCGGTGCAGCTTCTGCGCCGCCTTGACGATCCCGCCTTCCTCGACAACCGTCTTGAAGATCTGCAGATCGGCGAAGTTCATCGTTCGGTTCTCCGGTGCGACTGACGATATTTCCAAATCGAGAACAAGATGTTCTCAATTATTCATTATTCAGGAATTGAAAATCAGCGTACTCTTCTGGGGAATAGATTCAAGCCGCGGCTTCTGGGAACATCAGCCGCGTCATGTTGCCAATCAGGTCCGCCATGTCGTCTACCGCCGCACCCGCTGTTTTTTCCACGCCACCCACAGCCGCCACCGCTGTATGGACCGGGCTGATCGGCCTCGCCGTGGCGATGGGGATTGGCCGCTTCGCCTTCACACCGTTGCTGCCACTGATGCAGCAGGATGCGGGTCTGACGCTGGTGCAGGGCGGCTGGCTCGCGACCGCGAACTACGTGGGTTATCTGGTCGGAGCGGTGATCTGCATTTCCGCACCGCCCGCGCCGGCGCGCGCGATTAAATGGGGCCTGACGTCGATTGCGGTGTTTACGCTCGGCATGGCGCTAACGAACGATTTCTGGCTGTGGCTCGCGCTGCGTTTTCTTGCGGGTGCGGCGAGCGCTTTCGTTCTGGTCGGTGTATCCGCCTGGGCGATGCCCATTCTGGTGCATCTGGGCAGGGCGGCATGGTCGGGGCGGGTGTTCTCCGGCGTCGGGGTGGGGATCTGTTTTGCCGGGTTGATAAGCCTCGTCGCGGGCGTGACCGCGTGGGGATCGCGCGCGACGTGGATCGTTCTTGGCGCAACGGCCGCGGTTTTCGCATTCACGTTGTGGCGCCGGCTTGCGAATGATGACGCGCACACTCCAGCCGCCGTCGGGGCGGGGCGTACGCCGCTGTCCGCTCAGGCATGGCTCGCGGCGCTCTGTTATGGCGCTTTCGGTTTCGGCTACATCATTCCTGCGACCTTTCTGCCGGCGCTGGCACGCGAGGTGATCACAAATCCTGCCGTGTTCAGTTGGGTGTGGCCGGTGTTCGGGGCTGCGGCTGCGATATCGACCGCGCTTGCCGCTCGCTTTTTTCCGGGACATTCGCCGCGGCGGCTTTGGGCTTACGGACAATGGGTGCTGGCCATCGGCGTGATCGCGCCGGTGCTGGCGGTCAATCTCTACGTCCTGCTGTTTTCGGCGTTGTGCGTCGGCGGCACGTTCATGGTCATCACCATGGCGGGCGTTCAGGAGGCGCGTCGTCTGGGCGGCACGCAGGCACCGCGGTTGATCGCTGTCTACACCGCTGCGTTCGCCCTCGGGCAAATCATTGGACCTCTCACCGTGAATCTGTTCCACGGTGGTTTGACATGGCCCAGCCTGATCGCAGCGTTTGTGCTGGCGGCAAGCAGTTTTACACTTGGCCTGAGCGCACGTGCCTCGGGCGACGCTGGTTGAAATCCGCAGGAGAGATCGATGCATCAACATCCCGACCGCATGCCGCCCCTCAAGCTGGAGGAAATGGACGCGGTTCAGAAGACGGCCGCGGAAGCTTTGATCGCCGGGCCCCGCAAGGCGGTCAAAGGTCCTTTCATTGCCCTGTTGCGCAGCCCGCTATTGATGGACCGGTTGCAGCGTGTCGGTGAATACATCCGTTTCGACAGCAGCCTGCCGCCGCGGATTTCGGAATTCACGATGTGTGTGGTGTCGCGCGCCTGTACCCAGCAGTTCGAGTGGTTCACGCATGTCCCTCTGGCCATGAAGGAAGGCACCAGCGCGGAGACTATCGAGGCGTTGCGCTGCGGGCGCAGGCCAAACAACATGCATGCCGACGAAGCCCTGGTTTATGACTTCACGCAGGAACTCATGGCCCACCACGGGGTCTGCGACGCCACCTATGCCGCCGCGGTGGAGCGATTCGGCGAACGGGGAGTGATCGATCTCACCGGCCTGATCGGCTATTTCATCACCGTTTCGCTGGTGCTGAATGTCGCGCACACACCGCCGGAAGTGAAGGATGGCGTGGCCGCCTTGCCGGCGCTGCCTCTATAGGTCCGTGGCAACCGGCAAGCCGCTCGTTTTATTGGCGTATTTCGGCCCCTAAAGCGGATTCCACTTTGCCGGAAAATGCTCTATACGGCAGCCTGAATTGGGCCGCCGTCCCTGGAGTCTCCGGAATATGTCAGTCGATACCGCAACCGTCCGCCGGATCGCGCATCTTGCGCGCATCGCCGTGAAGGATGAGGAAGTTTCCCATCTGCAGGGGGAACTCAACGCGATGCTGGCCTTCGTCGAGCAATTGTCCGAGGTGAACATCGACGGCGTCGAGCCTATGACCTCTGTAATGCCGATGGAGATGAAGAAGCGCGCGGACGTCGTCAGCGACGGCGAGATACCGGACAAAGTCCTCGCCAATGCGCCAGCGACTGAAGATCACTTCTTCCTGGTGCCCAAAGTCGTCGAATAACCCGCGAGACAGATTCCATGTGCCTGTTGTGCAGCGACGAGAAGGCTTATGCGGCCTACATGACCTACCTCGATGAGATGGAGCGGCAGGGAAAGAATGTCGATCCGGACAAGGCTATCGACGCGGTGATCGACATGCTCGAAGCCGAGGCAGCGCAAGCCAAGAAAAACAAGTCTCCCTTTATTTGCGATCCGATTGAAGAATAAATGACCGACCTGACTTCACTGACGCTCGCCGACGCCCGCGAGGGGCTGACGCAGAAATCCTTCACGGCACTGGAACTGACCGACGCGCATCTCGCCGCGATGGAAAAGGCGCGTGTGCTCAACGCCTATGTGCTGGAGACACCGGAGCAGGCGCGTGAACAGGCGCGCGCGGCGGATGCGACGATCGCGAAAGGCGAGGCGGGCCCGCTCGCGGGCATTCCACTCGGGATCAAGGATTTGTTTGCCACCACTGGGGTGCGCGCCACGGCGTGCTCGAAGATTCTCGGCAATTTCATTCCCCAGTACGAATCCACTGTGACCTCTCAGCTCTGGCGTGACGGCGCGGTGATGCTGGGCAAGCTGAACTGCGACGAGTTCGCGATGGGATCGTCCAACGAGACCTCGGCGTTCGGACCGGTGGTCAATCCGTGGCGGCGCGAAGGTTCGGATGCCAGCCTCGTTCCCGGCGGTTCATCGGGCGGCTCCGCGTCGGCGGTGGCTGCAAACCTCTGCCTCGGTGCAACGGGCACCGACACCGGCGGTTCGATCCGCCAGCCTGCGGCGTTCACCGGCATCGTCGGCATCAAGCCGACCTACGGCCGTTGCTCGCGTTGGGGTATCGTGGCGTTCGCTTCGTCGCTCGATCAGGCCGGCCCGTTCGCGCGCACCGTGCGTGACACCGCGATCCTGATGCGCTCGATGGCCGGTCACGATCCGAAGGACACGACGTCGGTCGATCGTCCCGTGCCGGACTATGAGGCCGCCATCGGCAAGTCGGTGAAGGGCATGAGAATCGGGATCCCAAAGGAATACCGGCTCGACGGGATGTCCGGCGAAATCGACAGGCTGTGGGCGCAGGGTGCCGAGTGGCTGAAGGCTGCGGGCGCTGAGCTGGTCGAGGTCTCGCTACCTCACACCAAGTACGCATTGCCGGCTTATTACGTTGTCGCGCCCGCGGAAGCTTCAAGCAACTTGGCGCGGTACGATGGTGTTCGCTATGGCGCGCGCGTCAATGGCAAGAACATCGTTGAAATGTACGAGAACACCCGCGCCGAAGGGTTCGGCGCCGAAGTCCGCCGCCGTGTCATGATCGGGACTTACGTGCTCTCGGCCGGGTATTACGACGCGTACTATCTGCGCGCGCAGAAGGTCCGCACGCTGATCAAGAAGGACTTCGAGGACGTGTTCGCAAAGGGCGTTCAAGCCATCCTGACTCCGGCGACGCCATCCGCTGCATTCGGCATCGGTGAAAAGGGCAAGGCCGATCCAATCGAGATGTATCTCAACGACATCTTCACGGTGACTGTGAACATGGCTGGACTACCCGGCATCGCAGTACCTGCGGGCACCGACGGGCAGGGGCTGCCGCTCGGCCTGCAACTGATCGGCCGGCCGTTCGATGAAGAGACGCTGTTCTCGCTCGGCGAGGTCATCGAGCAGGCGGCGGGACACTTCACCGCGAACAAGTGGTGGGCCTGATGCAGGGGGGGCAGGAAGGCCTTGCCGATCTGCGCGCTGTCATCGACCGGATCGACCGCGATATCGTGGCCCTGCTTGCCGAACGAGTTAAAGTTCTGGATCAGGTGATCGCCGTCAAGGCACGTGACAATCTTCCTGCCGCCATTCCCGACCGGATCGAAGGTGTTGTCGCCAATGTGCGCGGGGAAGCAAAGGCTGCCGGCATGCCTCCCGATCTCGCCGAGGAGATTTGGCGCAGGCTGATCGACTGGTCGATCGCCTATGAGGACCGGTATCTGGGTGGCGCAGAGAATCCATTGTCGGTGAAATCCTGACGTGAAGGACCCGCGGCGCAGGTCATGCCCACCCGCCTTGTATTCACCACTTTGTCCGCCGAATGCCTGATAGAGGCGGTATGTGTTCATTAACCGCTGGCGGCCATAACCGCCGGTGGGGTCGGTGATTATGCGTTGGTTGCGTCCTCTCGCCAGTGTTGCGTTCGTGTCCGGCATCCTGCTGGGCTGCGCCTCGATTCAGAACGCACCGGTTAATCTGCCTGGCGCAGACAATCTTGCTGACAGAGGCAATATCGGCTTCGGCGAGACGACGAGTTACGACGACACGGTCGTCGGGCTGTCCTTCTCAGGCGGCGGGACCCGCGCCGCCGCGTTTTCCTTCGGCGTGTTGCAGGAGATGGAACGCATTCCGCTCCGCGGCGCGCAAGGCGCGATGATCGATCGGGTCGAATTCATCTCCGGTGTGTCGGGCGGTTCGGTCACGGCGGCCTATTTCGGTTTGCGGAAGCGGGCCGCTCTTGCCGATTTTCGCGAAAGATTTCTTCTGCGCAACGCGGAGGAGGGGCTACAGACAAACCTTACTCTGGCAACTCTCTCACGCGCGGTCGCTGGTGGTATCAACGACTCGACAGGGTTTCCGCGCTGGCTCGACGCCAATCTGTTTCAGGGCGCAACGTTTCGCGATCTGGGCCTGACCAGCCGGCCGCAGGTCTGGATCAATGCCTCCGACATTTATAACAGGACGCCGTTCGTGTTCGGCGCGGTGGCATTCGGCGCCATGTGCAGCAACCTGTCCGAATACCCGCTGGCAAATGCGGTTGCGGCTTCGGCAGCGGTCCCCGTGGCGTTCGCGCCGGTTGTGATCCAGACGTTCCCCGGAAAGTGCAATGACCGGCTGCCGCCCTGGATCGTGCGTGCGCGGGACAATGCCAATTCGCCTCCGATGCTGAACTCGTTCGCCAAGGCGATCAGCCGGTACCACGATGGCTCGATGCCTTACATCAAGCTGCTCGATGGTGGCCTCGTCGATAATTATGGCCTGGCCGGCATGACCATCGCGCGGCTGTCGTCGGATACGCCGTATGGACCGCTTAACCCAAGGCAGGCGGTGAAACTGCGGCGTGCTCTGATCCTGGTCGTCGATGCGAAGACCGGCTTGTCCGGCAGCTGGATCAATACCGTGGAGGGGCCGACCGGGGCGGAACTCGTCAAGGCTGCGGCAGACACCGCCATCGATGCCAGTGTCGCAGGCAGTTTCACTGCATTCAACGCGACCATGACAGACTGGCAGGGCTCGCTCGTCAGGTGGCGCTGCGGATTATCCGCGGCGGACAGGGCGCGCTATGGCGCGGGCCCAAACTGGAATTGCCGCGATCTGAAATTCTATGTCGGCCGGATCGGTTTCGATCAGCTCGATCAGGCCCGCGCGGCGGACCTCGAACGGGTGCCGACGCGCTTCCACCTGCCACCCGAGCAGGTCGACAGCGTTATCGAGGCCGGGCGCGATGCGCTGCGGGCGAGCCCGGTTTTCCGCAGTTTCGCAGCGAACCTGTGATCTGATTCGGGGTTTTCTCACCCGCGCCATCAAGGTAAAAGGCGCCCCATGAACGCACCCGTCAAATCGTCAAAACTCATCAAGGGCGCCACCGGTGACTGGGAAATGGTCATCGGTCTGGAAGTCCATGCCCAGGTGACCTCCAACTCGAAGTTGTTCTCCGGCGCTTCAACCGAATTCGGCGGCGCGCCGAACGATCACGTCTCGCTGGTGGACGCGGCGATGCCCGGCATGCTGCCCGTTATCAACGAGGAGTGCGTGGCGCAGGCGGTGCGCACCGGGCTGGGCCTCAAGGCGCAGATCAACCTGAAATCGACCTTCGACCGGAAGAACTACTTCTATCCGGACCTGCCGCAGGGCTACCAGATCAGCCAATACAAATCGCCGATCGTTGGCGAGGGCGCCGTGGTCGTCGATCTTCCCGGCGGCGAGAGCGTGACGGTCGGTATCGAGCGACTGCATCTGGAGCAGGACGCCGGCAAGTTGCTGCACGATCAGCATCCCACCATGTCCTTTGTCGATCTCAACCGTTCGGGCGTTGCCCTGATGGAGATCGTCTCGAAGCCGGATATCCGCTCCGCCGAGGAAGCGCAGGGCTACGTCGCCAAGCTTCGCTCGATCCTGCGCTATCTCGGCACCTGCGACGGCGACATGGAGAAGGGCAACCTGCGCGCGGACGTCAACGTCTCGGTGCGGCGGCCCGGCGAGGGCCTCGGCACCCGCTGCGAGATCAAGAACATGAACTCGATCCGCTTTATAGGGCAGGCGATCCATTATGAAGCCCGCCGCCAGATCGGAATTCTGGAGGATGGCGGCACCATCGATCAGGAAACCCGGCTGTACGATCCGAACAAGGGCGAGACCCGCTCGATGCGTTCGAAGGAAGAGGCGCACGACTATCGCTACTTCCCGGACCCCGATCTGCTGCCGCTGGAGTTCACCGCCGACTACGTAGAGGCTTTGAAATCGAAGCTGCCGGAGCTGCCGGACGAAAAGCGTGAACGCTTCATCGCCGAAGTCGGCCTGACGCCGTACGACGCCGGTGTTCTGGTCGCCGAACGTGAAAGCGCGGGCTTCTTCGAGGCGGTGCTGGGCAAACTCGCGGACAAGGCGCGTGACGGCAAGCTCGCAGCGAACTGGGTCATCAACGAACTGTTCGGCCGCCTCAACAAGGAAGGGCAGGATATTGCCTCGTCGCCGGTATCGGCGGAGCAAATGGCCGCGATCATCGACCTGATCGGAGAAGGAACCATCTCCGGCAAGATCGCGAAGGACCTGTTTGAGATCGTCTGGACCAAAGGCGGCGATCCAAAAGCGCTGGTCGACAGCCTCGGCATGAAGCAGGTGACGGATCTTGGCGCCATCGAGAAGGTGGTGGACGACATCATCGCCGCCAATCCCGACAAGGCTGAGCAGGCGCGCGCCAAACCTCAGCTCATGGGCTGGTTCGTCGGTCAGGTGATGAAGTCATCGGGCGGCAAGGCGAACCCGCAGGCGGTGAACGACCTGCTGAAGGCCAAGCTCGGCATCTGAACATCGTTAACGAGAGGATGCAGAGTGCGTGCGGCGTCGCTTCCGCGCGTCCTCCGGTCGTCTCGTTTTTTGTTTTCGATGCGATGATGAGCGTGCGACGCCAGCGCGCGGACAACGAAAACGTCTCGTGACGTGGAATCGATTTGCGAATCAGATTCGCAAAAAGGGCGTGAAAAGTTCGCGGGCGCGAGCGATGATCGCGCCAAAACCAAATTTTCCAGAAAATATTTTTGTTGCCAAAAAAAGCGACTCAGAGTCCGCGAAACGCGTTTTTCGACGGGTGCAGAGTTATGTGCGGTTTTACAGGCGTTACGATGCGCGTTGTGTTGCGATGAAAGAAATCGCTGCGGCACAGCCGTTTCTTTGATGCGCGATGTTGCTTCTCTCTCGGGTTTTCTGCGCGCGATGGAGTGTCGTGTCGATACGTTGCGGCGCTTCCGTTTTGTGTTTGCAGCGTGCGGCGCGCCTTCTGCGTAAACACTTCCTTAAGCGGGACACTGTTTTTTTGAACGCGTTGGTGTAATCCAGATGAAGTGCATTTCGATTCCCGAGTGCACACAGCGATTAAGCCATCTCACTAACTTAGGAGGGCAACATGGCCAAGAAAGCGAAGAAGGCGAAGAAGGCGAAGTCGGCAGTGAAGAAGACTGCCAAGAAGACCCGCAAGGTCGCCAAGAAGAAGAAGTAAGGCTTCGCCTTATGGAATTGCCGGCACGTGATGCCGGCACCGTCACAAGAGCCGTCAGACTATTCTGTTCGCAAGCGCAGATTTGAACCGGCGGCTCCGGTCGACGAAAGAGGGTGTCGGCGAGACATCAGGCGAGACGGCCCGGCCAACCGGTCAGGCAGAAGAGTTCAAGAGCTCTTCGTTCGTTGCGGGGGATGACCTCGCAGTTTCCCGGCAGGGTTACGCCGGTGAAATCTCAGTCCTGACGTGTTCACCGACGCCCTCGTTTTTTTTGACCCGCGCGATCTCGCCGTTCCGGCGCATGCAGCGGCAGTCATCCGAAATCCAGACCCATCTCCTGACGTTGAGGCCGCGGCCGACGCATGATGTCTGCTGCCCGATACTCCCGCCGCGACCGGTCGCGTGGGATCGCTGAGGCATGGTCGAATATTGCCGCATGCGTGAAGCCGGCTCATGCCGTGGTTATTGCTTTGCCAAATACGATGGTGAATCGATTTTCACGACCATCGGGAAAGCCCTGCAAACAGCGGGTTTCTCAAGATTCGACGCGCGCCGGGCCGATGTGGTCTTCACGTTCGATTCATCGCGATGCTTAAACAGCGATTCAAATTTTAGGAGTCATGATGATCCCAACAAGCCGGCAAACGGCGAACGCGTATTCCGCGGGATTGGCAAGCCGGTTTTGCGGAATACGCGCCAACAAAAGCAACGGTCGCGTCAAACAGAATAACGACAGGAGCCGCGCTCGCCGCGGCAGGGGATTGGCAGCCGCCACCGCGCGGCGAGAATCGGAGAGCCAGGATGTTTCAGGGAACGATTGATACCGGCAGCGCAATGCCGATCGAGGCCACGGCGAACGGCGACGTGCTGTTTGACCTCGGAATGATCTATTCGACTGGCCGCGGCGGCCTGATCGATCTGGTCGCTGCGCACAAGTGGTTCAACCTTGCCGCCCTCAAGGGCCGGGGCGACGCCATTCCGCTGCGCCGGGAAATCGCGGGCCTGATGTCGGACGTCGAGATCGCAACCGCCCAGCGTGAAGCCCGTGCATGGATGGCGACGCACTAAGGCGACTCGCGCGGAAGTGGGCCATTCATCGATACTTTCGATGCGGTCGTGCTGTCGCGCTGCGCTTCAGTTTTCTGTCGTTCGCAAAGTGGGCCGCCCTTGCTTCCGGCGGCCGAATATTTGCGCTCTGCACGTTTCCCGTCGTGCTGGGTGATCTCGCGGCGATGCGACGTCCGCCGGCGTTTCGTCCAGTTACATCGATGACTTGAATGCGGGTGGCGGAGACGGAGGGATTCGAACCCTCGATACCCTTTTCAAGGTATGCTCATTTAGCAAACGAGTGCCTTCAGCCGCTCGGCCACGTCTCCACAGGCTCGATATGCCTTACGCGGTCACGCGCCGCAAGTCGCTGCAGACTTTTCCCGAACTTAGCCTTTGATATGGGGTCCGGGCGGCAGTTCTTTGTCTCACCTTATAATGTCTTCGGCAGCCGCAACGCCGCTCAGAGGCCGGTTCGGGGTTCCAAGACCGTCGTGACAGCCTCTAATACGAGGGAATACGGGCATCACAGCGGCCTGTTGTCCCGAATCCCGTGAGCTTAAGGGCAGGCAACGCAGGCTTTTTCCGTGCCTGCGATTCGACAATTCACAGGTGAGGGGAGTGTTGCGGCCGTGTGCGTTGCCACATGGGCGTTTCAGGGGAACATTTTAGGGCAACTAGAATACAGTAGTATTATCAGTCACTTGAACAGGTTCCGCTGGAATTTTTGCGTGCTATTTGTGCAACACCTCCCCAAAAACGGCCGGAACAGCACCGTTTCAAGGCGGTCCTTTGTTGCTTGATCACGACTGTTGGGCAATGGTCATCGAAGCGACGGAGGGGGGCATCCCGAGGTCGTCCCGTTTGGGAGTTTCGCTTAAGTCGCTCGCGTTCAGCGGGAGTGTCCGAAAGCGCGAGGCGACCGGGCGGTTAGCGGGGATCAAGGGAACCTACCACGTGGTGTGACTTACACCACCGGCTTGGAACCTTCCCTAGAGAGCAAAACTTGGAGGTTTTATGAGCACCATTAAGAGCCTTATCCTGGGTTCGGCTGCGGTTATCGCAGCGTCCGCCGGGGCACAGGCAGCCGATCTTCCCGTCAAGGCGAAAGCCGTTCAGTACGTGAAGATCTGCTCCCTTTACGGCGCGGGTTTCTACTACATCCCGGGCACCGACACCTGCATCAAGCTGGGCGGCTACGTCCAGGCTGACGCGAACATCAACGCCGGCAACTACGGCAAGCCAGCTTGGGATGAAGGCGGGTTCCGCGCTAACGGTACCGGCAGCCGCGACAGCGACTACTTCACCACCCGCGCTCGCGTTCAGCTGAACATCGATACCCGTACCGCAACCGAATACGGCGTTGTTCGTACCTACTGGTCGAGCAACTTCGAACATTCGACCGGCTTCGGCCCGTCGTCGGGCAACCTGACGATGGACTACGGTTTCGTTCAGTTCGCCGGCTTCACCTTCGGTAAGGCGGTCTCGGGCTTCCAGACCCCGTGGGGTGCTTACGGCGCCAACAACAACACCTCGTTCCTGCTCGGCGGCTACGACAACGCAACCGGCATCACCCAGGCTGCTTACACCTGGCAGTTCGGCAACGGCGTGTCGGCTCAGATCGGTGTTGAAGACAACCGCGTCATCAACCGCGCTCAGCTCCTGAACGCAAACCTGACCCAGCCTGCTACGGCAGCTCTGACCGGTGCGTACACCAACTCGTACGGCGGCAACGTTTCGCCTGACATCGTTGGTAACGTGCGTATCGACCAGGCCGCCTTCACCGCTCAGGTGTCGGGCGCTCTGCACAACGTGCACGCCAACTACTACGCTGCAACCACGGCGCTTAACGGCGGCGCAGCTGCAACGATCGTTGAGCCGAATGGCCATCCTTCGGATGAATGGGGCGGCGCAGTGTCCGTCGGCATTCAGCTGAAGAACCTGCCGACCGGCCCTGGCGACAAGCTGTCGTTGGATGGTACCTGGGCGACTGGCTCGACCAAGTATCTGATCAGCGGCGTGACCGGCAACAACTTCGACAAGTTCGGCAGCGCAGACTTCGCTGGCAGCTACCAGAGCCTTGCGGTTCTTCCGCTGTTCGACGGTGTGTACACCACCGGTGGCAGCATCCAGAAGACCAACGGCTGGGGCTTCCGCGGCGCTTACGTCCACAACTGGACCCCGAATTGGGAAACCAGCGTGTTCGGCAGCTACACCCAGATCGACTACAACGGCACTGCTTCTGCAGCGATCTGCGGCGTTCAGGCTCTCAACACCGGCGCGAAGTTCAACGGTTACTCCTGTAACCCTGACTTCAAGATCTGGCAGGTTGGTTCGCGTACCGCCTGGACCCCGGTTCGTAACCTGACGTTCTCGGGCGAAGTCATGTACTCCTACCTCGACCAGTCGAACACTGGCTCGGCCACCTTCGCTGCCGGCAACGTTGCTGGTACGTTCAAGCCGGCTGGCGTGTACGACTACAAGGATCAGGGCATCTGGTCCGGCAACCTCCGCGTTCGCCGCACCTGGTAATCGCAATCGCCTGACGGCGATTACGACCTGAACTAAAAGAACCCCCGGCAGGAAACTGCCGGGGGTTTTTCTTTATGCAGTCTTCTTTCCCGAATGAGAGAGGGTGACGGAGTTCTTGCCAAGCATTCGTGTGTCGTCCCCGCGAAAGCGGGGACCCATAACCACCGAACGTCGTGATGGCAGCAAGAAGATCGCCACAACCGGAAACTCAGGGCTATGGATCCCGACCGTAGCCTGTCATCGGACCGGCGAAGCCGGACCCGTTGGCCGGGACGACGAGAGGGATTGCGAATGGCTTCTGGTGTTTCCGGCGCGGGCCGTTATGCACCGTCACACCGCGCGCAGAACGCGACGATGCGATCCATGGTGGGTTTATCGGCGAGCAGGGGCGCGTGGCCTTGATCGGGAACCGTCACGAGATCGATGTCGGGGCGCCGGGCAATCATGTCCTGCACGCCCTGCACGGAGAGCAGGTCGGATAGTCCACCGTGGATCAGCATCAGAGGAACGCCAGCCATCGCGTCGAACAGCTCCCAGACCTGCGGCAGCGGACTGGCCGGGTCGAGACCATCGAGCGTGTGCGCGAGTTTCAGGTCGTAGGTGCGCTCCAGCCCGCCACCAGCTTTCTCCCGGAACGCGCGGTGTGCCCATGTCATCCAGTCGGCGTCGGTCAGCGATGGAAACACACTGCCGAAAAGCTCTTTCAGCCCGCGCGCGGCTTCGTCCCACGTTTGCCGCGGAGGTGGGTTGGCGATGTAGCCCTTGATCTTGATCAGGCCTTCCATCTCCAGCGCCGGGCCGATGTCGTTCAGGATCACACCTGCAAGAAGTTGCGGCTGCGCCGCCGCCAGCGCCATCGAAATCAGGCCGCCGCGTGACGTGCCAAGCAGGATGGCGCGGGTGATTCCAAGCGAGGCAGCGATCGCCAGCACATCGCCAAGCTCAACGGGCACTGCATACTTGGCAGGATCAGGGTCGTAGTCCGACAGGCCGCGGCCGCGGTAATCCACAGCAACCACCTTGCGGGGAGCGGACGGACTGGTGGCAATGGCGCGCGCGATGTCATCGAAGTCGTCAGTGGTTCGTGTCAGGCCGGGCAGGCAAAGCACCGGCAGGGCGGCATTGTCCGGACCGATGACTTTGGCATGGAGCTTCAGCCCGTCAGCTGACTGGCAGAAAACATCGCTAAATTGTGCGGACATAAACTTTCCTTGCAAAGGCGTGATGCAGCCGAGACAGCGGAGGCTGGCGATCTGTTGAGGCTAAAAGTTTTCTTGAGATGCATCACCGGGTCAAGCCCCAGTGATGCTGGCAGAAATTGCAGGCAGTTACGCCTCAGTCACTCCGCACCCCGGCGCAAATCGGCCTCGATCAGCAGCTTGCTGCCGCCGCCAAACCGTGAGCGGTAAACCTGCAGGTTCTCCATGATGCGCTGGACGTAGTTGCGGGTCTCGGAGAACGGGATCTGCTCGACCCAATCCACTGCGTCCACCTTGGGATCGCGGGGATCGCCGTAGCGCTCGATCCATTTGCGCACGCTGCCGCGCCCGGCGTTATATCCGGCAAAGGTCATGATGTAGGAGCCGCGGTAGTCCTCGATCAGGCCGCCGAGTTCAGCCGCGCCAAAGGCTGCATTGTAGGCCGGGTCGGACTTCAGCCGGTTCAGGTCGAACGTTGCGCCGTGCCGCTTGGCGACGTATTTGCCGGCGGCGGGCGTGACCTGCATCAGGCCATATGCCTGTGCGGGTGACACCACGGAGGGATTGAAGGCGCTTTCCTGCCGGGCGATGGCGAACACGATTGCCTTCTCGACCTCAGGCCCGAAATCCTTGTACGGCGGAATGCCGATCACAGGATAGGCATAGTGATCGAACGGCATGCCACGGTTCAGCGCGGCCTTGCCAACCAGCAGCATGCCCCGCGCATCGTTGTGACGCTGCGTCAGCTCGCAAAGCGCGAGCAAGCCATCCATGTCGGCGCGCTCACCCATGTCAGCGAGAATGGGAATGGCGATCTCACGCTCGTCCAGTGCGTAAAGAAGCTCGACGGCGCGGACAATCTCCAGCCGCTCGCCACCGCGCGAGCGTCCGGGCACACCATTCAGCGCGATCTGTGGCAGCCCAAGCTTCGCCCGTGCGAGTTGTCCGTAATAGCTGGTCGACTGCGCCGCAGCCGATTCATACGCTGCGCGGGCCTCCTGCGAGCGCCCGGCAGCCTCGGCGGCGCGGCCCTGCCAGTAACCGGCGCGGGCGAGCGCCGTCGGATTGACGCTGCCGACACCGATGCGCGCAAAGTGCTGGGCCGCAAGATTCGGATCGTTCAGGAACCGCAGCGCAATCCAGCCCGCGGTGAATTCCGACTCTGTCTTGTAGATGTCGCGGGCCGGCAGCGATGCATCGCGTGCGATGGCATAAGCGAGCCGAGGCTCGTTGGTGTCGAGCAGTTTGCGCGCCAGCAGACGCCGCTCGATCCACCACTCGTCTGCATTGACCAGCCGTGCCGGATCGCGGGGCGCCGCCTGCATGGCGCGCGCAGCTTCCTGGAATTTGTCCTCGCGCCGCAGCCATTGCGCCTTGCTGAAAAGATACAGCGGGTCGTTGTGCAGGTCGCTTGGTACCGCATCGAGCAGGGCCTTCGCATTCGAGGCCTTTTTGTTGAGGGCGATACGCGCCTTTGCCAGCGCGATATGGCCGCTGCCGAGCCGCCTGGCGGAGCGCAACGCGGCTTCTGCGTTGTCGCCGCTATAAAGCAGCATATCCATCCGGATCTTGATGTCGCCGGGTGTCAGCAGCGTGCCGAACCGCTCAAACGCGGTGTCTTCAGTGTCAGACGAGAATGGATCGCCGCGCCACGCTTCACGCACCAGCCGCTCTGCGCTTGCCCGGTCGCCGCGGGCCAGCAGTGCGCGAGCAAGCATGAAGCGGCCCTTGGCGGAGATCGGCTGCTCGCCGTTGAAGAATGCGAGGACGGTGGAATCGTCGCGTTTGTCATCCCACAGAGCAGCTTCGCCGCGCCGCCGCAGGAACGTGACGCTTGGCCAGGTCGGATTTTCGGCAATGAAATCACGATAACGTTCGACAGGCGCACCATTGTCGTCGCTGCGCAGGATCATCCATTCGGAAAGCTTGCGCGCAACGGGATCGGAGAGCGATGCCTGAAGCTGCGTGGCGTCGGCCGGCTTCCGCTTGCGAACCAGTTCGATGATCTGTTCGAGCGTGTCCATGTCGGCCTTCGACGTGGACGATGTCGTGGATAGCGCCAACGCCACGGACGGTTTTCGGGGCGGAGCAGGGCGAGCGGCGAGAGCCTTCGGTGCAGGCGCTGCAGGTGCCGCTTTTGCCGACGAGACGGCGGGCGGCTTCGCGGGCTTTACTGGCGGCGTGGCCTGGCGGGAAATCGGCCGGGGCTTGGGCAGCGGAACGGCAAATGCACCGTATGAAACCAGCGCAATCGCACCGGCACCGAGCACGGCGGCGGTCCAGCGCACCATCCGGGCTGATCCCGCAGATGAAGGAGCAAATGGCATCACGGGCGGCCTATGCGGCGAATCATTCAAGACCTTCGCCTTCAGGTCTATTTCATTGAATATGTGGACAAAACACCAAATGTGTTAGAACAGACACAATGCCGCAACACCGCGGCAAAATAGCGGCTGACACGGGGCGTTTCAGGCGCTCCCGGAGCAGTGCGGGTGTCCGGGACTTTCATCGCGCTTCGGGACCCGGTATCAATCATCATAAATCGCAGCGTTTGCGATGCGTTCGGAGACTGACAAATGGCAACCAAGACGAACTTCAGGGGGTCCCTTACCGCCTTGGTTACGCCGTTCAAAAACGGGGCGCTGGACGAGGGCGGCCTGCGTGAGCTTGTGAACTGGCAGATCGAGCAGGGTTCACACGGTTTGGTTCCGGTGGGAACCACCGGTGAAAGCCCGACCCTCAGCCACGAAGAGCACAATCAGGTCACCGAGTGGTGCGTCGCGGAGGCGAAGGGCCGCGTGCCTGTTATCGCCGGCGCTGGCTCGAACTCGACACGGGAAGCCGTCGCTCTGGCGAAGCACGCCGAGAAGGCGGGCGCCGATGCCGTGCTGGTGGTGACCCCTTACTACAACAAGCCGACGCAGGAAGGGATGTATCATCACTTCAAGGCGGTGAACGATGCGATCGGTATTCCGATCATCATCTACAACATCCCGCCGCGTTCGGTCGTCGATCTGTCGGTCGAGACCATGACAAGGCTGTTTGAGCTGAAGAACATCGCCGGCGTGAAGGACGCCACCGCCAATCTCGCGCGCGTGTCGCAGCAGCGCCACGCGATGGGCCCGGATTTCATCCAGCTCTCGGGTGAGGACATGACCGCGCTCGCCTATATGGCGGCGGGTGGTCACGGCTGCATTTCGGTTGTTGCCAACGTGGCGCCCAAGCAGTGCGCGGATTTAATGGTTGCCGTGTTGAAGGGCGACTATGCGGCCGCGCTCAAGATTCAGGACCGGTTGACCCCGCTGCACGATGCTATTTTCAAGGAGCCGGGCCTCGCGGGCGCGAAGCACGGCCTCAAGCTGCTCGGCCGTGTGCAGGAAGAAGTTCGCCTGCCGCTCGTGCCGGTGACGCCGCCGACCGGCAAGGTCATTCACGATGCGATGGTCTATGCAGGATTGCTCAACTGATAGTCTTGGAAAGGGAATGAGCCGATGCTTGAGGAGTTCAAGAAATTTGCCCTGAAAGGCAATGTCGTCGATCTCGCGGTCGGCGTCATCATCGGCGCGGCGTTCGGAGCCATCGTGAACTCCATGGTGGCGGACATCATCATGCCGATCATCGGCGCGGTGACCGGCGGGCTCGATTTCTCGAACTACTTCACCGGCCTGTCCAAGACGGTCACGGCAACCAACCTGGCCGACGCCAAGAAACAGGGCGCGGTGCTGGCATGGGGCAGTTTCCTCACGTTGACGCTGAACTTCATTATCGTCGCATTCGTCCTGTTTCTGGTCATCCGTCTGATGAACCAGTTGAAGGCGAAGCAGGAAGCGGCGCCCGAACCTGCGGCCATGAGCAAGGACCAGCAACTGCTGACCGAAATCCGCGATCTTCTGAAAGCGAAATAAATTACTATCTGTTACCAGCAGACATTTTGACGGGGCAAGCTCTCAGCGCCGTCAGCCGTACTGAAGGATTGCGTGTTCACGCGAGCCGTATTTTTCGCGTGTATGCGCACCGAGGCACCTGATGGCCGAGAAGAAAGAACCCACGATCAAGGTCATCGCCGAGAACCGCAAGGCGCGGTTCAATTACGCCATCGAGGACACCGTCGAGGCGGGCATCGTGCTGACCGGCACCGAGGTCAAGTCGACGCGTAACGGCAAGACCACGATTGCGGAGTCCTATGCGGACTCCAAGGACGGCGAGATATGGCTGGTGAATGCCAATATCCCCGAATACCTGCAAGCCAACCGCTTCAACCATGAACCGAAGCGGGACCGCAAACTGCTGTTGCACAAGAAGCAGATCAACAAGCTGATCGGCGCGATCGAACGCGAGGGAATGACGCTCATTCCGCTGAAGATGTATTTCAACGAGCACGGCAAGGTGAAGCTTCAGCTGGCTCTGGCGAAGGGCAAGAAACTGCACGACAAACGCGATACCGAGAAGAAGCGGGACTGGGCGCGCGAGAAGGGCCGCTTGCTGAGGGCGCGAGGTTAACGCCGAAGGGCTAATGTTCTCGGATAACTCAGCCTCCAGGATGCAAAGGATACTGCGATGAACCAGCCGAATCTGATGGACGTGGACTGGAGCAAAATTCCGGCGCCGGTCGACGACGGCGCGGCGAAACATCTGGTCGGCATGAAAATGCCACCCGTTGTGCTGCCGGCCACCGACGGATCGCCGGTCAAGCTGGCGTCGTTGCCGGGGCGGGTGGTGCTGTTCGCCTATCCGCGCACGGGAGAACCCGGCAAGATCAGCCTCGTCGATGACTGGGACATGATCCCCGGGGCACGTGGCTGTACGCCGCAAACCTGCGCATTTCGGGATCTGTTCAAGGATCTGAAGGATGCTGGCGCGCAGCATGTATTCGGCATTTCCACCCAAGACAGCGCCTATCAGCGCGACATGGTCGAACGGCTGCACGTGCCGTTTCAGGTTCTGTCGGACAGCGATCTGGCGTTGACCCGCGCACTCAAGCTGCCGTCGATGGATGTCGCAGGACTGACGCTGATCAAGCGGCTGGCGCTGATTATCGACGACGCGACGATCACCCATGTGTTCTATCCGGTGTTTCCGCCGGACCGGAATGCGGGCGATGTGCTCGCATGGCTGCAGGCCAATCCGCGCTAACCCAGATAGTTCTGCACGCTGGCAAACACCGCCCTGAACATCTCGGGCGTTAGAACGCGGGTGTTCGTGTTGTAGCGGGAGCAATGATAGCTGTCGAACAGCCGGAGGGAGCCCACCTGATGCTGCGCGCCGTGTGCAAACGGAGCATCCGCTGCGCGAACGCCGAGCGTCCTCAGCGTTGTATCGTGCGCCACCCGGCCGAGCATGACGATCGCGCGCAGGCGCGGCATCTCGTCAATGGTTGCATGGAAGAATGTACGGCAGGTCTTGATTTCGGCGGGCAGGGGTTTGTTCTGTGGCGGCACACAGCGCACGGCATTGGTGATGCGGCAATCGATCAGTGTGAGCCCGTCGTCAGGGCGAGCTTCGTACGAGCCTGTCGCAAAGCCGATGTCGATCAGTGTGCCGTAAAGCAGATCACCGGCAAAATCTCCGGTGAAAGGCCGCCCTGTGCGGTTTGCGCCCTGAAGCCCAGGCGCGAGCCCCACAATCAGAAGCTGCGCGTCGATCGGGCCGAAAGAGTAGACTGGTGCGTTGAACCAATGCGGATGCTGCGCGCGGTTCGCGTCACGATAGTCTTTCAGGCGGGGGCAGAGAGGGCAATCCGGGCCGGGTTCGTTCGATTGCCCGGAAACAGAAGAAGAAGGGCCGGCACTATTGCGCCGGCTCTCCTTGGTTTTTTCTTCAATCGTCGAATTCGTCATCGCCCCTTGGCGCCATTGAGCTGGTCGTCGCCCGCTGCAGGAATTGCGGCGTGTGCTGACGAGGTTCGCGCGGTTCGCGAGGAGCAGGGCGCTCGCTCGGATCGCGGCCAAGCTTTGCTTGTAGCTGGACCAGATCAGTAAAGACATCCGCCTGGCGGCGCAATTCGTCGGCGATCATCGGCGGTTGGCTGGCGATGGTGGAAACCACTGTCACCCGCACACCGCGGCGCTGCACGGCCTCGACCAGCGAGCGGAAATCGCCGTCGCCCGAGAACAGCACCATCTGGTCGATGTTCTCCGCGAGCTCCATGGCGTCGACGGCGAGTTCGATGTCCATGTTGCCCTTGACCTTGCGGCGTCCGGAAGCATCGATGAATTCCTTCGTCGCCTTGGTGACGACGGTATAGCCGTTGTAATCGAGCCAATCGATCAGCGGCCGGATCGACGAGTATTCCTGATCCTCAATAATGGCAGTGTAGTAGAAGGCCCGAACGAGAGTGCCACGACTCTGAAACTCAAGGAGCAGCCGCTTATAATCTATGTCGAAACCAAGGGTCTTCGCTGTTGCGTATAGGTTTGCACCGTCAATAAACAGCGCGATCTTGTTCGTGGCAGAAGGCATCAGTTTTTACTCGCATCGTTGTTATCGCATGTATTCTTGGCGCGTATCCATCACCGCGCATTCCCATTCAATTCAGTTGTTATTCGCTAGAAGGTTTAGAGAGGATAAAGGACGCAAATATTCCGCGCGGCTGAGGCAGCTGCGCAGATTGCCGCACACCGTGATGAAGCAATGAAGCGATTTCTTGTCCATGGGACTAATTGACCCTCAGCTATGCTCTGGCGGGGCCCTTCCGGCAGCGGCGATTTACGGACCAATCCGAAAAACATGCTTGCGGAAAGGCTCTGGTCGCTATACCTAGCGCGCATAGCGACATATTCTCAGATCCAGACCCGGAGCGGCAGCCGATGGCGCGCGTCACTGTTGAAGATTGTATCGATAAGGTCGACAACCGGTTCGACCTCGTCCTGCTCGCCGCACACCGTGCGCGGATGATTTCCTCAGGGTCGCCCCTGACCATCGACCGGGATAATGACAAGAATCCAGTGGTTTCGCTACGTGAAATCGCTGATACGACCATTTCTCCCGAGGATTTGCGGGAAGAACTGGTCCATTCCCTGCAGAAATTCGTCGAAGTGGACGAGCCGGAACCCGATACTGTGCCGCTGATCGGCTCCGCCGGTGCCTCCGTTGACGCCGACGACACCGAGGTGGCGGTCGAGCGGATGACGGAAGAAGAGCTTTTGAAGGGTCTGGAAGGCCTTGCTCCGCCTGAGGAGCAGCCCGAGGAAGACGAGTAAGTCCGTTTCGGACCGATTTTCCGGCACTGTACGCTGGTTTTCTCAAAGGCCCGGGCGGATCGCTCGGGCCTTTGCATTTATTGACATTTTTAGCGTCTTCCTTGCGATTATCGGAGAACCGGCGATATTGTGAATGACGGTTCCTTTTTCAGGAATCGAAGGCGAGGCGAGCAGGCGGATGGCGATCTGGCGGCGAAATCAGCCCCAAATGCAGGCGGCGAGCGAAGCGGCCGCAGAGGCTCCGGCTGGCCCGCCGCCACTGCCGGCGAAGAAGCCCGTCCGGACCAAGATGATGCGCCAGTACGATCTGGTGGACAAGGTCCGCGCCTATAACCCGAATACCGACGAAGACCTGCTTAACCGGGCCTATGTCTACGCCATGATGGCCCATGGCGAGCAGAAGCGCGCCTCGGGCGATCCGTACTTTTCGCACCCCCTCGAGGTCGCCGCGATCCTCACCAACCTGAAGCTGGACGACGCCACAATCGTCGCGGCCCTGCTTCACGACACCATCGAAGACACCGAATCGACCCGAGCCGAGATCGACCAGATGTTCGGCTCTGAGATCGGCGCGCTGGTGGATGGGCTGACCAAGCTGAAACGGCTCGAACTGGTGTCGCGCGAGGCAAAGCAGGCCGAGAACCTGCGCAAACTGCTGCTGGCGATCGCCGACGACGTGCGCGTGTTGCTCATCAAGCTCGCCGATCGGCTGCACAACATGCGGACGCTGGAATTTGTGCCGCCGGCGTCACGTCACCGGATCGCGGAAGAGACCCTCGACATCTATGCGCCGCTCGCCGGCCGCATGGGTATGCAGGAAATGCGCGAAGAGCTGGAAGATCTGTCGTTCAAGGTGATCGATCCGGAGGCGCACGCCGTCGTGGTTCAGCGCCTCGATGCGCTTGAAGCCCGCGATCGCAACCTGATCGGCGAAATTGAAGCCCAGCTTTCCGCGAAGCTCTCGAAGAACGGCATCAACGCGCACGTCAAAGGACGGCGCAAGCAGCCGTTCTCGATCTGGGTGAAGATGGAGCGCAAGTCCGTCGGCTTCGAGCAGTTGTCCGACATCTTTGGGTTCCGCATCATCGTCAACAGCATCGCCGAGGTCTATCGCACGGTCGGGATCGTGCATACGACTTGGCCGGTGGTGCCCGGACGGTTCAAGGATTACATCTCGACGCCCAAGCAGAACGATTATCGCTCGATCCACACCACGGTGATCGGCCCCGGTAAGCAGCGCGTCGAGCTGCAAATCCGCACCGAGGAGATGGACCGGGTCAACGAGTACGGCATCGCGGCGCATGCCATCTACAAGGATGGCGTCGGCTCGCCCACAGAGCGGCTCAAGCTGGAATCGAACGCATTTGCGTGGCTGCGCCACACCGTCGAGGTGCTGTCGGAAAGCGCCAATCCGGAGGAATTCCTCGAACATACCAAGATGGAGCTGTTCCACGATCAGGTGTTCTGCTTCACGCCGAAGGGAAAGCTGATCGCGCTGCCGCGCCATGCCAACGTGATTGACTTCGCTTACGCGGTGCATACTGACGTCGGCAACAGCGCAGTCGGGTGCAAGATCAACGGCAAGTTCGCGCCGTTGTCGTCGGAATTGCAGAATGGTGACGAGGTGGAAGTCCTCACGTCGCAGGCACAGTCGGCGCCGCCGACTGCATGGGAGTCACTTGCGGTCACCGGCAAGGCCAAGGCCGCGATTCGCCGCGCCACCCGCACTGCGGTACGCGATCAGTATGCCGGTCTCGGTCGGCGCATCGTCGAGCGCCTGTTCATGCGCGCCAAGATCGTCTACGCCGACGATAAACTGAAGGGCGCGCTTCCGCGCCTCGCGCGGGCATCCATCGACGATGTGATGGCGGCGGTGGGACGCGGCGAAATGAAGGCGTCGGATGTCGCGCGCGCGATGTATCCCGATTACAAGGAAGAGGCGCGCCTCAGCGGCAAGAAAGCCGCTGGCGCCAAGCCCAAACCATCAGGCGACGCCAAGGCGTCGAATGCGATCCCGATCCGCGGCATCAACAGCGATCTACCGGTGAAATTCGCGCCGAACGGCGGCGCGGTGCCGGGCGACCGCATCGTCGGCATTGTGACGCCGGGTGAGGGCATCACGATTTATCCGATCCAGTCGCCGGCGTTGAAGGATTTCGAGGAAGAGCCGGAACGCTGGCTCGACGTGCGATGGGACACCGATGAAGCCGTGCCGCGGCGGTTTCCGGCGCGGCTGCACGTGCAGAACGTGAACGAGCCGGGCAGCCTTGCCCAGGTCGCATCGGTGATCGCGGAACACGATGGCAACATCGACAATATCAGCATGAGCCGCCGCTCTCCGGATTTCACAGAGCTCACCATCGATCTTGAGGTCTATGACCTGAAGCATTTGAACGGTATCATTGCTCAGCTTCGCGCCAAGGCGGTCGTCGCCAGCGTCGATCGCATCAACGGCTAATCGCATCACTCAGGTTTTCCATGCCCGCCATTCCGCCGCTGCGTCTCGGGGTCAATGTCGATCACGTTGCAACCCTGCGCAATGCGCGTGGCGGACGCGTGCCGGATCCAGTCCGTGCTGCGCTGCTTGCGATCGAAGCGGGGGCTGACGGCATCACCGCGCATTTGCGCGAGGATCGCCGTCATATCCGCGACGAGGACATGGCGCGGCTGAAAGCCGAAATCTCCAAGCCGCTGAATTTCGAGATGGCGGCGACGGCTGAGATGCTGCAGATCGCGCTGGCGACGCAGCCGCATGCGGCCTGCCTTGTGCCGGAGCGGCGCACCGAGGTCACGACAGAGGGCGGGCTGGATGTGATCGGACAGCGGGACGCGCTGGGTCCTTTCATTGCGCGATTGAACGACGCCGGCATTCGCGTCTCCTTGTTTATCGCCGCCGACCCGGCCCAGATCGAGATGGCGGCCAAACTGAAATCGCCCGTGATCGAGATTCATGTCGGGGCGTGGTGCGACGCTGTGGTCGAGGGACAGAAACAAAAAGCCGAAGCCGAATGGCAGCGCATTGTCGCTGGCGCCAAACTTGCGCAGTCCGCGGGTCTCGAAGTTCACGCCGGGCATGGTCTCGATTACGTAACGGCGGAAGCCATCTCGGCACTGCCTGAGATCGTCGAACTGAACATCGGACACTTCATGATGGGTGAGGCGATCTTTGTCGGTTTGCCCCAGACCATTCGAGACATGCGGGCGGCGATGGATCGTGGCCGGAAGTCGCTCCGGGGCCATGTGAGATCATGATCATCGGCATCGGGTCGGACATCATCGATATCACGCGAATCGAGAAGGTGATCGGCCGTCACGGCGACCGGTTTATCGACCGGATTTTCACAGAGGCTGAGCGGGCCAAGGCGGAGCGGCGCGCCAAGATGCCCAAACTGATCTGGGCGACCTATGCCAAGCGGTTCGCCGCCAAGGAGGCCTGCTCGAAGGCGCTGGGCACCGGCATCCGGCGCGGGGTGTGGTGGCGTGACATGGGGGTGGTCAACCTGCCGGGAGGGCGCCCAACCATGAAATTGACGGGCGGGGCGCTGGCGCGGCTGGAATCCCTGCTTCCCCCGGGGCATGAGGCGCGGATTGACCTCACAATTACGGATGACTGGCCCCTGGCGCAGGCGTTTGTCATCATTTCGGCGATCCCGGCGGCCAAAACCTGAGCCCTTTTGGACCAGCGGTCGGAATCACTCAAAAATCTAAAATTCACTGAACTGTCAGACAATTAGCAAGTTTTCATGAGCCCGTTGATTGCACCCCTTGCGACAACGGTCTAAAACCCGCGCGGGTGATTTGGGCGGCGTCTTCGCCTCCGATGGGCATAAAAGGTCCAGTTCCGAGGCATGAAAAACCAGGATTCGAAAGAACAGATGAGCGTGACAACACCGGCCAAATCCGAAGGCGGCGTCGGCGAGACCGTCCGCGTCGTCATTCACGCGCTCATTATCGCGCTGGTGATCCGCACCTTTTTGTTTCAGCCCTTCAACATTCCGTCGGGATCGATGAAGGCAACACTGCTTGTCGGCGACTACCTGTTCGTCTCGAAGTATTCATACGGTTACAGCCACTATTCGATCCCGCTGTCGCCACGGCTGTTCACCGGCCGCATCTTTGGCTCCGATCCCGCGCGTGGCGATATCGTCGTGTTCCGCCTGCCGAAGGACGACACCACCGATTACATCAAGCGCGTCATCGGACTGCCGGGCGACCGCATCCAGATGAAGGAAGGGCTGCTCTACATCAACGACAAGCCGGTTGAGCGTGAACGCCTGCCGGATTTCGTCGGTGAGGATCCGTGCGGCTCGGACGCTACGGCACGCGTCAAGCAGTGGAAGGAAACGCTGCCCAACGGCGTTGTCTACAAGACGCTCGATTGCGTCGATAACGGCTTCTACGACAACACCAATGTCTACACGGTGCCGCCCGGTCATTTCTTCATGATGGGCGATAACCGTGACAACTCCACCGACAGCCGAGTCCTGTCGGCTGTGGGTTATGTGCCGTCCGAGAATCTGATCGGCCGGGCGCAGATGATCTTCTTCTCCATTGCCGAAGGCGAGCAGGCCTGGCAGTTCTGGCGCTGGCCGGTCTCGGTTCGCTGGAATCGCATTTTCTCCATCGTGCGATGAGCGGCGACCCCGCAATCGTCAAAATGCCTCCGAGTACGGACGACGCCGCGAGTGCCGGCGCCGTAGAGACCAAGCCTGCGAAGAAAAAGGCGCGCAGGCCGAGCGCGAAGGCTGCCGCAAAAATTATCGAGGAGCGGATCGGGCACACGTTCGCCGATCCTGCGCTGCTGGCGACCGCTTTTACTCATGTCTCGGCACTGAAGTCCGTTCGCCGAGGCGACAGCTATCAGCGGCTGGAGTTCCTCGGCGATCACGTCCTGGGTCTGATCGTCTCGGACATGCTCTATCGGGCGTTCCCGAAAGCGGACGAAGGAGAGTTGTCGAAGCGTCTCGCCGATCTGGTGCGCCGCGAAGCCTGCGCCGATGTTGCCAAGTCGCTCGGGCTGGATGAAGCCATCAAGCTCGGATCGGTGGGCGCTGGCGCGGGCGCGCGGTTGCGCAATTCGGTGCTCGGGGATATCTGCGAAGCAGTGATCGGTGCGGTGTTCCTGGACGGTGGCTACGCCGCTGCGGCCCAGTTCGTGGAGCGAAACTGGACCGAACGGATGCGTAAACCGGTTCGCCCGCTGCGCGATCCGAAAACGATTTTGCAGGAATGGGCGCAGGGCAAGGGATTGCCGACGCCGGTTTATCGCGAGGTCGAACGGACCGGACCGCACCACGATCCGCAATTTCGCGTGGCGGTGGAATTGCCGGGACTGATCCCGGCAGAAGGTATTGGCGGCAGCAAGCGCGCGGCCGAGAAGCTGGCGGCGACGGCGTTGCTGAAGCGGGAAGGCGTAACGGGCGGCAACGATGCCTGACGAGTTGCAAGAGAATTCATCGCAAGAGACGCGCTGCGGCTTTGTCGCGCTGATCGGCGCGCCGAACGTCGGCAAGTCGACGCTGGTCAATGCACTGGTCGGATCGAAGGTCACCATCGTCTCGAAGAAGGTGCAGACGACGCGTGCGCTCATCCGCGGCATCGTGATCGAAGACAACGCGCAGATCATTCTCGTCGATACGCCGGGCATCTTCGCGCCGAAGCGCCGGCTTGACCGCGCCATGGTGTCGACGGCATGGAGCGGCGCGCATGATGCCGATCTGGTGTGCGTACTGCTGGACGCCCGCGCCGGTATTGACGACGAGGCTGACGTGATCCTGACCAAACTGTCGGCGGTCAATCACCCGAAAATTCTGGTGCTGAACAAGATTGATCTGGTGCCGCGAGAAAAACTTCTTGCGCTGGCGCAGAAGGCCAACGAACGCCTCCAGTTCACGCAGACCTTCATGGTCTCCGCCTTGTCGGGCGATGGCGTTGACGATTTGCGCCGCGCTCTTGCCCGGGACGTGCCGCCGGGGCCGTTCCACTATCCTGAAGACCAGATGTCGGACGCGCCGCTGCGGCATCTCGCGGCGGAAATCACCCGCGAGAAGATCTACCGTCATCTGCATCAGGAACTGCCGTATCAGTCGACCGTGGAGACGGATTCCTGGCAGGATCGCAAGGACAAGTCGGTGCGGATCGAGCAGACGATCTATGTGGAGCGCGACAGCCAGCGCAAGATCGTGCTCGGCAAGGGCGGAGCGACGATCAAGGCGATCGGTGCGGATTCGCGCAAGGAGATCGCGGAAATCGTCGGTCAGCCGGTGCATTTGTTTCTGTTCGTGAAGGTGCGCGACGGATGGGGTGATGATCCGGAGCGTTATCGCGAGATGGGGCTGGAGTTTCCCAAGGAATGATGACCGGACCCGACGTCAAGGTGCCGACGAACATCTTTTACTTCGAAGTGCTGCTGTATCTGTCGCTGCTCATCGATGTGCTGTCGGCCGCCCTTCTGGACCGGATGCCTGACGATGTCACCGAGTCGACGAAGCTGGCCGTCAATTTCATTGCGGTCATGATGACGCTCGGATTTGTCCAGCTCGTCTGGCTCACAGCGCACCGGCGCAAGCGTTGGGCACGGACAATTCTGGTCGTGGCGCTGATGCTGTCGGTTGCGTCCATTGTCACGACGATGGGCGAAACCGGACTGCAATTCGGCACGTTCGTGGACATCATTTCGACAGCGCTGACGGCGCTGGGATTGTCGTTTTCATTCACCGGCGATGCGAAGGACTGGTTCCAGCAGCCGGAATAAGCGCGTGCGGTCTGCCGCCATGTTGCTGCGGATGAGGCCAGAATCCTGTAAGCTTCGGCCATGGAATGGACTGACGAGGGCATTGTTCTTGGCGTGCGTCGGCATGGTGAATCCAGCGCCATCGTCGAACTGCTGACGCGCAGCCATGGCCGTCATCTGGGGCTGGTGCGCGGCGGCGCCGGCTCGCGAATGCGCCCGCTGCTTCAGCCCGGCAATACGGTGAGCGCGGTCTGGCGCGCACGGCTCGACGAGCATCTCGGATATTACGCGATCGAAGCCACGCGGCTACGCGCGGCGACGATGTTCGGATCGCCGCATGCGGTCTACGGGGTGACGCATATGGCGTCGCTGGTGCGGCTGCTGCCCGAGCGGGACCCGCACGAAGATATCTACGAGATGCTGGAAGCCATCCTCAACGATTTCGACGATGCGGGCATGGCGGGCGTTCAACTGGTGAAGTTCGAGCTGGCGATGCTGACCGAGCTTGGCTTCGGCCTTGACCTATCGTCCTGCGCCGCGAGCGGCACGGTGAACGATCTGGTTTATGTCTCGCCGAAGTCGGGCGCGGCGGTTTCCCGGCAGGCGGGCGAGCCGTGGCGCGACAGGCTGTTGCGGTTGCCGTCGTTCCTGCGCGAGAGCGATGACGGGGCCAATGGCTGGTCGGGTCAGGACATCGAGGACGGCTTCCGGCTGACCGGACTGTTCCTGCTGCGCAATGTGCTGGAGCCGCGCGGGCAGGGCCATTCGGACGCACGGGACGGCTTTATCGCCGCGGTAATACGGCCGCGCGTGAGGGCCGTTGCAGAATAGACAAACGGGCCGGATTGCTCCTGGCCCGTTTGCTGCTCATCGACAAATCGAAAATCAATAATAGCGATAGTAACGCGCACGCGGACGATAATATCCGCCGTAGCCGTAACCGTAGTAGGGGCGCGGGGCGTAATAGCGCGGGGCGGTCCGATAGCAGGTGCGCACCCAGGCATAGCCATTCCAGACCGGGTTGCAGACCACCGCGACGGTTTCAGCCTGCCCGGTAGCAATCCCGGCCAGACCGCCGGCAAGCGGCATGGCCTCGGCCCGGCTTCCGGCAAACAAACCGGCGCCGATGAGCGCCAACGCGGCCACTGCCGCCAAAACAAAACGACGCATTCCAGTTCCCTCCGGGGTCTGTTCCCGGCTCGCCTGTTCGGTTGACCGGTTGATCAGGACGGCCCGGGCAGACCCATACCCAGACCTATCCGCATGATGTAGCAGGGCAAATTATGGCGGAACAATTACGAACAGGTGATGTCCGCCTAATTCATTTGTTGTTCAATTTGCCCGGGGACGTTAACCCCTTGCCATGGGCAAAAGACTGATTCCACCGGAGCCAATGGATGTTCAGGAGGTCGCACTCCGCGAGGCGCTCGAAGAGCGCTATCTCGCCTATGCGCTCTCGACCATCATGCATCGTGCGCTGCCGGACGCACGCGACGGCCTGAAGCCGGTTCATCGCCGCATCCTGTACGGCATGCGGCTGCTGAGGCTCGACCCCGGCACACCGTTCAAGAAATCCGCCAAGATCGTCGGCGACGTGATGGGCTCGTTCCATCCGCACGGCGACCAGTCGATCTACGACGCGCTGGTGCGCCTCGCGCAGGATTTCTCGTCGCGTTATCCGCTGGTCGACGGGCAGGGCAACTTCGGCAACATCGACGGCGATAATCCGGCCGCCTATCGCTACACCGAAGCGCGCATGACGGAAGTCGCGCGGCTGCTGCTCGAAGGCATCGATGAGGACGCGGTCGAATTCCGCCCCAACTACGACGGCCAATCGAAAGAGCCGTTCGTGCTGCCGGGCGCGTTTCCAAATCTTCTCGCCAACGGCGCGCAGGGCATCGCGGTCGGCATGGCGACCTCGATCCCGCCGCACAACGCAGCGGAACTCTGTGACGCTGCGCTGCATCTGATCGACAAGCCGAACACCAAATCGCGCGGCCTTCTGAAATATGTGAAGGGCCCGGATTTCCCGACCGGCGGCATCGTGGTCGATTCCCACGAAAGCATTGCCGAAGCCTATACGACCGGGCGCGGTTCGTTCCGCGTGCGCGCGAAGTGGGCCCAGGAAGAGGGCGCGCGCGGCACCTGGAACATCGTCGTTACCGAAATTCCGTGGCTGGTGCAGAAGTCGCGGCTGATCGAACGTATCGCCGAACTGCTGAACGAAAAGAAACTGCTGCTGGTCGGCGACATTCGCGACGAGTCGGCGGAAGACGTGCGCATCGTCATCGAGCCGAAGTCGCGTAACGTCGATCCTGAAGTGCTGATGGAAACGCTGTTCAAGCAGACCGAGCTTGAAAGCAAGATTCCGCTGAACCTCAACGTGCTGGTGAAGGGCCGTATCCCGAAGGTGCTCGGCCTCGCTGAATGTCTGCGCGAATGGCTCGACCATCTGCGCGATGTTCTGATCCGTCGTTCGAATTACCGCAAGAACCAGATCGAACATCGCCTCGAAGTTCTCGGCGGTTACCTGATCGCCTATCTGAACCTCGACAAGGTGATCAAGATCATCCGCACCGAGGACGAACCGAAGCCGGTGCTGATCAAGACCTTCAAGCTCACCGATCTTCAGGCCGACTCCATTCTCAACATGCGTCTGCGCAACTTGCGCAAGCTTGAGGAAATGGAAATCCGAGGCGAGGACAAGGATCTTCGCAACGAGTTGAAGGGCATCAAGGGCGTTCTGGCTTCCGAGGAAGAGCAGTGGAAGAAGGTCGCCGAAGGCGTCAAGAAGGTGCGCGACACCTTCGGACCCAAGACGCCGCTCGGCAAGCGCCGCACACAGTTTGCTGATGCGCCGGAGCATGATCTCGCCGCTATCGAGGAAGCGCTGATTGAGCGCGAGCCGATCACGGTGGTCGTGTCCGACAAGGGCTGGGTCCGAACGCTGAAGGGCCATGTCGAGGACCTGTCGAACCTCGCATTCAAGACCGACGACAGTCTGGGCTTTGCGTTCTTCGCGGAAAGCACGTCGAAGCTGACGCTGTTTGCCAGCAATGGCCGCTTCTACACGCTCGACGCGCAGAAATTGCCGGGCGGGCGCGGCCACGGCGATCCGATCCGCATGACCATCGACATGGAAGGCGACGCCGACATCATTTCGATGTTCGTGCAGAAGAGCGGCCGGAAGTTCCTCGTGGCAAGCAGCGACGGGCAGGGCTTTGTGGTCAACGAGGACGATTGCGTCGCCAACACCCGCAAGGGCAAGCAGATTCTCAATGTCTCCGCGCCGAACCGGGCTGCCGCCATCGCCACGGTAGCGGGCGATACGGTTGCCGTGATCGGACAGAACCACAAGATGGTGGTCTTCCCGCTGGAGCAGGTGCCGGAAATGGCGCGTGGCCGCGGCGTGCGTCTGCAGCGCTACAAGGAGAAAGGGCTTTCCGACATCATGACGTTCACTGCGAAGGACGGCATGACGTGGAAGGATACCGCCGGCCGCGAGCAGAGCATGTCCTGGAAGGATCTCACGGACTGGCGCGGCAACCGTGCGGACGCGGGTCGCCTCGCCAATGGTTTCCCGAAGTCGAACAAGTTCGGCAAGGTGATCGACTGAGGTTAAAGCGCCGGCCAGTCACGCCGGCGCTTTAGTGATCGCGGCTTGCTCCCTTTGGCGGCGAAGCTACATTACCGGCCACGTCCAATGAGCCGGTGAGCAAATGGTCCGCTACAATGAAATCCGCGATGGCGAAGTTGCCGTCGATCCACCGCCGCCGACCGACGCCGGTCTTGTTTTTATTGGCCGCATTCACACGCCCTGGATCGATAGGTTGAAGACGCCGCGGCAGGGCCGTCACGATGGCCCGGTATGCCGGATCGAGATTTTCGAGCCGTGGGTGCCTGCGCTCAAAGGGCTCGACCGGTTCACTCAGGTGGAAGTGATCTACTGGCTGCATCAGTCGCGCCGCGATCTGATCCTGCAGAGTCCAGCAAGCGATACCAACACACACGGCACGTTCTCGCTGCGGTCGCCGGTGCGTCCCAATCCGCTCGGCACGTCCGTCGCCAGGCTCGTCGGTATCGAAGGCAACATGGTTTTGGTTCGCGGACTTGACTGTCTCGACGGCACGCCGCTGGTCGATCTCAAGCCGGATCGCTGCCAGTTCACGCCCATCGCTCCGCCGCAGCCGGGCGATTTTGAGGCCGGCGGTTGAGGCGACAGCGGACGTGAGGCAACCGTCCGAACGGCAAAAGCCATCAAGGTGCTCGGTGGATATCGATAAATTTATATCGATCGTTTGTGAGTCTCTTCACCATCGCGCCGCGATGCGCACGCGCTCAAACCGCGCCTACACCCGGTCTTAATTCTTCGAGGCTTTCCGTTACGGGAGGCGCGGCAAATGCGGCCTGCGAGAAGACGCGCCGTCCATACTTATCAAAGGATTTTGACCATGAAGTACAGACACTTCATTGCCATTGCATTTGTCACCCTGTTAACCGCGTGCACGAACGGCGGCACCGTGTATCAAGTCCCGGTTGAAGAAGCGCGTCGCATCCTCGTCGCGACTAAATTCCCGCCCTATCTTTTCGGCAACATGACTCCGGATTGGTACATCAACGGTGCGGTCAATTCGGAGGTCGTCTTGATTGCCCGTAAGGATGGCAAGGAAGTCGTCCGGTATGTTGCGTCCTTGAAGCAAGAGAGTCAGGGATCGACCCGCGTGAGCGGGGAACTAAAGGAGACGAGCGCTCCTGCCGGCAAGACAGAGAAGAAGCCGACTGACAACCCTGCGCTCAAAAATCTGTACCTCGTTGCGATAAACGAGCGGATTGCCTCGGCGCTCGAGCGCCGTCCGTTTGATATGGGGCGGGTTCGTCCTGCTCTGACTGCCGCGGCTATCGGCAACATGGGGGCCATCAGAGCATCCGCGGATGAAGCCGCAGCAGCGTCCGAGCGTCTTGAGCGCGGCAGACGATAAGGTGCAAGTGCGCGGACGGGACTGTCTCGACCGCGCGCTGTGGATGTTGTGGTGTCCTAGCCGGTGACGGCGATGGCCTCGATCTCGATCAGCCATTCCGGCGCGGCAAGAGCCGACACGCCGACAAGTGTGCTGGCCGGCGGCGGCATGTTCGCGAAAAACGGCGTTCGCGCCTTTGCGATGATTGCGCGGTGTTCGGGCCGGTAGTTGACGACATAGGTCGTGATTTTCACCACATCCGAGAACGCCGCATTGGCCGCGGCGAGGGCGAGGCCGATGTTCTTCATCACCTGCGTTGTCTGCGTGGAAAGATCTCCGGCACCGACAAGCGCGCCGTGTTCATCAAGCGCGACCTGACCGGAGATGTAGATCGTGCGCGCCCCTGACGCCACGACGACCTGAGAATAGGCCGGGTTCTGGAAAAGTCCTGTCGGGTGCAGGTGTTCGAGTTTTGCCATGGGTCGTTGCCTCCATTTTCTTGCGCACCTTCTTACAGGACAGGATTGATGCCCGGATGTCATTTCGTGCTGGGTCAAGATTTGCTGTTGCAAATCACTTGCAACTGGGGGTGCCGCTGTGCATATTGGCGGTATGGACGCACGATCTCCGTCAATGCCGCCTGACCAGGCCGCCAACCCGCCTGTGCCGGGGGGGTGGCGTACGGCGCGTGGCGAGCCGTCGCTTGCGGACATGTTCGGTTCCATCCGCGTCGTCAAAGGCAGCTCGTTTTGGCGCAAACTCGCGGCTTTCCTTGGGCCTGGCTATCTCGTTGCCGTCGGCTATATGGACCCCGGCAACTGGGCGACTTCGCTCGCGGGCGGTTCCAAGTTTGGTTACGCACTGCTCGCCGTCGCGCTGATTTCCAACATCATGGCCATCGTACTGCAGGCGCTGTGCGCGCGGCTCGGCGTCGGCTCGGGTCGTGACCTCGCGCAGGCTTGCCGCGACGCCTATCCAAAGTGGGTGTCCTGGCCCCTGTGGTTGCTTGCGGAGATCGCCATCAGCGCGACCGATCTTGCGGAGATCATCGGCACCGCCATCGGTCTCAATCTGCTGTTCGGCATTCCGCTCGAGATCGGCGTGTTGATTACGGCGGCCGACGTGTTCCTCATTCTGGCGTTGCAGGCGATCGGCTTCCGCTGGATTGAGGCGTTCGTGGTGGCGCTGCTCGGCGTTATCGCGGCATGCTTCGCGGTGCAGATTGCGATGGCCGATCCCGACTGGGGCCAGGTGATCCGTGGCTTCGCGCCGACGGTCGACATCGTCGCCAATCGCGACATGCTTTATCTCGCACTCGGCATCCTCGGTGCGACGGTGATGCCGCACAATCTCTACCTGCATTCCGGTCTGGTGCAGACGCGTGGCTATGGGGACACCGTGCCGGAAAAGAAGGAAGCGATTACGCTCGCGACCATCGATTCCACCATCGCGCTTTGTCTTGCGCTGCTGATCAACGCGTCGATCCTCATTCTCGCGGCGGCAACCTTCCACAAGGCTGGCAAGACCGACGTCGCCGAACTCGATCAGGCACACGCGTTCCTGTCGCCGCTGCTGGGCTCAACGCTGGCGCCGACGCTGTTCGGCATCGCGCTGCTCTGTTGCGGATTAAATTCGACGGTAACGGCGACGTTGTCCGGCCAGATCGTGATGGAAGGATTCATCAACATCAAGATTGCGCCGTGGATGCGGCGTCTGGTGACGCGCGCGATTGCCATCGTGCCGGCGGCGATCGTGACGATCTGGTACGGCGAAAAGGGCACCGCACAGCTGCTTATTCTCAGTCAGGTCGTGCTGAGCCTGCAATTGCCGTTCGCCATTGTACCGCTGGTGATGTTCACGGCGAGCAAGGCGAAGATGGGGACGTTCGTCGCTCCGCGATGGCTGTCGTTCATCGCGGCGATCATTGCGGCGGTCGTGATCACGCTCAATGTGAAGCTGCTGATCGATTTCGTGATCGGCTAACGCGCTTACTTGTCTTTTGAATTCTGGTCGAAGCGTTCGCGCGCGGATTGGATCTGCGGCAGGTGATCGAACGCCCATGAGCCCAGGTGCTGCACGGGCGCCTTGAGCGAATGACCAAGTTCGGTCAGTTCGTAGTCGACCCGCGGCGGGATGGTCGGGTAGATCGTTCGCGTGACGAGGCCGTCGCGTTCGAGGCCCCGAAGCGTCAGCGTCAGCATCCGCTGCGAGATGCCGCCCACCATGCGCTTGATCTCGTTGAACCGGCGCGGGCCGTCGCCGAGCAGCATGATGACCAGCACGCTCCATTTGTCCCCGATGCGCGAGAGAATAGACCCGACGGCCTGGCAGTCGCCGGGTAGATGCCGTGCGAGCGGGGCGGTTACATCGGTGTGTGCGGGTTGCATGGATGTGCTCAAGTTCAAAAAATGTGCCGTCTTGCGGTGTTTAGCAGGGGTCACCATTAGTGTCCAGGTATCAATCTGATACTAGAGCTAAAGGGGAACCTATGAAACTGCTCCATATCGACGCCAGCATCCTTGGCGGCAACTCAGTCTCGCGGCAGCTCTCGGCAGCGGCCGTCGAGCGTCTGCGCAAGACCACTCCGGACCTCGACGTGACGTATCGCGATATCAGCGCGACCCCGCTGTCACACCTGACTGGCGAGCATCTCGCAGCGGCTCACGGCGCGACACCGGAAACACCTGCGGTGCGTGAGGACATCGCGGCAAGCGCTGCTGCGCTCGACGAATTTCTCGCCGCCGACATCGTTGTGGTCGGAGCACCGATGTACAACTTCACCATTCCGAGCCAGCTCAAGGCCTGGATCGATCGCATCCTCGTTGCCGGAAAGACCTTCAAGTATTCGGAGAAGGGTGTTGAGGGGCTTGCGGGCAACAAGCGCGTGATCGTGACCATCTCGCGTGGCGGCTTCTATGGTGCCGATACGCCGGCTGCGGCGGGCGAACACCTCGAAACGTACCTGCGCTGGGTATTCGGCTTCATCGGCGTCAAGGACCTTGAAATCATCGCTGCGGACGGCGTTCAGGTCGGTCCCGATCAGCGCGAGAAGGCGCTTGTGGGCGCGCTTGCGGCGGCCGGCGCGTTGCCTGCTGTATCGGGGCAGCGGGCTGCTTGAGCGGTCCCCCGTCATGCTCGGCATCATGCCGGGCATGACGATGACTAGTCCTGTGGCTCGAGTGCCTGCGAGCCGATGGCATCGACGCGAAGCCAGCCGCTGGGGGCCAACCGCTGCTGCGGCAGGAAGCGGGCCTTGTAGTCCATCTTCCGCGACCCTTCGATCCAGTAGCCGAGATAGACATAAGGAAGACCGAGCCGCCGGGCGCGGGCGATGTGGTCGAGGATCATGTACGTGCCCATCGAGCGGCTTTCCTCACCGGGCTCGAAGAACGAATAGACCATCGACAATCCGTCACTGAGGATATCGGTCAGCGCTACGGCAATCAGGTCGCCGCCCTTGCCGGTAATGCCGCTGTCGGCGGTGCGACGGCGGTATTCGATGATGCGGGTGGAGACATGACTGTCTTCCACCATCATTGCGTAGTCGAGCACGGTCATGTCCGCCATGCCGCCGTCGCGATGGCGGGCGTCGAGATATGCGCGGAACACGGAATACTGTTCGGAGGTCGGCACCGCCGTGCGAAGTTCGCTGATGATGTCAGCATTGCGTGCCTGAACTTTACGAAAATTGCGCGACGGGCGGAATTCGTTGGCGATGACCCGCACCGACACACAGGCGCGGCACTGGTCGCATGCCGGACGGTAGGCGATGGACTGGCTGCGGCGGAACCCGCCGTGGGTGAGGAGATCGTTCAACTCGCCAGCCTTGTCGCCGACGAGATGCGTGAACACTTTGCGTTCCTGCTTGCCCTCCAGGTAGGGGCAGGGTGAGGGCGCCGTCAGATAAAACTGCGGCGTATTGCGCGAGTGTTGTGTCACGTGTGGCCGTGTGTCTCCGGTCTGCGCGATTCCCTCCATAGCATCGCGCCGTGGAGGCCCGGGGGTCAACTAATTTGAACGCGCTAAGGCTGGTATGACGCGGCTTTTAGACCGCATTATGCACAGTTCGGGGCAGGCCACATGGATGTGATCTGCCCCGGGACAGTTGTTGCTCAGACCTGAGTCGTCGGGACGACAGGCGCGCGGACGTTGCTGTTGATGAAGACCGTGCCGAGCACGATATCATGCAGCAGCCGGCGGCGGCCGTTGAACAGTCCCACCAGCAGGACCAGCGGGCTCAGGAACGAGACCGATACCCAATAAAGGACGGCGTGAACCGCACCGAGGATGAAGTAGGGTTTCTCGCCGGTCCAGGTCCGCATCTCGATGTCCATCATGCGCATGCCCACGGTGGCGCCATTCGGGCCGCCGAGCGACATGCCGTAATAGAGCAGCGCCCAGATCACCGAGAACGGCGAGATCAGCCAGAACAGAAACCAGCCAAGGCCCAGTGTCACGATGCCGAACAGAGTCACAAAGATGACTGCGAGGATGATCGGTATCGACAGGATCACGAGGTCGATCAGAAACGCAAAGGAACGCTTGGTCAGCACGCCGCGAAACAATTCGGGCTGCAACCACGGATCGTAGGCCTGCTGTGCACTTGCGCTGGCGGATGGATTATTACGCCAGGTCGCACCCGATGTGCCGCCAGTGTTTCTCGTGTCAGACATGGAAACCCTCCTCAGCGGCCATTGCCCGGGCCGCCCGCTGCGCACATGGCCCCGGCCTGTGGCTGGCGCAAGGCGGCTTAGGCTCACATGGAGAAAAAGTTATCCGGCGGGTTGCGGCACGGTCAGCGCCCGGCCTTCAGCTTTTCCGCCGCCTGCGGCGCAAAGTAGGTTAGAACGCCATCGGCACCGGCACGCTTGAACGCGATCAGACTCTCCATGATCGTCCGGTCGCGGTCGAGCCAGCCGTTGTTAATGGCGCCGGCGATCATCGCGTATTCGCCCGACACCTGATAGGCGAAGGTCGGCATGGCGAAGGTGTCCTTCACGCGCCGGACGATGTCGAGATAGGGCATGCCGGGCTTGACCATCACCATGTCGGCGCCTTCGGCGATATCGAGTTCGACTTCGCGTAGCGCTTCGTCGGAATTCGCCGAGTCCATCTGATACGTGCGCTTGTCGCCGGTCAGTGTTTTCGCCGAGCCGATGGCGTCGCGGAACGGGCCGTAGAATGCGGACGCGTATTTCGCTGCATAGGCCATGATCTGCACATCGCCGAAACCGGCGCGGTCGAGACCGGCGCGAATTGCAGCCACTCGGCCGTCCATCATGTCCGATGGCGCGATGATGTCACAGCCGGCTTCCGCCTGGACCAGTGCCTGTTGCACCAAGATGGCGACGGTCTCGTCGTTCAGGATCCGGCCGTCCTGCAACAGCCCGTCGTGGCCGTGGCTGGTGAACGGGTCGAGCGCCACGTCGCAGAGGATGCCGAGATCGGGAAACTCCCGCTTGATCGCGCGCACCGACTGGCAGACCAGATTGTTGGCGTTCAGCGCTTCGGAGCCGGTCTCGTCGCGCAGCGACGGCTCGGTGTAGGGAAACAGCGCAATGCAGGGAATGTCGAGTTTCATCGCGCGCTCGGCGTCCCTGACGCACTGGTCCACGCTCAGGCGATCGACGCCCGGCATCGAAGCGATCGGCGCGCGCAGGTTGCTGCCGTCGACCACGAACAGCGGCCAGATCAGATCGTCGGTGGTGAGTACATTTTCACGCACCAGCCGCCGCGCCCATTCCGACTTGCGGTTGCGGCGCATGCGTGTGGTCAGTTCGAGGGAAGGGGCGGCAGCCGTGTCCCGATGCGGCGTATCCCGCAATTCGATCGGACGCCCGAATTTGATCGCCATCTTGATGCCACTCCCGCGCAGAAAAGATATTCTACATGTAGCATCTGCCGGGCGGCCCGTCACCGCACGGGAGCGTCATCGGCGGATTGATTTTACCGGCATAAAGCGCCAAACACGCGTCATGAACAAGGACCCCCGGCAATCGATGGCTGCGCGCATGACCCGAGGCGCCAACGACGACGTGCCGCGCGATCAGGTCAACCTGGTTACTGCGATGACGTCGCCGGACGCTGAGACCGGCGAAAGCACATGGACCACCCGGCTCGTACTGTTCCTGCGCGTCATGGCCGTGCTGTCGATGATCAAGGGACTTTATCACTGGGCGCAGATCACCGGCTTCATCGGAGGCGAGGAGAGTGCGTTCGAGGCGCAGACCACGCAGTGGCAGACCGCCACGGTTTATTTCGCGGTGATTGAACTCGTCGCGGCGGTGGGGCTGTGGCTCGCGACGCCATGGGGCGCCGTGGTGTGGCTCACGACCATTGTTTCGACGGCGGTGATCGAACTGATGTTTCCAACGATCTATGGTGGCAACCTGTTCGCGGTTCTCGTCTCCCTGATCCTGCTCGCGGCCTATCTCGTCCTGGCGTGGTTTTCGGCGCGGGAACGGCCGCCATAGTGCGGCGCGGCAGGGCACCCGCGCCTTGATGCTTGACGGAATCTTTCAAATTCGAACGAACGGTGTTCCGGAACGCGACAGGATGCGTGACGAAGCGTGAACATCGGCCGTTTTGGGTGAATCAAAACTAACAAAAAGCCCTTGTTTTATCGATGTAACATACGATTCACCGTTTCAAATAAACCATCTCTTTATGCTGTTATTTAAGCTGATCTTCAAACGCCTCCCTTAGTTTGCACCTATCAGGCGAGACAAAAGTTTCGTCGAATAAGTCGTAAAAACGACAACAGGGGAAGTGTCATGATCAAATCCGCCGCTACGGCCATTGAGCCCGCACGCGACAACGCCGCTGCACCCGTGCAGCCGCTTTATCTCGAAGCCCTCACGCTTGTTGAACGCCTGCATCGCCGTTTGCTCGACGTCATCAAGGACGAATTCGACCGCCGCGGCCGCAACGACATCAATTCGGTGCAGGCGCTGCTGCTCTATAACATCGGCGACAAGGAACTGACCGCCGGTGAACTGCGCACGCGCGGCTACTATCTCGGTTCGAACGTCTCGTACAATCTGAAGAAGCTCGTCGAGATGGGCTTCCTCGATCATCAGCGTTCGCGCGTCGATCGCCGCTCGGTTCGCATCCGTCTGACCGCGCAGGGCCAGGAAATCCGCCACATCGTCGACGCGTTGTATCAGAAGCACGTCAAGACGGTGGAGCAGGTGGGTGGCATCTCGAACGCCGAGTTCGCGACGCTGAACAAGTCGCTGCATCGCCTCGAGCGCTTCTGGACCGACCAGATCCTGTATCGGCTCTGAGCCTTTCATAAATTCGGGTCAGCCGGCTGATTTAAAAAGATCGGCGGCCCATCGTTCTTCCTTGCAGTTTTACGCCGGTGCCCTCCGGCTGTTACCGAAGTGCGCGAAAGATGCACGCGGAAGAATTCCGCACGAGTTTCCCCTGGTGTGGGATATGCGACTAGGCGCCTTCGGGCGCCTTTTCGCGTTTGGCTTTCAGAGAATCGACTCGTAAACGAGTCCTGAATCCTCGCCCGCCAAATCCAAAAATATGATTCGAGACTCTTGCGCGGAGTCTTTCCATCATCCTCCCATCATGAGGCCGATTCTCAAATTCGCCGGCGACCGGCTGCAGGTCGCGTTGATGCTCGTTCTGCTAGCCGCGTGCTCGCTGAACGTGATGTTCCTCTGTGCGCGGCTGTAAGCCGCGTCCCCAAGAGGGGCGGGTTTCTCCAAAATACCGGCCCTTCCGGCGGAAATTAAGTTGCCCAACCCGGAGGGTTCCAGGCTGGAAATGTGGGCAAAATGGCCCCTCGTTGGGCGCAGCGCGGGGCAGATGGCACCGAAATCGCGCTCTGGAGCGGTTTGGCGTGGGGACTGCTGGCGTGGCGGCCCACAGGGCCGACGCAGAACAGGGCTGTCCCGCATAAATAGCGGCCCACGGGCTTGGAACTTGGCCACCCCCGCCAGATATGGTATCTCGCGCCTGCCGCCCTTAGATGACACCGGAGCAGTTTCAGGAAAGCCCGAGATCCGGGTTTTCGTCAGAAAATGCTCCCAATCAGGCCGCCCGTAGCCGACCTTGAAAGCTGCGGCGGTGGAGACATTCTGCAATGAGCTCATCTGCCAAGACTGCATCCGCTCCCGATTCGTTTTTCACGGCCTCGCTTGCGCAGGCCGATCCGGAGATCGCCAACGCGATCAAGGGTGAACTCGGTCGTCAGCAGCATGAGATCGAGTTGATCGCTTCCGAGAACATCGTCAGCCGTGCCGTTCTCGAGGCGCAGGGCTCGGTGATGACCAACAAGTACGCCGAAGGCTATCCGGGCGCGCGCTATTACGGCGGCTGCGAGTTCGTCGACGTTGCCGAAAACCTCGCCATCGATCGCGCCAAGAAGCTGTTCGGCGCGAACTTCGCCAACGTGCAGCCGAACTCCGGCAGCCAGATGAACCAGGCTGTGTTTCTCGCGCTCCTGCAGCCGGGCGACACCTTTATGGGTCTAGACCTTGCCGCTGGCGGACATCTGACCCACGGCGCGCCGGTCAACATGTCCGGCAAGTGGTTCAAGCCGATGCACTACACCGTGCGCCGCGAAGACCAGATCATCGACATGGATGCCGTTGCGAAGCAGGCCGAGGAGATCAAGCCGAAGCTGATTATCGCTGGCGGCTCGGCCTATTCGCGCGCCTGGGACTTCAAGCGTTTCCGCGAGATCGCCGATAGCGTCGGCGCATATCTCCTGGTCGACATGGCGCACTTCGCCGGTCTCGTCGCTGGCGGTGTCCATGCGTCGCCGGTGCCGTATGCGCACGTCACCACGACCACGACGCACAAGTCGCTGCGTGGCCCGCGTGGTGGTCTGATCCTGAGCAACGATGAAGTCATCGCCAAGAAGATCAACTCGGCGATCTTCCCCGGATTGCAGGGCGGGCCGCTGATGCATGTGATCGCGGCCAAGGCTGTCGCCTTCAAGGAAGCCTTGCAGCCGGACTTCAAGATCTATGCCAAGAACGTGGTCGAGAACGCCAAGGCGCTCGCGGAAACGCTGCGCTCCAATGGTTTCGAGATCGTCTCCGGCGGCACCGACAACCACCTGATGCTGGTCGACCTGCGGCCGAAGGGCCTCAAAGGCAACGTCTCGGAGAAGGCGCTGGTTCGCGCCGGTCTGACCTGCAACAAGAACGGCATTCCATTCGACCCCGAAAAGCCGTTCGTCACGTCGGGCCTGCGTCTCGGCACCCCGGCTGCGACCACGCGCGGCTTCGGCGTCGCGGAGTTCAAGCAGGTCGGTGCGCTGATCTCGGAAGTGCTCAATGCCGTCGCCCAGTCGGGCGAAGGTTCGGCACCTCTGGTTGAAGCGTCGGTCAAGGAGAAGGTGAAGGAACTCACCAGCCGCTTCCCGATCTATCAGTAAGGGGTACGCGGAATGCGCTGCCCGAGCTGCAACAGTCTCGATACGCAGGTAAAGGATTCGCGGCCGACGGAAGATTCGGCCGTGATCCGGCGGCGGCGCGTCTGCATGGCGTGCAACTTCCGCTTCACCACGTTCGAGCGCGTGCAGCTTCGCGAACTCACCGTGATCAAGCGCAACAGCCGCCGCGTTCCGTTCGACCGCGACAAGCTGGTGCGCTCGCTCCAGATCAGCCTGCGCAAGCGCCCGGTCGATCCCGAGCGCGTGGAGAAAATGGTCTCTGCCATCGTCCGCGAGCTGGAGAGCGGCGGCGAGTCGGAGATTTCGTCGGAGGTGATCGGCGAGACCGTGATGGAGCATCTGCGCCAGCTCGACGACGTCGCCTATGTCCGCTTCGCGTCCGTCTATCGCAATTTCCGCGAGGCCAAGGATTTCGAGGCCGTGCTCGGCGAACTGTCGGGCGAGGACGAACCGCCGCGGCCGGCGATCGTGCGAAAGTGATTTTTTCACGGCGCGGCGTTCGCTAATCCGCTAGCTTGATCGCTGTGCCGGATACCTCTGACCCAATGTCTCAAGATTTTCGCTACATGCAGCTTGCACTGGCGCTTGGCCGGCGCGGGCAGGGCCGCACGTGGCCCAATCCTGCCGTCGGTGCGGTCATCGTCAAGGATGGCGTCATCGTCGGGCGCGGCTGGACCCAGCCCGGCGGGCGGCCTCATGCCGAACCGGAGGCGCTGAAGCGCGCGGGCGATGCGGCGCGCGGCGCGACGCTCTACGTCACGCTGGAGCCGTGCTCGCATTTCGGGAAATCGCCGCCGTGCGCGGACGCGATCATTGCCGCGGGTATCGCGCGGGTCGTTTCCGCCATCGAAGATCCAAATCCTGAAGTCGGCGGGCAGGGCCATGCACGGCTGCGCGCTGCGGGCATCGCGGTGGAGGTCGGCCTTTGCAAGGATGAAGCTGCACGCGATCATGCCGGGCATTTTCTGCGTGTCGGCCAGAAGCGCCCGTTTGTCATTTTGAAGCTTGCCGTGTCCGCCGACGACAAGATCGCGGCGGCGGGCCATCGGCCGGTCGCGATCACCGGCGAAGCGGCCAAGGCGCGCGTGCATCTGTTGCGCGCGCAGAGCGATGCGATCCTTGTCGGCATCGGCACGGTGCTTGCCGACGATCCGTTGCTCACCGTGCGCCTGCCGGGACTGGAAGCGCAATCGCCCGTGCGTGTGGTGCTCGATCGTGCGCTGCGATTGCCGGGGGCAAGCAAGCTTGTGCACTCCGCGCGGCAGACGCCGCTGTGGGTCATGACGTCCAGTCTGTCCGAGGCTCCGGCAGCGATGAAACTCGGCGCGGCCGGAGCGCAGGTCATCCGCGTGCCCGTGGCAAATGAAACAACGCCCGGCCTCGATCTCAAGGCCGTTTTGAATGCGCTGGCCGAGCGCGGGATCACACGGCTGATGGTGGAAGGCGGCGCGCGGGTGGCTTCGTCATTCCTGAGCGCCGGGTTGATCGATGAGGTCTGGCTGCTGCGCGGGCAGGGGACCATCGGCATGGATGGTATTCCGGCGCTCGATACACAGCCATTGTCCGCCATCACCCAGTCGCCTCACTGGCGCGCGCGTGCTACCGAGGGCTTGGATAAAGACACTCTCACGATCTATGAACGATCATGATCCGGAAAAGTGGAAACCGGTTTTCCGATCAGATCATGATCAATTAAGAAGAGACCTAGATGTTCACCGGCATCATCACTGACCTTGGCGAAATCACCAGCATCACGCCGACCGCGCAGGGTCAATTGCATCGGCTGCGCATCGCATGCCGCTATGACCAGACCACCATCGCTGATGGCGCATCGATCGCCTGCAACGGCGTTTGCCTGACGGTGGTGCAGTCCGGTGTCGATCAAGGCAGAACGTGGTTCGATGTCGATGCGGCCGCCGAGACATTGCGCCTGACAACGGCAAAGGGGTGGGCGAAGGGCACGCGCCTCAATCTCGAACGTGCCCTCAAGATCGGCGACGAACTCGGCGGGCACATCGTTGCCGGGCATGTCGACGGCATCGCCAGCATCATCTCCCGCGAAGATCTGCCGGACATGGCAAGGTTCGAACTGCGCGCGCCGCGCGATCTTGCAAAGTTCATTGCGGCGAAGGGGTCGGTGGTGCTCGATGGTGCGTCGCTGACGGTCAATACCGCTGTTGACGACACATTTTCCGTCCTCATCATTCCGCATACGCTGCAGGTGACGACGCTGAGCGACTGGCGGGCGGGGTCGGAAGTCAATCTCGAAATCGATCTGATGGCGCGTTACGCCGCACGGTTGATCGAGATGAAATAGAACTCGTGCCGTAAACGGGATAGGCATGCGTAAGCAACTCACCGAGCAGCAGGTCGAGGTTTTCCGGGAGCGCTTGCTTCGTGTGGCCGAGAAGCTGTTTGCCAGGCACGGTGCCGCCGGCGTTTCGATGCGCCAGATCGCCCAGGCGCTCGGCTACAGTCAGACCGCGGCTTACCGCTACTTCGCCAACAAGGACGAAATCCTCGTGGCGATGCGGGCCGCAGCCCTCGATCGCTTCTGTGGTCACCTGGAAGCGGCGTTCGACCCGGCGAGGGATGCACGCAAGAATGCGCGCGCGGTCGGACAGGCTTTTCTCGATTTTGCGCTGAAACATCCTGACACCTATCGGCTGATCTTCTTCACGGAGAATCTCGAGGAGGCGATTGCACCGCAGTTTCCTACGACGATGACGCGCTTTCGCGCCACCATGACCACCTATGTGCAAGCGCTTGTCGATGCCGGGTATATCCAGGGCGATGTTAGAACACTGGCCGAGTCCTTCTTCTCCGCCGCGCACGGGGTCGTCATGATGCACATGAGCGGCCTGCTGCGGACGGTCAGCGAGCGGGATGAACTGCATCTCGCCTCCATGCGCCTGATTGCCAGGGGCGCCGGCCTGTCGGAAGTCACGCGAACCGGCGCGCGGAAGCCTGTCAGGGTTGCCGTCGGCGAACGCGCCGGGGCTCGCAAAACTTGACGCTGTTAAATTAATTAAATAGCTTCCCGGCGAAATGCGCCGGCGGTCGATCGGCCGATAATAATCAACAGGGGAAACGTCATGCCGCTTTTCAGCGATTACCCGGTCGCAACGCTTAAGGATGTCCTTCGGTTCGAAACTGAGAAAACGCTCGAACAGCGCTATGACGCGCGCAGCGTCTACGACGTCTTCGCCAAGAGCGCCTCTCGTCATCCTGACCGCACTGCGCTGACCATGCTGATGTCGGGTGCCGACGATGAGACGCCGCGCATCGTCACATATCGTCAGATGTTCGAAGGCATCACCCGCGCGGCGAACTTCTTTGCGAGCCTCGGCGGGCCGGGCTCGGGGGTCGCCTACATTCTTCCGAGTTTGGTCGAAACCCATTTCACTCTGTGGGGCGCAGAAGCGCAGGGCTATGCGGTACCGATCAACTTCCTGCTTCAGCCGCAGAACATCGCGGATCTCGTTCGCGCAGCAGACGCGAAAATTCTCGTGGCGCTTGGGCCGCATCCGCAACTCGACATCTGGCAGAAGGCCGTTGAGGTCAGCAGGCTGCTGCCGGACGTCAAGCTGGTGCAGGTCTCGCTGTCAGACGCGCCGTTGCCGGAGGGGGTGTTCGGCTTTGCGCCCGGTCTGAAGGCGCAGGATGGCAACGTGTTGACCTTCGGGAAGGCGCGGAGCGGCGATGACGTTGCCGCCTATTTCCACACCGGTGGCACGACCGGCTCGCCGAAGCTCGTCACCCACACCCATTGCATGCAGATTGCAGCGGCGTTTGGCGGCGCTGTGTTGCAGGATCTGAGCGAGACCGATGCCATCACCAATGGGCTGCCGCTGTTTCATGTGGCCGCGACGATTTCCTGCGGCTTGTCGTTCTTCATTGCGGGGGCGAATGTCATTGTCCTGTCACCGGCGGGGATGCGCAACCCGGTCATCATCAAGAATTTCTGGAAGATCGTTGAGCGCTATCGCGCGACCGTGATCGGGGGCGTGCCGACGGCGCTGGCTGCGTTGCTCAATGTGCCGGTCGATGCCGACATTTCGTCGGCGCGTTACAGTATCTCGGGTGCATCGCTGCTGCCGCGCGCCGTCGCCGTGCAGTACCAGAAGATGACCGGGACGGCGATCCACGAAATTCTCGGCATGACAGAGACTGGCGGGCTCGTGTCCATCGATCCCGCATCGGCGGATCCCGTGCTGGGTTCGGTCGGCATTCGCCTGCCGTACACAAAGGTCGTTGTCCGCAAACTAGCTGCGGACGGTTCGCTCGGGGAGGCCTGCGCACCGCACGAGGTCGGTGTGATGACCGTCTCCGGTCCAAACGTTACGCCGGGTTACAAGGACCAGAGCCAGAACAGCGGCGCACTGCGCGACGGCTATCTCGACAGCGGCGATCTGGCGTACACCGACGAGGAGGGCCGCCTGTTCATTGCGGGCCGCTCGAAGGATCTCATCATCCGCAGTGGCCACAACATCGATCCGGTTCTGATCGAGGATGCGCTGCAATCGCATCCCGCGGTTGCGCTGGCTGCGGCGGTCGGCCAGCCGGACAAATATGCCGGCGAACTGCCGGTGTGCTACGTGGCGCTCAAGCCGGGCGCGCAGGCGACGCCCGATGAACTGAAAGCATTCGCCGAGCCGCTGATTGCCGAACGCCCGGCATGGCCGAAGCAGATCATCGTCATCGACGCCATTCCGGTGACCAGCGTTGGCAAGATATTCAAGCCTCAGTTGCGGACCGATGCCGTGCAGCGGCTGGTTGCTCAGGTGGTTGCAGAAGCCGCGGGAACGGCCGATGCGGTGATCGACGTGGCCGCCGGCGGAAAACGCGGCATCGACGTCAAGGTGGTGCTGCCTCGTGCGACGGCTGGCCAGCAGGCTGCGGTTGAGAAGGCGCTGGAGGGCTATTTGTTCGACTACAAGGTCGCGCAGGCCGTTTGAAACGGTTTCCGAGCTGCATCCCTGCTTTGAAAGGGGCCCGTTGTACTTGGCTTTGTAGCGCCCAGCGACTACAAACGCGCAAACACGGAACCCCTTAGACTGGATGGAATGATGGCTGAACCGCGGCGCGCAGAACTCAAGGACCAAACCGATATCAGCGGCGCGACCGTCGTCATCATCGAAGCCCGCTTTTACGACGATATCCAGGAAGCGCTGCTTCAGGGAGCGATCAAGGAGCTTGAGGCCGCAGGCGTCGGCTACGACGTCATCAGCGTGCCGGGCGCGCTCGAAATCCCGGCGGCGATTGCGATTGCCATGGACGCATCGAAGAAGAATGGCCGGCAGTACGACGGCGCCATTGCGCTCGGCTGCGTGGTGCGCGGCGACACCATTCACTTCGAGATCGTGTCGATGGAATCGTCGCGCGCGCTGATGGACCTCGCCGTGGCGCGCAGCCTGCCGCTCGGCAACGGCATCATCACAGTGAACACCACGGAACAGGCGTGGGAACGTGCCCGCGCCGACAAGCTGAACAAGGGCGGCGACGCGGCCCGCGCGGCGCTCACCATGATGCGCATCAAGAAGCGTTTGGCAAAACCGCTATGAACGACGCCAGGAAAACCAGCGATAAGGGACCGGGGGACCGAAAGGCCAACCGGCGCGGCGCGGCACGTCTCGCGGCCGTACAGGCGCTGTACCAGATGGACATCGCTGGCGCGGGCATCGGTGATATCTTTGCCGAGTTTGAAAGCCATTGGCTCGGCAACGAGGTCGAAGGCGATACTTATCTGCCGGCCGAAGCGGCATTCTTCAAGGACGTGGTGTCCGGCGTGGTCCGCGATCAGAGCAAGCTCGATCCGCTGATCGACAAGGCGCTCGAAAGCGGCTGGCCGCTCAAGCGCATCGACGCAATCCTGCGTGCGACCCTGCGGGCGGGGGCGTATGAACTCGAACATCGCAAGGATATTCCGGCGCGCGTTGTTGTATCGGAATATGTCGACGTCGCGCATGCTTTCGTCGACAGGGACGAAACCGGCATGGTGAACGCCGTGCTCGACCAGATCGCGCGGCAGTTCCGCGCGGGCGAGTTCACGCGGACGGGGCACTGAGCATGACGGCGCCGGGTGCCAAAGCATCGGGCGAGGACGATCTGATCGCGCGCTACTTCCGTCCGCTCGCGACCGATCCCGGGGCGTTCGGCCTGGTCGATGATGCAGCTCTCCTGAAGTCGTCGGGCGATGATCTTGTCGTCACCACCGATGCGATTATCGAAGGCGTTCATTTCCTCCCCGATGACCCGCCGGGCACCGTTGCGCGCAAGGCGTTGCGGGTGAACCTGTCGGATCTGGCCGCCAAGGGCGCCGTTCCCGCAGGCTTTGTGCTGACCGTTGCGCTGCGCGAGGCGAGGGACGAATGGCTGGCGCCGTTCGCCCGCGTGCTCGGCGAAGATGCTTCGGCCTTCGGATGCCCGGTGCTGGGCGGCGATACGGTCTCGACGCCGGGACCGCTGATGATCTCGGTCACGGCATTTGGCCGCGTTCCGCCGGGCAAGATGGTTCGCCGCACGACTGCGAAGCCGGGCGACCGGATCGCTGTCACCGGCACCATCGGGGATGCAGCGCTGGGCTTGCGCGTTCTCAAGGGCATCGCAAGCGAGGGCCTCGATACTGCCGCGCGCGAATTGCTCGTTCAACGCTACCGCGTTCCGCAGCCGCGCAGCGCGCTTGCTCTTGCTGTCCGTGATCACGCGAGTGCTGCGATGGATGTGTCGGACGGATTGGCGGGCGATCTCGCCAAGCTCTGCGCCGCGTCCGGCGTTTCGGCTGCAGTTGATCTGGGGGCTGTTCCGCTCTCGGCTCCCGCGCGGGCGTTACTTGCGAACAGCAGTGCGGACATCGAAACCATGGTGTCTGGTGGTGATGACTACGAGGTCCTGTGCGCTGTCCCGGAGAATCGGTGGGATTCGTTCGTCGCCGCTGCGCAACAGGCCGGTGTGCAGGTCACTGCCATCGGCAGGATTGAGGCAGGTACGGCAGCGCCTCGGTTCCTCGACATGACAGGCCAGCCGGTAGTGCTGAAACGCTTGTCCTACAGCCACTTCTGACAATTTCGCACTGCAACCAAAAGATCTTCGGTGGATTTGTTGAATCACCCGAAAAACGATCACACGGCCGTTGGTGGCGTTGCGTCAAGGGTATGATTTTGGCATTGTCCGCGCCGAATTGAGGCAGCTTTTCGCCTTCGAAAACGCATGACTTCTTTTTTGCGCGCCCGGCCACCCTGTATGGCCAGTGGAGCGTTTCTGGGGAAACAGCAGGGGATCTGAGGCAACATCAATGACAGCATTATGGTTGATTGTGCTCGCGGGAGCACTTTCCATCGTCTACGCCGCGTGGGCGACCTCGTCGGTGCTTGGGGCGGATGCGGGCAATGCTCGCATGCAGGAAATCGCGGCGGCGGTGCGCGAAGGCGCGCAGGCCTATCTGAAGCGCCAGTACATGACGATCGGTATCGTCGGCATCGTGATCTTCGCGCTGCTGGCTTACTTCCTCGGCATTCTCGTTGCAGTCGGCTTCCTGATCGGCGCCGTGCTCTCGGGCGCTGCGGGCTTCATCGGCATGAACGTCTCGGTTCGCGCCAACGTGCGCACCGCGCAGGCGGCGACCAAGTCGCTGGCCGGTGGTCTTGAACTCGCCTTCAAGGCGGGCGCGATCACGGGTCTGCTCGTTGCAGGTCTCGCGCTGCTCGGCGTGACGTTGTACTTCATGTACCTCACCAAGGGGGCAGGGCTTCCGGCGAACAGCCGTACCGTTGTCGACGCCCTGGTGGCGCTTGGCTTCGGCGCTTCGCTGATCTCGATCTTCGCCCGTCTCGGCGGCGGCATCTTCACCAAGGGTGCGGACGTCGGCGGCGATCTCGTCGGCAAGGTTGAAGCTGGCATTCCGGAAGACGATCCGCGCAACCCGGCCACCATCGCCGACAACGTGGGTGACAACGTGGGCGACTGCGCCGGCATGGCGGCTGACCTGTTCGAAACCTATGCCGTGACTGCGGTCGCGACCATGGTTCTCGCCGCGATCTTCTTCGCCACGTCGCCGCTGCTGGTGAACATGATGACGCTGCCGCTCGCTATCGGCGGCATCTGCATCATCACCTCGATCGTCGGCACCTTCTTCGTCAAGCTCGGCGCCAGCCAGTCGATCATGGGCGCACTCTACAAGGGGCTGATCGCCACCGGCGTTCTCTCCCTGTTCGGCGTGGCTTTCGTGATCAATCAACTGGTCGGCTTCGGTCCGCTCGCGGGCGTGAAGTACACCGGTCTCGCACTGTTCGAGTGCGGTGTAGTGGGCCTCGTCGTCACGGGTCTCATCATCTGGATCACCGAGTACTACACCGGCACCGATTTCCGCCCGGTGAAGTCGATCGCACAGTCGTCGGTGACCGGTCACGGCACCAACGTGATCCAGGGTCTCGCCATCTCGATGGAATCGACCGCTCTTCCGGCGATCGTCATCATCGCGGGCATCCTGATCACATACAGCCTGGCCGGCCTGTTCGGCATCGCGATCGCGACCACCACCATGCTGGCACTGGCCGGCATGATCGTCGCGCTCGACGCGTTCGGTCCGGTGACCGACAACGCGGGCGGCATCGCCGAAATGGCTGGCCTTCCGAAGGAAGTGCGCAAGTCCACCGACGCGCTCGATGCGGTCGGCAACACCACCAAGGCGGTGACCAAGGGTTACGCGATCGGTTCGGCCGGTCTCGGCGCACTGGTGCTGTTCGCGGCGTACAATGAAGATCTCAAGTTCTTCATTGCCTCGAAGAGCCCGTACTTCGTTGGCGTTAATCCGGACTTCTCGCTGAATAACCCGTACGTGGTGGTCGGCCTGCTGTTCGGCGGCCTGCTGCCGTACCTGTTCGGCGCGATGGGCATGACCGCTGTGGGCCGTGCTGCCGGTGCAATCGTGGAAGAGGTTCGCCGCCAGTTCCGCGAAAAGCCGGGCATCATGAAGGGCACTGACAAGCCGGATTACGGCAAGGCTGTTGACCTTCTGACCAAGGCCGCGATCAAGGAAATGATCATTCCGTCGCTGCTGCCGGTGCTGTCGCCGATCTTCGTCTACTTCGTGATCTATGCGATCGCGGGTGGCGGCGCTGCCGGCAAGTCGGCTGCGTTCTCGGCAGTGGGTGCGATGCTGCTCGGCGTGATCGTGACCGGTCTGTTCGTCGCGATCTCGATGACTTCGGGTGGCGGTGCTTGGGACAACGCCAAGAAGTACATCGAGGACGGCCACTTCGGCGGCAAGGGTTCCGATGCCCACAAGGCAGCCGTGACCGGTGACACCGTCGGCGATCCCTACAAGGATACGGCCGGTCCTGCCGTGAACCCGATGATCAAGATCACCAATATCGTGGCGCTGCTGCTGCTCGCGATCCTGGCTCACTGATCGTCACAGATCACTGAACGGAGAACCCCGCGACTCGCGTCGCGGGGTTTTTCTTTTGGTGCGGATGCCGCACGCGATTGTTGCGATTTGATGACAGGTTGAACCGTTATCAACGCCAAATATTTCTGGGCGTCGAGGAAACCCGATCAAGATCGTGTGCGTTGTCTCTTGTTGAACAAGGGAGGCTATACATGGCTGCAGACGATGGCGATCCGTTCGAGCAGGGGAAACTCGCGCGCTTCAACAACGAGCCGCACAATAATCCCTATCCCGAAAACACCGAGCAGCATCAGCGCTGGGAGGCTGGCTACAGGTTCGTCGAACAGGGTTTGATGGCCGTGTGATGGATTTTGGTATCAAAGCAAAACGGCCGCCCTTGGGGCGGCCGTTTCTTTTGTGAGGGAGCGTGGCGTCAATTGACGTCCATCTTGAGGCCTTCCTTGTTGATGATGCCGGCGAACTTCTTGATCTCGGCATCGATGAAGGCGGTGAATTGCTCGGGCGTTCCGTAGTCGGGAACGGCACCCATTGCCGCGATGTTCTTCTTGATGTCGTCGCGTTCCAGCATCTTTTTGATTTCAGCGTTGTAGGCATCGATGATGGGCCGTGGCGTTCCAGCCTGCATGAACATGCCGAACCAGGACGAGACATCGAAGTTGACGAGTTCCGGCGCGCTCTCACGCATGGTTGGGATGTTGGGCGCCTTGAAGCTGCGCTCTGGCGTCGTCACCGCAAGCGCGATGAGCTTGCCATCTTCTGTCTGCGGCAGTGAGGGGTAGAGGTTGTCGAACAGGATCGCCACGTCGCCGCCAAGCGCGCCCGTCAGAGCCGGCCCAGCGCCACGGAACGGAATGTGGGTCATCTTCACGCCGGTCAATTGCATGAACCAGACTGCCGTGAGATGCGGGCTTTGTCCAACTCCCGAGGTTCCGTAGTTCAGCTTGTCCGGATTGGCCTTCAGGTAAGCGATCAGTTCCTTGATGGACTTGATGCCGCTGGAAGGATGCGCCGAGACGATATTGGGAATCCGGATTGCGTTGCTGACTGGCTGCAATTGATCGGCCTTATAAGGCAGGGACCGGAAGATGCTGAACGCGACCGCGTTGGGCCCCGGGTTGCCCACGAGGATCGTGTTGCCGTCGGGCTTTTGCTGCACGTAGTAAGCGGTGCCGATGGTCCCGCCGCCGCCGGATTTGTTTTCGACGACGGCCGATATGCCCCACGCTTGCTGCAAATGCTGTGCGAGATAACGGCCGATCACGTCGGTGCTGCCGCCGGGAGCTGCCGGCACGATAATTCGCACCGTTTCTGTGGGACGCCACTCCGCGGCTTTCGCCGGGCGTGGCCATAGCGGACTTGTGGTAAGCGCCGCAGCGCCTGACAGCACGGCACGGCGGGACAGTGAATGCGTCATCGGTATCCTCCCAGCTACATCTCTTTGCGAGATTGTTGCGGGCAAGCGTACCGGTGACGTTTTGTGGCGGCAAGTGCGGCCATGAACGCCGCGATGAAGGGTGTTTCGCGCAGCAAAATACCGGCGGCCGAGCCGCCGGTGAGCGATGCAATCAGCGCGGGCTGAGGAGCTTGAAGATCGGCGTGAGGTAGCTCATTTCCTGGCCGCTGGTCGGTGTGGTGCGGCTGATGAAGTCGAAGATCTTGCCGTCCTGGAGTCCGTAATTGGCAACGCGCTGGACCGTCCGGTTCTTGTCGAAATAGATCGCAATCACGCGCTGGTCGATGACCTGTTGCTGCATGAATGCGACCTTACGCTCCGAGCGCTGGGAGATGTAATAGAACACCTCGCCGCTCAGGGTAGCGACGGTGGAGGGCGTGCCCATCACAATCAGGACCTGGTCCTGGCTGGCGCCGATCGGAATTTGTTCAAGCGCGCCGGGAGGGAGGATGTAGCCCTTCTGGAACTGCTCGCCGGTGCAGGCGGTGAGTGCTGCGCAAACCAGCGCCGTGACGGCGGCCATGCGCAGGCGGGTCGAAAAGCGCCGCGCTCCGGCGATCTGGAAACCGGGCTGTCTGGAAACGGTCATGTCTCGCGTGGCCTTCCTTCTTGCCTCTTGCATCAGCCTGACCGTTGACGTACCGGGCAGGACTTCCGATTTCAACACACCAAAGGCCGTCAGGGCGATCAGGGATCGCCGCCGGCTTCGACGCGGAACCGAAAATGCTTTGGCCGTTCAATCGCTTCAGGAACCCCACCGTCCCGCGCGGCACCATTGAAGCCATCTATGGCATGATCGTGGCGCAAGCGCGAGAACCGGCGTTTTACACGGACCTTGGCGTCCGTGACACGGTTAATGGCCGATTCGACATGCTGATCCTGCACCTGTGGCTGGTGTTGCGCCGGTTGCAGCCGGTTGAAGGGGGAAGCGCCCTGTCGCAGGCACTTTTCGACCGCTTCTGCGCGGACATGGACGACAATCTGCGCGAAATGGGGGTCGGAGACCTGACCGTTCCAAAGCGAATGCAGGCGTTTGGTGAGGCGTTCTACGGGCGCTCGGCGGCTTACGATATGGCCTTCGAGGCGGGTGAGGCGGAATTGGCGCTCTCGCTGTCCAAGAATGTCTTCAATGGCGAGGGGCTGGAGAATGCGAAGGTGCTGGCGGATTACGTCTGTGATGTCAGCGCCCGTCTGGCGGCCCTGGACGATACGGCGGCCCGCACGGGGGCTTGGGCGTTTCCGAAGGTTGAAGTTGAACTGTTGCGAGCCAGACCATGAGCAAGGGTCATATGACTGACAGCGATCTTCCCTGGAGCTTTCCGGTGATGGTCGTCCAGCTGCCTGAGACAGGACTACATCAGGTTCTGGAAGCTAGCGCGGCCCAGCGCGAACTGATCGCCGCGGCTGCCGGGGTGAATGCGGTGCTGCGCGCTACGGCGTCATTCGACGTGAGGCCCGAGCCAGAAGGCCACGTGAGCGTTACCGGGCGGGTCAAGGCGCGTGTTGAACAGACTTGCGTGGTTTCGCTCGAGCCTGTCGAGAACGACATTGACGAAGATATTGCGGCTGTTTTCGCGCCGCCCTCGCAAATCCCTGCTAAAATGGCTCAGAAGGAAGAGGGGGACGACGCCGAGATTCCCGATCCGCCCGAACCGATCATCCATGGCGCCATTGACCTTGGCCAACTGGCAATGGAGTTTCTTGTTTTGGGAATAGATCCCTATCCGCGCAAGCCGGGGGTGACCTTCGTGCCGCCAGAAACCCCTGAAGACCCTGACGAACACCCGTTTGCGGCCCTTAAGGCGCTCAAGGAGAAGCAGGGCGTGCCTCAAGGCAAAAAACCCAAGGGAAAATGACAACGCTGCCGGGAGCGCTTGACCGAACCAGCCGCCTGGGTCAAGCCGTTGTATCGCACCACAAAAACGCTATTGTCGCTGCCCGGCTGGGGCTGCGCTGTTTTTGGCGAAGACCTCCGCCTACCGCTGTCGCAACGATGGCTTTCAGCTCGCGGCCAGTTGCTTCGAGGCCGCAACGATCAGGTTTCCGGGACGCTTATGCCGCAAAAGGTTCGAATCGCGCTTGACGCCATGGGCGGCGATTTCGGTGCATCGGTGGTGGTTCCGGGGGCGGCGCTCGCCTTGATGCGGCACACTGACGTCGAATTTCTGCTGTTCGGCGACAGCGCCTTGATCAACACGCATCTCGATTCGCACCCTGCGCTGAAAGCCGTCTCGCGGGTCTTTCATGCCGACATCGCGATCAGCATGGATGAGAAACCCAGCCAGGCCCTGCGCCGAGGCCGCAAGTCGTCCTCGATGTGGCTGGCGATCGACGCCGTCAAAAAGGGCGAGGCCGACGTCGCCGTCTCTGCCGGCAACACCGGCGCGCTTATGGCGATGTCGCGGCTGAATCTGCACATGATGCCCGGTATCGACCGTCCGGCCATTGCGGCGGTGTGGCCGACAGTACGCGGAGAGTCTGTTGTGCTCGACGTCGGCGCTTCGATCGGCGGCGATGCCCGCCATCTCGCATCGCTGGCGATCATGGGAAGCGCCATGGCGCGCGTCCTGTTTGATCTCGAACGGCCGACGGTGGGTCTGCTCAATATCGGCGTCGAGGAGGTGAAGGGCGTCGAGGCCGTTCGCGGAGCCGCCGAACTGCTCCGGGCCATGAACCTCTCGCAGCTCGACTTCATCGGCTTTGTCGAGGGCGACGGCATCGGAAAGGGTGCTGCGGACGTCATCGTCACCGAAGGCTTCAGCGGCAACATTGCCCTGAAGACCGCCGAGGGAACGGCACGGCAGATCGCGGAATATCTGCGCAGCGCGATGAGCCGGACCTGGCGATCCAAGCTGGGTTACATCTTCGCGCGCGGCGCCTTCAACGCGTTGCGTGACAAGATGGACCCTCGCAAGGTCAATGGCGGCGTCTTCCTTGGGTTGAACGGCGTGGTCATCAAGAGCCATGGCGGCACGGACGCGGAGGGCTTTGCGTCGGCTGTCGATGTTGGTTATGACATGGTCCGCTACGATCTCCTGCCCAAGATCAATCAAACACTCAACCGCGACGGCCACGCTCTTTCGATCGTGCCGAACGCGCAGGAGGCTGTCTCGTGACTGTGATGCGTTCGGTTGTGCTCGGCTACGGCTCTTATTTGCCGGAGCGCATTTTGACCAACGCCGAACTGGCGAAGATGGTCGACACCTCTGATGAGTGGATCATCCAGCGCACCGGCATCAAGCAGCGTCATATTGCGGCGGAGGGTGAGTTCACCTCGCATCTCGGTCTCAAGGCCGCACAGGCAGCGATCGCCAATGCCGGGATCGACACGCAGTCGATCGATCTGATCGTGCTGGCGACCTCGACACCCGACAACACATTCCCGGCGACGGCGGTTGCGATCCAGAACGGTCTGGGAATCAACCACGGCGCCGCGTTCGATTTGCAGGCGGTCTGCTCCGGCTTTATTTTCGCGCTGGCGACCGCGGACAATTTTCTGAAGACCGGTGCGTTCAAGCGTGCGCTGGTGATCGGGGCGGAAACCTTCTCGCGCATCCTGGACTGGAACGACCGTGGAACCTGCGTGCTTTTCGGGGACGGTGCCGGCGCGGTGGTGCTTGAGGCTCAATCGCAGGCCGGAACTTCTGCGGATCGCGGCATCCTGACCACACATCTGCGTTCTGACGGCCGTCACAAGGACAAGCTGTTTGTCGATGGCGGCCCCTCGAGCACCCAGACCGTCGGCCACCTGCGGATGGAAGGCCGTGAAGTGTTCAAGCACGCCGTCGGCATGATCACCGACGTTATCGTCGACGCATTTGATGCGACGGGGACCACGGCTGACGGCATCGACTGGCTGGTTCCGCATCAAGCCAACAAGCGCATCATCGATGCATCTGCGAAGAAGTTGCATATTGCGCCGCAGAAAGTGGTGCTCACTGTCGACCGTCACGGAAACACCTCGGCGGCATCGATTCCCCTCGCGCTTGCGGCTGCGGCCGACGACGGGCGCATCAAGAGGAACGATCTTTTGATGCTGGAAGCGATGGGCGGCGGTTTCACCTGGGGATCGGCGCTATTGCGCTGGTGAGTCTTTTGCTAAAGTCTGTCGATAATTGAAAACAATTTCATGCTGTTGCATCGATGAGCAAGGTTGACCCTCGGTCGCTAAGCTCATAATTTCAGAACATAAATTTTTTCGCCGTGAGCGGGGCAGGCGATGACCGGAACCGGGAAGACAGTCACACGCGTTGATCTGTGCGAAGCCGTCTACCAAAAGGTAGGGCTGTCGCGCACGGAGTCGTCTGCGTTCGTTGAACTGGTGTTGAAAGAGATCACCGACTGCCTCGAGAAGGGCGAGACGGTGAAACTGTCGTCATTCGGTTCCTTCATGGTGCGCAAAAAGGGCCAGCGTATCGGCCGTAATCCAAAGACCGGAACGGAAGTGCCGATTTCTCCGCGACGGGTTATGGTGTTCAAGCCGTCAGCGATTCTCAAGCAGCGTATCAACGGCAACGGCAGTGGCGGCGGTAGCGCCGATAGCGCCGACGACTGACTGACTTAGGACAAAGACGGACCTAGGACGGCGGCTTTCAACGGGGAGCCAGCATTTTGGACAAAGCGCCGGATGCGTTTCGGACAATCAGCGAGGTCGCTGATGACCTTGATGTGCCGCAGCACGTCCTGAGGTTCTGGGAAACGCGCTTCAACCAGATCAAGCCGATGAAGCGGAGCGGGGGACGCCGCTACTATCGCCCCGATGATGTCAGCCTGTTGCGTGGCATCCGCCGGCTGCTTTACGGCGAGGGCTACACCATCCGCGGTGTCCAGCGCATTCTGCGCGAGCATGGCGTGAAATCGGTCCAGAGCCTCACCGATGGGTCCGCCGATCATGCTACCGCGCTGTTCGATGGACCCTCGTTCGGGCCGGAAAAGGGCGAACACGCCCCACACCTGGCAGCCGACGAAGTGGAGATCGACACCGAGGACGAACTCGCCGCCGCCGACGAACCTGATGCCCACCAAGACGAGTATCCCTCGACGCTGTCGCTGCGCGATCTCGGGCCGCCGCTGGCGGAGATCTCAGCGCCCAAAGCGGTGGTGCAGAAGCCGGTGCAGCCGGCTCCGCTGAACGGCCTATCCGGCGCCGAGGCCTATGCCCCGCCGAATATCCGGAAAAGCGCGAGGCCGATGGATCGCGGCAAGCTTCAGGCAGCGCTGGACGATCTGATCGGCGCGAGAGCGCTGATCGATCAGGTCCTGAAGGAAGACTAAGCCGTTTTGGCCGCAGGGCGCTGGTTCCGCGGGGTTTGCCAAGCTAGTCGACCTAAAGCTTGGAATCAGGGCATTCCCCCCGGGGCAGCCCCTTCTTGCACCATGGCGCGAACGGGGCTACAGGATCGGTGCCTCATGGCACGGTTCGGAGCGTAGCGCAGCCCGGTTAGCGCACTAGTCTGGGGGACTAGGGGTCGGAGGTTCGAATCCTCTCGCTCCGACCAAACTCTCTCCTTCGGGGGTATCTCCACTCCCCAGCGGCCTCAAATCAACTCGCCGCGAGATCACAGGCGGCCGGTTGTGCAGGACTGGCGGGCCTGATTTTCAGCGCGTCCGCAGATTGGGATATCCGCTCCACACCGGCTTTGATACCTTGAGAGATCGATTGTGGTCGGGGGGTGTATGCGGCGTCCTGATATTGATCTGCTCCGAATTCTGCTCTGTGGCACAATTATTCTCGTTCATGCGCTTGCGATTTTCTCTTCCGAGCCTCACTACCACCTTAAGAGCGCAACATCGTCGGCGGCAGCTACCCTTTTGTTCGACTTCCTGCGCGCTGCGGCGATCTCATCATGGTTCGTCGTGGCTGGCTGGTCAGCGGTCACCTCGCTGAGGGCGCGAAGCCCTGGCCGCTTCGTAAAAGAGAGAGTGACGCGGCTGCTGGTGCCGCTGGCTTTCGGCATCGTGATATTCGGATCCATCATCAAATATATCGAGCTTAACGACGGGCGCGACATGGGCTTCCACGGCTTGCGCGAGGCCGAATGGATGCAAGGGATTTTGCAGATCGATCCGCCGATCCATTACTTCAATTTCTTCCCTTACAATCTCACGCGCCTCCCCTTGATGTCGTGGTCGCACCTCTGGTTTCTGGCTTACCTGTTTCTCATATCGATCGCGCTTCTGCCGCTGCTGGTGCGTCTCGCGCGTCGCGTGCCGCGTGCCGAGATGCCTTCAGCTTTCTGGGTCTATCTCCCGATACTGCCCATGGCCGCGCTGCTCACGGTGTTTCACGGATATTGGCCATACTTCCCGAACCTCATCGCGGACTGGACCAACTTTTCCTACTTTGCGCTCTGCTTTGTGCTGGGTGCGGGGGGTGCTGCGTGGCCGGGCTTCGAGGCCAGGATTCGGACCGAGGCTCCGCGGTTGCTGACGCTGATGCTGATGGGTTTTGTCGGTCTTGTGCTGTTTGGTGAATCGACACCGGGCCGCGCCTGCATTGCCCTGGTTGCGTGGGGCGGCGTAGGGGCAGGTTTTGGTTTCATGTACCGTTTGAAGCCAGCCCGCACGCGGACAATTGCATATCTCAGCGAAGCAACGCTACCCGTCTATATTGTCCACCACGTGCCGCTATTGCTGATTGGCATAGTGCTGCTGCCGCTTGCGATACCGGTCTGGCTCAAGATCTTGACGATATGGCTGGCGACAATGGCGGTTTCGCTTGCAGCCTATCACTGTCTCATCAGGCCATGGGCGCCGGCTCGCTGGATCATGGGGATGGCTGCAATCTCGCCGCAAGCAGGTCCGACAACGCAAGCGGAGCCGGACGCCGTTCCGGAGACGACCTAAGGTGTCCTTTCCCGAAGTCCGGATTCCGGCTGTTTTCTATCGCAAGTGCCCGAGCCAGCGGCGAATAAGTTTTGCCAGCCGAACCGCGCGCGAACGCTCCGCTCGGGCGATGTCCGCCACAAGCCCTTCGATCGTCGCCTTGTTGCGCTCCATCTCGTGAGCAAAACGCACATGAAGTGCCGCCAGTTCATTCCTGAGCTGCGTTTGGTCGAGAAGCCGTGGTCCGGCTGGTTTCATGTGCATGAGCCAGGAACTGTAGAATTCTATCTGCGCTCGCCGGAATGCTTCGGAATCGATCACCGGATTCTGGACCACCTCGTCGATCACCGACTGGTAGATGCCTTCAAGGCGCGTGACCGTAAGATCGAGATCGGCTTCCCGTCTCACGCGCTGGCTTACGGACGCGGCATCTCGTGCGTCGTATAAGCCGATCGCCTCGATCAATCCGCTCAGGGTTGTTTCCCGGGTGAGCATTCCGACGCCGAAGTTGAGGCTCCGGCCCTGTTCGTAGGTTGCCGAGGTCACGAGACCGCCGAACCCGCGAGCATCAACGAGAACAACAGCCGCGCCGCCAGCCATGGCCTCCAGCGCCGTTCGCGCCGTGGCAAATACGATATCGGCGCTTGCCGCGAGGCGCTCGATATCATCGACCGGCCGGCCAACCCCGTGACCGTAGGCTTGAAACGTCAGTCCGCAGCGATCGCACGCCTCCTGGAGAAGGGTGGTGAGGCCGGCATGTTTTATAAGGGAAACAGCGCTGCCGGGTTTAGCCGGAAGCATGTCTCCGCGCTCAACGAAACGGCGCAGATCGACGGCATTCGGCAGAATGCCAACCTGTTCGGGGGGCACGCCATGTGACGCGACAAGGTTCGCGCGGCAGGTTTCATCCACGGCGAATAGCCGTCGGACCTGCGGAAAACGCGGAGGCTGATCGAACCAGGGATTTGTGCCGTGGCAAAGCGATACCACGGGGGCGCGTGGAAAGGCGAGTATTGCTTCAGCCGTGACCGGCATGTGTTGGCCATGGATGACGTCGGGCGGACGATCAATCTTCAGAAGGTTATCGACAACGGGAATTCCCCGGTCCGTCAGTTCCTTGGCGCGTTCTCCGATGGAGGGAGAATACACGGCGACTTCGTGCCCCCGTTCCGTCAAGCGCAGTGCGAAATCCCTGACAACGATCTCCGTACCGGTGCGCATCCCTAACTGAATGTTTGTAAAGAGAATGCGCAACAGGAAGCCTCTTACGGGATCGCGCGCTGCGAGGCGACGAGGTGGTGAATGATCCTTTCAACGTGATGCCAGCGGATAACGTCCTGATAAATTCCGTCCGCCAGCCGAGCCTCTCCGTAGGATTCGTATTTTGGCTTCGTTGAGGGAGGCCGGATAACATCCGCGATTGGAGGGGGCATAAAAAAGCGCTCCGTTCGCGCGTGACCTTCTTCCTCGATCTGCCTGATCTCGATCAATTCGAATTCGATGCCGGGATAGCTGTCGATCGCGGCAAGCTTTGCTTTCAGTTCGTCGTCAGAAAGGTTGAGCTCAAATGCAGGTTTGCCGCTGTCGCTGCATTCGGCCAACAGCGCCGGAACGACTTCATACTGCAGAACTTCAACCTTGTATCCCAGTGCACGGGACGCCCGTTCGGCAGCGAGCCGGCCAATGATATGGGTCAGATCATGGCTCACCGAATAGAGCTGCCATCCATCGACAACCAGTTGCTCGGTCCGGCTGGTGACCAGTATGTCGGCAAGCTTCTCCGTCCACTTTCGGAATGGCGTCGCGTCTCCCGCAAGAATCATTCCGTAGAGGTCGCGGTCAAGGACAGCCCCGAATAGCCTGGAGCATTGTCCGCCGGCACTTTCGACGATCCGGGCGGAAGCCTGCAGCCGTTTACGGTCGGTGCCGGATCTGGATCCGGTGGTCAGGATCATGCAAACCGGCTTTGCGCGAGATAACCAGCCATGCAGCCGCAACTCATGACCCGGATGCGCAACAAAAGCCGCGGAGCGGCGGTCGGGATTGTAGTTCTCAATCATACGACCCTGTATAACCATCGCACCGAAGGATCAAGTAACGCGTAGGGTGAAATGACGGAACAGAACGAAGCTCGAAGCGAGGCCGCAAGCTGAATGTCGCGGATTGTTCAAATCGTCCGGCAATTTGCGAGGGCAGGAATGAAGGCCGTCGGTACATCTGATGCGCTGGCTCATACGGGCTACGCGATCTGCACGATCCCGCGCTCGGGTAGCAATTTCCTGGGGCAACTGCTTGCGAGCACCGGATGCCTGGGGCGTCCGCTGGAATATTTCAATGGACCTGCAAGGCGGGTCCTTGATGATCCGACCTTTCCCGATGATCCATCTGAGCAGATGCTCAGGATCCGGACTTTGGGTGCGACGCCGAATGGCGTTTACGCGCTCAAGCTCTTTCCAAGCCAGCACGACCTTGTTCGTCCGCATGTGTCATGGACCGAGGCATTGCCAGATCTCCATTTCATTTATCTCGAAAGGCGTGACGTGCTCGGTCAGGCGATTTCCTGGGCGCGCGCTCAGCAAACCGGTCAGTACCGATCGACGCAGCCGCTACAAGCCGCTGCAACGTACGATTTGCAGCTGATACATGCCCGGCTACGGGATATCGCTCGGGAACAAGCGCGATGGACGGCGTTTTTTGCCAGGACGGGAATCAAACCGACGACATTGATCTATGAAAAGTTGATGGAGGACCCGCAAGAGGGTGTTCGCCGGATCGCGGATCTCTTTGGATACGCTGAAACAGCGGTAATTGATCCTTCCAAGATCAATCTCAAAATCCAGCGTGACGAGGTGATCGAGGATTGGCGCAAGCGGTTTGTGTCCGAAGCCGGAGATTCATCCTACATCGACTCATTCTGATCTCGTTGCGATGTGATCGTCGTTCCGGGGCAGGTGCGTTTGTTATTTCGCGGACTCGCGGCCTGACAAGCGAATGAGCTAGAATCCCGGGGACGATTCGCCGGGAGCTTTCATGAACGAGAACTTGATTTCCGTCTGCCAGATGTTCCTTATCCCCGCGACAATTCTGTTCGCAGCTGTTGGCGTAGCCAACAGTTCGGGTCTGAAACTGCTTGTCTGTTTCCTTGGTGTCGCCACAGCCGGACTGTGGATTTATCGCGTCTGGTACTGGGCGGGCTTGTCGCTGATGGATCGGAGAACAGCGTTGGGACTGGCCGGTCTCTATACGCTCGCGTGGGTGTTTACATTTCTGGTTCAACTCAAGAACATGTTCTCACGCGGATATGGCGGACGCTGATCCGCCGTTACGCGGGATACTGAAAAGCCATTGCAGCATCGACGGCGCGTGTCAGCAGATCGAGGTCGACTGTTGAGACGATCGGTTTTCCCGCGCGTTTGGTCGGCGCTTCCAGTGTATGAGACTGGCAAAAAACCAGAAAGTAGTTGAGCTGGAAAAGGGTGCTCAGATTGAGTGCCCAGCGCTCTGATCCGGGATAATAGTTGATGTACTTGGTAGCCATGAGATCGATCAGGGTCGATCCGGGTCTGGCAAAGGGCAGGTTTCCATACGCGGAGCCGTGCGCCGCGACAATAATATCCGCGCCATGGAGCAGGCTTACCTGATCCTCGAACGCGAGGTTGCCGGGTTCGACGATCGCGAATCCGAATCGCGTAAGTGCGCGAACCACCTCGTCTTCGTTGGCGATTGTTCGGTCCGAATAAGTGACCTGATTCCGCCGCGTCAGGTAAATCATCTTCTCAGATGAGGGGCGGATGGCTTGCAGAGGGCGGGCCAGCAACGGGCGAACTTCCGGAACAGGGCGAAAGCAATTTCGGGAGTCGATGGCCGTTGACAAAATCACTTCGCGGCAGACCGCGACGTCCTTCTTTATGATCTCCACATGCGATTTGATGTCGAATCCCGCAGCCGCGAGAATGCGCGGCCCCCAGGCTGGGAAAAACGATGGAAGCAATATCTTCGCCCGTCCCGACAGGATCACATCCCGCCATATCAACAGGGGGGCGAGGCAGTCGAAGATGAAATGACCATATGCGGGACTAGCGCGATGGAAGCAGTGAATGACGGGTTCCTCGACGATCTGCCTCGACGCTTGCAACGATAGTACGCGTGCAGTTTGAAGGCCCGGGTCGATGGCTTCGGCGATCGAGGCGGTTTCTTTCAGGACTCGCCCGGCCTTGTCGACGCAGACGCTCAGCTGGTCGTCGATGGACAAGTTGCTTATGCGGGCGAACTTTACGTCAGCGGATAGGTAGTTCCTGTCACCGAATATCCTCAGAACCTCGGAAGGGGAGGGCTCGTCGGTGCTTTGGAAAGTATCGAATGGGGTTGATCGCTGAACCTGACGGGGCACAAAAGAACAATGTCCGAGCTTCGAGGTCCACAAGACTTCATCCCGGGTTAGCGGCTGCCCCGCCCATTCGTCCACCGAGATGCTCGAGTAGCTCATCGAAATGGTTTCATGAGGGTGCGATAGACGGATCGTGCAACGGCGAATGCCACGGGATGTCCGCGCAAGCTCCGGTGCCCCCACAGCCTCAGACTTTCCATGCGATCGTTTCGCTTCTTGCGTTTCTTGAGCCGGGTGTTGCTTGTGAATCCATCACTCGGATTAGGCCGTCCGCGCTTTGCGCGATAGGTCGCATCCAGAAAGCCATAGCCGTACTTGATGTCTGGTTCGAGGTGGCAGCCTTCGGCCCATTCGTTCCATGCATTGATGAAAACCAGGCGGTCGTCGGGATCTCGCTCCGCCACTGTCTTCTCGCTGGCCTCGTTCAACCAGCGCTCGTAATTGTCGGGGGTGCCGTCCAGAACGATCAGTGGATTTTTTTTCCTGCGCGCAGTGTTGTCCCATGACGGGAAGAGGCCGCGGTAAACGCGCCGCTTGCGGTAGTTGTGGCTGAGATATTGCGTGGCGATGTCGTTGAACTTGAGTGCGATGGCTTCCGCCGTGCTTTCGATGCCGGGCAGGTCGCCGGCGTAGTTCTTCACCAGACAGTTGTGAGGCGGAAACTCGACGCCGGCATCGAAGCCGAAATGCTCAAAGCTGGTGTTGCCATGGGTGAGGGCCGCGACCAGATGAATCTCGCCGATCCCGTGTGCCCGGCAGAATTCCCGCCAGCGCCGGACCGTTGCGGCGGTATCTGGAATTTGCTGCGGCCGGTAGACCACCAGCAGAGGTTTTCCATCGACCCGCAGATAACGCCGATCCCTGAAGAACGGCAACAAGCTCTCGATAAAGTCGATATCGTTCTTGGGCGAATAGGTCTGCTCGATCAAAATCTGATGTTCGGATGCGTCCCACGCCCGCGTCCAGTTTTCATTCGCCCAGCAAAGGCAGAACTCGATATCGGCTTTCTTGTCGGCGAGAAACTCGTCGACCGGCCGCTCCAGCAGGCGGCGTCCGCCAAACCAGTAGTAGTGAAAACAGAACGCGTCGACGCCGTGGGCTTTGGCCTCCCGGATCTGCTGATGTTGTACACTCCGGTCCCGCAGATCGTAAAATCCGTTACTGGGCTGGTGAGGCTGGTAATGTCCCTCAAACAGCGGCCGGGCCTTGGTGGCGTTGGTCCATTCGGTAAACCCCTTACCCCACCACGCGTCGTTTTCAGGGATTGGATGGAATTGCGGAAGATAGAACGCGATGTACTTCAGCTTGTTTGCCTGACCGGCTACTTGTTCGGTCAGGACGATTCCTTTTCTCTCCGGATTTCGATCAATCGGTTCTGCGCGCACAACAACCTGATACACGTGCGCGTACTCGGTTGATTCGAATGCGTCCCGTTTCGATTGCGGTGTCCGTTCCCATCGCTCGGCGAACTCCGATTCCTCTGGGCGAACGACGACGAAGGCGACTTCCGTTATCTTGAGCCGCGCCTGTTCGAAGAGGCTCTGTATGTTCTTGATGCCGAAGAAACGAATGTGAGTCCGATCAAGCAGCCCCCAGTCCTGATACGCGAAATCGTTGTCGGCCAGGCAGGCCATTATGGCCGCATGGCCCACATGAGGTATTGATACAATCAGGCTGCCGGTGTCGTTGAGAAAATCGGCGGCCGATTTGAGTGTTGTCCAAGGATCGTAAAGATGTTCGAGGACATCCGCGATCACGATGGCATCGAATTTCGTGGCGCCGAGGGCAGCAGACCAGTTGGATTCATCAAGATTTGCGTGGATCACTTCCTTGCAGAAGCCTCGAAGTATTTCCACGCACTGGGAATCGCGTTCGATCGCTGTGACCTCGCAGCCGTTGCTCTCGGTCATCACACGCGAAATCGAGCCAGGCCCCGCGCCGATTTCAAGTACCTTTTTGTTGCTGCCAACAAAGCGCAGCACGTTCGCGGGTGCGGTGTTGCTGCCTTTGTCAATTTCGTAGCTATAAATATCGGCCGCCGAACTCATGCAGTTTCTCTTTCGAAGAGACTTCTAAAATCACGCAGTTGTCGGGTCTGCACAAATAGGGGGCTGTTCGCCGCGTTTGCGCAAATTGAGACGTCTCTGAATTCGGCTGTTCGCCAAATACTGCCCGAAAAATCCCCTGCCTTCAAAAAACATCTACGTAATTTGGGGAGAATAGCAAAAGAATTTCATGAAAACGATACTGATGTGGGGCGCCCCGGAAGCTGATGGGTGAACTAACCTTAATGAGATGCGTCTCGCCCATGGCTTTGCCCCTGCGCGAGATATACATGACCGGCGTGGTCTGTTAGTTTGGCGTCCATAATCCGGGTTCTACTGTTTACGTTTCAGCGTATTTTTTAAGAATAGCCGCGCTATGCCGATCGCGTCGAAACATGTTTGTATTCTGATGGGAGTGAAAAACGGGGAGAGGTTTCTCGGCGAGCAACTCCGGTCGATTCAGGAGCAAACCCATCGGGATTGGTCCATGGTCGCGTCTGACGACGGCTCATCGGATCGGTCCATCGAAGTCTTGCAAACGTTCGCCCGTGGCTGCACATCGCCGGTCGTTGTATGTTCGGGGCCGAGGGAAGGGTTCGCAGATAACTTCATGTCGCTTGCGCGAAACAAGGAGTTGCGCGCAGACTATTTTGCATTCAGCGATCAGGACGACATCTGGTCCGCGGACAAGCTCGAGCGTTCCCTTCGCTGGCTTGAATCGATATCTCCGGAGATTCCCGCGATATACTGCTCGCGAGCGGAATTGGTGGATCGGGAGGGACGCCATACTGGATTTTCGCCGTTGTTCAAAAGGCCCCCGTCCTTTCGGCATGCTTTGGTGCAGAACATCGCGAGCGGCAACACAATGGTGTTTAACAGGAGCGCAAAGCATCTGCTGGAGACAACGCCGAGCCTCAAGGTCAATTCTCATGACTGGTGGGGGTATCAGATCGTGACCGGTGCGGGAGGCGTTGTGTTCTATGATCCGGTGCCGACGATAAAGTACCGCCAGCATGGCGACAACGCCGTCGGACTGGAAACGACGCTGCGGTCCCGGTGGGGGCGCATCAGGGCAATTTTCTCGGGAGGTCTCAGCGCATTGACCGATTCAAACATTCAGGCGCTGCAGGCGTCGAGCTCGCATCTGACGAATGCAAGTCAGAAGGTCCTTGACGATTTTTCTGCGGCCCGGAACGCGTGGTTCGCTTCCCGCCTTTATGGTCTTTGGAAGTCCGGTGTGTACCGTCAGACACTGCCTGCGACGTGCACGCTTTGGTTCGCAGCAATTGCGCGAAAACTTTAGATGACGGTGTCGTCGATCATTTCCCAGGACAAAGTGCGCCCGATCCTGGTGACCGGGGGCGCCGGATTTATCGGGACCAATTTTATTTTCGATTGGCTGAAGGCCGAGAAGGCGCCGATCATCAATCTGGACAAGCTCACCTATGCCGGGAACCTCGATAATTTCAAGACGATCTCCTCGGATTCGAATCTTGAATTCGTTCATGGCGATATCGGTGACGCTGAACTGGTCAAAGCAATCCTGGAGCGCAACAAGCCGCAGGCGATCCTGAATTTCGCAGCGGAGTCCCATGTCGATCGTTCGATACATGGCCCGGGCGATTTCATCGATACGAATGTTGTTGGTACATTCAGGCTGCTGGAATGTGCGAGAGATTACTGGGAGCGGTTAAGGGGCGAAGAGGGACGGGAGTTCCGCTTCCTTCAGATATCGACGGACGAGGTATATGGATCGCTGCAGCCGTCACAGGACGCGTCCACGGAAGAAAATGCGTTCGTGCCGAACAGTCCCTACGCGGCTTCCAAGGCGGCTGCCGATCATCTCGTGCGGGCCTGGCATCGAACCTATGGACTTCCGGTCCTGACCACTAACTGCTCGAACAATTACGGACCGTATCAATTCCCGGAAAAGCTCATTCCGCTGATGATCAGCCACGCTTTGGGCGGTAAACAGCTGCCGATCTATGGTGACGGACTGCACAGCCGCGACTGGCTTTACGTTGCCGATCACTGCTCTGCGGTGAAGACGGTATTGCGGGGGGGCCGTGTCGGAGAAGTCTACAACATTGGAGGCCGGAACGAGAAAACCAACAAGGAAGTGGTTCTGGCGATTTGCGGCGTGCTAGATGCCGAGATCCCGCGTGCAGACGGGAAATCGTACGGCGAGCAGATCGCTTCGGTTCCGGACCGCCCGGGGCATGATCGCCGGTATGCGATGGATGCATCAAAGATCGTCAGCGAGTTGGGGTGGGCGCCACAGGAGACCTTTGAAACGGGTCTGCGCAAGACTGTGCGCTGGTATCTTTCCAATCATGACTGGCTGGCGGGGATCATGTCAGGCTCGTACCGCGACTGGATACAAAAGAACTACGGGGTTCGATGAAGACGATCCTGCTGTTCGGGAAAAATGGCCAGATCGGATCGGCGCTCCAAACGGTGTTGAGGACGCGCGGGGCTGTTGTCGCTCTTGATCGAACCACCTGTGATTTGTCCGACGTCGATCAGCTTCGGTCGATTATCGGTTCAGTCAAGCCCGACATCATTGTCAATGCGGCGGCATATACTGCGGTTGACCGCGCTGAAAGTGACAAGGATCTCTGCTTTCGCGTGAACTTGCTTGCGCCCGCGGTGATGGCGGAGGCGGCAAGCAGGCTCAACGCAGTTCTTGTGCATTACTCGACGGACTATGTCTTCAGCGGCGATAAGCCCTCGGCGTATCTGGAAGACGACCGGCCCGACCCGCTAAATGCATATGGCCGATCCAAGCTTGATGGTGATCAGGCAGTCCTGGCGTCGGGCTGCCGTAGTATCATTTTGCGCGTCGGCTGGGTTTACAGCGCGGCGGGGCAAAACTTCGCCAATACGATTTTGCAGCTCGCACGCAAGCAGGACAGGATCACCGTGGTCGCGGACCAATTTGGCGCACCGACATCGGCTAGATTCATCGCGGATACGACCGCGAACCTGATTGATCAGATCAATTCAGACAAGCCCCAGCGTTTCGGTGTGTTTCACCTGGCCGCGGCTGGCCGTGTGTCCTGGTACGGCTATGCGACGGAGCTGCTGCGTGAAGCCCGTCGGCTGAACTTCGGACTGGGAGCTGGTCCGGATGACGTCGTTCCGATTTCGTCTACCGAATACGCGACGGTCGCGCCCCGGCCGAGAAACAGTGTGCTGGATACCGGAAAGATCCGGCGAACTTTTTCTCTCGATATGCCGGAATGGCAAGTGGGGGTACGGCAACTGGTTCAAGAGTTGAGTAAAGAGCTGACATGACCAAGACACGAAAGGGCATCATCCTGGCAGGGGGGACAGGCACGCGATTGCACCCTGCCACGATCGCTGTCAGCAAGCAGCTGTTGCCTGTTTTCGACAAGCCGATGATCTATCATCCGCTGTCCGTTCTGATGCTGTCGAATATCCGTGATGTGCTGATCATTTCGACGCCTCAGGATCTGTCGCGGTTCGTGCAACTGCTCGATACCGGCGAGCAGTGGGGGATGAATTTCCAGTATGCTGTTCAGGAGAATCCAGACGGTCTGGCTCAGGCGATAACGATCGGCGCGTCGTTCATCGGAGAGGACGATGTTACCCTTATTCTTGGCGATAACATCTTCCATGGTCATGGTTTGCCCGAATTACTCACTCAGGCGTGCGCCCGGCAGAACTGCGCCACGGTGTTCGCATGTCACGTACCGGATCCGCAGCGTTACGGCGTTGTTGAATTCGATGCCGGCCGCCGTGCGGTTTCCCTGGAGGAAAAGCCGCTGTCGTCCCGGTCGAATTTTGCCGTAACAGGCCTCTATTTTTACGACAACGAGGTGATCAAGTTCGCGCGATCACTCACGCCGTCAGCGCGGTGCGAACTGGAAATTACCGATCTCAACCGGCTTTATCTTGAGCGGGGACGCTTGCATGTCGAGATCATCGGCCGGGGATTTGCGTGGTTCGATGCGGGGACTCATGAAACGCTCCTCCAGGCGGGGCAGTTTGTAGCGACTCTCGAGCAGCGTCAGGGTATGAAGATCGCATGTCCCGAGGAGATTGCCTTCTCGAAGGGCTGGATCAACGCCGAAAAACTTGATCAGTTAGCGGATGCACTAGGAAAGACAGGATACGGTCAGTATCTCAAGGGGCTTCTCGCCGACAGGTTCAGATTGTGAAGATTACGCCGACGCAAATTCCCGACGTGTTTGTTCTCGAGCCACAGATATACGAGGATGACCGGGGTTTTCTGTTTGAAAGCTTCAACAGCCAGCATTTTGCGAAATTGTTCGGGACCGGGATATCGTTCGTTCAGGATAATCAGTCATCGTCACGGCAGGGTGTCGTGCGTGGATTGCATTATCAGATAGCGCCGAAGGCCCAGGGCAAGCTCGTGCGGGTCGTGCAGGGGGAGATTTTCGACGTGGCCGTCGATATGCGGAAGAATTCCCCCTCTTTCGGACAATGGGTTGGGGATGTCCTGAGCGCCGCAAACCGGAAGCAGATATGGATCCCCGAGGGTTTTGCGCATGGATTCCAGGTCCTGAGCGCGACAGCCGATGTACTTTACAAGATCACAAACTACTGGTCTCCCGACTGCGAACGAAGCATCAGATGGGACGACCCTGTTCTCAACGTGAACTGGCCCGCGGCCATCACTGCTGTTTCGGAAAGAGACCGGACGGCGCGCAGCTTCGCTGACGCTGACTATTTTTAGGCCGGAGAGGAAATGAGGCCGTCGAAAACGGCCAGTACCTTGTCTTTTCCAGCGTCGTGAGAGAACTGCCGGATGAATGCGTCCTGTCCATTCGACGAAAGCTTTTGCCATAGAACCGGATCGCTGCAGGCAGCAATAATCTGATCGGCCATATCGTTTGGAGAGTCGGCGATGAGGATGGTTTCGTTGTGTACGAGCTGCATTCCCTCCGCCGCAATCGTGGTTGCAACCACAGGAACGCCATAGCTCAGACTCGTCACGATCTTCCCCTTGATCCCGCCTCCGAAGCGGAGCGGGGCGATGCTCAACCGGCATTCCGCAAACAGCGGCTGGAGATCCTCGACATAGCCACGCACATCGATATTGTCGCCAGCCAGATCCGATATCTCGCCGGGGATTTTTGAGCCGACGATCACGAAGCGCTCCTTGAAACCTTTCGCGAGCAGGTGTGGCCAGACTTCGCGCACGAACCAAAGTACGGCATCAGCATTCGGGGTGTGCCCGAAGCCTCCAATAAAAAGGATATCTTTTCGATCATTGAAACCACTGGACGGACGGAGCGTCGATTGCTGTTTGCCGCTCCGCCGCTTCGTCCATTTATCCTTGATCCATTCCATGATGTTGTTTGCCGCTGGCGCAGCGGGAATCTCGCGAAGGATCGGAATTTGATGGACGGGAGCGTCTGGCAAGAGCGATTTTAGCAGATCCTTCTCGTAGGTGCTCACAACGATCGTGGCGTCTGCCCGCTGGATGAGGCTGAGTTCGGTCGTGCGCATTTCGTCGGCCGAACGGATCTGGGAAGGATCACCGCTCAACGCGGCTTCGCGCTGCATTCGTAAAAAATGCAGATCGACGGGATGGAACACGATTCGGCTTTTTGACGCGGTCTTGCGGGCGAGGTCGAACAGATGCATCGCGACATGGGCGCGATAAAACAGTATGATGTCGTGACGGGGACCAAGAGTCTCGATGACGTTGAAGATCGACGGCCACTTGCGGGACGAAAGCGTATCAATTCCAAGCCGGCGGAGCGCTTTTGTATAGCGTCCGGCTTTCCGGAGATCGAATGGAGCGAAGGTGACCTTGTACCCGGATCGGGCCAGAATCTGGAGATAGGAGAAGGTGCTCGCCGATCCGCTGTCCTGATCGGGCGTTGGCGTTGAATGATCGACGATCAGAATTCTTCCGCGCACGTTGCTAAAGCCGGTCAATATTGAACAGCGGAATGGAGCTGTTCAGCACCTTGATTGCGTCGGGTTGATTTCTTCCGATCACCGCGAGATCCCACGTGTCGTCCGAGTGAATTTTCTGGACGGCGATCTTCGCCAGCCAGGGCGCAAGCCGGGACTTTCCGTCTCCTGTTGCAACAAGATCTGAATCATACACAGCCAGATCGTATCCGTCAGTCAGTAACTGTTGAGCGAGATCAGCCAGCGGACTTTGCCGGATATCGTCTGTATTGGCCTTGAAACTCAGGCCAACAAGCAGGATGCGTGAGCGGGGCGGGGCGCGTCTCTTGATCTCGGCGATCAGGAAGTCAGTGTGAGCCTGATTGCTCGCAACAATATGATCGATAATAGGCGCGCTAATTCCCGACACCTTCATATGGTGAGCAAGCGCCTGAATGTCCTTCGACAGGCAGGGGCCGCCGAATGCGCCGCCGGGCCGCAGATACGCGGCTGAAAGATTCAGCTTTGTGTCCATGCAGAAAAGCTGGAACAGCTCCGATGGGCTGATGCCGGAGCTGGCGGCGAGGCGGCCCACTTCATTGGCGAAGCAGACCTTCAAGGCATGAAAACTGTTGTCGGCGAATTTAATCAGCTCGGCAGTCTCTAGAGACGTTGCGACGATGGGAGCATCAATGCCCGCGTACAACTCCTTGAGCTTGTCGGCAGTTCCGGGGCTCTGTTCGCCGATGACAATTCTCGCCGGCGCGAAATAATCCGCCAGAGCGCACCCCTCGCGCATGAATTCGGGATGGTAGGCAACGTTGTAACGCCGGCCCGATGGCTCGCCGATAGCTGCAAGGAGCGCAGGCATGACCGTCGTGGTCATTGTGCCGGGCAGCATTGTGCTTCGGAACACCAGCAAAATTGGCTGTAAATCGGGCGCCCTCAGCCGAACGGCTTCACCCAGGGTCTGGGACGCGGTGCGCAGGTCCTCAAGGTCCAGACTGCCGTCGGGCAATCCGCCGGTGCCGACACAGATGAAGGCAACGTCGGCTTCTGCGATATCGTTCAAACCTGCTGCTATGGACAGCCGGCCTTCTGCGTGGCCCGCGGCAATAATCTCACCAATGTCCGGCTCTCGAAATGGGGCGAGGCCGCGCCCGAGAACATCGCAGACGGCGGCGTTGTTATCCACTCCAATCACGGTGTGGCCTTCCCGTAAAAGGGCCGCCGCAGTCACAACGCCGACATGCCCAAGACCGCAAACCACAATACGCATCAGTTGCCTTCGTACGAATTATTCAATGGGAATCTTTTCAAATGCCGACGACATTGTCGGGTCGGGAAAATTATGTTCGTATTTTGGATGTTTAGTGATTTGAGCTCTGCCCAATAAGCGTTCTCCTGATCGGATCAGCGCCGCGCAGATGCAGATGGACTATCAAATCGAAGCCGATTGGCTTCTTTGGAACACCTGCAATTATCGCTGCGAGTATTGCTTTTTTCACCGGAAATTCTTGGCGATAAATTGAGAACTCGTCACCGCACAGGAGCGGCAGCAGGCTTCGATTCAACAGGATATCGGTGGCTTCTCCATATGACGGGTGGCGAGCCCGGCATCTATCCACAGTTCGTAGAGCTTTGCGAGGCCCTGACCGAGCGTCATTTTTACTTCGGTCAATTGCGATGAGGATTTTTCCGGACGCGCAACCCTCGCGCACCGGCAGTTATTTGAAACCGGGCGCTTGTTTTTTGCTCTGGGAGCGGATTTCAGCCGGCTTGCGGTTCGGCGGGCGACGGATCGCTATCGCAACTTGCCCCGCGCGGCGACGGGAAGAATACCCACGATCTCGTCGCCGCGAACCATCACGACCTCATCCGCCATATTGACCACCACACAGACGTGATTCGGGACAATGCGAACGACGTCGCCCACAGCCGGACGCGTATTGCTCTTTGTCAGGTCGAGAAAGCCGTGCTCCTCCGCGAAGCGGGCGATCCTGGCTTCCGGGTGCTCCAGGATCAGGCCATAGCCATCGAGGCCGCCTGTGTCGGCGGTCAGGGTTTTCGAACCAGCATCGAGAATGCCGCGATCCGGCCCTGCGCGGCTGACAACGGTGGAATAGACGTGCAGGGCACAGTCGTCCCACGTGGCAACGCCTGCCGCGACCTGCATGCGGTCATTGTAGATGTACGTTCCCGGCCGGTGCTCGGTGGCGCCCCTTAACTGCCCGACGTTCTTGAGATTAGGTGATCCGCCGGTCGACACAATGGCCGGATCGAGGCCCAGTTGGCGCAGGCCGCTCAGGGCTTCGTCGTAGAATCCCTGCGCCTCGCTCCAACCTGTCTCGGTTGGATACATCAGGAGGCCCGCAAACGAAACACCCGGGGTATTCTGGATCTGGTCAGCGAGATTGATGGCTTCTGCCGGTGTCTCGACACCGGCGCGCTTGCGCCCGGTGTCGCACTCGATCACGACTGGCAGGGCGCGCCCCGCGGCCGCCGCAGCAGCCGGTAAACCGGCGATGACGACCGGGTTGTCTGCCGCGACGGTGACACTGGTCTTCGCCAGGAGGGCGCCAAGGCGCGCCATCTTTTCATCGCCGATCAGGTTGTAGCTGATGAGGATGTCGTCGATCCCGCCCTCGGCCATCACTTCGGCTTCGCCCAGCTTCTGGCAGGTAATGCCTTTTGCGCCGGCCTTGATCTGAAGGTGGGCGAGCATTGGACTTTTATGAGTCTTGATGTGCGGCCTGTTAGCGACGCCTGCATCGTCGCAGATTTTCTGAATACGCGCGATGTTGCGCTCCACGCGATCCATATCGATGACAAGTGCTGGCGTTCCGTATTCGCGGGCGATTTTTGCGGCAAGCGGGCTGGTCAACGGGCTTTCCTTCCTGGCGGCGCGTGAAATCCGGTGGTCTCATCGAAATCACGCTGATTTCAACTTTGCCCGTATAAGAGGCCGTTTCACAAGAGATTGATCCGGTCAGGAAACCTTGCTTGTCCAAATTCACCCTTATTCCGGTCCGATGATATGGAACCGTTGTTGCTCCTGCGAAGTTAGGCAGGCGTTCCGGATTTCCGCTCCCGTTCACTTCCGGGACGGATCTGTCCAAATGTGAGGTGCAATGTTTTTGTTTGAATCAATCAGCCGGCGACTGGCCGTGGCCGCTGTTTTGGGACTGTCATTTGTCTCCGTGGAAACGATGGCGCAATCGGCGCAACCATTCGCCGGCATGTCCGGTGTGTGGTCGGGGAAGGGCTCCATATCCCTCGAAGGCGGGGCGAAGGAGGCTATCCGATGCCGGGCGACCTATGCCGTGAGAAGCGACGGCAATGCCCTCCAGCAGACGCTGCGTTGTGCCAGCGACAGCTACAAGATCGAACTCACAAGCAATGTCGTGTCCGATGGCGGCAGGCTGACCGGCACCTGGAGTGAATCGACCCGCAATGTCAGCGGTGACGTCCAGGGCACGACGTCCGGCGGGCGATTTCAGGTCGTGGTGAGCGCGGGCACGTTTTCGGCAGACCTCGTGCTGACCACCCGCGGAAACTCCCAATCGGTTGTCATCCGTTCGGCGGGCGGGGAATTCAAGGGCGCCAACATCACGCTCACACGTACCTAAGCGGGCGTGTTGGCATAGGCGAAGGTGGCGTCAGAACCAGATCGGCCTGCCTCTGAAGAAGACGTGGCGTTTGACTAATGCCGCCATTCGAATATCCCCCGTCGCCGGAAATCGATCTGCATTCGGCAGGACGGTCGCAGACTTCGATTTGTCGATGATCGAATTGCACCCGTAGATGCTAGTGTCGATCTTTTCGCAGTCGGGTGCTTCTGAATAATAGTCGTCGAAGACGACGACCTTTGAGTGCTTCACGGCATCGTAGTCGAGCGCAATGGTCTGGACGCGGTGGTCGCCATCGATAAAGACGAATTCTGCGCGGACGTCGTGGGAGTGGAGTGTTTCAGCGGTCGTTCCCTGAAGGAGCCGGTATTGAAAACCGGGGTATTGTGAATTGATTTCGTCGAAGCGCGCGGCAACGCGTTCTTTTGCGAATGCTCCCTTCCCATTGAATACTTGCTTGTGAAATTCGGCATCCTTGGTGTCAAACACGTCATAACCCGTATAGGCAACAACGGGGTTATGGCGAAGCGCTTCTCTGCACAGCAGCACGCCCCGATCACCCTGATTTGTTCCGATCTCTACAATTGAGCGGGGCTTGTAGAGGGCAACGAGACTTAGAAGCTGGTCGTAGCGCATTGTGAACTTACTTCTTCAGCATTCGAGTTCTGTATCCGGGATAGGAAAGATGGCTGGCTATCTACTGATGCTTCATATCCGGTCTCGGCGGCAGGATCATACCCGCGGCGATGCCCACAGCCAGTACATAGAGCCAACCCTGATAAAAATCGGTGAGATGCGAGTTGAACACTGAACTCAGCACATTTTGCACGACCGCGGTGAGACCGATCCATGCGATGACGCCGCTGCCGCGAAATGTCAGCAGATGCAGGATCCACATGGCGTAAAGCGCGATGGCTCCCAGAAGGCCCCACTGAATCGCAAACAGAAGTGTTTGATTGTGCGGGTTGCCAATTGCAGACGCGCCGGCCTGCTTTGGAGCATCGCGGGTCAGCAGGACTTTGGCTGATCCTGTCCCGTGACCGATTATCGGTGCGGTTTTGAAGAGTTCGATTGACTTGCTCCACAACTCCAACCGCTGCCCAACTGATGTCGTTCCTTGTTCCTTCTGAGCAACGCGATACTCGCTGAATGCGGCAGATACCTTGTGCTGGAGGTTTGGAGAGATCGACCAAAGTCCGGCGATGGCAACGAGCAGAGCAGGGCATGCGATCCAGAAGTGGCTTGGCTTCAGGTAGCGATATGCAAACAGAACAGCGAGGATGGGAGAATAGACCAGCGCGGTTCGCGATACGTTGACAAAGGCAAGATTGGTCAAGAGTGCGATAGCGATGATTGCTGTCAAAGCGGCGATCACCCGCTGTCCGCGGCGGAACGATTCAATTGCAATGGCGGCGAGCGCGAATGCGCAAAATGCGAAGCCCTGGCTCTGGTCGATGTAATTCTTGACCGGAACGCCAGGCTGGTCCGACTTGTAGTGAATAGACAGTCCCGGCCAGTACAGCGCTATCCACGAGTACAGCATGAGAACGGTGCACGATGCGACAAAGGCGTAGAAGACATATCTGCCACGATCGGACTGGCTGAAGTAGTAGATCAGTATCGGTATGCCCAGGAGTTTCGCCATGGGAGTCAGCCCGCGAAACCTGTCAGGCCAGGAAAGATCATCTGCCCAAAAGACGCCAAGCACCGCAATAAGGCACAGAGCCAGCGCGGCCGCGCTCGCGGGGTGCTTCAGGGACTGAAACAATGCCGCCGGTCTTACCGTGCTGAGAAAACCAAGCAGAAAGATCAGCCCACAGATCGACGCGAAAGATGTTGACCAGGGCAATCCGGCGGCCGCAATAATTGCGAAATTTTCCGTACCTTTCCGCCGAGCAGCCTGTGCGGCTGGCCGATTGGGTCCGATCCAAACGAAGAAGCCGATCCAGACATCGGCCAATTCTCGCTTTATTGCGGCGTACATTACCCCTCGACGGCGCTGTTTTTTGGTGCGGACGGCGGAAAATATGCGATATAGCTCAAGATGATAACCCCATCAGGCGGCAGCTGCCGCTTTCGAATCGGACTGTACCCGGAAGTTGGATGAGCGCAATCGACGGCTATATCGTGCGAACGACGTTGCTGGCGTTCCTGTTGATTCTCGTCTCCCTGACGGGCGTCATCTGGATCACCCAGGCGTTGCGCGGCATCGATTTGATGACCGGGCAGGGCCAGTCGATACTGGTCTTTCTCGGCGTGACAGGCTTGGCTATTCCGCTCCTGGCGATGATCATCGCGCCCATCGCCCTGCTGATTGCGGTGATGCATACGCTCAACAGGCTCGCGACCGACTCGGAAATCATCGTGATGAACGCAGCCGGTCTTTCGCCCGGAAGGCTGCTGCGGCCGTTCATGTACGCGACGTGTGTGGTCAGTCTGCTGGTCGCCTTTCTGTCGATTTATTTTGCGCCGGAATGCTTGCGAGCCTTGCGGCGATGGCAGACCGAGATCGGTGCCGACGTCCTCACCAATATTCTGCGGCCTGGTGAATTTCAGAGGCTCGGCCCGCTGACGATCCGCATTCAGGGGCGGCAGCCGGGAGGACTTCTGGTCGGGATTTTCATCGACGACCAGCGCAATCCGGCAGAACGCATCGATATTCTTGCGGACCGGGGCACGGTTCAGAAGAACGAGCGAGGCTCCTTCCTGATCCTTCAGGACGGCAACCTGCAACGATTTGAGACAGGCAAGAAGGATCCGGCGCTCGTTGCGTTCAACAGCTATGCTTTCGACCTGTCGCAGTTTTCCAATGTCGTTCAGAACGTGACTTATGGTCCGCGCGAGAGGTCGATCCGAGACCTGATATCGCCACCGCCTGACGATCCGATCTTCAAGCGGGTCCCCGGCGAATTCCGGGCCGAACTGCATGACCGGATTTTCGCGCCAATCTATCCGTTTGTCTTCATCCTGATGGCGTTCGCCATCCTTGGCGCCCCGCGCACCACGCGGCAAAATCGCAACTTCGCCATAGCAGTTCTTGTGGTCGGAATTCTGGTGCTGCGTATCGCGGGGTTCGGGCTCTCGACGGTGTCCACATCGAAGCCGCTCGCTATTCCAGCTCAGTACCTCTTGCTGGCAATCGTCAGTGCGGGAAGTCTCTGGATGATTTTGCGGGGCGTGATCATTGATGCGCCGGCAAACCTGCTGGGTGTGGTCAACAATCTTTTGAACCGGGTCGCGGCATTGCGGACGAGATGACTCCGGCGCTTCGGCGGGCGATTGAACTTGGGTGAGGCATGGCAATTCTGGTTACCGGTGGCGCTGGTTACATCGGAAGTCACATGGTGCGTGAGCTTTGCGACAACGGCGAAAATGTTGTCGTGCTCGATAATCTCTCGACGGGTTTTCGAAACGCTATTCCTGAATCCGTTCCTTTTGTTTTAGGGGATGTCGCGGACAGTGCGCTCGTCAACCGGATACTGACGGACCACTCTGTTTCGACAGTTATTCATTTTGCCGGGTCGGCGGTTGTCACGGACTCGATGACCGATCCCCTGGGTTATTACGCCAACAACACCTGCGCCTCTCGTTCGCTGATCGAGGCGGCTGTCAGGAACAACGTCCGTCATTTTATCTTTTCATCCACTGCAGCCATCTACGGAGGAGCCGGCGGTTACAGCATTTCGGAAGATGTTCCGACATCGCCAATTACGCCATACGGCTGGTCAAAGCTGATGACGGAAATCATGCTTCAGGATGCTGGCGCCGCACATGGATTGAAGTACGCGATCCTTAGGTATTTCAACGTGGCCGGGGCAGATCCGCTTATGCGGACCGGTCAGTCGACCCCCGGCGCAACCCACCTCATTAAGGTCGCGGTTCAGGCTGCTCTCGGCATCAGACCTCGGTTGGAGGTTTTTGGAACGCAGTTTCCGACGAGCGACGGCTCGTGCATTCGCGATTATATCCACGTCACCGATCTGGTCCGGGCTCATTCCGATGCGGTCGCTTATCTGCGCGGCGGCGGGGAGTCAGCAATCCTGAATTGCGGATATGGGCGAGGATTTTCCGTGTTTGATGTGGTTCGCACAGTCCAGGCCGTCTCGAAGTCGACATTTCCCGTTGTTCACGCGGCCCCACGCAAGGGTGACGCGATCGTGGTGGTGGCTGCGTCCGAAAAGATAAGGAATGTTCTGGGATGGTCGCCGCGATTTGATGATCTGGAGACGATCGTCGCCCATTCGTATGCCTGGGAACGAAAGCTGACGGGGCGATGAATCGTGGGGGTGCCATGCGCCCTGCGGCGCTAGTCGCGTAACGTGGCTGGGCGATTTGTCTCGGTATGGGGCGGGGCGTTGTCCTGAACCGAAGAGAGAGCGATCAAGCGCACGATCTCGGTGTTCTGTTCAGACATCGCGCGAATTCGCAGATGAAGATTTAGCACAGCGACCAGCGTCACGACGATAAAACAGTACAGGATGAGGTCGGCACCGCGTCCGACGCCGACGGCATGCGCCGCGATGTTCGTGAGGTCCGGAAGAAGCACCATCACAATTCCGGCGACTGCAATTGTCGTAATAACGCCCCCAACCAAGCGGGAGCGCCGCCACTGTGAAAGCGAATACGCGAATATTCCCAAAAAGCAGAGAACCAGAATTCCCTGAAAAATCACCTGTACATCCTCCGAACGAGTAAATCTTTCAGGATGCTGACGGCTCCGACCATGCGCTGGCCTTTGGCCATGGAATAGTCGGTGTAGATGATGGTGCAGGGCGCTTCGGTGTAGCGGAGGCCCAACTTGCTGATCAATTCCAGAATTTCCGAAGCGTGCGCCATACGGTTCTGGCGGATGCGGATTTTTCTGGCGGCATTCGCGCTAAAGACGCGCAGGCCGTTATGGGTGTCGCTGATTTCGAGGCCGGTTGTTACCCGCGTGTAAAGCGTTGCCAGTTTTAGAAGCAGCCGCTTGCTCAATTGCATTCCGACCGTATGCCCAAGGAACCGGGACGCCAGGACGACGTCGAAGCGTCCGCTATCAAGGATCTTGACCATGTCGGCCGCATCGATCGGCCGGTGTTGACCGTCGGCATCGAACGTTACGATATGATCGGCTCCCCGAGACAGCGCGTAGTCGATGCCGGTCTGAAGAGCCGCGCCTTGTCCGAGATTCACCGGATGCCGGCAGACGGTCGCACCGGCATTTCTGGCGTTGATTGAGGTCTTGTCCGATGAACAATCGTCGACAACGATGATGTTCGAAAAATACTGACGCGCTGCCGCAACGGTATCGCCGACAACAGCTTCCTCGTTGAATGCGGGAACGACGAGCCACGTGGTGTCGAAGGTCACCGTGAGTAATCCGCTGGCTGAAATTTCGGTCGAGATCGAGGCGAGAATATAAACCCTGCAACTGCAAATACGTTTCCGCCGGACCGATGTCAAATGAGGCCGTGAGGAGCGGGCCCGTGCGGGACCATCAGGAACCGAGCAGCCGGCGGCAACGCTGAACGATGGTGTTCAATCCTCGAAGTGGGGCGGTTATGCGCCACGAAAAGCTGGCGAGGGTTTTCTCGTTCAGGTCGGCCAGACGCCCGATTTCCGACCGCAGCACGGTTCTTTCGGAACTGTATTCTGCGTTCAGGATGGCGATTTGCTCCTCCATCGCGGCGTTCTGCCGTCCAAGGAGTTCATTATGTGCGACTGCGTCCGAGATATCCTGCTTCAGCCCGGCAATGGTGGCCTCCTGCTCCTGCGTCTGTAAGGCCAGTACGCCGGCATGTTGATCGATTTGCCAGGCTTGCAGTTCAGCGGCTTCGCGCTTCAGGCGCTCATCGAGCAACAGTGAGTCGACCAGTGCCGCATCGATCGGGAAGCGCCCGCTCATGCTCCTGGGCTTTGTGATGCAGTCAGAGTAGGCGTGCAGGGTATCGCGGACATGGTCTGACCAGGCTGGAATGCCGGCAGCTTCCCGGGACGATTGCCTGTGCCGGCCAAATGCATCGGCTATCTTCTGGCCGATCTCATTGATGTCGTGAGGATCACAGTAGCCGACCGCGTCGCCAAAGTGCTCCCTGAGGTTCGGCTGGTTGCTCAGAATGACATTTTTTCCCGCCGCAAGTGCTTCCAGCCCCGAGAGTGGCGTTCCTTCGGCCCAGCTCGGTAACGCAACGACAGATGCCGCCGAGAGTACCGACGGGAGGAGGCCGGACTCGTTCGAGACCCGGCCGAGGAAGTGAACGTCCGGTCCGCCGAATTTTCTGATGAGGTCTGCGTACTTTTCATCAGCGATGTCCCCGGCAAGCACGAGGGGTAGTCCGTGTTGGCGTGCTGCGACCGCCAGCATCAGTTGATTTTTCCGGGTTTCGATACGTCCGATGCAGAGAACGAACTGTTCCGGAACTGCCGGGAAGGTGCTTCGGAACAGTGAGGAGTCAACCTGACCGGCTGCCGAAGGTATGGCTGCGTTCCGAACGAGCGACCCGTTCACGGGCTTTCCCGCAATGACTTCCAGGTTCGCCTTTTCTTCTTCGCTCAGGAAGGCGATGTGATCGGCGAGGCCGAGCATAACGCGCACCTGATCATAAAAACCTGAAACAGGCTCGGGCCGCTCCGAGAATGGAATTTTCAGGAAAGACTCGTACTCGTCTTTGAATGAGAGCAACTCTGCATCCGGTGGAACTGGGTCCATCGCGTTTTCAAAAATCGCGATCAGCTTCTGATTCCATAAGTGGCGGGCGGACAGATCAATGAAGATCGGAGAAAACAGAATACGTGCTCCGCGCGTTCGGAGCGATCGGAGTGTTGCGATCGCTTCGGCCGGCTCCCAGACGTTGAAAACGTGAGCGATCTCCGATCTGCCGACGTCGTCAGGCGTTGCCATGCGGGCGTCAAGGCCTTGCTCGCGCAGCGTCTTCGCCAGCTCCGGAACACGCGTTGAGGGGCCGCCGGCGAAATAGCTCTCGGCTTGATGAAGAATGAGGGCGACCTTGCCAAGGTCGTAAGGTTTCGATGCTGGTTTTGCGCGCGCCTTTTTAGGCGTGACGATCTCGCCCGGAAATTTATCGGCAATCAGTTTTCGGAAGGCGGTGTCATGCTCGTTGGCAAAGCGGTCCCAAGTCTGACCCAGAACCGGGAGGCGCGCCGCTACCTTCGCTGCAACAAGGTTGGTGAGAACGCGTCGGAGGTCAGTTGAACTGCCTGTGGCAAAGGGGATGTGAGGATAGTCGGGTATCCAGCCGACATCCGGTGCGATAATCGGCGTGCCGCACGCAAGCGCCTCGATCGCGCTCATCGGTCCGCCTTCATAAAGCGAGGGGACCAGAATGTAATCCATGTTGCGGTAGAACTCCGGCATCTCGCCTGGTGCAAGCTCGAGGCCGGGGCGGGGCCATCCGGAGCTGGTGAAGTACCACTCAATTTCAGGGATATTGAGCACGTCGGCTACGATATGCTCGCCTTTTCTCTGCGTATGATACGTCCTTCCAACGACACCGATCCGAAGTTTTGGTGAAAACTCGGCGAGATCGACGCCGGGTTTGATGACGACCGAGTTGGTGAAACCTTTTGCTTCCAGCAGCGCATGATATCGCTTCGACATGCAGACGTTCAGGTCGACGGAGTGCGCAGTCTGAAAGAACAGCTCCCGGGCGTCGGCGTGCTCTTCGAGGTGAGTGAGAAACGCAACCTCCAGTTTTGAAACTCGATCCTTCCGGGCGCCATATGTCATGTAGTACTGGATGGTGGCGAGGGGATTTTCCTCAAGATCGTAGGTAACGTAATCAAGCCGCTCGGCGAGCTGCCGCGCGCACTGTTCCAGTATCCAGCCCTTGTCCGAAAGTTTGATGTGAACCGAGAGCATCATATCCGTTATTCTTGCTAGCCGCCGTTAGCCGTAGGAATTTTCTGACAGCATGGCGGGGATATATGGAGGATCCGGCGGCCCAGCCGAATGCCTGGCAATCAGACCAGCGGCGCGAGCCGCCTGTCAGTGACGTTCGTTATTGAGCAGGCCAACCATCATTCCGTGCATTCTTCGCGCAAGCGTCGACCATGAATGATCCCGCAGCCACGTATCGGACGCGTTGATCACTTTCATTCGCGATGCCGGATTTTGAAGGAAATCGATCACCCCGTCAGCGATGCTTGCTGCATCGTTGCCGCGAAGCCGATGGACTGCGTTACCCAGATCTTCGAAAATCCGCACAGGCGTCACTACAACGGGGCGTCTGCTCGAAAGGGCGGTGCGAGCGGCTGCGCTCGATGCTTCTGTTGTCTCCTGGTACGGCAGCACGACGATATCGCAGTCGGCCAAGAGCCGGACCGATGTTTCCTGAGGCTGAAACTCCGTATGCCATTCGATCGATGCCGCGATTCCAAGATTCTTCGCGATTTTTCGGCATCGCTCGATTTCCTGGGCCGAGACCGGGTCCGGATACTCCGCCATGACAAGGCGAAGGATTGCGTCTGGCCAGACGTTTAGAACCTCCGGCATTGCCTCGATAAGCAGGCTCGTTCCCTTGTGAGGAAAGAAAAATCCATAGCTCCCGATCAGTGGCTTCTCGAGCTTGCTTCGCATGGCCCTGGGCTCGATGCCCTCCAGCAGTTCCACGCCTTGAGGAAACAGCGTGACATTCTCGGTCAGGCCCGCGGCCTTCAGCAGATTCAGATCGTATATGGTATGAACCAGGACGCGATCGGCCGACTTCAGGATACTTGAAGCGTCCTGAAGATAAGTCCCCCCGGAATGCGCGATGTGCTTCACGTTATGCAGCGTCACGACCCGCCGCAGGTTTTTCAGCGCCGGATCTGCAAAAATTTTCTCGACTACGGCCATCGGAACGAAGGCTGGATGCCACTGGAATACGACGGTATTGGCGCCGGACACCGCGATCTGATCGATGATCCCTTTCGCCGCTCCGAGGTCGCCCAGCTTCCAGGCTGGAATGACAGGCTCGCCGTTCCTGGTTTTGCCAGGGGCTGACCGTTCATCGCAGATAATCGTGATCTTGTCGGTATGCTCGCCAAGCGCCTTGACGAGATGCCGGGAATATTCGGCAATGCCGCATTGAACATCAAAGGTTGAAATCCACGCGATCCTTGTTTCAGAATGAGCTTCGTAACCAAGAAGCTGGCTTGCTATGGTCTCCAGTCGGCTTGAAAATGATGAGGGATCGAACCAGGGCGAAACCGTTGCCCATTTGTCGGCCTCGTGGCCGTTGCCAGTTTTCCGTCGATTCCTGATTTCGTTGAACGCTTCACGCAGTTTTCGCCGCAAGTCTGCTGTATTTGGTTCGATCCATGTTGATCCGTTGGTTGCCAGGTGGCTTTCCGATTGGGAAAAACGATAGTCGATCAGGCTGGCGTTGGCTTCGTTGATGAAGTCCATGTGGCCGCCGTGTCCCGTTACGATGAGCCGCAGCCCCCCAGCCAGAGCTTCCGCAGCCGGCAGGTTCAAGCCTTCTCCGCGGGTAGGAAGCACGACCACGTCGGCTTGCCCGTAAAGCGCGAGCAGTTCGTCTTCGCTGAGATCGGTGTTGATGAACGTGATTGGTGCGTCCCGCACCGGTGTCTGGGCTCGCTCCGACAGGATGTTTTCCACCTCGTTGTGAGGATTTGGAAACCCCTTGATCACCAGCCGAACCGGATCGGTTGAATCAAATTCCTTTGTGTAGGCGTCGATAAGAATATCGACACCTTTACGCGGGAAGCATGAAGAGACGTGAAGGAAGACAACTTCCAGCTTGAAATTGTCGACGGATCCAGCGGCCTTTCGTTCGGCAATTTTCCGGAAACGGTCAAATTTCGAAGGATGCTGTACGACGCGGACTGGCAACCTGACGCCCGAATCGATCAAGGCCTTTTCAACCGTTTTCGTCGGCGCGAGAACGGCGTCATATCCTGCGTTAATCGCCTGAACCATCTCATCCGGAAACAGGCCTTCTTCCCAAAAGATCAACAGTGCCTTGAGGTCGTATTCTTCTTTCGGGACGAACAGAGGGTAGTGCTGCACGATGGCGACGCGCTGTGTACCCTGTGGAATTTTCTGTTCGGATGGTTGTGCGGAAAATACCCCGTTGAATTGTCCAACGGTGATCAAGCGAGCGGCGGCACGGCTATGGTCGCTCAAGCTGCGATAGATCGCCCGGTTGACCTCTGAAAGGCTGTAATTGCCTATTGTATGGCCAATTACATCAAACGTGATGTTGAGCTCCGGGGTAGGGAGGACAGCTGCAACCGGAGCTGCTTGCGACGGATGGAGTTGAATGCGGACGTTCGACGCCTTTCGTTTGATCCGGCGTAGGGTGGTGTTCAGGAAGCGCAGGGGGCTCGTGATCTTCCAGGACAGGCTGCTTTGGAGACGCAGGGTCTCCGCGTAGTACGTATGAGCGAGTTGCTCCCAGAGTCTTGCTACGGTGGCGCGATCTTCAGCTTCTTCGATCTTGATGCGAAGCTGGCGCAAAGCAGCTTCCATTTCCTCGATCTGGCGCCGCAGACGCTCCGCTTCAGAACCGCGAATGGACATTTTTCCCCAAAACGTAATCGTCTTTACGAAGCTTCCTTGAACTCTTGAATAGGCGAAAGCGGGGTTGAATTAAACCTCCCTCCGTCCGGGAAATTCTTCATATTGTGACGGTTTGAAACCCATGAATTTCATGAGCTGGCCCGCGCGGCCGGACCGCAAGGTGCTCTTTCAGCGCGATTTGCGGAATGCTGTTTGATTCGAGAAGAATTCTCTATTTTCTGGCCATGAGCGATGCCGGACGGACGCATTGCCCACTCAACCGTAAACGCGCAAAAGTACTGATCTTCGCGGGGAGATTGTTTATACAGGGGGAGTCGTTTGGGGTAGCCTTAGGGGCTTCTAAAAATTGTTAGCGTTTTCAATGGGTTTTGCCCATTTGGAAGTGTGATGAACGTGTTGAACTGAGTGAAAGTCGAACTTGATGAAAAAGACGGCACTAATAACCGGCGTTACCGGCCAGGACGGGGCCTACCTTGCGGAGCTGCTGTTATCCAAGGGTTATTCGGTGCACGGTATCAAGCGGCGCACGTCGCTCTTCAACACTGATCGTATTGATCATCTATACCATGATCCGCACGACAAGGGTTACGACCTGACCCTCCATCATGGTGACCTGACCGACTCATCAAGCCTCATTCGTATCGTTCAGGAGGTTCAGCCCGACGAGATCTACAATCTCGCAGCGCAGAGCCACGTTGCGGTATCTTTCGAGGAGCCGGAATACACAGCGAATTCCGATGCTCTAGGCCCGCTTCGCATTCTGGAGGCGATCCGCATTCTCGGGCTTGAGAAGAAGACGCGGTTTTATCAGGCGTCGACCTCAGAACTGTATGGGCTTGTTCAGGAAATCCCGCAGAAGGAAAGCACACCCTTCTATCCACGGTCGCCCTATGCGGTCGCAAAGTTGTATGCTTACTGGATTACGGTGAATTATCGCGAGGCCTACGGGCTGTTTGCGTGCAACGGCATTCTGTTCAATCACGAATCGCCAATCCGCGGCGAAACATTCGTTACGCGGAAAATCACGCGTGCGCTGGCGCGTATCAAACTCGGTCTTCAGGAGAAGGTTTATCTAGGAAACCTGAACGCCCTTCGCGATTGGGGGCATGCGCGTGATTATGTGGAGATGCAGTGGCTGATGTTGCAACAAGACGTGCCGGAGGATTACGTCATAGCAACGGGCGAGCAGCATTCGGTTCGTGAGTTCCTCGAAATCGCGGCGAAGGAGGTCGGCATCACGGTCCGCTGGGAAGGAGAGGGCGTCGACGAAAAGGGATACGATACGTCCACCGGACGATGTATCGTTGAAGTCGATCCGCGTTACTTTCGGCCCGCTGAGGTGGAGACGTTGTTGGGAGATCCTGCAAAGGCGTACCGCCAACTCGGATGGTCACCAAAGACATCCTTCGTCGAATTAGTGACGGAGATGATGAGAGAAGATTTGAAGGTTGCTCAGCGAGATGAACTCGTGAAGCAGCATGGCTTTAAACATTTTAATTATAATGAATAGGAAATGCATCGCCAGCCGCTACTCCATGCGGAGATCTCTCAAAGAAGAACTTCTTGGGTCGGAAGATTTTCTTATGTTTGATTGAGGTTGCTGCCGCTATATTTCGGTCTGGAATATGGGGATGCCGTTGAGAAGAAAAATACTAGTGACCGGGGCATCCGGTCAGGACGGTTATTACCTTATCGATTTGCTCCAGAAGCAGGGGTGCATCGTTCATGCCCAATCGCGCCGTCAGACGCATCCGAACAGCCATCTGAGTGGAGCGCACTGGCACGTCGGCGATCCTACGGACGGCGACTTTCTCGACTCGCTGATTGCAGGCGTTATGCCTGACGAGATCTACAATCTCGCGGCGATCTCCCGGCCGGTCTTGAGTTGGGGATTGCCGCGGGAGACGGCCGAGGTGAATGCGTTTTTGCCTCAGCAGATTTGCGAACTGCTGCTCAAGCACAAACCTGGCTGTCGGTTCTTCCAGGCTTCGTCATCCGAGATTTTTGGAGACAGTGCCGATCGTGTTCAAAACGAGCAGACGCCGTGCGTTCCGAAATCTCCATACGGCGCTGCAAAGCTCTATGCCCATCGCATCATTGGGGCCTATCGGACGCAGTACGGTCTTCACGCGTCGACGGGAATCCTATTCAACCACGAAAGCCCGCAGCGTCCTCTTTCGTTCGTGTCGCAGAAGATTGCCTATGCGGCGGCTGCAATCTCTCTCGGTTTGTCCCATACACCCGAAACCGACGAGCGTGGTCGGCCGATATTGCGCGACGGGAAAATTGCGTTGGGCGATCTGAGCGTTCGGCGCGATTTCGGCTTTGCGGGGGACTATGTGGAAGCGATGCGGTTGATCGTCCAGCATCATGCGGCGGATGACTACGTTATCGGCACCGGTGAAGACCATTCGATTGAGGAATTTTGCAACGAAGCGTTCAACCTGGTCGGCCGCAAATGGACGGACCATGTCAACGTCGATCCAGGTTTGCTTCGAAAGGTCGACAGCCACTATACGCGCGCAAACGCCGCAAAGATCCGTTCTGTGCTGAACTGGCAGCCAAAAATCGGTTTTCGTGAACTCGTTTCCATAATGGTCAAGGCGCAGATCGATTCCATTCAGAGCAACGTACCATTGAGCGGAGAGCCCGATAACGGCCGCCGTAGCGTGGAATGTTGATGCGGGTTTTACACGCCTACAAAGTTTATCTTCCAGGCGTTTATGGCGGGATTCCCTCTGTCATAGCGATGCTGGCAAGACTATCGCAGTCGGGATTTGCGACGGAAATCCTTGTTGCGCGCGAATACGGCTTCGCAAGCAGATACAGTTTTGAAGGTATTGACGTCGAAGCTGTCTCATCCTTCGGGATGGCGATGTCGACGCCGCTTGCACCCGCTTTCCCGTTCAGATTCGCGAGGCGGGCGAGGGCCTCCGACATTGTCGTTCATCACGCTCCCTTTCCGTTGACGGATCTGGGGATATTGCTGATGCCGAAAGAGCCGGCTCTTATCGTTCATTGGCATGCGGAGGTGATCGGTCGTCTTCGGCTGATGCGATTGCTGACGCCGTTCATCCGGAACTCGCTCAAGCGCGCGGACGTGATTGTTGTTTCCGATCAGGCCATCGTCGAAAAATCTCCCTTCCTGAAGGATTTTGCCGACAAGTGCGTCGTTGTTCCTTATGGATGCGATGTGACGTACTGGGGCGAGCTCAGTTCATCGCAGCGCGAAGCCGTCGACAATTTGCAGAAGCAGCATCCGAGACTTGTGGTCGCGGTCGGCAGGCTTGTCAGTTACAAGGGATATGAAGTCTTTCTGCGGGCCATGCAGGATGTCGATGCCTACGCGGTTATTATTGGAGAGGGGCAGCTCAAGGCCGAGCTCAACAATCTTGCCGCGGAACTTGGTATCCTTGACCGGGTCAAATTCGTGGGCGTTCTGGAGCCCCATGAAGTGAAGCAATACATCCATGCCGCCAAGGTGCTGGCGTTCCCGTCGGTCACGGAAGCGGAAGCTTTTGGGATTGTTCAACTGGAAGCGATGTCGGCCGGCAAGCCTGTTGTGAACACGGATCTTGCGACGGCGGTGCCGAATGTGGCTCGGGACGGCAAGGAGGGGCTGACAGTTCCACCCAGCCAACCGGTCGAATTCGCGGAAGCGCTCCGCCGGTTGCTGGATCAGCCTGATTTCGCCGCCAGACTAGGCGCCGCGGGTAAGGAGCGCGCCTATGCTGAATTCAGCCAGCCGCTGTTTTTGTCTCGGATGCAAGACGTCTATAAAAAGGCCGTGCAACGGCGCCGATCGACTCGGTGAGCAGTGGCTGATGGCGTACCAGGAACGAGTGAATATCCGATGCTGATGGCTGGGCAGAGACAGATGAGCAACCAGGCGCAAATGGCGCTGCAGGACGCCATTGACGGCCTGTCTCTGTGGGCTCTCTGGGGCAAGCTCGGCTGGAACGATATCCTGCAGCGCTATCGTCGTTCGCTGCTTGGGCCGCTTTGGCTCACCGCAAGCATGGCGATCATGGTCATATCTCTGGGACTGGTTTATTCGAAGATATTCAAGACGGAACTGCGCGACTTTATGCCATTCCTCTGCGTCGGGTTGCTGATCTGGGGGTACATCAGCGCAATCCTGTCCGCCGCCGGGACGCTGTTCACGGGGGCGGAATCTTACATCAAGCAGATCCGTTTGCCGTACTCCGTCTATGTGCTCCGCTTCATGTGGAGCAACGTCATCATCTTCGCGCATAATTTTGTCATCTACTTCGGAATCCTCATCTACTTCCAGATTTGGCCCGGTAGTGTGGCGCTCTACGCGATTCCAGGCTTTCTGCTGGTGACGCTCAATGGTGCGCTTGCAAGTATGTATCTCGGCATGATGTCGGCGCGCTTCCGCGACATCCCCCAGATTATTGCAAGCTTCATCCAGATCGCTTTCTTCGTGACGCCGATCATGTGGAAGCCGGAGTTGCTCGGCGAACATGCCAGCATTATGGATTTCAACCCGTTCTTTCACCTTATCGAGATTACGCGCGGACCATTGCTTGGACAGATGCCGTCGGTAGTAAACTATCTCGCAGTGGCCGTTATCACACTGTTGAACGCAATTTTCGCGATTGCGTTTTTCATTCGCTTCCGCGCTCGTATTTCGTACTGGGTGTAGGCAATGTTGCAATCACACGATATCGGCGGCCCGCAGACGCTCCTTCGTCTCGACAACGTGAATGTATCGTTCCCCGTGTATCACGGCGGATCGCGCTCCCTGAAAAAGGCGATCCTCTCACGCAGTTCGGCCGGGCGCATTGCCCGCGATGCGAACGACCGGATCACCATCGATGCATTGCGTGATGTGTCTCTGTCATTGGACAAGGGCGACCGGCTCGCCCTGATCGGTGCCAACGGGGCAGGAAAGACAACGCTGTTGCGGGTCATGGCGGGAATCTACGAGCCGTTTGCGGGCACCGTGCAGATCCATGGTCGGATTTCGCCGATGTTCGATATCGGACTTGGTATCGATAGCGATCTCAGCGGTTATGACAACATCCGGATTCGTGGCCTTTTGCTCGGCCTATCGGCGAAGCAGATTGATCGCATACTGCCTGAGATCGTCGAATTTACCGAACTTGGCGACTATCTCGATATGCCTGTGCGAACCTATTCGTCGGGTATGATCCTGCGACTGACGTTTGCGGTAGCAACGTGCTACGAGCCGGAAATCCTTTTGATGGACGAATGGATTTCAGCGGGCGACGCTCATTTCATGACGAAGGCTCGGGAGCGCATCGATTCCTTCGTCAAGAAGGCGAGTGTTCTGGTGCTTGCGTCGCATAATCTCGATGTCTGTCGCCGGTGGTGCAACAAGGGGGTCTGGATGGACAGGGGGAGCGTGAGAGCGTTCGGTCCGGTCGAGGAGGTTGTCGCGCAGTACCACGCCCATGAATACTGAGCGTGAATGATCGTGGCCGCATCACGGACACGCAGTAAACGCACGGAAGCCAATGCTATGCCGAATAACTCCCAATGATCGCGTGAGACCAGTCTCCGAAATGCTCGTCGGTTTTGAATCCAGCATCCTGAGGGGCCCGATGACCGGGGTTGCGAACTATACGTTCAATATCGTGCGCTGCGCGTTGGAGCTGGATCCCGAAGTTGGCTTTTCAGGATTCCAGGGGCGGGATTGGCGCAGATTCGATCTTGGAGCCGCCCAGGAGATCGCTCAACGCAAGCAAACTGATTCCGATGGGCGCTTGAGCGCATACGCGCGCGTCAGGCGCCGCATGCGCGACCGTGCCGCACAGATTCCTGGTCTGCGCGGAGCCGCGGCGATTTATCGCGAGACACGGCGAAAGAAATTCGTGTCCTCGGTCCACAGCCAGTCGCTCGATCTGTTTCATGCTTTCAATTTCCGACCGTTGACCGATCCGGGCATTCCCGTTCTGCCGGTAATTTATGATCTCTCGACGTTTCGGCATCCGGAATTTCATCCGGGAGACCGCGTGAGGTGGCTGGAGCCGCTGCGGCAGACGATCGAGCGCGCACCTTTGGTGCAGACCATTTCGGATTTCAGCAGACGGGAAATTGCCAGCCTGTTCGGCTATCCGATGGCGCAGATACTTGTCGTGCCGCCGGCCGCGGCCGCGTTGTTTGCGCCGCTCGGTGAAACGACAACCCAGCCGGGACTTGATGCATTGGGTCTCAAGTACGGCCAATTCTTTCTTGTTGTTGGGACGCACGAGCCGCGCAAAAACATTCGGACTGTGATTCAGGCCTATTCGCGGTTGACTCCGTCGGAGCGGGCGCGGTGTCCGCTTGTGCTCGCGGGTGGACGAGGCTGGGGCAATCTCGATCTGCCTGAACAAACGGAGACGCTGGTCAGAGATGGATCGGTCCGGTTCGTGCACGATGTGACCGATCCACAATTGCGAAATCTCTACGAGGGCGCACGCTTGCTGCTCGCGCCGTCACTCTATGAGGGTTTCGGAATGCCCGTCGTCGAAGCGCTGGCGTGTGGAACGCCTGTCGCGTACAGCGCCGACACGGCGATGGAAGAAATCTCAGGAGATACCGGCTCGCGGGTTGGTGCACTCGATGTCGATGGATGGACCGGCGTGCTCAAGAATGCGCTCAACAGCACCGATCATGCTGATCCTGTGCGCCGCACTGAGCGGATTGCTCGCGCGCAAGAATTCGACTGGCGGCGGAGTGCCGGACTGGTTCTCGATGCCTATCGGCGCATTTTGAACTGATTTTTCGGTTCGGCGACAATCAGCCAGAGTTAGCGCGAGCATCCCTGCGGCGCGATGAAATGATAAGGGAAGGTGAATTGTTTTCCAGTCCGTGTGCGCCGGAGCGGAAGGATGATTTCACGCTCCGCTGAGTAGGCTTTCCCGGGCAGGAATTTTGCCATTCGTTCCTTGAACTCAGGATCTGTATCCATCACAACGGCGCCGCCTTTGCGGAGCTTGTCGTCATTGTACCAGGTTGCTCCGGCGATTTCGCGATAGGCGAGCGCGGTCACGTTGCGTTTGGCTTCGATCCCGACGCCGTAGGTGGCTTGTCGGCCGCCGACGAAATAGGCAGGTCCGCAAGTATATTTGCTGTCCCAATCCTGGAGGATCAGCCGCGCTGCCTCCGCGGTTGGCTCCTGCATCGCGCTGTGGCTTGCGAATGCGGTAAACACGACAGCCGCTGTGATCCCGGCAACGAGGTAAAGTCCCGCGATCAGGGGGACCACACGGCGCTCAATCCAGCCCTTGCAGGATTGGCTCCATTCCATGAATGGCGCGACGGCGAGGAATGTCAGCATGATGTAGGGCGCGGCGAAACGCGCCAGGAAATTCAGCCCGGTAATCATCACAAGGACGATGAGGGCGGCGTGGGCGAACACCGCGGTAAAAAGCAGAAATCGGGACGTAGTAGACTGGTCGGATTTCCGGGGGCAAAATTCAAAAAACCTCTTCCACAGGCCGATTGCGACAATCGCATATCCGGGTGCTGCGAAGGCGAGATATCCTGCGAACAGTTCGGCGATGCCGGTCAGGCGTTGCGAGAGCGGATTCTGAAAATCGAAGTGGTCGAGCCCATACTCGAATGCAGCGCTATGTCTGAGCACAGCGACGACATGAGGTAGGATCAACGCCATGCCTGTTGTGATCGCGGCGTAAAAGCCGGGTCGTTTCAATATCTGCCGGTAGCAGGGCAAAAGAAGAATGCTACCCGCCATTCCGAAGAACAGAACTACGGCATTGTACTTTGTCAGCGCAGCCACGGCAGACCAGAATCCGAAGGCGATCCAGTCGCGCATGCGATCGGATTGGGCCGCCCGGAGAAAATGAAAGACGACGGCGGGCCACGATGTGAGCTGCAGGATGTCGGCGTTGAGCGCAAAGGAGAGAGGCGCGAAGATCGTATAGGACGACGTGCCGTACAGGAACGTGAAGAGGAGGGCATTGTCGCGCGTGGTGGCCAGCCGGAGCGTGCGATAGACATAGATCAGTCCGATCGCGATGAGGAACTGTCCAGTCAGGATCATGACAGCGGCGGATGTGCCGAAGAGCTTGTCAACGATCCCGCCAATCCAGACCATCATCGGCGGATGGAACGGCGTGACGATCGGAAATTCACGTCCCCACGCGATCAATTCGCGGGTGTCGTACATCGCGGTTGGAAACACGGCGACGGCGAGTAGCACCGGAAGCAGCAAGGCAAGTCCAAGAACGGCAAGCGCGGGGCCGCGCCGCAGGCTAGAGTGATCCTCATTGGGCATGACGATGATGTGCCTCGATGCCTTGTAGATTCGCGTGTCTTTGCAGAGATAAATATAGCAATCGAGGCCGCGTGTCGGGTGTTGCGGGCGCAGGCGGCGCGGAAGCCTGCCCATATTGACCCTGCTGGGATTAGTCAGATACGGCTAGGGACCGCGGCTGAAAGCCGCCGCAGCAGGTGAGATGACGCCGCCATGGCCTCGTTTCTCGATACGTGGCTCGACGGTGTCGAGGAAGGCTGGGGAATTCCGGCGTTCCTCGCGCTCTTCATCCTTTTGTGGACGGTCTTTCTTGGTATTGCGTACCTGAACGCGGATCTGCATCCGGACGTCATCGAGGCCTGGGCGATCGGGCGAACGCCGGACTGGGGCGGGGCCAAGCATCCGCCGTTGATGGGCTGGGTTACCCACGCGTGGACGACGGTTTTTCCGGTCCGCGACTGGTCGTTTCACCTGCTGGCGATGACGAATTCCGCCGCGGCGCTCTGGATTATCGACCTGATGACACGGCGATTTGCACGAGGCGACAAGCGCGCGATCGTGCTGCTGCTGTTGCTGCTGCTGCCGGTCTATCAATTCCAGGCCCAGCGCTTCAATGCGAACTCGGTATTGTTCGCGGTCTGGCCGCTGGCGATCTATTGCTTCCTGCGGTCGTTTGAGACGAGGCATGCCGGGTGGGCCGTGGCGGCGGGACTGGCCGGGGCTCTGGCGATCCTCGGCAAGTACTATTCCGCATTTCTGATCTTCGGTTTCGTTTTCGCGGCCATCTGGCATCCCGTGCGCCGGGCCTATTTTGCGTCGGCGGCGCCCTGGATTTCAGCCGTCGCAGGCCTGCTTCTACTGGCGCCTCACATTCACTGGATGCTCGGTTCGGGGACCAGTCCCTTCGGCTACGCGTTGGCGACCCATGGCGGCCTTACAGCGGGGCGTGCCTTCCTGTCGGGCCTGACCTTCCTGTTGGGGATCGCAGCCACCCTGGCGCTGCCAGGGCTTGTCTGGGCCGTCATGATCCGCACAAGAGCGGGAGACTACCTGAAAGGGCTGGCGCCGCTCGATACAGGTCTGTTGCTGATCCTTCTCGTGGCCGTTGGTGCGATCCTTGCCCCGCCTGCGGTCAGCCTGATGCTTGGAAATTCGCTCAGCGCGGTCTGGGCCTCGCCGGGGCTGTTTGCCTTTGTACTGGTCGCGGTCTGCACCGCAAGGTTTCCCCTCAGCCGGACGGAAACCCGGAGGCTGGTCGCAGGTGTGCTTGCGCTCACGCTGATCGCGGTGGTTCTGCTTGCACCTGCTCATGCCTATTACCGGAACCGGCATCCGTTCAGCGAGGGGCGGAACTACTACAGTCCTGCGGCTGCTGAAGTGATGAAGCGCTGGCGTCAGATATCGTCAGTACCGTTGAAAACGGTCAGCGGTGACAAGCTCGCGATGGCGCTCGCCTTCTACTCTCCGGACCATCCGGCCTTCGTCATACCCTTCAATCAGCAATACGTCTGGCAGACGCCGTCCGACGCGGCGTTGCGCGAGGGCTGGGCGACGATATGCCTGCCGGATGAGGAAACCTGCCAGGTCTGGCTGAAGCACCAGGTTGCACCGGTAGCGCCGGGTGCCATCAGTCTTGATTTTGTGGTGCAGCCGCAATGGTGGGGCTCGGCAGGCATCCCGGCGCGGATTACCGGGCTCCTCGTTCCGCCGCGTGCAGCCCGCTGAGATGAGAACCGTGGCCGCCCGGCTGTCTTGGTTGATGACTAGGCGAAGAGCTGTTCCGCTGCTGATCATCTGCCTCTGGGCGGTGGCGGCGTTTCCCAATCTCTCTGTGCGCTCATTCATCTGGGAGGAAGGGACGAATGCCGAGATCGCGCGGGACATTCTTTCCAATGGCAACCTGCTTCAGCCGGAGGTTTATGGACTTCGCTGGAACGAGAAGCCCTCGCTGCTGCCGTGGCTGATCGCCGGAGTTGCGAAAGTCACGGGCGAGGTCAACGAGTTTTCCGCGCGGCTGCCTGCGATGATCGCAGTGGTGCTAACGGCGTTACTGGTGCAGTCGTTGACACGGCGTTACGCGAGCCCGAATGCATCGCTTCTCGCGGCGCTGTTGTTCATGTTTTCTCCAATGCTGTTGCAGAAGCTCGCGATCGCCGAGCCGGATACTTTGGTGACGTTGTTTTCGTTTGCCGCCTTTGTTGTCTGGTGGAACGGCGTTGAGGCCGGTCACGTCGGCTGGTGGCGCTGGATCGGATGCGGGTTGCTGCTCGCGATCCTCGCCATGGCGAAAGGACCCCAGCCGGTGGGCTACTTTGCACTCGGCGTTTCGGCCTATCTCGTCGTAACGAACCGATGGCGCGATATTCCCGGGCTGTTCGTCTGTTTGCTGATCCCGGCCACCGCAACAGTTGTTTGGGCTGCCGCAGTTTACCGGCCGGGCGACGAGGCGACCTGGATCAGCTACGCGCGATTAGGCTCAGTTCCGAACATCGGCAACTACGTCGTCCAGAACGCGCGCGTTTTCTTCAGCCTTACTGTAGAGCTGATGCCGGCCATCCTGCTGGCGCCGTTCCTTTGGCATGCAAGAAACGACGGCAGGGATGTTCCACATGTGGCGCGGCCGCTCGCGCTCTATGCTGCCTTGTGTACGATCGTTGTGATGTTGTGGCCGGGTTCGAACAGCCGCTACGCCATGCCGTGCGTTCCAGCGATTGCAGTGCTTGCCGGGTTGGCGTGGGATGTAACCACAGAAGCGAAATACGCATGGTTGCGGCGTATAGCCGTGACAATCGTCTCTGGGCTCATCGTCTTTCAGATGATGTTCACGAATGCGGTTGTCCCTCTATTCGCTGACAAATTTGGCGGATCGCGGATCGCGGGACAGGGCATTGAACGAGCCATCCGCGCCAATCCCGCTCCCGTGTTTTGCACCAGTCTTGCGACAAATCAGCTTTTTTATATGAGGGCGGGGCCGGTCCGTTGCGTTGATCCGGCCGGCCTTGGTTCAATTCTCGCGCCCGCATGGCTGATTATTCCGCGCGAACATGCACCGCTTTTGGCACAATTGAATTCTGGTCTCGGGGCGCGGTTGGCGGTGGAAACTGACACGGGACCCCACCTGTCGCTTATGCGGCTCGACAGGCGTTGAGCGGCCGTCCAACCGGTCGTCTACCATAGTTCAAAAATTGAATTGTTGGCCAGGCTGGCTCGCGAGCCCGCGGTCGGACGCTTTGTGTCCGCTCAGGAAATGCCAAATTTCCCCTAGCTTGCCGGGGTTTTCCCAGACGAGGGGGCGCCTTCCGCATCGTGCACCATGGCGCTTGCTAGTTCAAAAAAAGAACTGTAACTTCGCGATCAATAAAGGAAGCCGAAAACGGCAACAATTGAAGCGAGCCCGCCCGGCTTGAATTGCGGGGCACGGGACATGTTCACAGGGGAGGAGAGACGATGATCAAGGGTTTGAAGCTCGCGGCAGCGTTGGTGGTTGCGCTGTCCGGTTCGGCCTTCGCCGCCGATACACCCGGTGTTACCGCAACTGAAGTGAAGGTCGGAGGCGTGTTCCCGTTCAGCGGGCCCGCTTCATCTATCGGTCTCGTGGGCAGGGGCGTCCTCGCTTACGTCCAATCGGTCAATGATCGCGGCGGTATCAACGGCCGCAAGATCAATTACATCGCCTATGACGATGCCTACAGCCCGCCGAAAGCGGTCGAGCATGTCCGCAAACTGGTCGAGAGCGATGAAGTTGCCTTCATGTTCGGCCAGCTTGGCACGCCCGGTAATACGGCAACGGCGAAGTATCTGACGAGCAAGAAAGTCCCGGCGCTCGGCATTGTGAGCGGCTCGAACAAATTCACGAACGTGAAGGATTTCCCGATCACGACGACCAGTCTCGTCAGCTTCGATACCGAAGGAAAAATTTACGCAAAGTATTTGAACAAAACGCTTCCCGGCAAGAAATACGCGATCCTTTATCAGAACGACGATCTCGGAAAAGACTATGTCAATGCCTTCAAAGAGCTGATGAAGGGCGAGTTCGACAAGCGTGTCGTCACCGCGGCCTATGAGATCGCCGATCCGACCGTGGATTCGCAAATCGTGAATCTGAAGAGTTCGGGCGCGGACGCCTTGCTGGTTGCAGGAACGCCGAAATTTGCCGCCCAGGCGATCCGCAAGGCGTCGGAGATCGGGTGGAAACCGACGTTGTTGCTGAACTATCCGTCGGGTTCGGTCGGAGCGACCTTGAAACCTGCGGGCTTGGACAAGTCCATCGGTGTGATTGTCGGAACCATGACCAAGGATCCGACTGATACAAAGTGGAACAACGACAAGGGTATGAAGGACTATCGGGCCTTCATCGACAAATACATGCCTGGCGTCGATATCTCCGATACCAACTACATCTTCGGGTACACCCAGGGGATGATTCTCGAGCAGATCATCAAGCAGTGTGGTGACGATCTATCTCGGGAGAACATCCTCAAGCAGGCAAAGAATCTGAAGGACATTGCTCTTCCAACGGTGCTGCCGGGTGTTCTTGTCAACACGAGCGAGACCGTGAACCAGGATTTCACCCAGATGCGCCTGCAGCGCTGGACGGGTGAGAGCTGGGATCAATTCAGCGACGTGCTGGACGCGAAGTCCGAATAGCCTGTGAGATGAATCGAGGCCGGCACTCTTGCGAGATGCCGGCCCTTTTTTGATTTGTTGTCCAGTTTTCTGGAATTCTAGAGAGGAGAGGGCCGTGAGGGGCTTAATGCAAAATCAGCCGCTGCTTCTGTCGTCCTTGTTGCGGTACGCGGACCGGTTCCATGCGAGCACGGAAATCGTGTCGCGCACTGTCGAAGGCCCCATTCATCGTTATACCTATCGCGACGCTGCACGACGCACCCGGCAACTGGCCAGCGCGTTGCATCGCTGGGGTGTCAGGTTCAGCGACCGGGTCGCGACCATGGCCTGGAATAACTATCGCCATTTTGAGTTGGAGCATGGTGTAACCGGTATGGGCGCCATCTGGCATGCGATCAACCCGCGATTGATTCCGGCGCAGATCTCCTACATTGCCAACCACGCAGAAGATAAGGTTCTGTTTTTCGAGAGTTCATTCCTGCCGCTGGTTGAAAAGCTCGCACCCGATCTGAAGACCGTACGGTTGTTCGTCTTGATGGTCGACAGCGCTTCAATGCCGTCTGCGACGACGATACCCAACCTGCAATGCTACGAAGATTTTATCAAAACCGGCGACGAAGATTTTGTCTGGCCGGAGTTTGACGAGCTATCGGCGTCTTCGTTGTTCTACACTTCGGGAACCACGGGCAATCCCAAGGGCGTGCTCTACTCCCATCGGTCCGATTTGTTGCACGTTCTGACGGAAAGCGGAGCGCATAGCTTCGGCTTTACCGCGCTGGACACGGTTTTGCCAATGACGCCGATGTTTCACGCCAACGGCGCCTGGGGGTTTACCTACGCCCCGCCGATGGTGGGCGCCAAGCTCGTCCTGCCGGGACCGAAACTCGATGCCGCAAGCATCGCCGAATTGATCGAGGCCGAGGGGGTAACGCTAACCGCCGGTGTGCCGACGCTCTACACAAAACTTCTGCAGCATTTCACGGAGCAGGGCCGTGGCGTTGGAACGTTGAAGCGGATCGCGGTTGCGGGATCTGCGCCGGCACCAAGCATGATGGAAGCCTACGAACGCCTCGGTGTTTCGGTCAATCACATCTGGGGAATGACGGAAACGAGCCCCACCGGCACCACGCCACAGCCTTCACGGAAAGTCGCAAAATCGTCGGCGCAGGAGCAGCTTCACCGCAAGACCATGCAGGGGCAGCCGCTCTTTGGTGTCGATGTGAAGATCGCGGACGAAAATGGAAACGAGATGCCCCGCGACGGCAAATCCAGCGGCCGCCTGATGGTTCGCGGTCCCTGGGTTCTCAGCGGCTACTACCGCGAAGAAAAGCCTTTGCTGGAAGACGGGTGGTTCAACACGGGCGATCTCGCCGTGATGGATGATGACAACTACATCCAGCTCACTGATCGAGCCAAGGACGTCATCAAGTCCGGCGGTGAGTGGATCAGCTCGATCGATGTCGAGAACCTGGCGATCGGTTGCCCCGGCGTGGCCGAGGCGGCTGTCATCGGCATTCCCCATCCACAATGGGAGGAGCGTCCGCTGCTCGTTGTGGTGCCGTCTGCATCGGAACCGGCGACCGCAAAGTCGATCATCGCATTTCTGGAAGGGAAGATCGCCAAGTGGTGGATGCCGGATGATGTTATTTTCATCGACGCTCTGACCTACGGCGCGACCGGCAAGGTGCAGAAGATGGAGTTGCGCCAGCGCTTCGCTGGGCACTACACCGCGCAGAAAAGCGCGTAACGGAAAAGGCGCCAGAAAATCTGGCGCCTTTGTCTATAGATCGAACTGATCGTCTGGAACGTTGCTGTTTAAGCCGCCCGAGCCTTTGCTCGCGGGGTTTTTGCCTTGGCCACCTTCGCAGGCTTCGGCGGGATGGTCTTCGGGCGTGCACCAGGACCGGGATGGACGTGAACTTCCTTCGCCAGCAATGGCTCGCCGCATTCAGAGCAGATCATGACCGGGTTGAACTGGTGGCCGCACTTCTGATGTTCGTGAAGCAGCGGCCGGCCACGCTCGTCGACCATGTGGATATCGCCCCAATGAACGATCGCCATCATGATCGGGTAAAGGTCGAGGCCCTTCTGGGTGAGAATGTATTCGTGCCGCTTGGGCGATTCCTGATAGGCGACTCGCCGCAGGACGCCGAGACGGACCAGCTTCTTGAGGCGCTCGGCCAGAAGATGCCGGGTGATCCCGAGAGCGGACTGAAATGCCTCAAACCGGCGGGTCCGCAGGAAGCATTCGCGCAGGATCAGGAGGCTCCATCGGTCGCCGATTACGCCGATGGTACGGGCCATGGAACAGGGTTCTTCTTCTAGTTCATCCCATCTCATCGTGGTCTCCGGTTCGTGCGCAAGGCTGATCGTCGGTTCATATTATATAGCCTGCATACGTACCATTCTAAATAGGCACTGAGTTGGACAAAAGTCCTATTTTGGGCTGGGTGGCGTAAAATCTGCCCGGAAGGCCAGATCGAATTGACAGTTCAATTTTAGAACTCTATGAATGGCCCACGCTCCGGGCAAGGGCGGTAAATATCAAAAGACACGTCGGACGACGTGTGACGGAGGAGGAGAAGCGCGTGACCAGTCCCTTGAAGGTCGAGTTTCAGTTCGATTTCGGTAGCCCGAATGCCTATCTGGCAGAATATGCGATTCCGGGCATCGAAAAGCGTACCGGCGTCAAGTTTGACTATGTCCCGGTGCTGCTTGGAGGCATCTACAAGGCGACCAATAACATGTCGCCGTCCGACTCGCTGCGTGGCATCAAGAACAAGCCGGAGTTCAATGCGCTCGAGACCGAGCGTTTTCTCCGCAAGTACGGTATCACCAAGTTCAAGCAAAACCCGTTCTTCCCGGTCAACACCCTGACGCTGATGCGCGTCGGCACGGCGGCCCAGTTTGAAAACATGTTCGAGCCCTATTTCCGGGCCGCCTATCATCACATGTGGGAAGAGCCGAAGAAGATGGACGATCCGGAGGTGTTCCGGAATGCATTCCTGTCGTCGGGCATCGACATCGACCGGCTTTATGCGCGTGCGCAGCAGGACGATGTGAAGAAGCGCCTGATCGAGGTCACCACCGATGCGGTGAATCGCGGCGCATTCGGCTCGCCGACCTTCTTCGTCGGCAAGGAAATGTTCTTCGGCAAGGATCAGGTGCGCGACGTGGAAGAGTCCATTGTCGAACAGCTCGGCGCGGCGAAGGCCAAATCCGCCTGATCGCGGCTCAAGGTTCTCGTTCCATCACGACTTTGCTCGGGTAAGGCCGACAGGCCGTCCCGCCAGGAAATCAGGGAAGAAGCAGATGTCCGGTCCCCTTCATGGTGTGCGTGTTCTCGATCTGACCGCGGTGGTGTCGGGACCGTATGCGACGATGTTCCTGGCGGACCAGGGCGCGGATGTGCTGAAGGTCGAGCCTACTACCGGAGATGGCACTCGCCGGAGCCGGAATCTGATCGATGCGGCTGGCGAATTCTCCGCGCTGTTCGTGTCGTGCAACCGCGGCAAGCGCTCGCTTTCGATCGATATTAAAAGCAACGCCGGCCGCGAAGTGCTGGCGAAGCTCGCTGCGCAGGCGGACGTGTTGGTGCAGAACTTCCGTCCGGGCACGATGGAGCGCCTCGGGCTCGGTCATGAGGAATTGCGCAAGAAGTACCCGCGGCTGATTTACGTCTCGATTAGCGGGGTGGGCGACAGCGGGCCTTACGTCAAAAAGCGCGTCTATGACCCGATCGTCCAGGCGCTGTCTGGTTTTGCCGACATCCAGTCGCAGCCGGGGACCAACCGGCCGCAGATGATCCGCACCATCGTCTGCGACAAGACGACGTCGGTGTTCACGGCGCAGGCGGTGTCGTCGGCTCTGTACGCACGCGAGAAGACGGGCAAGGGCGACCACATCCAGGTGGCGATGCTGGACACCATGATCTCGTATTTGTGGCCGGAAGGCATGATGCAATACACGGTGGTGGGCAAGGAGACGGCGGTCGGCGATCCGAACGATCGGCCTGATCTCGTGTTCCAGACGCTCGACGGTTACATTACCGCCGGCACCATCTCGGATTCCGAGTGGCAGGGCTTCTGCAACGCGACCGGCGACCCAGCGCTGGCCAAGGACGAGCGTTTCGCCACGCCGAGCGCGCGGTTCATCAACGCCACGGCCCGCATCAACACTATGCAGACGTATATCGGCAAATACACCACGGCCGAATGGCTGAAGCGGCTGGACGAGAACGATGTGCCGTGTTCGCCGATCCTGCGGCGCGGCGAAATCATCGACAACGAGCAGGTTGTGGCGCGGGGTCTGATCGAGGAATTCGAGCAGCCGACAGTTGGCCGTGTGCGGCAGCCAAAGCCCGCGGCGATCTTCGAGGTCAACAAGGCTGCCATCGGAGGTCCGGCGCCGCGGGTCGGCGAGCACTCCCGTGCGGTGCTGCGCGACCTCGGCTACAGCGATAGCGACATCGACGCCATGATCGCAAACAAGGCCGTTAGGGCGGCGGGGTAAAAAAAACCGCGATGCTCACCGCATCGCGGGTACTTTCATCGGAAAATCAAGCTTGCTTTTTGACGGGAGCACTGGGCGGCGTCGGCGTCATATTCGCTGCCATTCCGCTGCGATATCCCGGCCGCGCCTGGATGCGTTCGAGATAGGGGTGGGCGTTGTCGCAAATGCCGACACCGTAAGCGATCGCCCAATCGAGACATGTCGTGAGTAGAATGTCCGCGCTGGTAAACTGATCGCCCATCAAGAACGTTCGCCCATCGGCGAGAGCCACTTCGACGTGCCGCAACTGCTCGCGAAAATACTCGCCGGCTTTGGCGACGACATCGGGGGCAATGCCGTAGATCGGCCCAAGCGCGTCAGCGCTGTGGCGGCGCATCACGTAGAGGCTTGTTGAATCAAGCTCGGTCACAATGAAAAAGCACCATTCCAGCCACTTGGCATACTGCGCTTTGTCTTCTGGAATGAGCGATCTGCCTGGCCCGCCGTAGGTGCGCGACAGATACGCGACAATGGCGGCGCTCTCACCGATCGCGAAATCGCCGTCCTGCAGCAACGGCACTTTTTGGCGCGGGTTGAGCTTGGTGTATTCAGCGGTCTTGGTCTCGCCGGTGCGAGGGCCGATGGCGCGGGTTTCGTAGGTCAGGCCAAGTTCGGCCATCGCCCAGTGCGGGCGGACCGTACGGCTGGTTCCGACGCCCCACAGGGTGAGGTGCGGTGCGGTCGCCATGTCACCAGGTCTCCACAGAGGGACGCAGATCGAGTTCGTGAGTCCAGCCGTCGCGCTTCTGGTGATGTGTGAACCAGTACGCGTCTGCAATCGAGTCTGTCTTGGTCAGGCTGTCGGCCGGGATGTCGCTGGCTTCAATACCCTTTGCGGCCTTCATACGCAGATGAATCGCCTCGCTGTCCACGGCCGCGTCGATCAGCAGATGGACAACATGAATATTCTTGGGGCCCAGTTCGCGCGCCATCGCTTGGGCCACGGCACGGAGGCCGAACTTGGCAGATGAGAACGCGGCAAAACCTTTCCCGCCGCGCACACTCGCTGTTGCGCCGGTGAACAGGATGGTGCCCCGGCCGCGCGGGAGCATGTACTTGGCGGCTTCGCGGCCGACAAGAAATCCGCCATAGCAGGCGAGTTCCCATGCCTTGAAGAACAGCTTCTCGGTGGTCTCCAGCAGCGGCTTGTTGACGTTGGAACCGGCGTTGTAGAGGCAGACCTCAATCGGCCCGATTTCCTTTTCGATGCGCGCAAACATGGCCTGCACATCGGCTTCCTGGCGGGCATCGACGCTGATGGCGTGGACTTCACATCCTTCCGCCTTCAATTCATCGACAAGCGATTGAGATTTCGCTGCGTCGCGGCGGGCCACGCATACCTTGTATCCACCCTTGGCGAATCGGCGGGCGACCGCCGCACCGATAGCGTCACCCGCGCCGACCAGCAAAACCACGCCGTTGCCCTGAGCCAAGATCGTTTCTCCCATTAAGTTCTTATTTGATACTTTCTTTCATAGCGGCCATACCGATCCTTGTAAACGAATATCGTCGCAATCTGCACCGACTTGTGGCCTATGGGTGGGCTGAGGCCGGAACCAAGATCTATCGCGCCGCATCATTCAGATTGACTAGTTCTAAAAAAGAACGCTAACGTGCGTCCACGTCAAGACCGCCGCCGAAGCGGTCGAAGAATATTGCCGGAGGATAAATTGGCTAGCGCTCAACCTGAATTCGATGTCTCCGATATTCTGGATGGATTGCCAGAGCGGCTACACGACACGATGGCACGCGCCGTCGCGGAAACCCCGGATCATCCGGCCCTGATCGAGGATGGCCGAGCCTGGTCTTATCGGCAACTGGCCAACAATGTTGACCAAACCGCTGCATCACTGACCGCATTGGGCATTCGTCCGGGCGACCGGATGATGATTGTCAGCGAGAATAGCATCGCGCTGGTGGCGCTTCTGCTGGCTGCCAGCAAGATCAACGCCTGGGCCATTGTTGTGAATCCGCGGCTATCGCCACGCGAGTTGGATCAGATTCGCGATCACAGCGGCTCGCGCCGCATGTTCTTCACGGCTGATGTCTCCGGCGAGGCTGCGAGCCATGCGCAGCGCGTGGACGCGGAAATCGCGAAGGTCGGTCCGCTCGACAATATCGGCGTCAGTGCGTTGAACGAGACGACGACGCCGGAGCCTGTGCAAACCAGTCCGGCGAAGCAGGTGGCTGTCCTGATCTATACGTCCGGGACCACAGGGACGCCAAAAGGCGTCATGCTGACTCACGAGAATCTGCTGTTTAGCGCCAGGACCACGGCGCTGCTCAGGCAGATGGACAATCGGGACAAGCTCTACGTCGTTCTTCCCATCTCTCATATCGTCGGTGTTTCGCTGACTTTGATGACGCTGATGACAGGCGGCACCGTCCGGCTGGTCAGCAAGTACGATCCCGCAGCGCTTGCAAAAGCCATCGCGGAAGAGGGGATCACCATCCTCAATGGTGTGCCGGCAACCTATCAGCGCCTGCTTGAGTACAAGACGCTTTCCGGCGTCCCGAAACTGAACAAGGGTTCGCTGAGATATATTGGCGTTGCTGGCGCGCCGCTCGATCCAGATTTGAAGTCCCGTGTCGAGGCAGAGCTTGGTCTGCCTCTGCTGAATGGATACGGCATTACCGAATGTGCGCCGGGGATTTCTGGCGTTCGGATCGAAGCGCCACGCCCTGACAGTGCGGTCGGCCAGATTGTGCCGGGCGTGGAAGGGCGCATCATCGATCGCGACGGCAAGCTGGCAGCGAACGGAGCTGTGGGCGAACTTCATGTTCGCGGAAAGAACGTGATGCTCGGATACTACCGCGCGCCTGATTTGACAGAGAAGGTCATCGATCGCGATGGATGGTTCAATACAGGCGATCTAGCGTACCTTGACGGCGACTGCATGTTCATCGTCGGGCGCACCAAGGAAATGATCATTCGTTCGGGATTCAACGTCTATCCCGCCGAAGTGGAAGCCGTGCTGAGTTCGCATGACGCAGTCGTGCAATCCGCTGTCGTCGGACGTAGTGCCGACGGCAACGAAGAAGTGGTGGCGTTCGTTCAACTGCTGAAGGGCTCTAACGTGACGCCCTCCGAACTGATGGCGTTCGCCGGCAAACAGCTCACATCTTACAAGCGTCCATCGCAGATCATCGTGCTCGATGCATTGCCGGCGACATCGACGGGCAAGATTCTCAAACACAAGTTGGCTGAATCGTTGCGAGGCACCTGACGTCTCGTTGAGACGCCGCCTTCGCTGATGAACTTTGAATATTCCTCTTTCTAGGAGAAAGATCTTGCAGAAACGTAATGCGACCGTGGCGGTGATCGGCGCCGGAGATTTCATCGGCGGCGAAATCGCCAAGAAATTCGCAGCCGAAGGTTTCACGGTCTTTGTGGGGCGCCGTCAGGGCGAGAAACTCGAGCCTCTGATGAAAGAGATCAGAGATGCAGGCGGCACGGTATTTGGCCGTTCGCTCGATGCGCGCAAGGAAGAGGAGATGATTTCCTTCATTTCCGACGCCGACAAGCATGCTCCGCTGGAAGTCTGCATTTTCAACATCGGCGCCAACGTCAATTTCCCGATCCTCGAAACCACCGAACGGGTCTTCCGCAAGGTTTGGGAAATGGCCTGCTACTCCGGCTTCCTTGCGGGACGTGAAGCAGCCCGGGTGATGCTGCCGCGCGGCAAAGGTGCGATCTTCTTCACCGGTGCGACCGCGAGCTTGCGCGGCGGTTCGGGGTTTGCGGCTTTCGCCAGCGCCAAGTTCGGTCTTCGCGCCGTCGCGCAGGCGATCGCGCGGGAGCTTGGACCGAAGAACATCCACGTTTCTCACCTCATCATCGATTCCAGCGTCGATACGGAGTGGGTGCGGCAACTGATCGCCAATCGCGAGGGCAAAGAGGCGATCGAGAATCTCGATCCGAACCGCCTGATGCGCCCGGCTGCTGTCGCAGAGACTTATTGGCAGCTTTATCAGCAGCCGCGCGATGCCTGGACATTCGAGACCGAAATCCGCCCGTTCGGCGAGAAGTGGTAACGGAGCCTTCCGATGGAGCTGAAGCTTTCCAGTGAAGATGCGGCGTTTCGGGATGAGGTAAGGGCCTTCATCGCGGACAACTATCCGCAGGAAATGCGCGTGCCGAATCCGGAAACGGATCTGACCAAGGAGCAGTCGATGCTCTGGCACAAGATCCTGCACAAGAAGGGATGGATCGCACCGCTGTGGCCGAAGGAATACGGCGGGCCCGGCTGGTCGATCACACAGCGCTTCATCTGGGAGCAGGAAACCACGCGCGCCGGAACGCTGCCGCCTCTGGCGTTCAGCGTCACGATGGTTGGGCCTGTTATCTATACGTACGGCAACGACGCGCAAAAGAAGAAGTTTTTGCCGCGGATTCTGTCGGGCGAGGACTGGTGGTGCCAAGGTTACTCGGAGCCTGGCTCAGGATCGGATCTTGCGTCGGTTCGCACCAAGGCAGTGCGTGAGGGCGACCATTACATCGTCAATGGTCACAAGACCTGGACCACGCTGGCCCAGCACGCAGACTGGATTTTCTGTCTGGTGCGTACGGACCCGACAGCGAAGGCGCAGTCGGGCATTTCCTTCCTGCTCATCGATATGAAGAGTCCGGGTGTAACGGTTCGGCCGATCATCACGATCGACGGGTCGCATGAAGTCAACGATGTCTTCCTGGAGAACGTCCGCGTTCCCGCCGAAAATCTGATCGGTGAGGAGAACAAGGGTTGGACTTACGCGAAATTCCTGCTCGGCAACGAGCGGACCAGCATGGCGGGCATCGGGCGCTCGACACGCTATCTGAACAAGCTGAAGAAGATCGTGAAGGCCGAGGTTGCCGAGGACGATCCTGCTTTCAATGAGTTCACCAAGGACATTGCCCGCGTCGAACTCGATGTGCTGGCGCTGGAAGCCACCGAGCTTCGCGTTGTTGCGCAGATGGCGCGGGGGATCGATCCGGGACCTGCGGCCTCGCTGTTCAAGATCCGGGGCACCGAAATCTTCCAGCGCATCACCGATCTGACGCACCGGGCCATTGGCAACTACGGTCTGGCGCTACGCGAGCATCCGGCCAGCGCAAACACCTTCATGCCGGGGCCGGTCGATGGTCACACCGCGCCAGAGAAGTATCTGAACGCGCGCAAGCTCAGCATTTACGGCGGATCGAACGAGATCCAGCGCAACATCATCGCGAAAGCGGTGCTCGGTCTTTAATCGCGTCGCACGAGGCATCCGGTGGATATTCAGTTTACGGAAGAACAGGAACTCCTGCGTAGCAGCATTCAGAAACTGCTACGCGACCAGTACGATTTCGATACGCGTCGTAAAATCGTCGCGACGGAAGAAGGGTGGAGCAAGGAGCACTGGAGCGCTTTCGCGGAGCTTGGCCTGCTGGCCGCCCCCTTTGCCGAGTCCTCTGGCGGGCTTGGCGGCGGACCGCTGGCGACGATGATCGTGATGCAGGAATTCGGCCGCCATCTCGTGGTGGAGCCCTTCTTCGAGACCGTCGTGCTGGCGGGTGGTCTGATCGAGGATGTCGGCACCGACGCACAACGTGAAGAATTTCTGCCACCGATCATGGCGGGTGAAGCTGTCTGGGCGCTGGCATGGACCGAGGGCCGGTCGCGGTATGACCTCAATAATGTAGCAACAACTGCCAAGCGCAGTGGCGACAACTACATCCTGAACGGTGCGAAAGCCGCGGTGATGGGAGCGCCATGGGCCGACAAACTGATCGTGTCGGCGCGTACGCTCGGCGGGCCGCGCGACAACGCCGGTGTCAGCCTGTTCGTCGTTGACCGTCAGTCGGCTGGACTTCATCTGCAAAGCTTCAAGACGATCGATGGGCGGCGCGCGGCGGAGATCACGCTGAAGGATGTCAGCGTGCCGGCAAACCGTCTGCTCGGGGTTGAAGGCAAGGGCGTGTCAGCGCTCGAAGCGTGCAGAGATCGCGCCATTGCTGCCCAGTGCGCCGAGGCAACCGGGGCGATGGCTGAACTGAACGCGGCCACGCTGGAATACAGCAAGACCCGTAAACAGTTCGGCGTGACGCTTGGGACCTTCCAAGTGTTGCAGCACCGGATGGTCGATATGTTCATCGCGCTCGAGGAGGCGACGTCGCTTACCCAGCACCTGAACCTGAGCGTGGCTGACCGTGATCCGCAAGGATCGAAGCTTGCGTCGGGCGCAAAGTCGAAGATCGGCGAGGCGGCCCGTTTTGTCGGCGAGCAGGCGATCCAGCTTCATGGCGGCATGGGCATGAGCGACGAACTCAATGTCGGTCACTATTTCAAGCGCATCGCATCGATCAACATCCAGTTCGGCGACCCGACTTATCATCTGTTGCGTTACGCCCGCGCCGCCTGATCTTCGATCGACCTTCTTGCATGGCAGCATTGCCAGAGCCAGGGGCACTTTTTGTTATATGATCGATATAATACAAAAGAGCTTCACCTAGAGCCTGCTGACAGTTGGCTCACATCCTGGAGATCATCGGATGGTAGATGCAGTTATCGTTTCCACCGCTCGCACCGGCATCGGCAAAGCCTATCGCGGCGCGCTTAACAACACCGAAGGTCCCACGATGGCGGGCCACGTCATGGCTGAGGCGGTGAAACGCGCCGGGATCGAGCCGGGCGAGGTCGAGGACGTGGTGATGGGCTGCGCGATGCAGCAGGGCACCATGGTCATGAACGTTGCGCGCAAGGGCGCGATCCGCGCCGGACTTCCGATCACGGTCGCCGGTACGACCATCGACCGCCAGTGCGCGTCGGGTTTGCAGGCGATTGCTGTCGCCGCGCGCTCGGTCATGCTGGACGGCGTCGAGATTGCCATCGGCGGCGGCATTGAATCGATCAGCCTCGTTCAGAACGAGCATATGAACAAGTTTCATGCTGTCGACGATGAGCTGATGGCGATGAAGCCGGACATGTACATGTCAATGCTGGAGACCGCCGAGGTGGTCGCTGCGCGTTACAACATTCCGCGCGACAAGCAGGACGAGTACGGCCTTGAATCCCAGCGCCGCACCGGCGCAGCCATTCAGGGCGGGCGCTTCAACGACGAGATCGTTCCGATCACCACCAAGATGGCTGTGGTGGACAAGGAGACCAAGCAGGTCTCGTTCAAGGATATCACCCTGACTAAGGACGAAGGCCCGCGTCCAGATTCGACCGCCGAAGGCATCGCCAGCATCAAGCCGGTATTCGAGGGCAAGACCATCAGCGCCGGCAACGCCAGCCAGTTGTCTGACGGCGCCTCGGCCAGCGTCATCATGAGTGACAAGGTCGCTGCCAGGAAGGGCCTCAAGCCGCTCGGCATCTTTCGTGGTTTTGTCGCTGCGGGCGTCGAGCCGGACGAGATGGGTGTCGGCCCTGTGGTAGCGATTCCCCGCCTGCTGAAGCGTCATGGTCTCAAGATCGATGACATCGATCTCTGGGAATTGAACGAGGCCTACGCCGTCCAGGTCATCTATTGCCGGGACAAGCTGGGAATCGATCCGGAAAAGCTCAACGTCAACGGCGGCTCGATCGCCATGGGGCACCCTTACGGGATGACCGGCGCGCGCCTGGCCGGACACGTTCTGATTGAAGGCCGTCGCCGCAAGGCCAAGTACGGCGTCGTGACCATGTGCATCGGTGGGGGCATGGGCGCGGCGGGACTTTTCGAAATCCTGCACTGAACACACTACGGCGTTGGTCTCCCTGACTTGCGTCTTAAACTGGCCCGGCGCCCGATAGGTCGCCGGGCCTCTTTTATGAGGATTGGCCCGGAAAACATTTATCCTTGGCCCGAACAAAACTCCCCTTGATGCGTTTTAGAGCGTCGATCAATATTTGGCATCGATCCCAACCGATTGGGTGCGGACGTGTTGCGACGCAAGAGCATTGCTTTATCGCTGATCTCTCTCACCATGCTTTCCAGCGGGCTTGTTCTGGGTCAAACGACGCAGGCGACAACGCCGAGCACGCAAAATACGCAAGCTGACAAGCCCACGGATGCGGCGGCACAGGCGACGGGAACGATTCCGGCGCAATCGGAGCCTGTTACCGTTGCGCCTGCCCAGCCGGCAGAGGCGACACCCGCTCCGGCACCGGTCCCGCTGTCTCTAGCCGAGCAGAAAGCCGCCGACAACAAGGCTGCTCTTGATGCGTTACTCGGCGAAGCGATGGCGCTGAAAGCAAGTTATGAAAGTTCGAGGCGAGGCAGGAGCAAGGCGCCGGTATCTCTGTCCGCATTTCGTAGCATGGAGTTGCGCCTCCAGATGGCCGCAGCCGCTGACCCCGCGAATGCGCAGGCGCTTGAGATGGCCAATGCCATGCGCATGATCCAGTACGGAATTCTTCAACCGTCGGTTCAGATCGCTGCCGTCGCCAACCGTGAACTCTATGCCCATGAAATGGGACAGCGGATGCGGGACGATGGAATGAAGGTGGAGGCGTCCGGCCGCGGCAACAGTACGGTCCGGTTTGTGTCGCCGCAGATGACGCGGCAGATGGCCATGCAACTGGTCGAGACGGCGAAGATTCCGGAGCAGGCCAGGGCTCTGCAGTTCAGGCGGGTGGTCTTCAGCAGCGGCCGCCGCTCCTGGACATATGACGTGGCGCGAGGGCGGCTCCGCTAAATCCTTCTCAATCTGCAAGCAGAAAGAGGCCGGTCGATCGGACCGGCCTCTGATCGTTTTGAAGGTGCTCAGCTTATGCTTCGAGCACGGCGACGATTTCGAGCGTGCGCGGGTTCACGACCACGATCTCGCCATTGACGAGGAAGAACTCATATCCACGCCAGTGGGGATAGATCGTGATGACTTCCGCCGGAAGCGGGTGGAAGGTTACCGTTCGCGGAACTCGCGTCCCGACGGAGATCGAGAAGTTAACGTTCGTCACAGGCTTGATGTTCTGCTTGGTGATCGAGGTGCGGATCGTCGTGCGCTGCTCGGTTGTAAGCTTTGCGCTGGCGCCAGCCTGACCGGTTGTTGCCCCGGTCTTCTGATCGCCCTTCATGCCATCCCTTTCGGCGGCATTCTTCTGATCGCCCTTCATGCCGTCCTTCTCAGCGGCGTTTTTCCGGTCGGCCTTCATGCCGTCTTTCGACCTGTCCATATTCGTTTCGGACGCAGCCTTGCCGCTCTTTGTATCGGGAGCCGTTTCCGCGCCCTTCGACTTCATGCCGTCTCGGGTGTTGTCCTGAGCACGCTGGGCATTTCCGCCTTCCCGCGGCACCTGAGCCTGACCGCCCTTCATCTCACCGGACGGTGCAGCCTTTTCAGCAGGTGCGCCGGCTGAGGGTGCAGGCTGGGATGCAGCAGGCGCGTTCGGCGCATTGCCAGGCGTCTGCGCTGAGACCAGTCCGGCGCTGCCGATCAGGGCGGCCGTCGCGACGGTCATCAAAAGCTTCGTCTTCATGGTATCCTCCTCGTTGTCTGCCCAATCCTCAACGAGAAGCCATCGGCTCTGTTCCTTATAAAAATAGTATGTTGCGTGAACAGCGGTTCATCCGGAACATCGCTCCGGGATGAGTGCGGAATTTTTTCGGATTACGAAATATCGTGTGATGGGGCGCGGTAGCCGTAGGCATGCGCTGCTGTAAACATCGCCCACATCGCGCCCAGCATCATCCAGAAATGCCGCCAGTGGTCGACATCGATGATGAAGGCCTCGCAGACCGTGCCAAAAAACGCGGAAAAAACCGCCAGATACATCCGCTGCCAAGGTACGCGCACGAAGATCAGCTTGAATCCCATAATAACGGTGATGAACACAAGCGCCGGGAAGCAAACCCCGGCGATCCAGCCGCCGGACATGAAGGCGTTCAGGAATGAGTTGTGCGTGTCTTCGGGGAAGAACTTGGTGAACTGAAGCGGGCCAATCCCCCACGGGAGTTCAAGGGCCATCTGGAAGCCGAGCGCATGCCGCCCGAAGCGTCCGAACCGCCCGCTGTCGTAAGTCTGGTTCAGGCTCGCCCGCTCCTTGAAAAGATCGCCGATGGAATCGATTGAGAGCAGCGCGACCAGGAGCAACGCGGAGCAGGCTACAGCCGCAATCGCCACGGTGACGATGCGTGTGCGCTGCGCCTGTGACGGCGTCGTCACGTACATCAGCATCAGCATGAGGGCCGAGCAGCCTATCAATTGCCCCCAAGATGCGCGGGAGAACGCAAGCAGGACTGCAAGGCTCACGATCCCGAGCGCAATCGCGCTGCGGAACGACTTCCAGAAAGTCTGGGTCACGACGCTCTGCAGCAGAAACAAGGCCGGCAGGATCAGGTAAGCGCCGAGCACGTTCGGATCCTTGAACGTCCCGCGCGCGCGGCTGTAAAGCGTAAAAAGGTCGTAACCCGCGAGATTGAAGTAGCCAACGATGCCTGCCAGGGACGCAATCAGCGCTCCGAAGATCAGACCTCTCCGAAGATACTCAAGTCGGATGGCGGTGTCTTCCGCCAGAACCATCGCAAAAAACAGACACGTGATCGCCATGTACCATGAGGTCAAAATCCAGTTCAGGATCTCGGATTTGTCCAACAGGTATATCGAGCAGATGGTGTAGCCGAGGTTCAGCAGGAAGAGCAGGATCAGCAGCGGAATGAACACCGGTCGCATGCGTAGGCCGGTCGCAAAAAAGAAGACCACCGACGCCAGCGTCATCAGTTCATAGGGGCTCGGCTCAATGAAGACGATCGCCCCGCCAGCGCCGACTGCCCACATCAACGCTCGTTGGATCGCCGCGATGCCGGGCGGCGTCGCAGTCGCGGGAAGGGCGTAGTCTGCGGCTGCGAGTGAAGCCATTGCGAACCGGAATCCTCTCGCGCGTTCTGCGCGTCAGCTCAGTGGTTCGAGCATGATGTCGTCCGAAAGCCGCGTGGCAATCCTCGGCGTCATGCTCAGTAGGCGTTCTCGCCCTTGATCAGAGCGAACGGTGTCTTGAAGAGGATGTACAGATCGAACAGGACCGACCAGTTCTCGATGTAATACAGGTCAAACTCGACGCGCTTCTGGATTTTCTCGTCGGTATCGACCTCGCCGCGCCAGCCGTTGATCTGCGCCCATCCCGTGATGCCGGGCTTGACGCGATGGCGGGCGAAGTATCCGTCGACAGCTTCGTCGAACAGGCGGCTTTGCAGCTTGCCTTGCACGGCATGGGGACGGGGGCCGACCAGCGAGAGGTTGCCCTTGAAGACGACATTGAAGAGTTGCGGCAGTTCGTCGAGGCTCGTCTTGCGGATGAAACGGCCGACGCGGGTAACCCGCTTGTCTCCCTTGGTCACAACTTTCGAGGCCAGCGGGTCGGCCTGGTCGTGAAACAGCGACCGGAACTTGAAGACGTCGATCCGCTCGTTGTTGAAGCCATAGCGCTTCTGCAGGAACAGCACGGGGCCGGGGCTGTCGAGCTTGATGGCGAGCGCAACGAGTGCCATCACCGGTGCAAGCAGGACGAGGATGATCGCGCCGACGATGCGGTCGAATGCCGACTTCAGCACCATGTCCCAATCCGTAATCGGCTGCTCGAATACATCAAGGGTTGGGACTTTGCCGAGGTACGAATAGGAGCGCGGGCGGAAGCGCAGCTTGTTGGTGTGCGCCGACAAGCGGATATCAACGGGAAGCACCCAGAGCTTTTTCAGCATGTCGAGAATGCGCGTCTCTGCAGAGATCGGCAGCGCAAACAGCACCAGATCGATCCGGGTGCGGCGGGCGAATTCAACGATGTCGTCGATCTTTCCAAGTTTCGGCTGGCCGGCACAGGTGTCGAGCGCGCGAGAGTCGTTGCGATCATCGAACACGCCGAGGATCTGAATATCGGAGTCGTCCTGCGCGTTGAGCGCGCGGATCAGGTTTTCACCGTTCTGGTCGGAGCCGACGATGATCGTCCGGCGGTCGAGGCGGCCTTCACGCGCCCAGCGGCGGACCATCGAGCGCAGAATGATCCGGTCCGCAAACAGCGCACCCAGTCCGACGAAGAAAAAGGCTGAAAGCCAGACGCGGGAGATCGTATCTCCCAGCTTGGCGAAGAACGATGCACCGATGAACAGCAGGAAGACGAAAGCCCATGACGACGCCATGCGCGTCATCTGCCGGAGTTGCCCCCGGAATATCTGCACATCGTATATTTCAGCGGCCTGAAAACTGATGACTGCGCAGGCCGCTACCCCGACGATAGCCGCGGCGTACTGAAAGGAGAAACCGCTGGTGCCCGGCAGCACATACCAGAGATACAATGCAAGCCCGACTGCGGTCAGTAGCAGGAAATCCACGATCCGCACAATGCCGCTGATCACAACTGTGGAGTAAGCCCGGCGGACTTTCTCATTGGCAACGGCAAGAGCCGCCGGAGAAAGGCGTTTGCGGCGCTCCAGCCGAGGCGCGCCTTCGGCCGCGCTCATGGTGGCTGTTCCCGCCGCGGCGGCATTCATCATCGTTCGGACGTCGATCGGTTCCACGGCTGAAATTTCCGTTATTGTACCGTCATGTGGCGACAGGCCAAGGAGAACCAAGGTTCCCGGCCTCATGCCTAGACAACAAATCGGAAGAATTGGTTATCGTCGATAAAGGTAGGTTAACGTTCGTTGAACGCGTCGCGATAGCCGCTGATGACGCCGTCGACCATCGCCTTCTGGGAGAAGTGAACGAAGATGCGTTCGCGCAGGTTCCGGGCGCGCTCACGGGTCGCGTCCATGTCGGCGAGTGCCATTTCGATCGCGTCCGCCATCGCACCGATGCTGTTTGCGACAAAAAGTCCGCTCGTGTGTGGCCCGAGGATTTCGGGGATGCCGCCGACGCTGGCTGCGACCATCGGGATACCGGCGGCAGCGGCTTCGATAACAACGTATGGCATCGAGTCGCCGCGGGAAGGGACCACCAGCAGCTTGCCCTTCGAGAAACCAAATCTCGCCCTGACATGGCCGATAAACCGTACGGCATCACCGATGTTCAGGCGGCTGACGAGTGCCTTCAGGGCTTCGGTTTCCTCGCCGTCCCCTGCAAGCGTCAGCGTCACAGGCTTGCCATCGGCCCGCAGCCGCGCCACGGCCTGGATCAGCAGATCCGCGCCTTTGATCTCCCGAAACTCGCCGACATAAACAATATCGGTCGCATCTTCGGCCACGGGCACTGGATCGAACTCGGACGCAGTGACGCCGTTGAAAACGCAGCGGACCAGCCCGCCGGGCTTGCCGACGACGCGCAGATAGGTGTCGCGTGCAAAAGCGCTTTCAAACAGGAACAAGTCGGTGCGGTTCATGAGGGCGCGTTCCATCCGCGCATAAGCGCCGCCCTTTAGCGTGCCGGGTGGGTAGTGCAGGGATCCCCCATGCGGGGTGTAGACCCTGATCGACTTCTTCGACTTGCCTTTCAGGCGAACGAACGCACCGGCCTTTGCGCCATGTCCATGCAGCACGTCGGGCTTGAGGGACCGCGCGAGGCGCAGGAAATGCAGGGCGGTCACGCTGTCGATGGGGTGCGGCTCCCGGCGGATGGCAAGGCGATAAATCCCGAGTTTGAGTTTCGGGGCGATCTCCTTGAGCGCGGCTTCTGCGCGCTCCCCGCCGGTCAGGCTGTCGGCGAGAATGCCGACCTCATGTCCACGTTCGGACTGTCCCACAGCAAGGTCGAGGATATGACGGAAAATCCCGCCGACCGGCGCGCGAACAGCGTGCAGAATTCGCAGCGGAGAGGTCGGGGTCTCGGGCATCGTCAGAACCAGCGTTCGGCGACCACGACGGTGTCCCCGGGTTTCAGAAGCGTACCAGGCGGTACGACAGCCTGAACGGTGCCAGCTTCGCCCATTCGGGTTAATTTGATGCTGCTGCGCTGCGCGCGAGGGGTGAAGCCGCCAGCAATTGCGACGGCGCTCTCCACGGTCATGTTGGGCACGTAGGGATATTGGCCGGGAGCGGTGACTTCTCCGAGGATGAAGAAGGGCCGGTATGTTTCGACCTCCGCGGCGACATAGGGCTCGCGAAGGTAGCCGTTCTTGAGCCGGGCCGTGACCGCCGCAGCCAGCCCTGTTGGCGTCAGGCCGCGCGCGCGAACTGCGCCGATCAGCGGCATGGTGATCGAGCCGCTCGCGTCGACCGTGTAGGTGTTGGTGAGACCTTCCTGGCCGTAGACAACAATGCGCAGCCGGTCGCCGGAATTAAGCCGGTAGGGCTCATCGTGAGCGCCGCCGGCGGAATCGACCTGGGTTGTCGCGACGCTCATCGCACGTATGGGCTGAACCGGACCATAGGCCATTGCGTCGAGGCTGCCGTTATCGATGATCGCCACCGGCGCAGCCGTTTTCATGCAGCCCGACATCACGAGCGCGAGAATGAAGCAGAAAAGACGCGCGCGGCTGCGCTGCATGGGAGAATCCAAATAAGTATCGAGTCTGATTAAGAACTTTCATGGTTAATAAAATGTGACCTGAGCCCGTTTGGGCCACTGCCGGGCAGGGTGAGCACGTCCCTCGATTAACCCGGCAGCAACCTTAATGGAGTGTAATCAGCTGCGTAAATGATCTGGATTCGCGACAGTGCCGTAGCGTCCGGGTGGAGAGTGTTCGATGCGTTTTTCGTTCTGGCGTGACTGGATGGACAAGGTGCCGTTCCGGGCCAAGGCTGCTGCCGCTCCGGCAACTGCAACGCCCGTACCAGTTGCGCCTGCCTCATCCCCGGAGCTTGGCGACGTCGATCTTCGGGCCATCTGGAATACGCTGGTTCGCAAGCGGATGTGGGTCATCGGGCCGACTGCGCTTGCGTTCGTGCTCTCGCTTCTCGTCGTCAATATCATCACGCCCCGGTACAAATCCGAAGCCCGTATCCTGATCGACGGGCGGGAGAACGTCTTCCTGCGTCCGACCGGTGACCGCGCCGAGGAGCGGGGCAGCCTCGATGCGGAAGCGGTGACAAGTCAGGTCCAGTTACTGTTGTCGCGCGAACTGGCCCGAGAGGTCATCAAGGCGAACAGGCTCTCGGAGCTTCCCGAGTTTGACCCGGTTCTGCGCGGCGTATCGCCGTTGCGAACGCTGCTGGCCCTGTTCGGCATCGTTCGTGATCCCTTCAAGATGACCCCGGAGGAGCGGGTTCTTGAGGCTTACTATGAACGGCTGACCGCCTATGCCGTCGACAAGTCGCGCGTGATGGTGATCGAATTTCAGTCGCAGGATCCCGAACTGGCGGCGCGCGTCACCAACTCCATTGCCGATGGCTATTTGGTGCTTCAGCAGGCCGCGCGGCAAAATCAGGCAAAATCGGCCTCGCAATGGCTACTTGTCGAGATCGAGAGCCTGCGCAAGAAGGTTGCGGACGCCGAAGCTCGGGTCGAGGAGTTCCGCTCGAAGTCAAACCTTTTTGTGGGCACTAACAATACCACGCTGTCCAACCAGCAGCTCGGCGAACTGAACACACAGCTCAACAATGCGCGGGCGCTGAAATCCGACGCGGAATCGAAGTCGCGATTGATCCGCGAGATGCTTCAGAGCGGCAAGCCGATCGAAGCATCGGAAGTTCTCAATTCCGAGCTGGTTCGCCGCCTGTCCGAACAGCGCGTGACACTTCGGGCACAGCTTGCCGAGCAATCCTCCACGCTGCTCGGTGGTCACCCACGTATCAAGGAATTGAAGGCGCAGATCCTGGATATCGATCGACAAATTCGCGAAGAGGCGAGCAAGATATCCCGTTCGCTCGAGAACGATGCCCGTATCGCAAGCGCTCGGGCTGACGGGCTCAATGGCAGCCTCGATCAATTAAAGCGCCAGGCGTCATCTACCAACGGTCAGGATGTCCAGTTGCGTGCGTTGGAGCGCGAAGCCAAGGCGCAGCGTGACCTGCTGGAATCCTATCTCGCCAAATATCGCGAAGCGACGACCCGCGAGAACATCGATACAGCCCCGGCTGACGGCAGGATCATTTCCCGGGCAATCGTATCGAACACACCGGCATTCCCGAAGAAGCTTCCCACGGTGCTGATCGCAACCCTGGCGACGCTGATGCTGAGCGGAGGTTACATCGCGACGGGTGAGTTGCTTCGTATGACTGCGCCACGCCCCGGCATTGCGGTGCGTGCTCCAATCGTCGCCCCACGCGATACGCCCCAGCAAATGCCCGCCGGTATCGTGGAAATCGAGCGGCTTGCAGCCATGCTGCGCGGCGGCTCGGCTCGGAAAATTACCGTTATCGGGGCCCATCAGGACGAAAGTGTAACGCTGGTCGCGCTCACGCTCTCCCGATTGCTGTCGCGTAATTCCAAGGTTGTTCTTGTCGATCTTGCGATGGCGTCGCCGACGCTCGCAGCTGTGTCGACCGATCCGGCGTCGCCAGGATTGACTGAATTGATGCAGGGGTCGGCTTCATTCAGCGACATCATCACCAAGGATCGCCTGTCCCCGGTCCACATCGTCGGGGCAGGGCGCGATGCCGCGCAGCGGCAGCTTCTGCAATTGCCCCGGATCAATCTCGCAATCGATGCGCTGTCGCGTGCCTATGATTATGTGGTGCTCGATGCCGGCACTGCTTCGGATCTGCCCGCGAACGTCATCGCTGCGCAGGCGCATGCGGTTATCATTCCCGACCCGGCGATCACCACGAGCGCGCGCGAGATGATGAAGAGCCAACTGCTTGAATCAGGGTTTGCCGGGGTGACCATTCTCGCCGCGCCGCTGAAGGTCATCGACCTCGTTGTGCCCGGTGAACGGGTTGCGGCAGCCTGAGCCGCTCGCGGAGATTTCCGACTAGCGGGAGATCGCGTTGCGCAGCAATCGCGCCATGTGCATCAGTGCCGGGTTGTGTTTGACCAGCCGCTTGGCGTGAGTCAGTGACGACATGCCCAGCGCCGCGAACTTGCCCCGCGCGGTCAGGGGAATGAACGCATCAACAAGCGGCTCGTCTTCCTTGCAGAAGGTCAGCTTGTACTCGTCCGATCCCACGCCGAAATCCACCGACCGATAGCCGCGATCGCCGAAGTGATCGATCATGTAGCGCAGCAGGATCAGGCCAGGGCTGTAACGCGCGTTGTCCGAAATCGTGTAGGTGTTGAACATGGTGGAAAACCGCTCGCCATCGGCGACACAGGAGAACACCGAAATCAGCTCGCTGTCGCATTCGAGTGCGTGAAGCTCAATGGCGCGGTCGCCGTTTGGCAGTTTTGCCAGACAGGCGCTGCGAACAAAGGCTTTGGTCGCTTCATCGGAGAAGATATCAGGCAATTTCGAAAGCGCCATGCGCTGCGGCTTGATGATGAAGAATGCATCGAGCAGCCGGTTGATATCGGCGTCTGTCGCCGCAACGAAATAACGATAGCCCGGAAGACTCTGGAGCTTGCGCTCCTTGTTGCGCAAGCGCCGCCGCGTCGACGTACTGACGCGATCCTCCGGTTTGCAGCCGGGCGTCATTGTCATCATGGGGCAGGGGTTGGTCGAAGGCTGTCCGGCAAGCTGCGCCAGCGGATTGACGATGTTTTGCCAGCGCTGCGGTTGTTGCGCGAAAGCCAGGACGTCGATGTCATCCGTTTGGCCGCGGATCGCGGAGACCAGCGCGTCCACTTCTGCGCGGGTCATGGTCTCGATGAAATCGCGGCGCCATAGCGCCATATTGAATGTTGGGTGCTTGCCGCCCATGAAGCGCGCGATCTTCGCGCCGTTCTCTCGGCTAACCACGAGCGGTAGCAACAGCAGCGGCCGATTGTCCGCACCGCTGGCGATAACGATAAGGGGCGTTGCGCCCTCATGCTTTCCGATGGTTTGCTGCCATGCGTCGAGCAGCTCGAAGCGCTGATAGGGGGTAGAAAGATACTCGGGACCTTCGAATGCCCGCCAGCGTGCCTCGGACTCCGGCATACTGCGAACAATATCGACGCGCGCGATCCGGTTTGAAGCCGGATGCGTCTGCGAATTTGTGTCGGAGCCGAGAAGTGCTGCAGCCATGGCCATCTGAGGACCTGAATTCCTTGGCATTTTGAGATTGCGGCTTGGCCGACCTTATTCAAAGAAATGTCAACAAAGAGTAATGAGAATACAGGCGCGGCTGGCGATGGCGCGCGCAAGAGGGGGGCCCAGGTGCGGTTTCGGAGGAACATGCTGGCGGATGTGGGGCTTGAACTCGGCTATTTCTCCGGCTTGGCGCGTATCCTCGAGAGGCGAACCGGCGGCTCCGGGGCCATCCTCAAATTCGAGCATGTCCGGCCCCGGCGCGGCGATCCGTTCCAGCCGCTGCGACCGTATGAGATCACGCCCGAATTTCTCGACAAGGCGATTGCTGCCCTGAAGCGGTGGGGCTTTGATTTTCTGTCCATCGGCGAGGTCGCCGAGCGTGCGCAACAGCCAGCCCTTGCGCAGCGCTTTGTCTGCCTGACCTTCGATGGCGCGCATCGCGACTTCATGACTTACGCCTATCCGGTGTTGTCGCGTCATCGGGTGCCGTTTACCCTCTATGTTCCGACGGGCTTTGTCGACGGTATCGGCAAAGCGTGGTGGCTCGCGCTTGAGCAGGTCATTGCGCGCAACGCCCGGATCGGCCTTGTGATGAACCGTGCCGAAAGGCATTTCTTCGCCGCCCGGCTTTCGGAGAAGGATCAGCTTTACGATGCGTTGCACGGGTGGATGATGACGCTTTCACCGGACGATGTTGCGATAGCGATCGGCGATCTGTGCGGTCGTTACGGCGTTGATATTAACGCTATCTCGCGTGACATTGCTATGAACTGGCAAGACCTCGCCAAACTGGCGCGCGATCCGCAGGCGACGATTGGAAGTTCGACGGTCAATTATCCGAACCTCGCGCGCACAAAGGGCACGAGCGCCTTGAGGGAAATGTCCATGGGCCGAACGGTGCTGGAAACTGCGCTGGGCGGCCCATGCCGTCATTTTGCGTATCCGTTCGGTGGACAGGGATGTTTCGGGCCCCGGGAGATGATGCTGGCGCGCGAAGCGGGATTTATCAGCGCGGTGTCCACCGGGCCCGGCGTTGTCAGATCCGACGGTCAATCGGAGCTGATGGCGTTGCCGCGGATTGCGTGGGATGGGCGACGGAATTCGCTGCGCGCGCTCCGCGTAGTTCTGTCGGGGATCACCCTACGGAAGGCGAAGGTGCGCGTGCAGGAACCTGCGGTGAACTACGGCTGAGGATCCGGCCGCGACATCCATGCGATAAGTGGCATGGCGGGCAGCACCCAGCCGAGACCGGCCACCACGTAGAAGATCGCCTGAGCAAGCTTCGATGCCGCAAGCCAAGGGGTTTGGGCGATCGCCATGCCGGCCAGCGACCACACAACCACGAGCCCCAAAAGGCCGAAAGTTCCGATCAGTTTTCGCGTGCGAATCGTCATGACATAATTGTGCTGGTGGCTGCAAACACGCGTCTTGCGTGGAAAAGTGCTGCGACTATAAGGACGGCGCGAATTCATTCAAGGCTGCATTTCGGATCATGACCGCTCCCATCCCAATCGTTCGACAGGCAGGGACCGCTGGTATGCGCGGCGTCCGCGCGTGGCTCATTGTTGTGGCCGCCCTTGTTGTCTGCACGCTGATGGTCGGCGGCGCGACGCGGTTGACAGAATCCGGTCTCTCCATTGTCGAGTGGAAGCCGGTCACCGGTACCATTCCGCCGCTGACGGACGCCGAATGGAGCCGGCAGTTCGAAGCCTACAAGACCATTCCGCAGTATCGCGAAATGAATCGCGGTATGAGCCTGTCCGAATTCAAGACCATCTTTTGGTGGGAATGGGGACATCGTCTGCTGGGACGGCTGATCGGGGCGGTATTTCTGCTGCCGTTCCTCTGGTTCCTGTGGCGCGGTTTTCTGTCACCCGGGCTTCAGCGCAGACTGTGGATCATCTTTGTGCTTGGCGGCCTGCAGGGCGCGGTCGGATGGTGGATGGTGAGTTCGGGCCTCACTGAACGGGTCTCCGTTTCGCAGTACAGGCTCGCCACTCACTTCATGCTGGCGCTTTTCATTTTCTCGGCAGTCGTCTGGCTGCTGCAGCGTCATATTCAAGGCGGCGTACCATCGGTTGCCCCGCTGCGCGTGAAGGTCGTGGGCAGAATTCTGCTGGTGCTGGTGTTTCTCCAACTCTATTTCGGTGCGCTGGTCGCGGGCCTTCGGGCCGGCCGGGTGTTCAACACCTGGCCGCTGATCGATGGCGCATTCATTCCGTCATCCGCGCGGCTGTTTTTCGAACAGCCATGGTGGCGAAATTTCTTCGACAACACGCTGACCGTTCAGTTTAGCCATCGCATGATCGCTTATACACTTGTGGTCGTGGCCGCCGTTCATGCGATCGACGCGGTCCGCTCCCGGACAAGTCCCGCTATCGTGTCCGGCGCACTCTGGATCGTGGCGGCGATGCTTGTTCAGGTGGCCATCGGCATCCTGACACTGCTTAATCAGGTGCCGATCGATCTCGGTTTGGCTCATCAGGCTGTCGCGATCGTCATTCTCACGATGACGCTGTTTCACGTCGAGCGCCTGGGCCGGGCGCTGCCGGACCGAACGCCCGCCAAACTGCGTCTCGTGGTCGGCGAGGGTGGGTGAAATCGAACTATTCTAAAGTGGCGAAAATTCCGGAAGGCGCTGAGTCTCAGGGATTTCTTCAATTCCGGACCTGGGTCACGATTTGGTGCGGCCCAGACCCGCTTTAACTTCGATCTGCACCGCGATAGAACGAAATCCTCAAAACGCGGATTTTGTTACAAGGCCCTCCATGTCCAACGCATTCGTCCAGGCAGCCGTCGTTCTGTTGCGTGAGGGCCTCGAGGCCATGCTCGTGATCGCAGCACTCGCGGGTTATCTTCGCAAGGTCGGCGGCGGCCACCGCGTCACGGCGCTCTATGGCGGCGCGCTGATGGCGGTGGGGTGCAGCATCATCTCGGCATGGCTGTTCGCAGTTCTCAATTCCGGTCAGCATAACGATATTTTCGAAGCGGTCGTGATCCTCTTTGCTGCCGCGCTGATGCTCTACGTCAGCGGCTGGCTGATGGTGAAGCAGGACCCGCGCGGCTGGCAGGATTATCTTGCCCACAAAGCGGATAGTGCGCTTGCGCAAGAGACGGCTTGGGCAGTTGGCGCGCTTGCGTTTTTCGCGGTGTTCCGTGAAGGCGCCGAAACCGTGCTTTTCATCAATGCGCTCGCCGTCACTGAGGGCGGCTGGAGCCTGGGGCTGTTCGCCGGTCTCGCCGCCGCGACGGCCGGTCTCATTGTTTTGTTCTACTTCATCAATCTGATTGCGCGGAAAATCCCGCTGCGCCCGCTGTTCATCATTACGTCGGCATTCCTGTTCGCGATGGGCATCAAGTTTATCGGCGAAGCGATTCAGGAATTCCAGGAGCAGACCCTGCTGCCTGTCACCGAATTGAAGAGCTTTGGCTGGCTCCAGTCACTCGGGCTGAATGCAACGCTTGAAGCGGTTTCGGCGCAGCTTCTTGTCATTCTCTTTGCACTGGCAACATTCTCGATTGTTCAGCGCAACGCCCGGCTGGCTCGCGAAGATAAAGCCAGGACAATTGAAGCTGCGAAGACCTGATTTTTTTAACGATTTTGCTCTCTGCGATTGAAAAACGCGACGCCATGCCCGGCGCCGCGTTTTTGTTTTCCGATTGTCAGTGAAAGGATCAGGCCTTCAGCGCCTGATCGAGATCGGCAATCAGGTCTTCCTTGTCCTCGAGGCCGACCGACAGCCGCACCACATCGACGCCTGCACCGGCCTGCGCCTTTTGTGCATCGCTGAGCTGGCTGTGCGTGGTCGAGGCCGGGTGGATAATCAGGGACCGTGTGTCGCCGACGTTGGCCAGATGCGAGAACAACTTGACGTTCGACACGAGGTTGATGCCCGCGTCATATCCGCCCTTCAGGCCGAAGGTGAACACCGCGCCCGCACCCTTCGGCGAATATTTCCGCGCGAGGTTATGATAGCGGTCGCCGGGAAGGCCTGCGTAGCTCACCCAGGCGACGGCAGGATGTGCGGATAGCCATTCGGCGACAGCCTTCGCATTGTCGGAATGCCGCTGGACGCGCAGGCCGAGCGTTTCGATTCCGGTCAGGAGCAGGAAAGCGTTGAACGGCGACAGGGCCGGGCCCAGATCGCGCAGGCCGATCACGCGTGCGGCAATCGCAAACGCGAAGTTGCCGAAGGTCTCCTGTAGCTTGATGCCGTGATACTCCGGGCGGGGCTCGCTCAGCACAGGATAACGGCCATCGCGCGACCAGTCGAACGTGCCTGCGTCGACGATGATGCCGCCGATGGAGTTGCCGTGGCCGCCAAGAAATTTTGTCGCCGAATGCAGGACGATGTCTGCGCCGTGATCGATCGGCTTGATCAGGTAGGGCGACGCCAGCGTGTTGTCGACAATGAGCGGTACGCCGGCCTTGCGCGCGATGGCGGCGATGGCCTCGATGTCCGTCACTGTGCCGCCGGGATTGGCAATCGACTCGATGAAGATCGCCTTGGTTTTTGGTGAAAGCGCTTTCTCGAAGGTCGAGACATCGTCGGTGTCAGCCCAGACAACGTTCCAGCCAAAGTTCTTGAACGAGTGATTGAACTGATTGATCGAGCCGCCGTAGAGGCGCCGCGCGGCGATGAATTCATCGCCGGGCTGCAGCAACGCGTGAAACGTCACCAATTGCGCCGCATGACCCGATGCGACTGCCAGCGCAGCCGTGCCGCCTTCGAGCGCAGCGACGCGCTCCTCGAGCACTGCGTTGGTCGGATTGCCGATGCGGGTATAGATGTTGCCGAACGCCTGCAACCCGAACAGCGAGGCGGCGTGATCCGCGTCGTTGAACACGAACGATGTGGTCTGGTAGATCGGCGTCGCGCGGGCGCCCGTGGTGGGGTCCGGCTGCGCGCCAGCGTGAATGGAGAGCGTGGAGAAGCCCGGCAATCTTTCCGTCATAGGGTGTCCTTCTGAGCGCCGCGAATGGGCCTGGAGAAGATTATGCTGCGGGCGGATGCGCGCGGCGTCAAGCCGTTCGCGACAATCGGCCTTAACTGGCAATGAACCTGACGGTTTTCGCAGCCCCGCTGAAACGATCGTTCTGCGGTGCGCCGGATTCAGGGCAGGTCGTTCTTGTCCTTGGCGGCGCGGTCAGCCGCCGCGGTTGCACCGCCGGTTACGCTGCTGCGATTTAATGACAGTCGCATGTTGCTGGTTGGAATCGGCGCGCGCTTGGAACTGATGGTGCGCGAGTTGACGCCCACCCACTGAATTTCCGACGTCAGCCGCGCGTATTCGATTTTCGGGCAGCGGTTCATCACTACCTTTACGCCGGCGGCTTCCGCCTTGGCTGCTGCGGCATCGTTACGAACGCCGAGTTGCATCCAGATCACTTTTGGCGGCACCGGCAGCGCCAGCGCATCGTCGACGACCGCCGCGGCGGCCTCCGAATTGCGGAAGATATCGACCATGTCGACAGGACGGCCGATGTCCTTCAGCGATCCCACGAAGGGCTTTCCCACGAGACTCTTGCCAACCTGACCCGGATTGATCGGGATCATGTCGTAGCCGCGCTCGACGAGATATTTGAACGCGAAATAGCTGGGGCGCACATTGACCGGCGATGCGCCGACCATGGCGATGGATTTCGTATTCGTGAGAATGGCTCGGATGTAGTTGTCGTCGTAGGCGTCGTGGTTCACTTTAACTTCCATCTGTTTTCGTCATTGCGAGGAGCGGAGCGACGGAGCAATCCATCTCTCGATCGCAAAGGTGGGTTGCTTTGCGGAGTTTATCATCGGGCCGGCGAAGCCGGACCCGTTGGCTCGCAATGACGAGCAATATGGATCAGCGGTCTTCCCACTTAGGATCGCGCTTTTCGATGAAGGCGCCGATGCCTTCCTGCGCGTCGCGCGCCATCATGTTCTCGGCCATCACCTGGGCCGCATAGGTGTAGGCGTCCGCGAGGCTCATTTCGGCTTGCCGGTAGAACGCTTCCTTGCCCACCTTCAGCGTGTACGCCGACTTCAGCGCGATCTTCTTCGCGAGGTCGATCGCGGCATCGCGCTCCGTTCCCGCCGGAACTACGCTGTTCACCAGCCCAAGCTCATACGCACGCTGTGCGGAGACGTGCTCTCCTGTCAGCAGCATATGCATGGCGTGTTTGCGCGGCACGTTACGTGATAGCGCAACCATCGGCGTCGAGCAGAAGAGCCCGATGTCGATGCCCGGCGTGCCGAACGTTGCCTGTTCGGATGCGACCGCCAGATCGCAGGTCGCGACCAGTTGGCAGCCCGCTGCGGTTGCAACACCCTGTACGGCCGCGACCACAGGCTTGGGCAGGCGAACGATAGCCTGCATCATTTCGCTGCAGGATTTCATCATGTGCGAAAAATAGGCTCTGCCTTTGTCGGCGTCGCTGCGGCGAGCGGTGAGTTCCTTGAGGTCGTGGCCCGACGAATAGGCTGGTCCTTGCGCAGCAATGACGACCGCGCGGACACTTTTTTCCTCGCGAATGGAAACGATGGCTTCGTGAAGCGCGGCGATCATCGCTTCCGACAACGCGTTGCGCGTTTTGGGCGAATCCAGCGTGAGCACTGCGATGCTGCCGACGTTCTCGCGCAGGAGCGGCGAGGAGGCCTGCAATGGAGCACGTGATGTTTGCGCGGTCATAGTCTTTAGGCTCAGATTCCAGGTTCGCTTTTGGGGTCCGTCAGGCTCGCTATCGTGCTCACCCTAAGATACAAAACCGTCACATACGAGAGCAGGGCAGGACATACGTTCCATGAGCAAGGCGAAAATGACGGTGGCAGAACTCGAAGCGTTTCTCCACAGGGAGTTTCCGCAGGCCTTTGCCAGCGGTGAAATCCTGATCGAGAGCGCCGACGGTGCGACGTGCCTGCTGCGGCAGCCGTACAGCGAGCGGATGCTGCGCCCCGGTGGGACGGTCTCCGGCCCGACGCTGATGGCCCTGGCGGACTTTGCCATGTACGTGGTGCTGCTCTCCGCCATCGGCCCTGTCGGATTGGCCGTGACGACCAGCCTCAACATCAATTTTCTGCGCAAGGGCCAGCCCGGCCAGGATGTGCTGGCTGCCGCCAAGCTGATGAAACTCGGCAAGCGCCTCGCTGTCGGAGAAGTCAGCCTGTTATCAGGCACTTCGCCCGATCCGATCGCCCACGTCACCTCAACATATTCCATTCCGAATGTTTAGTGATTTTAAGGGTAATATAGCACCATATTTATAATGCGCTGTTTTTACTGAGTTATTTCTGCTCAAATAGCATTGACGGTTGAGGGCGGGTTATCTAGAACCTCGCCCAGTCCGGCGAACGCGCCGGACGTGCCATTTCACGGACAACTCACATGAAGACGTTTTCGGCAAAGCCAGCCGAGGTCAACAAGAAGTGGGTGCTGATCGACGCCAAGGGCCTGGTCGTTGGTCGCCTCGCGACTTTGGTTGCCATGCGCCTGCGCGGCAAGCACCTCCCGACTTATACTCCCCACGTCGATTGCGGTGACAACGTCATCATCATCAACGCGGCTCATGTCGTCCTTACCGGACGCAAGCGTGACAACAAGGTCTACTACAACCACACCGGTTTCATCGGCGGCATCAAGGAGCGCACCGCGAAGTCGATCCTCGAGGGTCGTTTTCCTGAGCGCGTCGTCGAGAAGGCCGTTGAGCGCATGATCCCGCGCGGTCCGCTGGGCCGTGTGCAACTCGGCAACCTCCGTGTTTACCCGGGCGCCGAACATCCCCACGAGGCGCAGCAGCCTGAAGTCGTGGATATCGCATCGTTGAACCGCAAGAATACGAGGGCCGCATAATGTCCGATACCATGCAGTCTCTCGATCAGCTCTCGGCGCTGAAGACGGCGGCGCCAGACGCTCCGAAGTACGAAAAGAAGGTTGACAAGCTGGGCCGCGCCTATGCGACCGGCAAGCGCAAGGACGCGGTTGCCCGCGTCTGGATCAAGCCGGGCTCCGGCAAGATCGTCGTGAACACCCGCGAGGTCGAGGTTTACTTCGCTCGCCCGGTGCTGCGCATGATGATCCAGCAGCCGATCGTCGCTGCCGCCCGTCAGGGCCAGTACGATGTGGTCTGCACCGTCGCTGGCGGCGGTCTGTCCGGCCAGGCTGGCGCGGTGCGTCACGGCATCTCGAAGGCTCTGACCAACTTTGAGCCGGATCTGCGCAGCGTCCTCAAGAAGGGCGGCTTCCTGACCCGCGACTCGCGTGTCGTTGAACGTAAGAAGTACGGCAAGGCGAAGGCCCGCCGGTCCTTCCAGTTCTCGAAGCGCTAATCGTTTCGTTCAAATTTTCCGCAATCCGCGGGATCTGCAAGATTCAAAGGCGCCCTCGGGCGCCTTTTTCTGTTCCAGATACAGCCGAATTGCAGAGATTTTTCCTGAAAATTTTGTGACCGCCGCAAACGGAGTGCCAAGACACCGTTGCTAGCTTCAACGAAGGCTGAGGGGGCTATTCCAGCTCCTCTATTTAAAAGCGCTGCATAGAACATGCCGGCTGGCACACATTTGTCTCTCGACATCTCAACGCTGTATCTCGTCGCGACGCTGGCAGCCGCACTGCTCGGCGCGATGCTGCTGTTCTTCTGGCGTCAGGAAAAGATCGCGGCGCTAGGCTGGTGGGGCGCTGCTTATGTTCTCGGCGCGGCATCGGTCGCGCTGTGGACGGTGGGCGGCCCCGAGCTTGGCTGGGAACTGTCGCTTGCTGTTAACGCCGTCGGCTTCATCGCCTGCGGATTGATGTGGGATGCGGCGCGCGCGTTCCACGGGCGCCCCGCGAACTGGATCGGAGTGATCGCCGGCCCCGTACTCTGGATCGCCGCGGTCGTTGCGCTTGATCCGATCGATCCCGAACTGCGGATGATCATCGGCGCGGCCATTGTCGCCGCCTATGCAGCGCTGACCGCCGGTGAGCTCTGGCGCGAACGCCGCAAGAGCCTGCGTGCGCGCTGGCCGGCGATCTTCGTGCCGCTGTTGCATGGCGTCGTCCTGATGCTGCCGATTCTGCTCGGCGACCTGTACAGGTCTGCCGATGCAACGATCATGGCGCAGGTTTGGGTCGCGGCGTTTGCCGCCGAGCTTGTGATCTATGCCGTGGGCACAGTGTTCATCATCGTCATGCTGGTGTCGGAGCGGACGGTCAGCGCGCACAAGACGGCTGCGTCCATCGATCCGCTGACGGGCCTGCTGAATCGCCGCGGCTTCAGTGAGGCGACATCGCGCATGATCGAGCGCGAGGCCAAGGCCGGACGCCCGGTGACCGTGATGATCTTCGACATCGACCATTTCAAATCGGTCAACGATCGCTTCGGCCACGCCACCGGCGATGACGTGCTGCAGGTATTTGCCAATGTCGTCGTTGCCTCGCTGCGTATTACCGATCTCGTCGGCCGCGTTGGCGGTGAAGAATTCGCAGCTCTCCTGCCATGTTCTATGGATGAGGCGCTGGTTGCCGCCGAACGCGTCCGCGAAGCCTTCGAGACGTGCGGTGTCGCCATCGACGATGTTCCGCTGGAAACCACGGTCAGCATCGGTGTCGCGGGCGGGCCGGCCAATACCGAACTCGAAGTGCTGATGGCGTCGGCCGATACCGCGCTCTATCAGGCCAAGCGGGGTGGACGTAACCGTGTGGAAGCGGCGACCGAGCAGCCGCTATCGCTCGAAGACGCGCGCCGCAATATGATCAGAGGCGCAGCCGCTCCGCGCGATAAGGTCGTCGCCAGCCACACCGAAGCACTCGCCTGAGATTGCTAACCGTCTGTTTACCATGCGCGCCCTACGATGCGGCATGACCATCGTACGCAGCCACGATTCACAGTCCGACATCACCGCCCTTGAAGCGACCGTTGCCTCCGCACGGGCCGGCTTTGCGTGCATGTTTTCGACATCCGACGAGTATGAGAACGCCCTGATTGCCGCGCGCCGGGCCGAGGGGCGCTATCGATCGGTGTTCGACTGGCAGCCGGTGGTCCTGGGAGGCTGCGCGCTGGCGCTGCTGGGAGCGCTCGTGACCTTCATGTGAGGCTGTTAGCGCAGCAGTATGGTTTCAACAGGGCGCTCGCGGCGCCCTTTGTCTTTTCCGGTCCGCGTTTTTGCGCTAGAGCCGCCCCTGATAACCAGAAAGGGCGGACAACCATGATCACCGAAATCGCACAGATCGAAATCAAGCCGGGCAGCGAGAAGGATTTCGAGGCGGCCGTCGCCATGGCCCAGACCATTTTCAAACGCTGCAAAGGCTGGAAGAGCTTCGAACTGCACCGGTCGATCGAAAAGCCGTCGCGCTACCGCCTGCACATCAAGTGGGAAACCCTCGAAAACCACACGGTGGATTTTCGCGAATCCGACAATTTCACCGAGTGGCGCGCGCTGGTCGGTCCGCATTTCGCGTCGCCGCCGGAAGTTGAGCACACCAACACGGTGGCGAGCTTCTGACACTATTCGCCGTCATTGCGAGGAGGTATTGCGACGAAGCAATCCAGTCTTTGCTGTCAAAAGCTGGATTGCTTGGCTTCGCTCGCAATGACGAACGTTTACGTCACGCTATCTTGAACTCCGGTTCGCGCTGCTCGTCCTCTTCGCGCAGATAGGTGATGATCACCTTCACGATCGCCATCAGCGGCAGCGCCAGCGCCAGTCCCCACAGCCCGAACACGACGCCGAGCAGGATCTGGAACGCGAACAGCGTCGCGGGCGGGATGTCGAGCGCCTGACGCTGGATGATCGGCGTCAGGATGTAGCTTTCCAGCGCGTGCACGCCGAGAAACAGCACGAAGGCACTGAAGGCCGCAACCCAGCCTGAGGCGAGGCTTGCCAGCACGATGATGAGGCCGCCGATCAGGGCGCCGACGGTCGGGATGAACGCCAGCAAGCCGGCCTGAATGCCGAGGATGAAGGCGCTGTCGATCCCGATGATCGTGAGGCCGATCCATGTCACCAGGAACACGGCGGCCATGGTGATCATCTGCGCGATCAGCCAGCGCTCCAGCGTGTCGCTGATCCGGTCAACCACGGCCGTGACACTTGCCCGGTGTTTCCTGGGAGACAGCGCCAGTACGCCTTTGCGATAGACGCCCGGCTGCGCCGCGAATGACAGGCCGAGAAACAGCACGATGAAGAAGTTGCCGACGGCGCTGACCGTGCCGAGCAGCAGCTTCAGGGTCTGGCTGACGATGGCACCGCCGCCGGAGGCGAGGGCGCCTGCGCTCGGCAGGCCTTTCGGCAGGCCGGGCGAGGGCGCCGGAACTGTTGCCGCCGGCGTGTCGGTGGCGCCCGCCGGTGTCGCTGTCACCGAACCCAATTCGAGATAGCTGGTATCGACGCCATGCTGTTCAAGGAACGTCTTCACGGTCACAAGTTGCGACTTGAGGGTGTTGCTCAGAACGGCAGCCTGCCGGGCGATGGTCGAGCCGCCGAGGAACACGACGCCGGACAGAAACCCCGCCAGCACCACGCAGACCAGCGCGAGGCGCAGCGCGTGCGGCCCGCCCATGACCTTCCGCAGCAGATTCGTCATGGCGGTGAGGGCGACGCCGAGCAGGATGCCCGCGAACACCAGAAACAGCGTGGCCGCATAGTACCAGGCGAACACCAGGAAGGCCGTGAAGGCGACGACACCGATGCCCCCCACTGCGATCGACCACGCAAGGTCACTGCGGGTCTGCACTCGGGTCTCGATGGGGGCTGACACGTGCGATCCTCTTCCGTTATTGCGGTCGCAGTCTTTCCCGAAAGGCCGCGCCGGATCAAGAGAAGATGGCGTGACAGCGGCGTGGCCAGCGCCTAATCCAGAGGCTTGCGCGCAGAATCAAAGGTCACGCCGCATGAACTGGAAGAGATGGATTGGCCTGGCGGTGCTGCTGGCAGCGCTGGTGATCGGCGAGCGAATCTACCTTTACCGGCCTGACCACAAATACCGGCTTACCCTGGAAGTCGATACGCCCGGCGGTGCCCGCTCGGCGTCCGGCGTGATCTCGGTGACCCCCAATCGCGCCTATGGCGGCTCCGGCAGCGGACCGGCCGGCCCCCGCATCAAGGGCGATGCCGTGTTTGCCGATCTCGGGAGCGGGCGAAATCTCACGGCGCTCCTGCTGCACGGAACGAACTCGGCCGAGACGGATGGCCTGAGCTACCTGCCGCTGCGAGCGTTTGCCGCGGCCGGACGGCGGATCGATTTCCGCGACGTCAAAAAGCAAACCGGGAGCGTCGCTGTTACGGGCGAGTTGATCCCGACGTTGGTGACATTCGCTGATGTGTCGAACCCCGCATCCGCACGCGTGGTCGATCCCGCGAATCTGTCGGCTGCCCTTGGCGACGGGTTTGGGTTGCGGCGGGTATCAATTGATATTGTGCCGGCGGGAGTATGGCCGCTGGATTTTGGCGGCGCGCTGGGCGAGCCGGTGACGCGGGATATTCAGTCACGGCTGCCGTGGTCAAACGATCCGGCAAAGGCGGCCGCGGCGCTGAGTGCGGCGGGGATCGTCGCCGTGCCGCCGCCGGATGCGGGCTTCAGTCCGGTGCAAGCGTTCCGGCGTGAGTAACGCGGCGTCTCGCTTTGTTCCGATTCAATTTTCAAACAGCAGGCGCGCGTGGGGCTTGCCCCATTCGCGCCAACGAAGACGAGCGTCATCGCTCTCGCGCTTCAATCGCGCGAGGTGAGCTTTTCGTTGTGCCCCTCAGCGCGCGCGAGGCCTGTCTCGTTCGCGCCCTCAAAACGAGGGGCATGGAGCGCCGCGAGGCGCACCTTGTGTTCGTTTCGCTTCCGGCATCGCGTGCGAAGCGATGGATGTCCGGAAGCGCATCGCCTTGCGGCGCTCCATTGCGGCGATTTTGGGCGAGGGGACCGTACTTCCGGGTGCGGACGGGGGGAAGGTACTCGACCCCTGATCCGGACGGCTTTCGCCGCCTTCGTCCGCTCCGCGTCCAGCCGGCGAACGGCAGAGCCACGTAGTTGGCCCGGACGGTGACCCCAGCCTCCCGGACGCAACGGGTGCGAACCGTGCGCGCAGGCGCCGCATCCTGCTCCGCTTCAAAGCGCCCTCGAGAAGCGCCCCTCACGAACAGGACGCAGCGAATTTAAGCGCGGTGCGGAGCGCGGGGATACGTATCCCCATCACGAAATGTTTCGGGAGTCGGAATTTCCCCACTCGTCATTCCGGGGCGCGCGGCTTCGCGCGAACCCGGAATCCATGTTCACTCACCGGATTCCCGCAGGATGGATTCCGGGCCTGCGCCAAGCGGCGCATCCCGGAATGACGAGCAACAATCGAGTTATGCAGTCTGGTTGCTTCGCTTCGCCCGCAGTGACGGACGATTTCGGATGTTGATGTCTCGCGCAATCCGCGCTGCGCTTACTGCCAGCTTTCCTTGCCGGTTCTTTTCCCATCTGTCCTGGTGGCATCAGCCTTGGAACGGTCGCCTCTGGCGCGATCGGTTTTGCCGTTGTCGGCCCTGACCCGATCGCCCGCAGTGGCCTCGGCCGTCTCAAGCCCGGAGTCGGGACGGTTGCGTCTACCAGCCGCGCGCACCATGGCTTCGATCCGGCCGAGATCGCGGATGTGGAGATCGCGCTGGGCGAAAGGCATTTCAATGCCTTCCTTGCGAAACCGCCTGAGGATTTCGAGCCGTATCTCGTCAGCGACACCGCCGTCAGCGCCGATATTGGCGACATGAAAGAACACCGTAAATTCCAGCGCATCGGCGCCGAAGTTGCCGAGGTTCGCAAATGGCGCGGGCGATTTCATTGTTCGCGGATGGTTGCCGGCGATATCGAGCAGGACCGCGATGACGTGATCCGGATCGGCATTGTAGGATGTTCCGACTTTCACCGACAGGCGCGCCGTATAACTGCCGTGCATCCAGTTGACGACCTGACCGCTGATCAAGTCGGCGTTGGGAACGATGACAGAGACATTGTCATAGGTCGCGATCTCGGTCGCACGCACATTGATGCGCTTGACGACGCCCATGCGGGCGCCGACCTCGATGCGATCGCCAACCTTGATCGGCCGCTCCACCAGCAGGATCAGGCCCGATACAAAGTTATTGATAATCGATTGCAGACCGAAGCCGATACCGACCGACAGTGCGCCGGCCACAATGGCGATGTTCTGTAGATTGAGGCCGACATACGACAGCGCGATGAAGACCGCCAGAATGATGCCGATGTAGCCGACCCCGGTCCGGATGGAGCTGCGAACGCCGAAGTCGAGATTGGTCTCGGGCAGAAAACGGGATTCGAGCCAGCCCTGGATCGCCCGGGTTGCCGCCACGCCGATGATCAGTACCAGGATCGCACCGAGAATTGCGGAGGGTGAGATCGTGAACTTGCCGATCGAGAATCCGAAGAACGCCGCCGACAGCGATCCGAACACATCGTCGAGATTGATCCCCCACGTGGCGAGGACCACGAACACGGCGAATGCAATCAAGGCCAACTGGACGAAGCCATTCAGCAACGCGGCAATCTGGCGGACCGCAGGGCCACTTAGTCCCGCCGTCTGCCGCAGAAACCGGCCCACGGCTCCATAATAGGAAAACGTCGCAGCGATCAACGCATCGGCAAACCGGCTGAGCAGAACAGCCGCCATCAGGACGACGACGACAAGTGTCATCTCTGCCGCGACGAACCCGCCAAACGAGACGAAGCCAACCAGCGGCCCAAGCACCGCGGTGGCCGCGAGCAACCAGCCGAGCGGAATCAGGAGACGCCATGCCGAGCCTGTGACGGTCGTTGCTGCGTACTCTTCTTCGTTGTCGCCATCGTCTCCAGTGTTGGCAGCGATGCGCAAGGCCGCCATGAACAGGAAAGCTTTCGTCAGGGCGACCACGCCGTCGCTGGCTGCCGATAGCTCGGCGGGGGCGCCGATCGCGCGATTCAGGCCCTGAAGCAGAACGCCAAAGCAGGCCGCGACGCCAAGCAGAGTCGCCACCGGGACCAGCTTGCCGGCGACCTCGTCGTCGAGATCGATCAACCGCCAGGCAGGCCGATCCGGCGCCAGCGTCGCTGTTGCAAGGCTGTAGAAAAAGAACGCAAGGGTGATCACGGCAAACAGCGGCCGTGCGATGGCGCTGACTTCGTCCGGCAGAACACCCAGCGCAATCAGCGCCTGATAGAGCACGAGCAGGCAGGTGCCGGGGATGAGGGTATTGGCGAGAACGATAACCGCCGCCGAGCTTGTCTTGCGCAGGGCTGAAGGCTCCGTGATCACGGCATCGCGGGTTGTCCAGCGCGCCTGCCAGCGCCGCCACGGCGACAGGAAAAAGCCGAGCAGGACAACGACGGCAATTGCGAAGCCCGAAGCGGCGCGAAGCGGCTGCTCCGCCATGACGCCGATCCACCGCGACCCAACTTCAATCAAGCGGCTTGTCGCGGGAGGAATGGCCCCAGCCACACTGACCCAGAACGATGGATTGATCAGACTGGGGGAGCGTTTGAAAACCGTGTCCGTGAACTTGGCACGGCGGCGCTCCGAGATGAGATCGAGCGATTGCTGCGCCCGTACGTTGATCAGGTTGGCCTGCTGAACGATGCTCTGACGCGCGGAAATCTCGGCCAGCAGCTTGGCACGTTCTAGTTTGACGTCGTCGGACTGCGGCGTTGTATCCTTTTCACCCGGCGCCAGTTCGGCGGCTCGTTCGGTCGCCTCATTGAGGCGCAGCGTCGTGGAGGCGATGAGGTCGCGTGCTGCCTTTTGCGCCTCGGTAATCCCGTCGCGGATCTGGGTCAGTCTGGCATCATCCGTCATGCCCAGCTGCAATTGCCATTCGGCCGCGTCGAGCAACTGCTTCCAGCCGTTGAGACTGGCGATGGCGCTCGGGTAGGTCGGGGTCGGCACGCTGGGAAGCGTTTCCTTCGCCGGGGCCGGTGCTGCAGCGGGGCTGTCGGCTTCCTTCGCCGTGGGGGGAGCGGGCGCTGGCGTAGCGGCCTGGAGGGCTGACCATGGCGTCAAGGCGAGGGCGAGGAAAACGGCAATCGTACGGATATTCATTATCGTCCTTGTTTCATCGAATTAATCGACGCTCATGCCGCATAAACACGGCGATGTTCTGTTCGCTGCCGGCCGGAGATGACCACCGGGTTCCACAGTTGAGGCGATGGCGTCTTGGGCGACTCCGGTTCCGCTTGACGCACTCATAACTCGTTGGCTATAGATCAATACATAGCCATCGGGTTATTGATCTCAGACATGCAGAATACTCAGGACATCCTCTTCAAAACACTGGCCGATCCGACCCGCCGGGCGATCTTCGAGCGGCTGTGCCGCGGCGGGGAGCAGACCGTCGGGGTGCTGACCGCGCAGGCCGGGGTCTCGCAACCGGCCGTCTCGAAGCATCTCGGCGTTCTGAAGCAGGCCGGGCTGGTGAGCGACCGGCATGAGGGACGCCAGACCCATTACAGCGCAAAGCCAAGCGCGCTGGCCCCCCTGATCGACTGGACCAGCCGGATGGCCGGATTCTGGGAAAGCCGCTTCGACGACCTCGAAAGCCTGCTCAAGAGGATGGATCAATGAACGATAGCGCAGCCGGCATCCGCTCCGTTGTTGTCGAGCGTGAGTTTCGTCACCCGCCGGAAAAACTCTGGCGCGCGCTGACACAGCCGCACCTGATCGAGGAGTGGCTGATGAAGAACGACTTCAAGCCTGTCGTTGGCCACAGCTTCAATCTCAAAGGCGAGTGGGGCGGCGTGCTGGACTGCGAGGTGCTCAAGCTCGAGCCGAACAGGACGCTATCCTACACCTGGAATTTTGCGCATGACGATGCGGCGTTCAATCTGACCAGCGTAGTGACGTTCACGCTCACGCCGACGGCGTCGGGGACTCATCTGCGCATGGAGCAGGCGGGCTTCCGGCCGGATCAGAAGCAGGCGTTCGGCGGCGCGCGCCACGGCTGGGAGCAGTTCTTCGGAAATCTGGAACAGGTGCTGGCGCGGGCCGCGTGAGGCACGCAGGCGCACCGTAACATCGGCATGGAGAATTCAATGAGCAACACTATCCGGCAGGTTCATCGCTGGCTGTCGATCATCTTCACCCTGACGGTCGTCGCCAACTTCGCTGCGATGGCGCTGGGCGAGCCGCCCGCCTGGATCGTCTATTCGCCGTTGCTGCCGCTGTTCCTGTTGATGTTCACCGGCCTGTATATGTTCGCGCTGCCATACGTCACCGGCGGGCGAGGCGCGGGCAAGCAGGTTTGATGATCCCATGACTCCATCGGAAAAGATCGATCAGTTGATCGCGGCCACCGCGGACTGGCGCGGCAGGACGCTCGCCGCCGTGCGCAAGGCCATCCTCAGTGCGAACAAGGAAATCGCCGAGGAATGGAAATGGATGGGAAGCCCGGTGTGGGAATGCGACGGCATCATCGCAGTCGGCAACGTGCACAAGGACAAGGTGAAACTGACGTTTTCGCATGGTGCATCGCTCGCCGATCCCGACAGGCTTTTCAACGCAGGCTTAGAGGGCAAGGTGTGGCGGGCGATCGATTGTGTCGAGGGCGACAAGGTCGATGCGGCCGCGCTGAAGAAACTGGTGCAGGCGGCGATTGAGTTCAATCGGGCGAAGCGGGCGAAGAAGAAGGCATCTGCGAAGAAAATTCCTGCAAAGAAAACAGCGGCGTCGGCGCGAACGAAAGCCGGTTAAAAGCAGGAAGGCGTGAACGGCCTTCTTCCTGTCGTCCCCGCGTAAGCGGGGACCCATACTCCCTGAATTATCGATTTGAGGGAAATGCTGGAGCGATCATCTCGTCGTCACCATAACTTTCGGTGGTTATGGGTCCCCGCTTTCGCGGGGACGACATGGGATATGTGATTGCGTCGAACCATATCTGGTCACAAACAAAAAGGCGCTCCTTTCGGAGCGCCTTTCCATTTCCGTAAGCGGAAGAAGCTTACTGCGAATAATACATGTCGAATTCGACCGGATGCGGGGTCATTTCGAAACGGGCGACTTCGGTCATCTTCAGCTCGATGAAGCTGTCGATGAAGTCGTCGTCGAACACGCCGCCGGCCTTGAGGAACGCGCGGTCCTTGTCGAGGCTTTCCAGCGCCTCGCGCAAGCTGCCGCACACCGTCGGAATGGTCTTCAGTTCTTCCTTCGGCAGATCGTACAGATCCTTGTCCATCGCCGGGCCTGGATCGATCTTGTTCTTGATGCCGTCGAGGCCGGCCATCAGCATCGCCGCAAAGGCGAGATACGGATTCGCCATCGGATCGGGGAAACGCACCTCGACGCGCTTCGCCTTCGGCGAGGTCGTGTAGGGGATGCGGCAGGAGGCCGAACGGTTGCGCGCCGAGTAGGCGAGCAGCACCGGCGCTTCATAGCCCGGGACCAGACGCTTGTAGGAGTTGGTCGACGGGTTGGTGAAGGCGTTGATGGCCTTGGCGTGCTTGATGATGCCGCCGATGTAATGGAGGCAGGTTTCCGACAGGTCGGCATACTTGTTGCCGGCGAAGGTCGGCTTGCCGTCCTTCCAGATCGACTGGTGCACATGCATCCCCGAGCCGTTGTCGCCGTAAACCGGCTTCGGCATGAAGGTGGCGGTCTTGCCGTAGATGTGCGCGACCTGATGGATGCAGTACTTGTAGACCTGCATCTGGTCGGCCATGTGGGTCAGCGTGTCGAACTTCATGCCGAGTTCGTGCTGGGCCGACGCCACCTCGTGGTGATGCTTCTCGACCTTGACGCCCATCTTGGCCATCGAGCCGAGCATTTCCGAGCGCATGTCCTGCACCGAGTCCTGCGGCGGAACGGGGAAGTACCCGCCCTTGGTGCGGATGCGGTGGCCAAGGTTGCCGCCTTCATACTCGGTGTCCGAGTTGGTCGGCAGTTCGGACGAGTCCAGCTTGAAACCGGTGTTGTACGGATTCGCGGAGAAGCGCACGTCGTCGAACACGAAGAACTCGGCTTCCGGGCCGACGAACACGGTGTCGCCAACGCCCATCGCCTTGACCTGGGCTTCGGCCTTCTTGGCAATGCCGCGCGGGTCGCGGTTGTAAGGCTCGCCGGTGGACGGCTCGAGAATGTCGCAGACGATGACCATGGTGGTCTCGGCGAAGAACGGATCGATGGTTGCCGTCGCGGGGTCGGGCATCAGCGTCATGTCGGACTCGTTGATGGCCTTCCAGCCGGCGATCGACGAGCCGTCGAACATCGTGCCTTCGGCAAAGATGTCCTCGTCGATCATCGAGACGTCGAAAGTCACGTGCTGCCACTTGCCGCGCGGATCGGTGAAACGCAGGTCGACGTATTTTACGTCGTTGTCCTTGATCGACTTGAGGACGTCTTTGGCGGTCTTCATGGATACCCCTTATGTCTGCTTTGGCGTTCGTCGTGGAAATAGTCTGAATGCGGTGAGGGCCCCGGCCGGCAGAGACTGCCAGCGAGGCGAGGGCGGGCTTCGGATTTCAGGACACTCGCCTGAAATCAGCTTCAAATGGCGTCGAGGCCGGACTCTCCCGTTCTGATGCGGATGGCTTCCTCGACGTTGGATACGAATATCTTACCGTCGCCGATACGGCCAGTCTGCGCGGCGCGCCTGATCGCGTCTATGGCTTTCTCGACAAGATCGGCACCGATCACAATCTCAATCTTCACCTTGGGCAAGAAGTCCACGATGTATTCGGCGCCGCGGTACAGTTCGGCGTGGCCCTTTTGCCGCCCGAAGCCCTTGGCCTCGGTGACCGTGATGCCCTGAATTCCGACTTCCTGAAGGGCCTCTTTCACCTCGTCGAGCTTGAAGGGCTTGATGATGGCCTCGATCTTTTTCACTGAACGTCTCCCCGGCACTTCTACTGGCCTGTCTGTACTTCCATATCGCGCGATGGACGCGCTCGTCACGTCGGTTCGTCGTCACACCGTGGCCGCGAGCAGGTGAACGCCCGGGAAACGAGAGCTGGCCCGCCGGGCGTGTGCCGGTGAGCAAGACAATCCGAAAGTCTCCCCCCTAAAAGCAGGGTCTGTGCCAATTTATTAAGACGTTGAATTGAGCAACAAGATCATTTCGTTAGGGGGCGCTTTGCCTGTTTGTGCGGCTAATGCTGCGAGAGTGAAAGTCTATGAATTAGGCAATTGCACAAATATTAGACTGCCGTTTTTCACTTTCCTCCTATCAGAGTGCCTCTGGATGAGGCGAGCCGAACAGGCGAATGGCACATGGAAATCCTGACAGTCGCCGAGATGGGAAGGGCCGATGAAGCCGCGATCATGGGTGGCACCAGCGGCTTCTCCCTGATGCGCAGCGCAGGCCAGGCAGTCGCGATGGCCGCGGAGGCGATGGCGGAGCAGGGCCGGATCGTGGTCGTCGCGGGCCGTGGCAACAATGGAGGCGATGGCTTCATCGCCGCGGCGGAATTGGCGGCGCGCGGGCGAGATGTTTCCGTCATTCTGCTATGCGACCGCGCCACGCTGAAGGGCGATGCCGCGTTCGCCGCCGAGGAATGGACGGGCGCTGTCCTGCCGTGCGACCCGCAGGCGATCGGCAAACCCAATCTCATTATCGACGCGCTGTTCGGAGCGGGTCTCAATCGGCCGGTGAAGGGCGACCCTCGTGCGATGATCGAGGCGATGAACGCCAGCGGCGCTCCGATCCTGAGCGTCGATCTGCCGAGCGGCATCAACGGCGATACCGGCGAAGTGATGGGCATCGCGGTGGAGGCGTCCGCTACCGTCACGTTTTTCCGCCGCAAGCCGGGTCATCTGCTGTTGCCGGGACGCATTCACTGCGGCGAAGTCGATGTCGCCGACATCGGTATCGATGCGGACGTGCTCGACAGGATTGCGCCCAAGACGTTCGAGAACGTTCCGGACCTGTGGGCCGACGTGTTTCCATTTCCGCAGGTCGAGAGCCACAAGTACGCGCGCGGGCACGCCGTGGTTGTCTCGGGCGACCTGATTTCGACGGGAGCCGCGCGCCTTGCTGCGCGCGCCACCCTGCGGGCCGGCGCGGGGCTTGTCACGGTGGCGTCGCCGCGCGACGCGCTTGCGGTCAATGCCGCCGCGCTGACAGCGGTGATGGTGCGCGAGACCGAGACGCCGAAGCAGTTCGCCGAATTGCTGTCCGACAAGCGGCTCAGGGCCTGCGTGATCGGGCCGGGGGCAGGGATCGGTGAGCGCACGCGCGAGATCGTACAGGCGGCGCTGTCGGCCCAGCGCGCCCTGGTGCTCGATGCCGACGCGCTGACGAGTTTCGCCAAGGCTCCCGAGCGGCTGTTTACCGAGATCAAAAAGCAAAATGATCCACAGGTTGTCCTCACCCCCCATGATGGCGAATTCGGACGGTTGTTCAGTGCGTTGCAGTCCGATGATCCACTTACGTCGAAGCTTGAACGGGCGCGGCTAGCTGCCATCCAGTCGGGCGCCATAGTGCTTCTGAAGGGAGCTGACACTGTTGTCGCGGCGCCGGATGGGCGCGCCGCCATTACGGCCAATGCGCCGCCGTGGCTGGCAACGGCGGGATCGGGCGACGTGCTGGCCGGGATCATCGGCGGGATGCTCGCGCAGGGTGTTCCGGCATTTGAAGCGGCCTGCATCGGTGCGTGGATGCACGGTGAAGCGGGGCATGAGTTCGGACCGGGCCTGATCGCCGAGGATCTTCCGGAGATGCTGCCCATGGTGTTGCGCAACCTCTACGACGAGATCGGCATCGCATACTGAGCCAGATCGTTTCACAAACGCTGTCGATAGTTCTCGCGAAGGCACGGCGGCTTTCGCTATCCGATCCAAAGCATCAAACAGGTGAGACACAGAGAATGACGGTTTACGTGATTGCTCAGTTGAAGTTCACGAACGAGGACAGGTACCGGAAGTATCAGGCGAAGTTCTTCGACGTGTTCAAGGACTCGGGCGGCAGGCTGCTGGCGGCGGACGAGAAGCCGGTGGTCCTCGATGGGGAATGGACCGGCAACAAGGTTGTGGTGATGTCGTTCGCCGACGAGCAGCAGGCGAAAGCCTTTCTCGATTCTCCCGGCTATCAGGAGATTTCAAAGGATCGGATCGCCGGCGCGGATACGATCGCGCTGCTGGTGCACGGATTGCCTGCGCCGGTTTAAAAAGCTGATGTCGTCATTGCGAGGAGCGTAGCGACGAAGCAATCCACTCTTTGGGTATGAGAAAGAATGGATTGCTTCGCTTCGCTCGCAATGACGACTGAGTTCACTCCACCGCATAACTTCGCACGAGTTTCGGCGCGGTCCAGTTGATCGCGGTGGCTTCCATCAGCCAGCGTCCCGGATACTCGGCGAGGAATGCAATGCGCTGGGTCTGTCCTTTGTCCAGCATCAGGGTGTCGAGCCAGAACGGCTTCCAGCCGTCGTCGAGCCGGTCGAGCAGGCGGAAGTGATGCCCGTGCAGGCGGAAAGCGACCGGCGCGGAGGTTGGATTTGCGATCGCCAGTACGACGGTGCGGTCGCGCTTGACGCTGTAGGCGGGCTTCGCCGCGGCATCGAACTTTGATGGAGCGATCCATTGTGCGTTCGGATCGAGCGAGAGATCGCTGCGCAGCGCGCCCTGAAGGTTCAGCCGTTCGGGCATCCCATTGGACGGAAAGGCGGGTGCTGAGGGTAATGGCGCCGGGCGAACGGGCGCGTCGCTCAAGGTCGTCAGCCGCGCAATCGTCTTCGGCGCGGTGCCGTCATGCAGGATGATCTGCGAGACCGTCCCCGGCGCGCGTGTCGCGTCGATGAAGGCATCGATCCGCGATCCGGGTGCGAGCACAAGCTGGCCGTCACGCGCGAGGAAGGGTTCGGCAGGAAGGCCGTCGATGGCCATGACGCGCACGTCATGATTCTCGATCCGGAGGCCGAGGGGAGCGCGGGCGCATCCATTGACGATACGCAGGCGCAACCGCTCGTTGAGTTTTGCGGTGATGTCGAGGCTTGCCTGCCCATTGACGGTGTAGGCTGCGGTGGTGCCGTCAGGATCGCTTCCCGGCAGGATCGCGCTGCCGTCCGCTCTCACGCGCCATTCCTCGATCAGCAGAACCTCATCGCGGTCGGCCGCGATCTTTGGATTGTCTTCAACGATCAGCGCGCGGGCGGCGGTGGGTTGCCCGGTGGCTTCACCGGCGAGCAGGGCATTGACCAGATATGTTCCGGACTGGCGCAGCGGCAGTGTGAATGCCGCCCGTCCGCCCGGTGGGACCGGAGCCTGTCCGGTCAGTGGGGATGCTGCCTGCGCGCCATCGATTCCGAGCCAGTTCAGCACGATAGGAGCGGGGAGTTCATTTAAAAGCGTAACGGCGAGGTCGCCCTTGGAGAATCGCAGCGGTCCGGATGTGCCTGTATCGAGTGCCCAGATCTGGCTCTTGGGCAGTCCCGCGCCCGGCGTCGCGGGTCGTGCCCGCAGGGACAGGGGGGTGCCGCTCTGTGCCGTGGCAGGGAGCCGCAGCCCGGAAGCAAGGGCGGTTCCGCCCAGTCCGGCCAGCAGGGCCCGCCTGGACGGCGAAAAAACCTGATTTGTCATGGCGTTTTTCATGGCCCATGCGGACCATTTTCCCGTTGCGCTGTCCAGCGGGCGCTTGGTCGCTCGGGAAGGTGCCCGAGCGCGCCCTAAGGCCGCGTTGCGAAAGCCATTTTTTTGGCTCGCGCAGCGGGTACACCATGTTATAAGCCCGCCGCTCGCGGCTGTGCCGGGACAGACAACCACTGCGCGCTCGTGGCGGAATTGGTAGACGCGCTGGGTTTAGGTTCCAGTGTCGAAAGATGTGGGGGTTCGAGTCCCTCCGAGCGCACCAGGCGCGATTTTTCGTTTGCGCGAAATTCTGGAGGAGGCGTCCCTCGCGGGAACGTGTCCGCCGCACCACCGATGCATTCCGAACGGCTCCGCTGCCGGATGGTTTGTATCCAATCGATTGACAACGACCCGGCGGCGCCGGGTCAAGCCGGAAGAAGATTGACGCCATGCAGGTCACCGAGACCCTCGCCGAGGGATTGAAGCACGAGTTCAAGGTCAGCGTTCCCGCATCGGATATCGATGCCCAGGTGGATGCCCGTCTTGTCGACATGAAGGACAAGGTCCGGCTGAACGGTTTCCGTCCCGGCAAGGTGCCTGTCGCTCACCTCAAGAAGGTCTACGGCCGCTCCGTCGCCGCCGAGACCGTCGAGCAGCTGATCCGCGACACCAACGCCGGAATTTTCACCGAGCGCGGTTTCCGTCTTGCGACCGAACCCAAGGTCACGATGCCGACCGAGGAAAAGGAAATCGAAAACATTCTGGCGGGCAAGTCCGACCTGAACTATTCGGTCGCGATCGAAGTCGTGCCCGCGATCGAACTGGCTGACTTCAAGACCTTCAATGTCGAGAAGCCGGTGGCGGAAGTGACCGATGCCGACATCGACGAAGCGCTGAAGCGCATCGCCGACCAGAGCCGCCCCTATGAGGCGAAGGCGGAAGGCGCGAAGGCCGAGAAGGGCGATCGCGTCACTGTTGCCTTCAAGGGCACCATCGACGGCGTGGCGTTCGACGGCGGCACCGGCGAGAACATCCAGGTCGTGATCGGCTCGGGCACCTTCATTCCGGGCTTCGAAGACCAGCTCATCGGCATCGCGTCGGGCGAAACCCGCAACGTGAAGGCCTCGTTCCCGAAGAACTATGCCGCGCCGAATCTCGCCGGCAAGGACGCGGAATTCGAGACCACCGCGAGCCTGATCGAAGCGCCGCAGGAGTCGAAGGTCGATGACGAGTTCGCCAAGAACCTCGGCATGGAATCGCTCGACAAGCTGAAGGAAGCCATGCGCGAGCGTCTCGTGCAGGAATTCTCCGGCGCCTCGCGTCAGCGCGTGAAGCGTACGCTGCTCGACAAGCTCGACGAGACCCACAAGTTCGGTCCGCCGCCGTCGCTGGTCGAGGAAGAGTTCAACCTGATGTGGAACTCGATCAAGGCCGAGATGGAATCGACCGGCAAGACCTTTGCCGACGAGAACACCACCGAGGAGGCGGCGAAGGAAGAGTATCACAAGATCGCGGATCGCCGCGTTCGCCTCGGCCTCGTGCTCTCCGAGATCGGTGAGAAGAACAAGATCACCGTCACCGACGATGAGGTCAGCCGTGCGCTGATCGACCGTGCGCGCCAGTCGCCGGGCCGCGAGAAGGAAGTCTGGGATTTCTATCGCAGCAACCCGAACGCGCTGGCCCAGCTTCGCGCACCGATCTACGAGGACAAGGTCGTCGATTTCATCCTCGAGCTTGCCAACGTGACCGAAAAGAAGGTCTCGCGCGACGACCTGCTCAAGGAAGAAGAAGACAAGACGGCCGCCTGATAGCGGCCGCTGCGACCGGACCGGTCATCGTCAGCTACGGCTGCGGGTGATCGGGTCGCAAATGGATTACGGCATCCAGGACGACCGACAGAACCGTATCGGTTCCGTCGGTCAGCTGGCTGCGGATCGTGATGACGGCATTCTTCCGTTCGGGCCGAAGCGCTATCTCGGCGATCTCTGCGTGCCCCGTGAGCGTCATGCCGGGGCGGACCGGTCTCTGAAATCTGGATTCGATGCGGGTGCCCGCAACGCCGGCGACCTGCCACCACATCGCCTCGACAATCAGCCGCTGATAGATCGCCGTGGTGTGCAATCCGCTGGCGATGATGCCGCCGAAGGGCCCGTTCCTGGCGGCGACCGGATCGACATGGATAAAGAGCGGGTCGAAACGTTCCGCAAATTCGATGATTTCGGCTTGCCCGATCGGATAGGCGCGAAACGGAAAACGTTGCCCGACCGTGAGATCTTCGGCGTAAAGCATGAGGGGATGGTCCTGACCGTGAGAAGGGGCCGACGATAGCAGGTCGGGTCCGTGCGGCCATTACCTCGCGGATCAAGCCCACGGCGGCCGAAAAACCATTAACGATACGGGCCGAATAAGCCCTTCCGATCCGGCCGCGTCGCTTTTCGCCCCCGGCCGAATCGGCTTCAACTGGCCGGGCTTGGGCCTTCTTGGGCTTTTTCCCGCTCTTGTGGCCGGGCTACCTTGCTATATCTGTAGGGTCCGACCCTTCTGCATCACGAGGCACATCGTCCGCCGGAACCCTTCAAGTCCCCAAGACGTCCGGCTGCGCCTCAACTAACCTTCAGGTGATAAATGCGCGATCCCGTTGAAACCTACATGAACCTCGTGCCGATGGTGGTCGAGCAGACCAACCGCGGCGAGAGGGCGTACGACATTTTTTCGCGCCTCCTGAAAGAGCGCATCATTTTCGTGACCGGTCCGGTCGAGGACGGCATGTCGGTGCTGATCGTCGCGCAGCTCCTGTTCCTGGAAGCTGAGAATCCGAAGAAGGAAATCTCGATGTACATCAACTCGCCCGGCGGCGTGGTGACGTCGGGTCTGGCGATCTATGACACCATGCAGTTCATCCGCCCGCCGGTCTCCACGCTCTGCACGGGGCAGGCGGCATCGATGGGTTCGCTGCTTCTCGCCGCCGGCGAGAAGGACATGCGCTTCTCGCTGCCGAACTCGCGGATCATGGTCCACCAGCCATCGGGCGGGTTCCAGGGCCAGGCCACCGACATCATGCTGCACGCGCAGGAAATCCTGAACCTGAAGAAGCGGCTGAACGAGATCTACGTCAAGCACACCGGCCAGCCCTACAAGGCGATCGAGGACGCGCTGGAGCGCGACAAGTTCCTGACCGCCGAAATGGCGAAGGACTTCGGTCTGGTTGACAAGGTGATCGACAAGCGCGCCGAGGAAACAGCGCCGAAAGCGCCGTAACTCAGGTTCCCGGCCTGGTTGTGACAGTCAATGCGGACGCCTTCGGGCGTCCGTTTTCGTTTGGGTGGCACTACCCAATTGGATAGGTGGTTTTTGCGGTTTCGTCCGCGGGCCGTACTTGACCGCAATCTGTTATTGGCCGCTAATTATCTCAATTGATCCGGGACGTTTGGCCCGTCTTATTTCGATCTGTATTTTTTGGACGGTCTCCAATTGCGCTCCGGACACGCCGCATTTCGGTGGGAACGACAATGTCCGGGAGCAGACCCATGATGACAGCAGCAAAGAGCGGCTTGGCCGCGTTCATCGTTTCGCTCTGCTCGTTCATCACCACTGTTCCAGCCTCGGCGCTTGAACTCGAGCAGGCGCGCGAAAGCTGCCGCAACTCGATCGGCCGACCCACCTACATGGCGTGCAAGCAGAGCGGCGGACCGCATGAAGCCTGCATGGCGCGCGCGAAAGCCGCTGCCACGCCGTGTGTCCGCAATGCGATGATGGCCGCACGGCCGAAGGCGGCGCTGTTCGACGCCGCGAAGGTGTCCGCGCCGAAGAAGGAGGACATCGCCGCAGGCGCCGCGGCGCTTGCGAAAAACGCGACGACGCTCGTGGCGCCGCCGCGCACGGTGTCGGACATCACGGCGATTCTCGACCAGCAGAAGCCGGATCCCGCCAAGATCGCCGAGTTGAACGCGACGGCCGATGCACCGGTCCCGGCCGGTTTGAAGGGGAACGAACTCGCGGCGTTCCACTACAAGCGAGGGCAGGCACGAACGCTCGTCGGCCGCAGCAATGATGCGCTGGCCGATGCGGAACTGGCGGTCTCGCTTGGCAAGGGTGACGACTACAAGAACGTCGTGAGCCGCTACGAGGATTTTCTGATCCGCCGCCTGCGCGACAAGGGCGAGAATAAGCGCGCGATGGCGATGTACACCAAACAGATCGCCACGTTCTCCGCCATGCCCAAGGGCAAGGGGCGCCTGTTCGGTCTCCATAACGCCGTGACAATCCTCTCGCTCCAGTCCGGAGACGTGAACACGGCGGAATCCTACGTCGCGCGAAATCGCAGCCTGATGGATGAGGCGCGCCGGTGGCAGGGCTTTCCGATCTACGGAATGGCCTGGCAGGCCATCCTCGAGGACGGCATCGCGCGGGTCGCGGAGGCGCGGGGGCGCTTTGCCGACGCGGAGGCCGCCTATCGCAAGTCCGGCATCTTCTATGCGAACTCGCTGGCGACTATGTCGCAGTGGGAAAGCAAGCCCGCCGAAGGCGAGATGGAGCGGTTCATTGATTGGGCCACGGCGTTTGAAGGCCGTACCAAGGTCAAGCAGGGGCGTGTCGGCGAAGGCGAGGCGGATGTGCGGCGCGCGTTGCTCAGCCGCCTCAGCAAGTCCGGTAAATTCCATGCCGACACCGCGGGCATTCTGTCGGTGTTCGTTTATGTGGTTCAAGAGCAGGGCCGTTACGCAGAGGCCGAACGGCTTCAGCGCGAAGTCATCGATATCTACAAGGGGCTCGGCTACGCCGACGACTCCGGTCAGATGGTCAATGCGAATGTCTTCCTTGCGCAGATTTTGAATCTTGAACGCAAGTATGAAGAGGCCACCAAGCTCTACGATCAGGTCGACGTCTGGACAGCGAAATGGGAGCCTTCGCGCCGTGAAGCGGTGAGCGGTGGCCTTGCCCGTGTCTCCATCCTGCTCACGCAAGGCAACTACGACAACGCGCTTGAAATTGCGCAGCGATCGTATGAACGGGAAAGGGCACGCTCGGGCGACAAGAGCCTCAATACCGCTGTTGCGCGCGGCTATTATGCGATAGCGCTGGCGCGCAAGGGCAGGACCAACGAGGCGCTGCAGGCGTACAAGGATTCCATCCCGGTCCTGCAGACCGCATCCGGCGGCAGCGACGACGACAGCGGATCGACGGCCGCGGCGCGCGAAGGCCGCATCCGGTTCGTGGTCGAAGGTTATCTCCGCACGCTGGCGCTCAATCCGGCGGCTGCGCCCCCCAATGTTGCAGAGGAAACCTTTGCCTATGCGGATCTGCTGCGCGGGCAATCTGTGCAACGCGCATTGCAGGCGTCGTCCGCCCGTGCGTCCACCAGCAATCCTGAACTCGCCAAGCTGATGCGTACGTCGCAGGACAATGAAAAGCGGATCGGTGCGGCGGTCGCCACGCTGAACAACCTGCTGACCCTTCCTCCCGCCGAACGCGAGGAGAAAGCCGTCAAGGCAACGCAGGCGGAAATCGCGGCATTGCAGGCTGCACGGACGCAGACGCTAGGCGAGATTGCGAAGAAGTTTCCCGACTACGGAAATCTTGTGAACCCGCCGCCGCCGAACGCGAGCGACCTGCAAAAACAGCTCACGGGAGAGGAGGCGCTGCTGTCGTTCTACTTCGGCCGCTTCGACAGCTTCATCTGGGTGGTGCGGAAGGACGCCCCGGTGCAGTTCGCCCGGATCAAGATGTCGCTCGGCGATCTGAACGCGACCGTGACCAAGCTGCGCGAGGCGCTGGAGCCGAAGGCGGCGATGATCTCGGACATTCCGGCATTCGATGTGAAACTGGCGTCGGAGCTGTACGATCAGTTGCTGAAGCCGCTGGAGAGCAGCTGGAAGCCAGCGAAAAGCCTGATCGTCGTGACCAACGGCGGGCTCGGCCTGCTGCCGCTCTCGCTGCTGCCGACCGCCCCCGCCGAAATCAAAACGAATGACGACCCTCTGTTCGTGAGCTATCGCAACGTGCCCTGGCTGGCGCGGACTCATGCGGTAACGCTGGTGCCGTCGGCATCTGCCTTGCTGACGTTGCGCAAGCTGCCGGCGGGCAAGGCCACGCGGCAGGATCTGATCGCGTTCGGTGATCCTTACTTCAGCAAGGAGCAGGCGGATGAGGCGGCGAAGACCGACAAACTGATACAGGTCGCCGATGCTTCGGTCGCCACGCGCGGCGTGCCGCTCAAGCGGCGCAACAGCCCGCAGCTCGAGGGCGTCGACAGTGCGCAGCTTGGACAGTTGCCGCGCTTGCCCGATACCTCGGAAGAACTGACCTCGATCGCGCTCGCGCTCCAGGCCGATCCCACCAAGGTTCTCAACCTCGGCAAGGACGCGAACGAGAAGAAGGTGAAGTCGATGGACCTCTCGGGGTTCAAGATTGTCGCCTTCGCCACGCATGGTCTGGTGCCGGGCGAACTGGATGGCTTGACGCAACCGGCGCTGGCGCTGTCGGCGCCCGCGATCTCCGACGGCGATGGCGACGGGCTGCTGACGATGGAGGAAATTCTGTCGCTCAAGCTCGATGCCGACTGGGTCGTGCTGTCCGCCTGCAACACGGCGGCCGGAGCAGGCGCGGGTGCCGAGGCCGCATCCGGTCTTGGCCGGGCGTTCTTCTACGCCGGGACACGTGCGCTTCTGGTGACCAACTGGTCGGTGCATTCGCAGTCGGCCCGCGAGCTGGTGACGGATCTGTTCAAGCGGCAGGCCGATGATCCGAAGCTGACACGCGGCGAGGCGCTGCGGCAGGCGATGATGGCGCTGGCTGACGGGCCGGGTTACCTCGGTGCGAACGGCAAGACAGAGTTCGCCTACGCGCATCCACTGTTCTGGGCGCCGTATTCGATTATCGGTGACGGCGGCGGGCGTTAAGGAAGGACAGGCAAAGTGTCTTTCGAAGGAAGATGTCGTGCTGTAGACTTGCGGCATTGCGGTTGAGGAGATTTGAGATGCGCCGGTCGTTGTTGCAGGTTGCGGTGCTCGCAACCGGTTTCGTCCTGATGGCTGCGCCCCCGGTCAGCGCTGGCACCGTTCTGATTTCCGCCGACGAGGCCAAGCTTCCTCCGCCCGCAGGCGCGGTCGCGGTTGCCACCCGCGGCATCACGCGCGGACCCAAGGTCGCCTTTGTCGGGACTGCCGATCCAGCGAAGTCGCCGATGCGTCTTCAATTGAAGTTCGAGTCATTCGGCGGGGCCAGGATCGATACGGATTCGCTGAAGGTAACTTACATCAAGAGCCCGTCGGTCGATCTGACGCCGCGAATGAAGCCGTTCGTCAAGCCGGACGGGATCGACATGCCCGATGCGGAATTGCCGGCCGGCGATCATGTCATTCGCGTGGATGTGAAGGATTCGGAGGGACGCACTGCGACCACCAGCTTCACCCTTAAAGTCGCGCCCTGAGCCGCATGCCGGCACATTGTCCCTTTTGCGCACAGCCGACAGTCGCCGAGGCGCTGGTGTGCAGTTCGTGCTCGCGCGACATCACGATTCCGGAAACGCTGATCGCCGAACGGGACGACCTCGTCCGCAAGCGGACTCTGGCCCGCGAAGAACTGATGCAGGCGAAGGCGGAGCTTGAAGCATTGCGGCGGCGCCAGCGCCTCTCGTTGCGGCGGGGTTGATATGTCCGGACGGTTCGCTTTCCTTACATCTCACCCAGCGGCATTCTGATGGAATGTCCTTTTTGCGCCGAGAAGGTGAAAGACGAAGCGCTGGTCTGCAAGCACTGCTCGCGCGACCTGCGGGTGGTGCGCCCGGTGCTTCTCGAAATCGAGAGCATCGTCTCGGACATCGAAAAGATAAGGCGCGAGTTCGACAATGTCAGCGCGCGGCTTTACCGGCGGCGCCATCCTGTCAGATCGTTCGCGGTTCACAGTATCGGTTACATCCTGATTCCGGCGATCCTGCTGGTCGCGGCGCATATCATCGTCACCATCGTACTGAACGTGTCGCCGCTCTACCTGCGGATCGCCTCGGTGATCATTCCGTTGCCGTTCGGCTTCGCCATCTACGCGGTTCAGAAAATCGGCTATCGCGGCGCCGCCGTTGTCGGCATCCTGACGGCGCTGCTCAGCGTGTTCTGTATGCTGACCGTGACGGGCCTGAACGACCATGTTCCGATCCTTCCGGGATCGTGGGTGGAATGGCGCGAGGTGCTGGAGTATTCGGCGAGCATCGCGCTGGCGTTCCTGACCGGCAACATTCTCGGCATCCTGATCTTGCAGCTGCTGGCCAGTTCCCTGTCTCAGGTGGATCGGCCGAATGCCGCCGCCTACCAAGCAGCTCGTTTTCTCGGGCCGTATGTCGGGGAGGAGCAGCTCCGGCGCCGGGCGAGAATCATTCAGGAATTGATGCGCACGGCTGGCCCGCTGCTTGGCATCTTGTCCACAGCGGCCGGGTCGATATATGCGGGCCTCAAGGGCATCCTGGGCACATAGCTGCCAACCGGTGTCCGCCCGGCGGAGTTCCATCGGGCAGAGGCCCGTGTCATTCCCGCAACGCTGCAATGAATTCGACAGGCCAAGCTCCTGAAATCGCGCAAAATTGCGCCAAGATCACGGAGTTGAATGGTTGGGCGGTTAGCGAATTCTTGATAGTCGGGTGTCACCATGGTTGGCTAGGGACCGTGGATCAGGATTCGATTGAGCCGTGATTCGCACGGTAACTGAGGTGACGGGTCTTTTTTGGTACGGTTTTTGCTCCTATCTACACATCATCTCGGTGTGTGCCGGGATGGGGCAAGCCCCTAGAACAAGATCGAGCGGCGGACGGAGATAGGAATGAGCAAGGTCGGTACGAGCGATTCAAAGAACACTCTCTATTGCTCGTTCTGCGGGAAGAGCCAGCACGAAGTCCGCAAACTCATTGCGGGCCCGACCGTATTCATCTGCGATGAATGCGTCGAACTGTGCATGGACATCATCCGCGAGGAGAACAAGTCGTCGCTGGTGAAGTCGCGCGACGGTATTCCGACGCCGAAGGAGATTTGCAAGGTTCTGGACGATTACGTGATCGGTCAGCAGCACGCCAAGAAGGTGCTCTCGGTCGCGGTCCACAACCACTACAAGCGCCTCAACCATCAGACCAAGCACAACGATGTTGAGCTGGCGAAGTCGAACATCCTGCTGATCGGTCCAACCGGTTCGGGCAAGACACTGCTCGCGCAGACGCTCGCCCGCATCCTCGACGTGCCGTTCACGATGGCTGACGCGACCACGCTCACCGAAGCCGGTTACGTTGGTGAGGACGTCGAGAACATTATCCTGAAGCTGTTGCAGGCGGCCGACTACAACGTCGAGCGCGCCCAGCGCGGCATCGTCTACATCGACGAAATCGACAAGATTTCGCGCAAGTCCGACAATCCGTCGATCACCCGCGACGTGTCGGGCGAGGGTGTGCAGCAGGCGCTGCTGAAGATCATGGAAGGAACGGTCGCTTCCGTGCCGCCGCAGGGCGGACGCAAGCATCCACAGCAGGAGTTCCTGCAGGTGGACACGACCAACATCCTCTTCATCTGCGGCGGTGCGTTCTCGGGCCTGGAGAAGATCATCTCCTCGCGCGGGCGGACCACGTCGATCGGCTTCGCTGCACAGGTTCTGGCGCCGGAAGACCGCCGCACGGGCGAAATCTTCCGCGAGGTCGAGCCGGAAGATCTGCTCAAGTACGGTCTGATCCCGGAATTCGTCGGACGTCTGCCGGTTGTGGCGACGCTCGAGGACCTCGATGAGGCTTCGCTGAAGAAGATCCTGGTCGAGCCGAAGAACGCGCTGGTGAAACAGTACCAGCGGCTGTTCGAGATGGAGAATATCGAGCTGACCTTCGCCGACGAAGCGCTTGGCGCGGTGGCCCGCAAGGCCATCGAGCGCAAGACCGGCGCGCGCGGGTTGCGGTCGATCCTCGAAAGCATTCTGCTCGAGACCATGTTCGACCTTCCGGGCCTTGAAGGCGTCGAGGAAGTCGTCATTTCGCGCGAAGTGGTCGAGGCGACGGCGCGTCCGCTGTACATCTATGCCGACCGGTCTGACCGCGCGGCTGAGACCAGCGCGAGCGCCTGAGCAGGCCGCATAGACCACTGAGGTTTTCAACAGGAACCGGCTGCCGAGCCCCCTCGGCAGCCGGTTCCGCGTTTTACACGACTTTAGAATAACCCAAGTCTGGCAGGGGTTTTTCGCTCTCTTGACACCCCCATGCACCATAGCCACCTAATGGTGTGCTGCGGCAAGGTAAGTCTATCGAGTCGCAGCACACCTACCCGGACAGGGAGAGGCCGCACCGCGGCTGCTGGCTCAAAAGAGCTCCTTCTTTGTTCGGCACACAAGGCACCTTGTGGCAGTCGCGTCAGGAAAGGCGGATTGCGTGCAAGGGGGCGCAACAAAAGGATTATGGGCATGACAACTGCCTCAAAGCCTCGTCCAGTCATCGTTTACGGCGAAAGCCACTCTTATCCGGTGCTGCCGCTTCGCGACATCGTCGTCTTCCCGCACATGATCGTGCCGCTGTTCGTCGGCCGCGAGAAGTCGATCAAGGCGCTCGAAGAGGTCATGAAGAACGATGCGCTGATTTTCCTCGCGACGCAGAAGAACGCGTCCGATGACGATCCGGCTCCGGATGCAATTTACGAGATCGGTACGCTCGCCAGCGTGCTGCAGCTCCTGAAGCTTCCCGACGGCACCGTGAAGGTGCTGGTCGAAGGCCTGGAGCGCGCGAAGGCCGGCAAGTATTCCGATCGCTCCGATTTCTATGAGGCCGAAGCCGTGGCCCTTGCCGACGTCGATGCCAAGAGCGTCGAGGCGGAGGCTTTGTCGCGTTCGGTCGTGTCCGACTTCGAGAGCTATGTGAAGCTAAACAAGAAGATTTCCGCCGAAGTGGTGGGGGTCGTTCAGCAGATCACGGATTTCGCGAAGCTCGCGGACACCGTGGCGTCGCATCTCGCCGTCAAGATCTCCGATCGCCAGACTATCCTGGAAACGTTGTCCGTCTCCCAGCGCCTTGAGAAGGTGATGGGCCTGATGGAGAGCGAGATCTCGGTGCTGCAGGTTGAGAAGAAGATCCGCTCGCGCGTCAAGCGCCAGATGGAGAAGACCCAGCGCGAGTACTACCTCAACGAGCAGATGAAGGCGATCCAGAAGGAGCTCGGCGACGACGAAGGCCGCGACGAACTTGCTGATCTCGAAGAGAAGATCAACAAGACCAAGCTCTCGAAGGAAGCTCGCGAGAAGGCGGCGCATGAACTGAAGAAGCTGCGGCAGATGTCTCCGATGTCCGCCGAGGCGACGGTCGTGCGCAACTATCTCGACTGGCTGCTGTCGATTCCATGGGGCAAGAAGTCCAAGGTCAAGAAGGACCTCGTTGCCGCGCAGGAAGTGCTCGACTCGGATCACTACGGGCTTGAGAAGGTCAAGGACCGCATCGTCGAGTATCTCGCCGTGCAGTCCCGCGCCAACAAGCTGACCGGACCGATCCTGTGCCTCGTCGGCCCTCCGGGCGTCGGCAAGACCTCGCTTGGCAAGTCGATCGCGAAGGCGACCGGACGTGAGTTCGTGCGCGTGTCGCTGGGCGGCGTGCGGGATGAAGCGGAAATCCGCGGACACCGCCGCACCTACATCGGCTCGATGCCCGGCAAGATCATCCAGTCGATGCGCAAGGCGAAGACCTCGAACCCGCTGTTCCTGCTGGACGAGATCGACAAGATGGGCGCCGATTTCCGCGGCGATCCGTCGTCGGCTCTGCTTGAGGTCCTCGACCCCGAGCAGAACGGCACGTTCAACGATCACTACCTCGAGGTGGATTACGACCTCTCCAACGTGATGTTCATCACGACCGCGAATACGCTCAATATTCCCGGACCGCTGATGGACCGCATGGAGATCATCCGCATCGCCGGCTACACCGAGAACGAGAAGGTTGAGATCGCCCGCAAGCATCTCATCCCGAATGCGATCGCCAAGCACGGCCTGAACTCGAAGGAATGGTCGATCGACGACGAAGCGCTGCTGTTCCTGATCCGCCGCTACACCCGCGAAGCGGGCGTGCGTAACCTCGAGCGTGAGATTTCGACACTGGCCCGCAAGGGTGTGAAGGAACTCATGATCTCGAAGAAGAAGTCGGTGAAGGTGACTGCGGCCGTTGTCGAGGAGTTCCTCGGTGTGCCGAAGTATCGCTACGGCGAGATCGACAGCGAGGACCAGGTCGGTGTTGTGACCGGTCTGGCGTGGACCGAGGTGGGCGGCGAGCTGCTGACCATTGAAAGCGTCATGATGCCCGGCAAGGGCCGCATGACGGTGACGGGCAACCTGCGCGACGTGATGAAGGAGTCGATTTCGGCTGCTGCGTCCTACGTCCGCTCGCGAGCGATCAACTACGGCATCGAGCCGCCGTTGTTCGACCGCCGCGACATCCACGTGCACGTGCCGGAAGGTGCGACGCCGAAGGATGGTCCGTCTGCCGGTGTCGCGATGACGACGTCCATCGTCTCGGTGCTGACCGGCATTCCGATCCGGCATGATGTCGCCATGACCGGCGAGATCACGCTGCGGGGCCGGGTGCTGCCGATCGGCGGTCTGAAGGAGAAGCTGCTTGCGGCCGCTCGTGGCGGCATCAAGACGGTCTTCATTCCTGAGGACAACGCCAAGGACCTCACGGAGATTTCCGACGCCATCAAGGGCGGCATGGAAATCATCCCGGTCGCGCGGATGGACGAAGTGCTGGCCAAGGCGCTGGTGCGGGTTCCGACCCCGATCGTCTGGGAAGAGGACGTCAAGGCGCTGGCAACGCCTGAGGCCGATGAGGCCACAGGCGGCCTGACCACCGCGCACTGAGTGATACGCTGAATTGATGATAAAACGGCGCCTTCGGGCGCCGTTTTTTTTATCGGCATCCGGCAGCAATCCGCAGGAAGATCGATGGCCGATGCCGCCCCGCTGATTGAGAGGCGGTTTCGCACCTCAGGACGGCTTGCACACCGGGGCCGAGGAACGCTAAACAGGCCATGAGGGCGGTTAGCTCAGCTGGTTAGAGCATCTCGTTTACACCGAGAGGGTCGGCGGTTCGAATCCGTCACCGCCTACCACCCATGCGCTTGCCATCCTGTCATGGCGCCGCCATGTTGCGTGCCCTAGCATCGCGAAGTCTTTGCCCCTCTCACTGCTGTCAGCGCGGAGTGATCGATGAAGTACTTCCTTTGCCGCTTCGTCCCTCCGGGGCCGGACTTCCTCAAGACCATGACCCCCGAGCAAAAGGTGCTGATGAAATCGCACGGCGAGTTCTTGCAGGCCTTGCTGGAGCAGGGCGGCGTTGTCGCGCACGGGCCGGTGGCCGATCCGGCGGGCGGCTGGGGCATGTCGCTGTTCGAGATGGCCGACGACGAGAGCGCCGACGATGTCCGCGCCATCGTTGCGGAGGACCCGATGGTCAAGGCCAACATCGGCGCACGCTATGAGGTGCTGCCGATGCTTCAACTGCGGATGCGGGGCTAGGGCACTTCGAATCAACGGATGTATGGTTCTGTCTCACCTCTCCCGTGGGGAGAGGTCGACGCGCGAAGCGCGGCGGGTGAGGGCGTAGAATCTCTCGATAGACCTAGCCCCTCACCCCAACCCTCTCCCCACTGGGGAGAGGGAGCACATCCGATGTCGAACTATGCTTGCGCTAGCGCCTCGTCAGGACGAACTGCGATTGCGTCAGGCGGCATGGCTTTCCGCCGGCACAATCGGCAAGGGCAAGCAGTTTCGCGCTGCGAACGAGACGCTCCTTGGTGTCCTCGGAGCGGTGCGGCGTCAGCACGCTCATCGCGGTGCGCAGGGAATCCGCGATGTCCTCATTCGCCTTCGCGTCGGTTCTGTCGGTAAGGACGGCTACGTCGATGATGTCGTGATTGCGCGCGTCGATATCGACGAACACCAGCCCGATCGGGAGCGGCGCAAGCGCGACATTGTCGAATTTGCAGGTCAGCGCGTTTTGGCACATCGAGAGAAGGCGACGCCCTTGCGGCCGCCACAGGCATTCGGGTTTTGCATTGGCGCGCACAAGGCACACGGCGATGTCGGGCGCCGCATTGAGGTTGAGCTTTGAATTGCCGAGCCGGGGCACGCCGTCCCACGGGCTGCCGTTGGTCTTGGTGGCATCCGCGGTCACGGTGATGTCAAACCGTTGGTCCTGCGCCTGTGCGTTGAGCGGCACAAGGAGAGCGAGCGAGAGCACCGCGGCGAGGCGGTTCACAATCCGGATCATGCCTTTTCCTCCCAGATCGCGGCGAGATGGACGATGGTGCGCACCGCCGCTTCCATGTCCTGAACGCTGACCCATTCGAGGCGCGAGTGGAAGGCGTGTTCGCCGGCGAAGATGTTCGGGCAGGGCAGCCCCATGAATGACAGGCGCGAGCCGTCGGTGCCGCCACGGATGCTGCTCAGGACAGGCTGGAGTCCGGCGCGGCCGATCGCTTCCAGCGCATGCTCGACCACTTCCGGATGACGGTCGAGCACCTCCTTCATGTTGCGGTACTGTTCCTTGACCTCGAATTTATAGGTCGAATGCGGGAAGTCCTTGATGACGCCGCGCACGATGTCCTCCAGCAGCGCCTCTTTCTCCTTCAGGCCCTGCACGGTGAAATCGCGTACGATCAGCGACAGCGTCGCGCTGTCGAGGCCGCCCTGAAGCCCGACCGGATGCAGGAAGCCTTCACGGCCCTCGGTGGTTTCCGGGGCAAGGTCCCTCGGCAGCCGGTCGACGATGCGCGATGCGATCTTGAGCGCGTGCTCCATCTTCCCCTTGGCAAAGCCCGGATGGATGCTGACGCCCTGGATGGTGATGGTCACGCCGTCCGCCGAAAAGGTCTCGTCTTCGAGATGGCCGGCGCTTTCACCGTCGATGGTGTAGCCGAACGCGGCGCCGAGCTTCTTGAGATCGACCTTGTCCGCTCCGCGGCCTATTTCCTCGTCCGGCGTGAAAAGAACTTTGATCGCGCCGTGTTTTATCTGCGGATTGGCGATCAGGACCTGCATGGCATCCATGATCTCGGCGACGCCGGCCTTGTTGTCGGCGCCCAGAAGGGTGGTGCCGTCGGTGGTGACGATGTCGCTGCCGATTTGGTCTTTGAGCGCCGGATTGTCCGCCGCGCGAATAACCTGCGATGGATCGGCGGGCAAGACGATGTCGCCGCCCTGATAGTTGCGAACGATCTGCGGCTTGACGTCCTTGCCGGTGCAGTCCGGCGAAGTGTCCATGTGCGAGCAGAAGCAGATGACCGGCACGGTTTTCGCGGTATTGGCGGGCAGCGTCGCGTAGACATAGCCGAGTTCGTCCATATGGGCGTCGGCGAGTCCCAGATCGCGCAACTCCTGCGCGAGCAGGCGGCCGAGGTCCTTCTGCTTCTCGGTGGACGGGCAGGTGGGAGAGGATGCGTCGGACTGGGTGTCGATGCGGACGTAACGCAGGAAACGGTCAAGAACGGTATGAGAGAAGATGACGGGCAAGATGGTGGCTCCGGTTTCGATCGTCATACGCGGGCATAGCCGTTTGAAGAACGGCATCGCTTCCGCTCGCCTATGACCCGCGTATCCATCACGTGAAATGCATTTCGTGAAAGATGGATTGCCGGGTCAAGCCCGGCAATGACGAGCAGTCGGTGACGGCGAAATGCTGCCTGCCCTGGCTCAATGAAAAACGCCATCCCGGCGGTACCGGAATGGCGTCGGGCCTTAAAGTCTGGATGCCGGACTTAGACGGCTTCCTTCAATTCCTTGGCAGCACGGAAGGCAACCTTCTTGCTCGCCTTGATGTGGATCGCTTCGCCGGTGGCCGGGTTGCGGCCCATACGGGCGGCGCGCTTGCGAACCTGGAGGATGCCGAGGCCGACGATGCGGATACGCTCGCCCTTCTTCAGGTGCTTGGTGATCTTGGTGACGAGGTCGCCGAGGATGGTTTCAGCGGTCTTCTTCGACAACTCGTGCTCTTCGGCGAGAGCAGCGGCAAGGTGCTTCAGGGTAATGGTCGCTGGGGTAGCTGCTTTCTTTGCCATATTTGGCCCTCCTCGTGGATACTAGGCTTCACAAAACCAACGGTACATCAGGGCTTATTTGATTCGGGAGCGTCCTGACTACGAGTTTTGCCTGTAAATAGCGCCTTATTTAAATCGGCGGTGGAAAAGAGCCTGACACACAAGGGGAAATGCAACAACACCCTCGCAAATGTGGCCTCGGAACGGGCGCTGCGCGTCGGCCCGACCCCGGACGGACGGTGTAGTCCGGCGCGAACGTGCGAAGCAGGAACTGATTGTTTTTATGAGATAATTTGGCGCGAGAGACGGGGCTCGAACCCGCGACCTCCGGCGTGACAGGCCGGCGCTCTAACCAACTGAGCTACTCCCGCAAGGCCGCATCAGCGGACCGCAGGGTCCCGGACTTAAAGGTGCCGCCCTGCCAAGTCAAGCACTGCAGACTTTTTACACGATCAGCCTGTGACCGCGCTGAGTACGGAGCGAAATTGCTCCGCAAACCTCGCGCCGTGCTTCTGTTCGAAGCTGTCGTGGGCGTTCCGCCAGAGCGGATAAGCCTTGTCGAGGAGGGAGCGGCCTTTTCGCGTGAGCAGGATGTCGCGGCTGCGACGGTCTTCTTTTGAAACCCTGACGTCGACGAGGCCATCGCGTTCGAGGGGGCGGAGATTCTTCCCCATCGTGGTGCGATTCATCACCATCAGTTCGGCCAGCCGGTTCACCGACAGGCCGCCTTCCTTGTTCAGCGCCATCAGGAGCATGAACTGCGTCACCCGCACGCCTGAGGGCGCAAGCGCGGCGTCGTAGATCTGGGTCATGCGGCGCGCCGCCTTGCGCACGGCGAAGCAGTTGCACGTGTCCAGTCCCGGTTGCGCCATGACCCGTCCGCTTCCTGTTTCAAGAGTTCCGGCCGTCGCAGCCGGGATCAAAAATTAGGTGAACATTCTCCTGTTTTTGTCAAGCCCTTGCCAAAGACCGGTTTGGATAATAGGAGCATATGCTCTTAGTATTGGGAGGAGATGAAAATGAGCGATTTAATGCTGGTGACGGGTGCGACGGGTTCGACAGGGAAGGCCGCCGTTCGCGAATTGAGACAAGCGGGCGCCCAGGTACGGGCGTTCGTTCACAGGGATGACGCGCGGGCCGATGCGTTGCGGGACCTCGGTGCGGAGGTGATGGTCGGCGATCTGCTGGACCTCGCTGCCGTGCGGGCCGCAACCAGGGGCGTAACGGCAGCTTATTTTGTCTATCCGATCCGGAGTGGATTGGTCGATGCGACAGCGTATTTCGCGCAGGCGGCGTCAGAAGCGGGTGTGAAGTTCATCGTGAACATGTCGCAGATTTCGGCGCGTTCGGATGCCAAGAGCAACGCGGCTCGCCAGCACTGGGTCTGTGAACGGATGCTGGATCGGTCCGGCATTCCGGTCGTGCATCTGCGCCCGACCTTCTTCGCCCAGTGGCTTCTGTATTTCGGCCGCGGCAGCGGGATCGCTTCGACGGGCCAGATCGTGCTGCCGTTCGGGGAGGGGCGTCACGCGCCGATCGCGGGAGAAGATCAGGGGCGGTTGATCGCTGCGATTTTGAGGGACCCGGCACCTCATGCCGGAAAGACCTATCCTCTCTACGGTTCCACCGAAATGAACCACCATGAGATCGCTGCACAGGTCACCACGGTGCTTGGCAAGGAGATCAGCTACATCGCGCAGTCCATTCCGGACTTCAAGGCGCAGCTTGAAAGCCTGCATGCGCCGCAGCACCTGGTTCAACACCTGTGCGAAGTGGCGCAGGACTATCAGGACGGCATCTTCGCCGGCACCAACGATATCATCGAGCGTGTCACAGGGCGTCCGCCTCTAACGGTTCCTGAGTTCGTCGAACTCCACCGGGCGGAATTTTCCGCCTGACTTCGGCCGGTCCCGGACGGCGCGTGCCGCACGGGGCCGGACCGACCGCTCCTACGGCCGCGCCACGGGCATCCCCACCCAGCACGATTGTCATTTCAGCCGGGACGCTATCTCCTGTATTGCTGCCCGGCGACGCAGGATCGACCGCGCTCAAAATCATGTGGGGAAACGTTTAATGCCGACCACCAGCACCGGAACCAACAGGAAATACAGGCTGGCCGTGATTCCCGGCGACGGCATCGGCAAGGAAGTGGTGCCCGAGGGGTTGCGGGTGCTGGAAGCGGCGGCAAAGAAGTTCAATTTTGAACTGACGCTCGACAGTTTCGACTTCGCCTCCTGTGACTACTACCAGAAGCACGGCAAGATGATGCCGGACGACTGGAAGACCCAGATCGGCAGCCACGATGCGATCTTCTTCGGCGCGGTGGGCATGCCGTCGATCCTGCCGGACCACATTTCGCTGTGGGGATCGCTGATCCAGTTTCGCCGGGAGTTCGACCAGTATGTGAACCTTCGGCCTGTTCGCCTGATGCCCGGCGTGAAGTCGCCGCTGGCCGGCAGAAAGCCCGGCGATATCGACTTTTTCGTCGTGCGCGAGAACACCGAGGGCGAGTATTCGTCCATCGGCGGGCGGATGTTTCCGGGCACCGACCGCGAGGTGGTGATTCAGGAAAGCGTCATGTCACGTACCGGCGTCGACCGGATCCTGAAGTTCGCCTTTGAGCTTGCGCAAACCCGCCCCAAGAAGCACCTGACCTCTGCCACCAAGTCGAACGGTATTTCGATCACGATGCCGTACTGGGACGAGCGCGTGGAGGAGATGGCGAAGGCCTATCCGGGCGTGAAGTGGGACAAGTATCATATTGATATTCTGGCCGCGAACTTCGTCCTGCACCCTGACTGGTTCGACGTTGTGGTCGGCTCGAACCTGTTCGGAGACATCCTGTCGGATCTCGGCCCGGCCTGCACCGGCACCATCGGCATTGCTCCGTCCGGCAGTCTCAATCCGGAACGCAAGTTTCCCTCGCTGTTCGAGCCGGTTCACGGCTCCGCGCCGGACATCGCCGGGAAGGGAATCGCCAACCCCGTCGGCCAGATCTGGTCGGCCGCGATGATGCTGGACCATCTCGGCGAGCCGGAAGCGGGCAAGGCGATTGTGTCGGCGATCGAGACCGTTCTGGCCGACGAGAGGCTGCGGACGCGCGATCTCGGCGGACAGGCCGACACGGTTGCATGCGGCAAGGAAATCGCGCGTCTGCTGTCATAAAGGCAGATGCTCGCGGTCTACGCCGAAGGTCGTAGACTGCGTTGTTCCCGGCGTCGTTCCCCCGTCTCGCGTCGCTGCTAATAAGCGCCGCAGATGGGTCCATCGGTGGAGCTTTGGGTGCCGGGAGGCCCGGTGCCACCGGGTTTCCGATCGGCGATCAAAGCGGATCAGGCCTCAAAACAGCTTGTCTTGCCCTCCCTGTTGCGCTGCGCTATCCCTTTCGAACCATTCCAATGTTTCGCGAATCCGCGGGACAAATTCGGGCAGCATGAGGATCGCCGATGGGCGGAATTCTGCAGAATTACCTGCCACTTGTGGTGTTTATCGGAGTCGCGACCGTGATCGGTCTCGCGCTTCTGATCGCACCGTTCATCGTCGCCTATCAGCAGCCGGATCCGGAAAAGCTTTCTGCCTATGAATGCGGCTTCAATGCATTCGACGATGCGCGCATGAAATTCGATGTGCGGTTCTATCTGGTTGCCATTCTTTTCATCATCTTCGATCTGGAAGTCGCCTTCCTGTTCCCGTGGGCAGTGGCATTCGGCAAGCTCGGCCTCGCCGGGTTCTGGTCGATGATGGTGTTCCTCGCCGTGCTGACCGTCGGCTTTGCCTATGAATGGAAGAAGGGAGCGCTCGAATGGGATTGAGCCCCAACACGGCGCCTTCGATCATGCAGCCCGCGGTCTCGCAGGCGGCAACCGGGATTCTCGATCCGCGTACCGGCCAGCCGGTCGGCGCGGACGACAAGTACTTTCTCGAGATCAACAGCGAGCTGTCCGACAAGGGCTTCTTCGTTGCCGCGACAGACGACCTGATCACCTGGGCGCGCACCGGCTCGCTGATGTGGATGACCTTCGGCCTCGCATGCTGCGCAGTCGAGATGATGCAGGTATCGATGCCGCGCTACGACGTCGAGCGCTTCGGCTTCGCACCACGCGCTTCGCCGCGCCAGTCCGACGTGATGATCGTCGCCGGCACGCTGACCAACAAGATGGCGCCTGCGCTCCGCAAGGTCTACGACCAGATGCCGGAGCCGCGTTACGTCATCTCGATGGGGTCGTGCGCCAACGGCGGCGGCTACTATCACTACTCGTATTCGGTGGTGCGCGGCTGCGATCGCATCGTGCCTGTCGACATTTATGTTCCGGGTTGTCCGCCGACCGCGGAGGCGCTGCTTTACGGCGTGCTGCTGTTGCAGAAGAAGATCCGGCGCACCGGAACGATTGAACGGTAATCGCACATGGATGATGCGAAACTAGACGCTCTTGGCCAGACGATCGTGGCCGCGCTTCCCGGCGCGGCGCTCGGGCATTCGGTTGCATTCAATCAGCTCGCGATCTCGGTCGATCTTGCAAAGATCGTGGACGTCGTCCGCGTGCTGAAGACCGATCCGCGCTTCCGCTTCGTGAACGTCACCGACGTGACGGCGGTGGACTATCCGGGCCGCGAGAACCGCTTCGATGTGATCTATCACTTCATGTCGCCGGTGCTGAACACGCGGCTGCGTCTGCGCGGCGAGGCGAACGAGACCACGCAGGTGCCGTCGATCATCTCGGTGTTTCCGGGCGCGGACTGGTTCGAACGCGAGACCTACGATCTGTACGGTGTGATCTTCATCGGCCATCCCGACATGCGACGCCTGCTGACCGACTACGGTTTCGACGGTCATCCGTTGCGCAAGGACTTCCCGCTGACCGGCTTCGTCGAGGTCCGCTACGACGACGCCGAGAAGCGCGTTGTCTACGAGCCGGTCCGACTTAATCAGGAATTCCGCAAGTTCGACTTCCTCTCGCCATGGGAAGGCGCGGACTACGCGCTGCCGGGCGATGAGAAGGCCGCTGCGCCCGCGTCGGCGCCAGCACCAAAGGCAGGTGGCTGATGACCGACGTTCTGAACGCCGAAGCTACCGGCGAGCGCAATTTCACCATCAACTTCGGGCCGCAGCATCCGGCCGCGCACGGCGTGCTGCGTCTGGTGCTTGAGCTTGACGGCGAAGTCGTCGAGCGCGTCGATCCGCATATCGGTCTGCTTCATCGCGGCACCGAAAAGCTGATCGAGCAGAAGACCTATCTTCAGGCGATTCCGTATTTCGACCGGCTCGACTACGTCGCGCCGATGAATCAGGAGCATGCATTCTGCCTCGCGGCGGAAAAGCTGCTCGGCATCACCGTGCCGCGCCGCGGCCAACTGATCCGCGTGCTGTATTCCGAGATCGGCCGCATCCTGTCGCACCTGCTGAACGTGACCACGCAGGCGATGGACGTCGGCGCGCTGACACCGCCGCTCTGGGGTTTCGAAGAGCGCGAAAAGCTGATGGTGTTCTATGAGCGCGCCTCCGGCTCGCGCATGCACGCGGCGTTCTTCCGCGTCGGCGGTGTGCATCAGGATCTGCCGCCCGCGCTGATCAACGACATCGAAGCGTGGTGCGATCCGTTCCTCAAGGTCGTCGACGATCTCGAAACGCTGCTCACCGACAACCGCATCTTCAAGCAGCGCAACGTCGATATCGGCGTGGTGACACTCGATCAGGCGTGGGAGTGGGGCTTCTCCGGCGTGATGGTGCGCGGCTCGGGCGCGGCATGGGATCTGCGCAAGTCGCAGCCTTACGAATGTTACGCCGAGATGGATTTCGATATTCCGATCGGCAAGAACGGCGACTGCTACGATCGCTACTGCATCCGCATGGAAGAAATGCGCCAGTCGGTGCGCATCATGAAGCAGTGCATCGAGAAGCTGCGCGCGCCCGAGGGGCAGGGACCGGTTGTCGTCGAGGACAACAAGATCGCGCCGCCGCGCCGCAGCGAGATGAAGCGCTCGATGGAAGCGCTGATCCACCACTTCAAGCTCTATACCGAAGGCGTTCACGTCCCCGCCGGCGAAGTCTACGCCGCGGTCGAAGCGCCGAAGGGCGAGTTCGGCGTGTTCCTGGTCGCCGACGGCACCAACAAGCCGTACAAGTGCAAGATCCGCGCGCCGGGCTTCGCACACCTTCAGGCAATGGACTTCATCTGCAAGGGCCATCTGCTGGCGGACGTCTCGGCCATTCTCGGTTCGCTCGACATCGTGTTCGGCGAGGTGGACCGCTGATGGCGCAGCAGCCGATCATCTTTGATCGTACCACCGGTGAAATGACCGGTGCGACGCCGTGGGAGCGCAGCATCGGCTTTGCGCTGCTCGCAGGATCGAAGGTCGGCGCGTACATTTCCCATCGCGGTTACAACAGCGCGGCCAATCTGCTGAAGACGCTGTTTCTTCCCGAGCGCGACATCAATGTCATGCTCAATCCGGATGCTGCGTTCTCATTCCCATACGGCGACGGCTACTGGAGCAAGCTGCTCAACCGCACCTTCAAGTACGAGGACGAGCTTGAACTGTTCCTGCTCGACTCCAAGGACGTCAACTATACGCTGATCGATTGCGGCGCGAACTACGGTTACTGGTCGGTCATGGTGTCCAGCCAGCGTTTCGGCTCGCGCCCGTCGATCGCGATGGAGCCGTCGTCGCGGAATTATCCACGGCTGGCGCACAATGCGAAGATCAACAACGGCCGGTTCGAGGCGATCAACGCCGCCATCGGCTCCGCACGCGGCACGGCGCGCCTGTCGGGCGACCGTCACGAGGCGTTCAGCATCGCAGGCGGTACCGATGCGGGCGGCGAGGAAGTAAAGGTGCTTGCACTCGATAACCTGATCGAGGACGGCAAGATCCCGGCGCAGGGCAAATACATCATCAAGCTCGACGTCGAAGGCGTCGAGATCGATGCCATGAAGGGCGGCAAGCGGATTCTGGAAACGGATTCGGTCGTGGTCTGCGAGGAACACGGCAACGATCCGACCCACAGCGTGTCGCGCTACATTCTCGAACAGACGCCGATGAAGGCAATCATCCACGATCCGGCAACGGATCGCTTCGAAGCGCTGACCCAGTTGTCCACGCTCGACCGCATCAAGGTCGCCTCGCACGTTGGCTATAACGTGTTTGCGACCTCGAGCGCGTTCTGGGAGCAGCGTATCTACAGCATGAATTCAGGCAACGCGCGCCGCGCCATGACGCAATGAGATTTGACGCAACAAGACTTGGCGCAATGAAAGATCGAAAGACTTAAACGATGGCCGTCCGCCGTTTGGCTCCGAAAGAGGTGCAGCCCGCAAGCTTCGCGTTCAGCGCGGAGAATCTGGCGTGGGCGAAAGCCCAGATCGAGAAATACCCGCCGGGCCGTCAGCAGTCCGCGGTGATCCCGATCCTGTGGCGCGTGCAGGAACAGCATGACGGCTGGGTGTCCGAGGTTGCGATCCGTGCGGTCGCCGACCTGCTGGACATGCCCTATATCCGCGTGCTGGAAATCGCCACGTTCTACACGATGTTCCAGCTCGAACCGGTCGGCAAGAAGGCGCATGTGCAGGTTTGCGGCACGACGCCGTGCATGCTGCGCGGCGCGAAAGACCTGATCGAGGTCTGCAAGAACCGTATTCATCACGATCCGTTCCATGTCTCGGCCGACGGCAATTTCTCGTGGGAAGAGGTCGAGTGTCTCGGCGCCTGCGTGAATGCGCCGATGGTGATGATCTGGAAGGACACCTATGAGGATCTGACGCCCGAGAGCCTGAACAGAGTGCTCGACGGCTTCGAGACCGGCAATTTGCCCAAGCCCGGCCCACAGATCGATCGCCAGTATGCCGCGCCGGCCGGCGGGCCGACGTCGCTCACCACCCCTGCTAGCAACGACAACAGGGGCAGCGTATCCGCACCGAACAAGCCTGCGCTCACGGACGCCGAGTCCAAGAAGCAGACCGAGGCTGCCAACGTGCAGGAGCGCCCGTCGCCGAAGCCGCCCATGGGCGACTCCACAAAGACGAACCCTCCGAAAGGAGACAAGTCATGACCGGTGCCGCGCTTCGCTACATCGCGCTTCACGCGGTTGTCGCCGCTGTCTTCATCTTCTTTCTGAATTTCTACATTCTGAAAACCGAACTCCAGTCCGCCGTGTTCTGGGCGATCGGCTTTGGTGCGATGGCGGGCGGGCTCGCCTATCAGCAATCGAAGCGCTCGGGGTCTTAAGGTAGCGATCATGCTCGACGACAAGGACCGCATCTTCCGCAATCTCTACGGGCTCGACGACTGGGGCCTGGAGGGCGCGCGCCGCCGTGGCGCATGGGACGGCACCAAGGCGATCATCGACCGGGGCCGCGACTGGATCGTCGCCGAAATGAAGGCGTCAGGCCTGCGCGGGCGCGGCGGGGCGGGCTTCCCGACCGGCATGAAATGGTCGTTCATGCCGAAGGACAACGCCGACGGACGTCCGAGCTATCTCGTCGTCAACGCCGACGAGTCCGAGCCGGGCACCTGCAAGGATCGCGAGATCATGCGGCACGATCCGCATCTGCTGGTGGAAGGCTGCCTGATTGCCAGCGCCGCGATGGGCGCGCATGTCGCTTACATCTATGTGCGCGGCGAGTTCATCCGAGAGCGCGAGCATCTGCAGGCGGCGGTCGATCAGGCCTATGAGGCGAAGCTGATCGGCAAGGACAACGTTCACGGTTATCCGTTCGATCTTTACGTTCACCACGGCGCCGGCGCGTACATCTGCGGTGAGGAAACCGCGTTGCTCGAAAGCCTCGAAGGCAAGAAAGGCCAGCCGCGCCTGAAGCCGCCGTTCCCGGCCAACGTCGGTCTTTATGGTTGCCCGACCACCGTGAACAACGTCGAGTCGATCGCGGTCGCGCCGGACATCCTGCGCCGGGGCGCGGCGTGGTTCGCCGCCATCGGCCGTCCGAACAATGTCGGCACCAAGCTTTACGGCATCTCCGGTCACGTCAACACGCCGTGCGTCGTCGAAGACGCCATGAGCATTCCGTTCAGGGAACTTATCGAGAAGCACGGCGGCGGCATTCGCGGCGGCTGGGACAATCTGCTGGCGATCATTCCCGGCGGCGCATCGTGCCCGCTGATCCCGGCGGCGGATTGCCAGGATCTGATCATGGATTTCGACGGCACCCGCGCAGTGAAGTCGAGCTTCGGCACCGCCGGCGTCATCGTGATGGACAAGTCGACGGACGTGGTCGCGGCCATCGCGCGCATTTCCTACTTCTTCAAGCATGAGAGCTGCGGCCAGTGCACGCCGTGCCGTGAAGGCACTGGCTGGATGTGGCGTGTGCTGTCACGCATGGTCGAAGGCCGCGCCCACAAGCGCGAGATCGACATGTTGCTGGAAGTCACCAAGCAGGTCGAAGGCCACACCATCTGCGCGCTCGGCGACGCGGCGGCTTGGCCGATCCAGGGTCTGATCCGCGCCTTCCGTCCGGAGATCGAACGGCGCATTGACGATTTCACGCGCAAGTCGACCATCGATGACGTCGGCGTTCTCGATCCGATCAACATGGTCGCGGCGGAGTAATGGCGATGACCAAAATTCTCGTCGACGGAAAAGAGATTGACGTTCCTGCCGAGTACACGCTGCTGCAGGCGTGCGAGGCGGCGGGCGCCGAGATTCCGCGCTTCTGCTACCACGAGCGGCTGTCGATCGCCGGCAACTGCCGCATGTGCCTCGTTGAGGTCGCCGGTTCGCCGAAGCCGGTCGCAAGCTGCGCCTGGGCCGTGCGCGACTGTCGCCCGGGTCCGAACGGCGAACTGCCGGCGGTCAAGACCAAATCGCCGATGGTGAAGAAGGCACGCGAAGGCGTGATGGAATTCCTGCTGATCAACCATCCGCTCGATTGCCCGATCTGCGATCAGGGCGGCGAGTGCGATCTCCAGGATCAGGCGATGGGTTACGGCGTCGACACCAGCCGTTTCATGGAGAACAAGCGCGCGGTCGAGGACAAGTACATCGGCGCGCTGGTGAAGACCTCGATGAACCGCTGCATCCAGTGCACGCGCTGCGTCCGCTTCACCACTGAAGTTTGCGGCGTGCCGGAACTGGGCCTGACCGGCCGCGGCGAGGACGTCGAGATCACGACGTATCTCCAGAGTGCGCTGACGTCCGAACTGCAGGGCAACCTCGTCGACATCTGCCCGGTCGGTGCGCTGACCTCGAAGCCATACGCATTTGCCGCGCGTCCGTGGGAACTGGGCAAGACCCAGTCCATCGACGTGATGGATGCGATTGGCTCCGCGATCCGCGTCGATACGCGCGGCCGCGAAGTGATGCGCATCCTGCCGCGCGTCAATGAAAGCGTGAACGAGGAGTGGATCTCCGACAAGACGCGCCACATCGTCGACGGTCTGCGCACGCAGCGCCTGGATCGGCCGTACATTCGCGAGAACGGCAAACTGCGCGCAGCGAGCTGGACCGAGGCTTTCGCGACCATCGCCAAGGCGGTTGCGCGTTCCGACGGCCGGCGCACCGGCGCAATCGCCGGTGACCTCGCCGCGGTCGAGGAGATGTTCGCGCTCAAGGAACTGCTCACCTCATTCGGGTCGGCGAATTTCGCCACCCAGGACGGCGGTGGGTTCGATCCGAAGGCGGGCCGCGCGTCGTACATCTTCAATCCGACTATCGCAGGAATCGAACAGGCGGACGCGCTGCTGATCGTCGGTTCCAACCCGCGCAAGGAAGCGGCTGTTCTCAACGCACGCATCCGCAAGCGCTGGCGCACGGGCGCGCTCAAGATCGGCGTGATCGGCGACAGGGCCGACCTGACCTATGATTACGAGCATCTCGGCGCGGGCACCGATACGCTGAGCGACCTCGCTGCCGGCAAGCATTCCTTCGCCGATGTCCTGAAGGGCGCGAAGCATCCGATCGTGCTGGTGGGCGCGGGCGTTGCCGCCCGTCACGATGGCGCAGCGGTGCTGTCGCAGGCGGCCAAGCTCGCCGTCGATCTCGGCGCGCTGAAGGACGGCTGGAACGGATTTGCGGTGCTTCATAATGCCGCCTCGCGCGTCGGTGCGCTCGACATCGGCTTCACGCCGGGGGCGGGCGGCCTGAGCGTCGCGCAGATGACCGCGTTCGGCACGCTCGATGTGCTGTTCTCGCTCGGCGCAGACGATGTCAGCCCGGCGGATGGCACCTTCGTGGTTTACATCGGCACGCACGGCGACAAGGGCGCACACCGCGCCGACGTGATCCTGCCGGGTGCCGCCTACACCGAGAAGGCCGGTCTTTACGTCAACACCGAAGGCCGGGTGCAGATGGCCAACCGCGCCGCGTTCCCGCCGGGCGACGCGCGCGAGGACTGGGCGATCATCCGCGCGCTGTCCGATGTTCTCGGCAAGAAACTGCCGTTCGACTCGCTCGGGCAACTGCGTCAGGCGATCTTCAAGGCCGCACCGCACCTGATGCGGATCGACCAGATCGAGGCGGGCGATGCGGCAGGCGTGAAAGCGCTTGCGGCGCGCGGCGGCTCGGTCGAGAAGGGCGCCTTCAAGAGCCCGGTCGAGGACTTCTACCTGACCAATCCCATTGCGCGGGCATCCGCGGTGATGGCCGAATGTTCCAAGCTCGCCTCCGGGCAGATTCTGACGGCGGCGGAGTGAGCGTGACCCGATGACCGAATTCTTCGCAAGCGAGTTATGGACAGGCTATCTGTGGCCGATCATCATCATGGTCGCGCAGAGCCTGCTGCTGCTCGTGCTATTGCTGGTTGCCATCGCCTACATCCTGCTGGCCGACCGCAAGATCTGGGCGGCGGTGCAGATCCGCCGCGGCCCCAACGTGGTGGGTCCATGGGGGCTGCTGCAATCCTTCGCGGACCTTCTGAAGTTCGTGCTGAAAGAGCCGACCATTCCGGACGGCGCGAACAAGGCCGTGTTCCTTCTTGCGCCGCTGGTGACCTGCGTGCTGGCTCTGGCTGCGTGGGCGGTGATCCCCGTCAATCTCAACTGGGTGATCGCCGACATCAATGTCGGCATCCTCTACATCTTCGCGATCTCGTCGCTGTCGATCTACGGCATCATCATGGCCGGCTGGGCGTCGAACTCGAAGTATCCGTTTCTTGCCGCGCTTCGCTCCGCAGCCCAGATGGTGTCCTACGAAGTTTCCATCGGCTTCGTCATCATCACCGTGCTGCTGTGCGTCGGTTCGCTGAACCTGACGGCGGTGGTCGCGGCGCAGGACACCAAGCTCGGCATTCTCGGCTGGTACTGGCTGCCGCTGTTCCCGATGTTCGTGATTTTCTACGTCTCGGCGCTGGCGGAAACCAATCGTCCGCCGTTCGATCTGGTGGAAGCGGAATCCGAACTGGTCGCGGGCTTCATGACCGAATACGGCTCGACGCCGTATCTGCTGTTCATGCTCGGCGAATACGTCGCGATCTGCACCATGTGTGCGCTGGCGACGATCCTGTTCCTCGGCGGCTGGCTGTCGCCGATCCCGTTCGCGCCGTTCACCTGGGTGCCGGGCGTGATCTGGTTCGTGCTGAAGCTGTTCTTCATGTTCTTCCTGATCGCGATGGCGAAGGCGATCGTGCCGCGCTACCGCTACGACCAGCTGATGCGGCTGGGCTGGAAGGTCTTCCTGCCGTTGTCGCTGGCGATGGTCGTCATCGTCGCCGGTGTCCTGCAATTCGCGAACCTAGCGCCGAAGTGAGGGCATCATGGGCATAGCATCCACAGCCAATTCGCTCCTGCTGAAAGAGTTCGTCTCGGCGTTCGTTCTCGCCATGCGCTACTTCTTCAAGCCGAAGCCGACGCTGAACTACCCCTTCGAGAAGGGGCCGATCTCGCCGCGCTTCCGTGGTGAGCATGCGCTGCGCCGTTATCCGAACGGCGAGGAACGCTGCATCGCCTGCAAGCTGTGCGAAGCGATCTGTCCGGCGCAGGCCATTACCATCGAAGCCGGTCCGCGCCGCAATGACGGCACGCGCCGCACGGTGCGCTATGACATCGACATGGTGAAGTGCATCTATTGCGGGCTTTGCCAGGAGGCATGTCCGGTCGACGCCATCGTCGAGGGCCCGAATTTCGAATTCGCGACGGAAACGCGCGAGGAGCTTTATTATGACAAGGCGAGACTGCTCGCCAACGGCGATCGGTGGGAGCGCGAGATTGCGAAGAACATCGAACTCGACGCGCCGTACCGGTGAGGTGAGGGTATGATCGGTCCCGCGCTCTTTTTCTATCTCTTTGCTGGCGTCTGCGTGGCGTCGGCGATCATGGTTGTGACTTCGCGCAACCCTGTGCACTCCGTGCTGTTCCTGATCCTTGCGTTCGTGAACGCGGCGGGACTGTTCATGCTGCTCGGCGCGGAATTCCTCGCGATGATCCTGATCGTGGTCTACGTCGGCGCGGTCGCGGTGCTGTTCCTGTTCGTCATCATGATGCTGGACGTGGACTTCGCCGAACTCCGGCAGGGCTTCATCGAGTATCTGCCGGTCGGCCTGCTGATCGGCGCGGTGTTCCTCGCCGAACTGCTGCTTGTGGCGCTTGGCTGGGCGATCCACCCATCGATCTCGAAGGCGATCACGTCTCCGATCCCCGGCGGGGTCACCAACACAGAAGCGCTCGGCCTCGTGCTGTACACGAAGTATCTGCCTTACTTCCAATTGGCGGGTCTGGTGCTGCTGGTCGCCATGATCGGCGCCATCGTGCTCACGCTGCGGCACAAGCCGAGCGTGAAGCGGCAGGACATCAACGCACAGAACGCGCGCACCAAGGCTGCTGCGATGGATGTGCGCAAGGTCGCGCCGGGGCAGGGACTTCAGGACGCGGACTCCGGGGAGTGGGTGCGATGACAATCGGTCTCGGTCACTATCTCGCGGTCGCCGCTATCCTGTTCACGATCGGCATTCTCGGCATCTTCCTCAACCGGAAGAACGTCATTGTCATCCTGATGTCGATCGAACTCATTCTGCTTGCCGTGAACATCAACCTGGTGGCGTTCTCGTCGTTCCTCGGCGACATCGTGGGGCAGGTGTTCGCGCTTCTGGTGCTGACGGTTGCCGCGGCTGAAGCGGCGATCGGGCTTGCCGTACTGGTGGTGTTCTTCCGGAATCGCGGTTCGATCGCGGTCGAGGACATCAATCTGATGAAGGGTTAACGCATGATCCCGAAAAGCATGCCCTCGGGCAACGACCCGGCGGGTGGACACCGGTTTTCGGACCAGATCATGCGTCTTGAGAGAATCACGCCATGATTCAGGCAATCGTTTTCCTGCCGCTGATCGGCGCGCTCATTGCGGGCGCGGTGGCGCTGTTTGGCGCCCATGCACGCAATCCGAGCGGCGACGAAATGGATCACGCCCATGGTCATGACGGGCACGGCGCAGCTCACGCTCACGCGGCCCATGACGATCACGGACACGGCGACCACGGGCATGACGATCATGGACCGGTCGAACCGCCGGCGGCCGGCTCACGCACCGCCGAGATCGTCACCACCGCGCTGCTGCTGATTTCCGCCGCGCTGTCATGGATGACGCTGGTCGATGTCGGGTTCCTGCATCACGACACACGCGCTCAGCTTTTCACCTGGATCGGCTCGGGTGATCTCGTCGTCAACTGGGCGCTGCGCGTCGATACGCTGACCGCCGTGATGCTGGTGGTGGTCACCTCGGTGTCGTCGCTCGTGCACCTGTATTCGATCGGCTACATGAACGAGGACCCGAACCGTCCGCGGTTCATGGCCTATCTGTCGCTGTTTACCTTCATGATGCTCATGTTGGTAACCGCGGACAACCTCGTGCAGATGTTCTTCGGCTGGGAAGGCGTGGGCCTGGCAAGCTACCTGCTGATCGGTTTCTGGTTCCAGAAGCCGTCGGCCAATGCCGCCGCCATCAAGGCGTTCGTGGTCAACCGCGTCGGCGACTTCGGCTTCCTGCTCGGTATCTTCGCGATCTTCATGATGGTCGGCTCGGTCGATTTCGACACGATCTTCGCCGCGGCCCCCGGCCTAACAGGCAAGACCATTCACTTCTTCGCCTGGAACGTCGATGCGCTCACGCTGATCTGCCTGTTCCTGTTCATGGGCGCGATGGGCAAGTCCGCGCAGTTCCTGCTGCACACCTGGTTGCCAGACGCCATGGAAGGCCCGACGCCGGTGTCGGCGCTGATCCACGCCGCGACCATGGTCACCGCCGGCGTGTTCATGGTGGCGCGCCTGTCGCCGCTGTTCGAACTCGCTCCGAACGCGCAGGCCGCCGTGATGCTGGTCGGCGCGACCACTGCGCTGTTCGCCGCCACCATCGGCCTCGTGCAGAACGACATCAAACGCATCGTTGCTTATTCGACCTGTTCGCAGCTCGGCTACATGTTCGTGGCCATGGGAGCAGGGGCCTATTCGGTCGGCATGTTCCACCTGTTCACCCACGCTTTCTTCAAGGCGTTGCTGTTCCTGGGATCGGGCTCGGTGATCGTCGCGATGCATCACGAGCAGGACATCCGCAACATGGGTGGCCTGAAGGACAAGATCCCGTTCACCTACATCACCATGGTGATCGGCACGCTGGCGCTGACGGGCTTCCCGCTGACGGCAGGCTATTTCTCCAAGGACGCGATCATCGAGTCCGCCTTCGTGGCGCACAATCCGTTCGCTCTTTACGGCTTTCTCTGCACCGTGATCGCCGCGGGCCTCACCTCGTTCTATTCATGGCGCCTGATCTTCAAGACGTTCCATGGCGAGCCGCACGACCAGAAGCACTACGAGGCCGCGCACGAGAGCCCGTACACCATGCTGATCCCGCTCGCCGTGCTGGCGGTGGGCTCGATCCTCGCGGGCTTCCCGTTCAAGGAGCTGTTCGCGGGCCACGGCATTCATGAATTCTTCCGCGAGTCGCTGAAGATGAATCCCAAGATCATCGAGGAGATGCATCACATTCCGGCGACGATTGCGTTCCTGCCGACGGTGATGATGGTGGTCGGCTTCTTCGTGTCGTGGCTGTTCTATATCCGCAAGCCCTATCTGCCGGTCGAACTCGCGAACCAGCATCCGGGCCTGTACCGCTTCCTGCTCAACAAGTGGTACTTCGACGAGCTGTATGACTTCTTGTTCGTGCGACCGGCCAAGTGGCTGGGACGCTTCCTGTGGAAGAAGGGCGACGGCTTCATCATCGACGGGTTCGGTCCTGACGGCGTATCCGCGCGCGTGCTCGATGTCACGCGCAACGTCGTGCGGCTCCAGACCGGCTATCTCTATCACTATGCATTCGCGATGCTGATCGGCGTGGCCGGTCTCATCACGTGGTTTATCTTCGGTCTCGGGGGCCAATGATGACAACCTGGCCCATTCTTTCCGTCGTCACGTTCCTGCCGATCGTCGGCGCGATCCTGATTTACCTCAGCCGCGGTGACGACGAAGCCGCGCGCGGCAATGCGCGCTGGATCGCGCTGTGGACCACGATCATCACTTTCGCGGTGTCGCTCATTCTGGTGATGCGGTTCGATCCGTCGAATCCCGGCTTCCAGTTCGTCGAGAAGGCGCCGTGGCTCGCCAACACCATCACCTATCACATGGGCGTCGACGGCATTTCGCTGCCGTTCGTGATCCTGACCACGGCACTGATGCCGTTCTGCATTCTCGCAAGCTGGAAGTCGGTCACACTGCGCGTGCGCGAATACATGATGGCGTTTCTGTTCCTCGAGACGCTGATGGTCGGTACGTTCTCCGCGCTCGATCTCGTGCTGTTCTATCTGTTCTTCGAAGGCGGCCTGATCCCGATGTTCCTCATCATCGGCGTCTGGGGCGGCCCGCGCCGGGTCTATGCCAGCTTCAAGTTCTTCCTCTACACGTTGCTCGGCTCGGTGCTGATGCTGCTCGCCATCATGGCGCTGTATCTGAACGCCGGGACCACCGACATTCCGACGCTGATGAACACCGCCGTGCCGCGCAGCCTCCAGACATGGGCGTGGCTGGCGTTCTTCGCCTCGTTCGCGGTGAAGATGCCGATGTGGCCGGTGCACACCTGGTTGCCGGACGCGCACGTCGAGGCACCGACCGCGGGCTCCGTCGTGCTGGCGGCCATTCTGCTGAAGATGGGCGGCTACGGCTTCCTGCGTTTCTCGCTGCCGATGTTCCCGCTGGCGTCACATGACTTTGCGCCGCTGGTCTTCACGCTCTCAACGATTGCGATCGTCTATACGTCGCTGGTCGCGCTGATGCAGGAAGACATCAAGAAGCTGATTGCTTACTCGTCCGTCGCTCACATGGGCTTCGTCACCATGGGCATTTTCGCGGGCACCATGCAGGGCGTCGCCGGCGGCGTGTTCCAGATGGTGTCGCACGGCATCGTCTCGGGCGCGCTGTTCCTCTGCGTCGGCGTGGTCTACGACCGGCTGCACACCCGCGAGATTGCCGCCTATGGTGGCCTCGTGAACAGGATGCCGCTCTATGCCTTCGTGTTCATGGTCTTCACCATGGCGAACGTCGGTCTGCCGGGCACATCGGGATTCGTCGGCGAGTTCATGACCCTGATCGGCACGTTCAAGGTCAGCATTCCGACTGCGACGGTGGCCGCGCTGGGCGTGATCCTGTCGGCGGCCTATGCGCTTTGGCTTTATCGCAAGGTGGTGTTCGGCGTGCTCGACAAGCCGTCGCTCGCCAGCATCAAGGATCTGACGCTGCGGGAAGGGATTATTCTCGCGCCGCTGGTCATTCTCACCATTCTCTTTGGCGTATATCCGAAGCCGGTCCTCGATATGTCGGCGGCCTCGGTGCAGCAGCTCGTCACGAACTACAACACCGCCATCACCGCCGTGAAAGCGGCGGCGCTGGTTCAGTAACGGAAACGGCTTATGACTTTCGCAGGATATTCGCTGCTTCCCGTGCTGCCGGAACTGGTGCTGGCCGCTGGCGCCATGGCGCTCCTGATGCTCGGCGCGTTTCGCGGACCGCAGACGACGTCGCTGGTAACCGGCATCGCTGTGGTTTTGCTCGTTGTGACGGGCGGTCTCGAACTGTGGCTGCCGGCTGGCAAGCTGACCACCTTCGGCGGCAGTTTCATCGTCGACGACTATGCGCGGTTCCTGAAAATCCTGGCGTTGATCGGCTCCGGCGTCACGCTGATCCTGTCGCGCGCGTACCTCGCCGAGCAGGCGAAGATTTTCGAGTATGCGATCCTGGTGATGCTCTCCACCACCGGCATGATGGTGCTGATCTCCGCCGGCGACCTGATCATGCTCTATCTCGGCCTCGAACTGATGAGCCTTGCGCTCTACGTCGTGGCGGCGAGCCATCGTGACGACACCAAATCGACGGAAGCGGGCCTGAAGTATTTCGTGCTCGGCGCGCTGTCGTCCGGCATGCTGCTGTACGGCGCGTCGCTGATTTACGGTTTCACGGGCACCGTGAGCTTCGCAGGCATCGCCGCGGAAGCGAAGAGCGGCAACATCGGCCTTGTGTTCGGACTGGTGTTCCTGCTGGCAGGTCTCTGCTTCAAGGTCTCCGCCGTACCGTTCCACATGTGGACGCCGGACGTGTATGAAGGCGCACCGACGCCTGTCACCGCGTTCTTTGCGTCCGCGCCGAAGGTCGCCGCGCTCGCCGTGTTCACCCGCGTGGCGCTGACGGCGTTCCCCGGAATCGTGCCGCAGTGGCAGCAGATCGTGGTGTTCGTCTCCATCGCCTCGATGGCTCTGGGATCGTTCGCGGCCATCGGCCAGAAGAACATCAAGCGCCTGATGGCCTATTCGTCCATCGGCCACATGGGCTTCGCGCTGGTCGGCCTCGCCGCCGGAACGCAGCAGGGCGCGCAGGGCGTGCTGGTCTATATCGCGATCTATGTCGCCATGACGCTCGGCACTTTCGCCATCATCCTGGCCATGAAGCGCAATGGCCGGGCGGTCGAAACCATCAGCGATTTCGCGGGCCTGTCACGGACCAACCCGATGCTGGCGTTCTTCTTTGCGATGTTACTGTTCTCGCTGGCTGGCATTCCGCCGCTCGCCGGCTTCTTCGCGAAGTTCTATGTGTTCCTGGCTGCGATCAAGGCGGGGCTGTTTACGCTCGCGGTGATCGGCGTGGTGACCAGCGTGGTGGGCGCGTTCTACTATCTCACCATCGTCAAGGTGATGTACTTCGACGAGCCGAAGGAAGCGATGGAGCCAATGCGTATCGAGCTTCGGGTGGTGCTGGCTGTCGCCGGCATCTTCAACCTGCTGTTCTTCGTCTATCCCGCGCCGCTGGTGAATGCTGCCACGGTGGCCGCGAAGTCGCTGTTTTAATGGCGTTCGCGCTCGGTCCACGGGCCAGAGCCCAGAACTATCGCGTTGAGGCGTTCGACAGCATTGGTTCGACCAATGCCGAGGCGCTCGAGCGGGCTAGGGCAGGCGAGCGCGGGCCGCTCTGGCTGGTGACGGATCTGCAAACAGCGGGACGCGGCCGCCGCCAGCGAGAATGGATTTCCCCGCGCGGCAATCTTGCCGCCACCATTGTCGAGACGCTGGACGTGCAGCCTCCCGTCGCGGCGACGCTCGGGTTTGCCGCAGGTCTGTCGTTGGAAGCTGCCTTGCAGACGGTGAGCATGGAACACCGGATGCGATCAGGGGCGTCCGTCCAGTTTCTGCTGAAATGGCCGAACGATGTTCTGGCCGACGACAAGAAGCTGTCGGGCATCCTGCTCGAGGCCGAAACCATTGGCGGTGATCTCGCCGTCGCCGTTGGTATGGGAACCAATGTGATCTCCGCGCCGGAAGGGACGCCGTATCCGGCGACCTCGCTGGCCGCGCTCGGCATCACTGCCGGTGCCGGGGACCTGTTCATGGCGCTGTCCGATGCATGGGCCGAGTTTCGCGGCATCTGGGACAACGGCCGGGGCTTCGGTGAAATCCGCAGCCGTTGGCTGGATCGCGCGGCCGGGCTCGGCGAGCCGGTCTCGATCCAGTCGAGCGGAACAAGCGTCGAGGGTATCTTCGAAACCATCGACGAGACCGGCTGCCTGATCATCGCCGGCCATGACGGCAAGCGCACGCCCATCGCCGCCGGCGATGTCCATTTCGGATCCGCCAAATCGTCTGGAGCAGCCTGATATGTCGCGACCTGACGAACTCACATTCGCTCCGCTCGGCGGTATCGGCGAGATTGGCATGAACCTGTCGATCTACGGCCTCGGCAAGGGGCAGCAGCGAAGCTGGCTCGCCATCGACCTCGGCGTGTCGTTCGGCAACGAGGAACACCTGCCGGGCATCGATGTGGTGATGCCGGACATCCGCTTTCTTGTGAAGGAGCGGAAGAATCTGGTCGGGCTGGTTCTGACCCACGCCCACGAGGATCATTTCGGCGCGATTATCGATCTGTGGCCGCAACTGAAATGCCCGATCTATGCGACCCAGTTCAGCGCGGCGCTGTTCGAGGCCAAATGCGCCAGCGAGCGCAATCCACCGAGGATTCCGGTCACCGTGATTCCGTCGGGCGGCACTGTCCAGATCGGCCCGTTCAGCGTCGAATTCATTCCGGTGGCGCATTCGATTCCGGAGTCACACGCGCTGGCGATCCGCACGTCCGCCGGAACCGTGCTGCACACCGGCGACTGGAAGATTGATCCGACGCCGATCATCGGCAAACCGACCGACGAGAAGCGGCTGCGCGAGCTTGGTGATGAGGGCGTCATGGCGCTGGTCGGCGACTCGACCAATGCGGTGCGCGAAGGCCGCTCGCCGTCGGAGCGGGAAGTCGCGAAGAACATCACCGAACTGGTGAAGGCAGCGAAGGGGCGCGTCGCGGTGACGACGTTCGCGTCCAACGTGGCACGGCTGCGCGCTGTTGCGGACGCCGCGAAGGCAGCCGACCGCGAGGTCGTCGTGGTCGGGCGCGCGATGGAGCGGGTGGTGCAGGTCGCACGCGAGACCGGCTATCTCGACGGCGTGCAGGCGTTTCGCAGCGCCGACTACTATGGAAACTTTCCGCCTGACAAGGTGCTGGCGCTGTGCACCGGCAGCCAGGGAGAGCCGCGCGCCGCGCTGGCCCGCATCGCCAACGACGATCATCCGCAGGTGACGCTGAATAAGGGCGACACCGTGATCTTTTCGTCGCGGACCATTCCCGGCAACGAGAAGGCCGTCGGTGCGATCATCAACGGTCTGATCATGCAGGGCGTCGAGGTCATCACCGACCGCACTCACATGGTGCACGTCTCCGGCCATCCGAGGCGCGACGAGTTGCGCGACATGATCTCCTGGGTTCGTCCGCAACTGCTGATCCCGGCGCATGGCGAGGCGCTGCATTTATCCGAGCATGCCAAGCTCGCCCGCGAGTGCGGCGTGCCGAAGGTGCTGATCTGCAAGAACGGCGATCTGGTGCGCTTGGGTCCGGGCGATCCGGCGATCATCGAGGAGCTGCCGAGCGGGCGGATCTACAAGGACGGTAACATTCTTGAAGCGGAAAAGGCCCGCGCCGTGATCGAGCGGCGGCGGCTGGCATTTGCCGGCTGCGCCTTCGTCGCCATCGCGGTCACCGACAAGGGCGATCTGGCCGACGATCCCGAGGTTGATCTCGTCGGCATTCCGGAAAAGAATAAGGCAGGCGAGGTCATCGCGGACGAGGTGTTCGACCTCGTTGTTTCCACAGTGGAGAACCTCCCGCGCGCGCGGCGCCGCGATCCCGATGCGATTTCCGAATCCGTGCGGCGCGCGGTCCGCTCCGAAATCAACGACCAGTGGGGCAAGAAGCCGCTTTGCGTCGTGCACGTGCTGATGGTTTGATTTCCGTTCGATAGTCAGGAGCAAGACATGCTGGGCCGTCTCAATCATGTGGCGATTGCGGTGAAGGATGCCGAGAAAGCAGCCAAGATTTATGGCACGGCCTTCGGCGCGGAAATTTCCGGCGCGGTGCCGCTGCCCGAGCATGGCGTCATCACCGTGTTCGCGACGCTGCCCAACACCAAGATTGAATTCATCCAGCCGCTCGGCGAGGATTCTCCGATCGCGAAGTTTGTCGAGCGTAATCCTGATGGCGGCATCCACCATATCTGCTACGAGGTGCCGGAGATCATCGCCGCGCGCGACACGCTGATCGCGGAGGGGGCTCGCGTGCTGGGCGACGGCAATCCGAAGATCGGCGCGCACGGCAAGCCGGTGCTGTTCCTGCATCCGAAGGACTTCTCCGGCGCGCTCGTCGAAATCGAACAGTCTTGAGAATTTAGATGGTCTATTCGCTCTCAACCGCGTTCGCGATCTACTTCGTGCTTTGGTGGGTGGTGCTGTTCGCAGTGTTGCCGTTCGGCGTGCGCAGCCAGATGGAGAACGGTGAGGCGATTGCCGGCACCGATCCGGGCGCGCCCAGTGCCGCCCGCATGGGTCGCAAACTGCTGTGGACCACAGCCATCTCCGCTGCGATCTTCGCAGCGGGAATGTGGGCCTTCAGGGCGGGTTATCTGAATATCGAGCGCCTGTCGCAGCTCATGGGCATTCCGCTTTAGCGGCGCGGTTCGCGAAGCGAACCGTGGGGCACGAGGCGGCGCCACTGGCGATATAATTCATCCCGATCGATTGTGATTCCGGGGTACGGCGTTCGCGCACAGACGATCAAACGTGCGCGAAAGAAAAAAGAGCAGGGCCTAAGCCCTGCTCCAAAAATTGTGTCGACCCTATTTTCCCCGAAAAAGTTGGATTTATCCTTGGTTAGACGGGGCGACGCTGCTTATGCGCGTCAGGGGCTCCTCCCGAGACTTGGACCACCAGACGATGCGACGAATAGCCGTATCGCGCTGACGCGTTTTTGTAGCGGAAGGATTCTGACTTGTCACGTTTTTCAGCATTAAATGTCTACTTTTGCGGCAGTGCACAATTGACGGATTCAGCCGGAAACAAGCCGTTTGGCGGCGTTTTTGCCTCGCTCGCGTTGAGCGAATGAAAAATGGTGGACGACTACCATCGCATATCGCGCGCTGTCACCGGCTCAGTGCTTGTGCGCCGAATCGTGGTCCATCATGACCAGGCCCTCAAATCTCGAAAACTGAGCTCGTTGTTTTGGATCGAGCGCCGCTTCTGCATTGGCGAGATCGCGCTCAAGACGCAAGGCGTCTTCGGCGGGCACACCGGCCTTGATCATTGCGCCTTGATTTTTGATTTCATCGCCGGTGCAGAGAACGATACGCCATTCGTTGTGTCTGCTGTGCAGCAAGGCACGACCGCCCATCTCACCCTGGGACCAGTCGGCAATAGCGTGATTGCCGGACACCACGACAGGACCGACCGTCAGCCTCGCGTCAGGTTTGTCGAACATGTGGTGCAGCATGGCTGAGATCGCAGTTTCCTGCGGTCCCGCGCTTGCGTTGCCGGACACCACGGCCACCCCGAGCAACAGCAAAAATCCTATGAGACGTACTTGCATCGAAGAATATCCACCGCGTGCTTCGTGAAACATTTCTTCCCGGCGATTACTCACCGCCGGGAAGCGCTTTGGTCCGCCCAGATGGTTACCACCGCACCTTCATACCGGCATACACCGCGCGGCCGGTGCCTGGCTCGAACAGCGGAGAAGCGGCGTTTGCGAGTCGCGTGATGCTCGTGCTCGCGATGTACGCCGTGTTCGCGATGTTGCGTGCCTCAAGATACATCGAATACTTGCCGTCATCGACGCCGGCCTTGAGGCCCCAGATTGCGTAAGCGGCCGTGGTGAACGTATTGAAGTTGTCCACGTAGTAAGCCTGTGGCACCCATTCGATATTCGGGCCGATGTAGAAGCCGTTGGCATGCTTGTAGAGCGCTTCGGCGCGCAGGAAGTGACGCGGCGCGCCAGGAAGCTGGTTGTTGCCGAACACCGGATCGTTGTCGAAGCGGAAGTCGTTGTAGGTGTAGGAGAGGTTGATCCACACCTTGTCCGCGTCAGGCGTGAAGACATTCTTGAGCACCGCGACACCGAGGCCAGCCTCGATCCCCTGATGGACCGTGCGGTCGGCATTGACCACGTTGCACTGTCCCGGCGCGCCATACATGCATTGCAGTTCGTTCTTGATCTCTGCGCGATAGCCGGTGAGTTCCCAAGTCAGATCGGGACGTCTGCCGCGTGTCCCGATCTCGTAGGTCGTCGCCGTCTGTGGCTGGATCAAGTAAAACGGAATCGCGGGAGCAGCCGAGCTTTCGCCGAAACTCGGCACTTCGGCGCTGCGCGAAATATTGGCGAAGGCTTGCCATGTCGGATCGATATCCCAGAGCAGTCCGGCTTTTGGACTCCACAGGTTGAACTCCGTCGAGCCACTCGATGTCGCACCGAACCGGGCCGTGCGATCGCGCGTCGCGTACAGGAACTGGGTGCCGCCGATGGCAGCGACGTTCGGCAGGAAGTAGAACGAGTTCTCCACATAAGCGGAGGTATTCTTCGACTTGTCGAGCGATGACGACAGCAGCGCACCTTTGTAGCCGCCGATGTTCTGATACTGCTTGTTGTCGATCTCGCCGTTGACGACGTTGACGCCCGCCACCAGCCGGTTGCGGAAGCCGCCGATGACCCGGTCGTCGGTGACTTTGCCGAAGCCGCCGTAGTCTTTGTACTGATAGTCCAGCCACTGGAAGATCGGATGCATCAGGTGGCGGTCCACCGCGAAAGCGCCGAACTCCACCGTGGTCGCACCGAACCGGACCGTCGTCTTGTTGGCGATCCGCCCGCTGTCGATGTTGCGCTGCTGGTCGTTGATGACGTTGCCGGCTGCCGCAGTCTCGGGCGATGTGAGCGCGGATGCCCTCGTTACCGAGCCCGGAATGCGCTGCCGGATGTCATTGGCGTTGATATAGAAGCGCGTCTCGAAATCCGGCGAGAACTGATAGCCGATATTGCCGCTGGCGCGGGTCGAGTGGCCGTAGCTGTGATCGCGGAATCCTTCGGCGCTCTGGTTCGATGCGGTGAAGAACGCGTCCCACGGGCCGTTTGCGCCACCGACGCTGCCCTGGAAGCGGCGATAGCCGAACGAGCCCATGTCGATCCCGGCGCTGTTGACGCCAAAATCGCGGCCGGTCGGCGTCACGAAATTGATCGCGCCGCCGAGCGAGTTCGCGCCGAACTGCAAGGCGTTCGCGCCCTTGTAGACCTCGACATACTTGTAGGCGGTCGGATCTATTTCCTGGAAATCGCCGTAGCCGTCGGAGGTGTTGATCGGAATGCCGTCCATGTAGAGCTGGACGCCGCGCAGATGGAAATTGCGCGACAGGCCCGAGCCGCGAATGGAAAGCCGGGTGTCGTCGCCCCATTTCGGCTGTGCGAACACGCCGGGCACGTAGCCGAGGATGTCCTTGATGGTGCTGGCGACAGAGTTGTTCTTGTACTCTTCCGCCGCAACGACGGCGACGCCGCCGGGTGTCTGCTGGATGTCCTGACGCGCCTGATCCGCAGTCTTTACGCCGAGCGGTGCGGGTGCAGCGGTGGGCGCGGTTGAGGCTGAACCGGACTGAACCGGTGCCGGCATTGCGACGCGGTTCCTAACCGGACGCGGCTGTCGTTCGGTTTGCACCACAACAGGCGGAAGTTCCTGAGGCGCGGTTTGCGCGTGGGCGAGCGGGATCGTTGAGACGGTCGCGGCGGACGCCAGCAGGATGCTGCGCGCCCGTATGGAAACGGAAAACATGGGTTAAGTCCCACCTGTGACATTGACGATTGAACGGATGCGCGAAAGCGCGGGTCGTCAGGTCAGGTGGGGAGGGCCGCGGGGCTGGTGATCGCTCTGCGCAAAGCGGACAGCGACAGGGTCGTTCGGCGCGGGTTCGAACAGAACGCGCAGCGCGATGCGGATGGCCAGCGCCGGGGTCTGCGGCGGCTGGTCAGCCGTTGCCACGGCACTCGACAGGCACAGCGGGCAGCGGACGATCGGCTTGGCGGGATCGCTGTTGCCGTCGGCGTCGGGAATCGCTGAACTGCCGTTGAGGCAGAGTTCGTGGAGGGCGTTGAACTTGAGCGGCGAGATCGAGGCCAGCAGGGCGCTGGTCAGCATCACGTTGAAGACAAGCGCATAGACCGCGACAAACGCAGCCCATCGTCCTATCGATCTGATCCGTGTCGCAGCCATATGAAACCCCATCAGGCTGTTACCATGGGGGGCGGGAACCGCAAATCCCCCAAAAGCCACACCCATGCTTCCTCTTGTGTTTTGCCATTTGATCCGCTTTCACTGAAAAGGTTCCCAAGCTTTCCCTCCGATTCCCGGATCAATCCCGAAACTCTGAGTGTTCCCATGCGATTGTCGCGTTTTTTTCTGCCAATTCTCAAAGAAACGCCGAAGGAGGCCGAGATCGTGTCGCATCGCCTGATGCTGCGCGCGGGGATGATGCGGCAGGAGGCGGCTGGCATCTATGCATGGCTGCCGCTGGGCTTCCGGGTGCTGAAGAAGATCGAGCAGATCGTGCGCGAAGAGCAGAATCGCGCCGGCGCCATCGAACTCCTGATGCCGACCCTGCAGCTTGCGGACCTGTGGCGCGAGAGCGGACGCTACGACGCCTACGGGCCGGAGATGCTGCGCATCCAGGATCGCCACAAGCGCGAGTTGCTCTATGGTCCGACCAACGAGGAAATGATCACGGAAATCTTCCGGTCCTACGTGAAGTCTTACCGGAGCCTTCCGCTCAATCTCTATCACATCCAATGGAAATTCCGCGACGAGCAGCGTCCGCGTTTCGGCGTGATGCGCGGCCGCGAATTCCTGATGAAGGATGCGTATTCGTTCGACATCGACGAAGCGGCGGCGCGGCTGTCCTACAACCGCATGTTCGTAGCTTACCTGCGCACCTTCGCGCGCATGGGCCTGAAGGCGATTCCGATGCGGGCCGAGACCGGTCCGATCGGCGGCGATCTGTCCCACGAGTTCATCGTTCTGGCGGAAACCGGCGAGTCCGGCGTGTTCTGCAACAAGGACGTTCTCGATCTGCCGGTGCCGGGCGCGGACGTGGACTACAACGGCGATCTCACGCCAATCATCAAGCAGTGGACCGATCTCTATGCGGCCACTGAGGATGTCCACGACGCGGCGCGCTACGAGAGCGAAGTGCCCGCCGACAAGCGGGTGCAGACCCGCGGCATCGAGGTTGGGCAGATCTTCTACTTCGGCACCAAGTATTCCGAAACGATGAAGGCTCTGGTGTCCGGCCCGGACGGCGCGGAGAAGCCGATCCATGGCGGCTCCTACGGCGTCGGCGTCTCGCGTCTGGTCGGCGCGATCATCGAGGCCTGCCACGACGAGAACGGCATCAAGTGGCCGGAGGAAGTCGCGCCATTCAGGGTCGCGGTCCTCAATCTCAAGCAGGACAGCCCGGAGACCGGGGCGGCCTGCGAGAAGTTTTATGCGGCGCTGAATGCCAAGGGCGTCGACGTACTTTACGACGACACCGACCAGCGGCCGGGGGGCAAGTTCGCCACTGCCGACCTGATCGGTATCCCTTGGCAGGTATTGATCGGCCCTAAGGGGCTCGCCGAGGGCAAGGTGGAAATCAAGCGCCGCAGCGACGGATCGCGCGAGTTCATGAGCCTGGATGAGGCGATCAACCGCTTCACCCAGTCCTGATCCGTCCACTGAATAATCTTCGGTAAGGTCGCGGTCGCAGCGGGCCGCGACTAGAATTAGCCCGATTCGTGTGAAAATCCGGACTATGGAACCAACATGAGCGAGCCAGTTCGGACCCCACCTTTCGCGCCATTCGAATGGATGCTGTCGACCCGTTATCTGCGGGCGCGCCGCAAGGAAGGCTTCATTTCCGTCATCGCCGGCTTTTCGTTTCTCGGCATCATGCTCGGGGTTGCGACACTCATCATCGTGATGGCGGTGATGAACGGCTTCCGCAAGGAACTGCTCGACAAGATTCTCGGCCTGAACGGCCATATCGTTGTTCAGCCGCTGGAATCGCCGCTGACGGACTGGAAGGACGTCGCCGAGCGGATCAGCAAGGCGGACGGCATTCGCCTTGCGGCGCCGGTGGTCGACGGACAGGGCCTCGGGTCGTCGCCGTTCAATGCCGCCGGTGTCTTTATCCGGGGCATTCGCGCACAGGATCTCAACGCGGTCACGTCGATCGCCAAGAACATCAAGCAGGGCACCCTGGAAGGCTTCGACGAGGGACAGGGGGTCGCGATCGGCCGCCGGCTTGCGGACCAGTTGTCGCTGCGCGCCGGGGACAGCATCACGCTGGTTTCCCCGCGCGGCGCGGTCACGCCGATGGGCACGACGCCGCGCATCAAGCCTTACAAGGTGGCGGCGGTGTTCGAGATCGGTATGTCGGAATACGACGCGTCGTTCGTGTTCATGCCGCTGACGGAAGCGCAGGCCTATTTCAACCGCGCCAATGACGTTACCGCCATCGAGGTTTTTACGACCAACCCCGACAGGATCGACGTCTTCCGCAAGTCGGTGACGGAGGCGGCGCAGCGGCCGATCTTCCTTGTCGACTGGCGGCAACGCAATTCCACGTTCTTCAATGCGCTGCAGGTCGAGCGCAACGTCATGTTCCTCATCCTGACGCTGATCGTGCTGGTGGCGGCGCTGAACATTGTCTCCGGCCTGATCATGCTGGTGAAGGACAAGGGGCAGGACATCGCGATCCTGCGCACCATGGGCGCGTCGCAGGGCTCGGTGATGCGGGTGTTCCTGATTACCGGAGCGGCCATCGGCGTGGTCGGAACGCTTGTCGGCTTCCTGCTGGGACTGGTGATCTGTCTCAACATCGAGACCATCCGGCAGTTCATTTCATGGATGACCAACACCGAACTGTTCTCGCCCGAGCTTTACTTCCTCTCCAAGCTTCCGGCTGAAGTCGATGTCGGAGAAACCGCCGCGGTGGTGATCATGGCATTGACGCTGTCGTTCCTGGCGACGCTGTACCCGTCATGGCGGGCGGCCCGTCTCGATCCTATCGAAGCGCTCAGGTACGAATGAGCGCACAGATGGAGCAAGGGGAAAATGGCGTTCCGGTCGTTTATCTGCACGACGTCCGCAGGCGCTACAAACAGGGCGAAGCCACGCTGACCATTCTCGACGGCGCCAGTCTGGCGCTATGGGAGGGTCAGTCCGTTGCGCTGGTGGCGCCGTCGGGCACCGGCAAATCGACGCTGCTGCACATCGCCGGTCTGCTGGAGCAGGCCGACGAGGGCGAAGTCTATGTCGGGGGCACTGCGACCTCGGGGCTGTCCGACGTCGAGCGCACGCAAATCCGCCGCACCGATATCGGCTTCGTCTACCAATCCCACCGGCTGTTGCCGGAGTTCTCGGCGCTTGAGAACGTGATGTTGCCGCAGATGATCCGCGGCCTGCCGAAAAAGGAAACCGTCAAGCGGTCGAAGGAAATCCTGGCCTATCTCGGATTGGCGGAACGCGTGACCCACCGGCCCGCGGAATTATCGGGCGGTGAGCAGCAGCGCGTGGCGATTGCGCGCGCGGTGGCCAACGCGCCCCGGGTCCTGCTCGCGGACGAGCCGACCGGAAATCTCGATCCGCATACCGCGGATCATGTCTTCAACGCCCTGACCCAGCTTGTGAGGGCGACGCGCGTCGCGATGCTGATCGCGACGCACAATATGGATCTGGCTGCGCGGATGGATCGCCGAGTCTCGCTCCAGGACGGTCACGTCATCGAGCTCGACTGATCCCGCAGCTCAGGAGTACGGCCGCGGTGCAGGGCGGCGGCGCGGCTGATAGACCCGCTCTTCGTCATACACGTAGTACGGATTGGCGTAGCAGCCCGCGTAGGTCCCTGCCGCCGTGGCCTGGCACTGCTGATAGGTCGCAAAGCTGCAATCGCCCTGGCCGGTGGAGATGTCACGGCCCTGAAGGCAGAACGGATAATTTCCCCCGGCTTCCGCAGGAGCGGACTGGACGGCGAAGCCGGCGCCGAGCACGGCGAGGGCCAAAAGGTAGCTGCGCATGGTGTTCTCCTGCCGGGTCGATCCCCGGATTTCTTGGTGGTGAAGCCAGACCGTTTCCAGCTGCGTCCGTCAACTCACGTTACTGCGTAGCTGTTGATGGATTTACGAAAGTCGCGGGCCGTTTACGTTTCGTTAGCATTGCTCTTCAGGGCGGATTCCCGACCCTTGACTCTGAGAACAAAAAAGGAACAATGTTCTTATTGCGTTCTCATAGAGTCGATAGAGCGTCGATAGGGAGTTCGGTCATGTTGAAGACATTCGTTGAAGAAGCTGCTGCGCTGACCTCGGTTGTGCTTTTCGTCGGAATGATTGCGATCTGGGCGCAGGTCATTCCTCAGATGTAGGAACTTGCCCGGCTCCGGAACAGCCGGGGCTGGGGAAAACGATGATGGACCCGGCATTGTCGGACGGGTCCGCGTCTTCTGCGTGGACACCCATAGTACAAGGCACCACCATCGACGCTTAATGAGTCGTTCTTTTATCGCAGTCGGTTCATTGGTTCGATGAATCAGACCTGCGAAGGTTGCCAAGGTCCGTATGTCCAAAACCGCTTCGCCGAAGTCGTCCGCACTCGATCCCGGATTCGTGCATCTGCACGTGCATTCGGCTTATTCGCTGCTGCAGGGGTCGATGACCATCGGCAAGCTGCTGGAATTGGCCAAGGCTGACCATCAGCCTGCGCTGGCGCTGACCGACAATGACAACATGTTCGGCGCGCTGGAATTTTCCGACAAACTCGCCGGTTACGGCATCCAGCCGATTACCGGCTGCGCGATGACAACCGATTTCGGCGATCAGGATCCGAGTGCGCGTAATGCACTGGCGCCGGCGCGGCTCGTTCTCCTCGCGACCAGCGAGGACGGCTACCGCAGCCTGATGAAGCTCAACTCCCGTGCGTTCCTGGAAACGCCGGTCAACGAGACCCCGCACATCAAGATCGCGTGGCTGGAAGGCGAGAGCGCCGGACTGATCGCGCTGACCGGCGGACCGGAAGGGCCGATCGGGCAGGCGATCAATGCCGACCAGCCTGCGCTGGCGCAGGCGCGCTGCGACATCCTCGCGAAACTGTTTGGCGACCGCCTCTACATCGAATTGCAACGGCACGGACTTGAGAGCGAGCGCCGCGTCGAGCCTGCGCTGATCGACATGGCCTATGCCATGGGTCTGCCGCTGGTCGCGACCAACCAGCCGTACTTCGCCACCGCCGACGACTACGAGGCGCACGACGCGCTGCTTTGTATCGCAGGCGGGCGGCTGGTGTCGGAAACCGACCGCGATCAGCTGACGCCGGATCACCGTTTCAAGACGCGCGCCGAGATGGCTGTGCTGTTTGCCGATTTGCCCGAGGCGCTGGCGTCCACCGTCGAGATCGCGCGGCGCTGCGCGTTTCGTCCCAAGACGCGCAAGCCGATCCTGCCGCGCTTTACGGTGGCAAGCGATAACTCGGCTGATGGCGAAGGCGGCGAGGCCGAGGAACTGTGCCGTCAGGCCGAGGAGGGCTTGGCCTGGCGTCTGCAAAAGTACGGTCTTGCTCCGGGTACCACGGAAGAAGACTACGCAAAGCGTCTGGCGTTCGAGATCGACGTCATCACACGCATGAAATATCCCGGCTACTTCCTGATCGTGTCGGACTTCATCAAGTGGGCGAAGTCGCACGGCATTCCGGTGGGGCCGGGCCGTGGTTCGGGCGCGGGTTCGCTGGTGGCCTATGCACTCACCATCACCGATCTCGATCCGATCCGGTTCGGCCTGCTGTTCGAGCGCTTCCTCAATCCGGAGCGTGTCTCGATGCCGGACTTCGACATCGACTTCTGTCAGGACCGCCGCGGCGAGGTGATCCGCTACGTGCAGGAGCGCTACGGCCGCGAGCAGGTCGGGCAGATCATCACGTTTGGTACCTTGCAGGCGCGCGGCGTGCTGCGCGACGTTGGCCGCGTCTTGCAGATGCCCTACGGACAGGTGGACCGGCTCACCAAGCTGGTGCCGCAAAATCCGGCGGCGCCCGTGACCCTCGCGAAGGCCATCGAAAGCGAACCCAAGCTGCAGGCGTTTCGCGACGAAGACCCTGTTATCGCGCGCGCGTTCGATATCGCACAACGCCTCGAAGGTTTGACGCGCCACGCCTCGACCCACGCGGCGGGCATCGTGATCGGCGACCGGCCGCTCTCCGAACTGGTGCCGATGTATCGCGATCCGAAATCGGACATGCCGGTCACCCAGTTCAACATGAAATGGGTCGAGCCTGCGGGCCTCGTGAAGTTCGACTTCCTTGGCCTCAAGACTTTGACGGTTCTCGATGTGGCGGTGAAACTGCTCAAGCAGCGCAATACAGATGTCGATCTGGCGCATCTACCGCTCGACGACAAGAAAAGCTACGAGATGCTGGCGCGCGGCGAAGTGGTCGGCGTGTTCCAGGTTGAAAGTCAGGGCATGCGGCGCGCGCTGGTCGACATGCGGCCGGACCGGCTGGAGGACCTGATCGCGCTGGTGGCGCTCTATCGTCCCGGTCCGATGGCGAACATCCCGACCTATTGCGCGCGCAAGCACGGCGACGAAGAGTCGGACTACATGCATCCGATGCTCGAGCCAATCCTGAAGGAGACCTTCGGCGTCATCATCTATCAGGAACAGGTGATGCAGATCGCGCAGGTGATGGCGGGCTATTCGCTCGGCGACGCCGACCTGCTGCGCCGCGCGATGGGCAAGAAGATTCGCGCGGAAATGGACAAGCAGCGCGAGATCTTTGTTGCCGGCGCGACCAAGAACAGCGTGCCGAAGGGGCAGGCGCAGACGATCTTCGAATTGCTCGCAAAGTTCGCGGACTACGGCTTCAACAAGAGCCACGCGGCGGCCTACGCACTGGTGTCGTTCCAGACCGCCTACATGAAGGCGCATTATCCGGTGGAGTTCATTGCGGCGTCGATGACGCTCGACATGAACAACACCGACAAGTTGTCCGAATTCCGCGCAGAAGCGCAGCGGCTCGGCATCAAGGTCGAACCGCCGTCGATCAATCGCTCGGGCGCGACATTCGAGGTCAGCGAGAACACGATCTATTACGCGCTCGCCGCGCTCAAGGGTGTCGGCCAGCAGGCTGTCGAGATGATTGTGGAAGCGCGGGGCGACCGGCCCTTTACCTCGCTTGCCGATTTCGCCTCGCGCGTCAGCCCGCGCGCGATCAACAAGCGTGTGGTGGAAAGCCTTGCGGCGGCGGGTGCATTCGACACCATCGACGCCAACCGCGCGCGCGTGTTCGCCGGCGCCGATGCCATCGTCGCGGCCTGCCAGCGCAGCCACGAAGCCGCCACCAGCGGTCAGAACGACATGTTCGGCGGCATGGCGGATGCGCCGAGCATCGTGCTTCCGAATCTCGAGCCATGGCTGCCGGCAGACCGGCTGCGCCGCGAATACGACGCCATCGGCTTTTTCCTCTCGGGTCATCCGCTGGACGATTATTCCGCCGCGCTCAAGCGTCTGCGGGTGCAATCCTGGACCGAGTTCTCGCGCGCGGTGAAGACCGGCGCGACCGCCGGGCGCGTCGCCGCGACGGTGGTGTCGCGGATGGAGCGCCGCACCAAGACCGGCAACAAGATGGGCATTATCGGACTGTCGGACCCGACCGGACATTTCGAGGCCGTTCTGTTCTCGGAAGGGCTTGCGCAATACCGGGACGTGCTTGAACCGGGTTCGGCGGTTCTGATGCAGATCGGCGCGGAGTTGCAGGGCGAGGATGTGCGCGCGCGGATCCTGCACGCCGAGCCGCTCGACGATGCCGCCGCCAAAACCCAGAAGGGTCTGCGCATCTTCGTGCGCGACGACAAGCCGCTGGAGTCGATCGCCAAGCGTCTGGAAGGTCATCAGGCCGCGGCCGGCGGGGGCAACAAGCTCCAGCCGGCGAGGGCCTCATCCGGGCCGCCCGCGGGCGACGGCGAGGTCACGCTGATCATGATGCTCGATCTTCAGACCGAGGTCGAAATGAAACTGCCGGGCAAGTTCAAGGTGTCGCCCCAGATCGCCGGCGCGCTCAAGGCGGTCGCCGGCGTGGTGGATGTGCAAACGATCTGACGTTTGCTGTTTGGGCATCCGCCTTATTCCGACTATCTTTCGTTCAAACAATGTTCATGCGGCGCAGGGTTGACTGCGCCGTTGGGCTGAACGGGAATGGTGTCATGCGCGGAATGAGCAGGTTCTTCGGCGTCGCGGCGGTACTGGCCTTCACGGCGACGGCGTTGCCGCTTCACGCACAAACCCCGCCGCCCGCACAGGGCCAGCAGAGCCGCATTGCACTCGTGATCGGCAACGGCAACTACCAGAAGGCGCCGTTGGCGACCGCAGCCAACGATGCCGGTCTGATCGCGCAGACGTTGCAGGCGGCGGGCTTCGATGTGGTCGGCGCGCGGGACCTCGACGGTGAGACGCTGCGCCAGACCTTCGGCGACTTCATCAAGAAGGCACAGGCGGCGGGTCCGGATACCGTGGCGTTCGTTTATCTCGCAGGTTACGGCCTTCAGCTCGCGGGCGAGAACTACTTCGCGCCGGTCGACGCCAGCATGGTGCGTGACACCGACGTTCCGGTCGAGGGCCTGCGCGTCGGCGACTATATCCGGCAGTTGTCGTCGCTGCCCCTGAAGGGCACCGTTGTGGTGCTCGACACGGCCTACAATCAGCCGTTCGCGAAAGAAGGCCAGCCGCTGGCAGGTGGCCTTGCGCTCATCGAACCCGACCCCAAGAGTCTGATCGCGTTCAACGCCGCGCCGGGCACGGTGGCGCCGAACTCCACCGGCAACTACGGCCCCTATGCGCAGGCGCTGGCGGAGATGATGCGTACCGGCGGCATTTCGCTCCCAGAAGTATTCAACCGCGTGCGATTGCGCGTGAATGACGTGACCAAGGGCGCGCAGGTGCCGTGGGATGCGCAGAAGTTCGAAGGCGATTTCGTCTTCTTCGAGCGCGCGCCGGACGCTCCGGCGCTTCAAGCCAATCAGGACGCCGCTGCGCGCTCGAAGCCCATTCGCGATTTCAGCGCGCAGGAGGCTTACACGGCGGCGCTCGAACGCGACACCATTGCCGACTATGAAGCCTTTCTCGCGGCCTATCCGGACGATCCGATGGCAAAGCGGGTGAGGGCGATCATCGCCGCGCGCCGCGAGGCGATCACATGGCGGCAGACCTATCGCGCGAACACGCAGCAGGCCTACTGGTCCTATCTGAAGCGCTATCCGCGCGGTCCGCATGCGGCCGACGCGCGCCGCAGGCTCGCCAATATCGCTGCCGCGCTGGAGCCGCCGCCGAGCTTCGACGCGTACGCCTATGATGTGCCGCCGCCGCCGGAATACGAATACGAGTATGTCGACCGGCCGTACCTGATGTTCGACGATCCGGCGTTTGCGTTCGCGGCGCCGCCGCCGCCGCCGATCTTCTTCCTGCCGCCGCCGCCGGAAGACTTCGTCGTGCTCGATCCGCCGATCTACTACGCGGATGCGTACTACCTGCCGCAGCCGGTGTTTGTTCCGATCCCGATCTTCATCCGGCCGCCGATCTATGTGCGTCCGCCGGTGAACCGTTTCCTGTTCACGAACATCCACAACCGGGAGGTCATCAACACCGTCATCAACCGGCGTCCGCCGCCCGGAGCAATCGGAGCGGGCAGGCCCGGCGGCCAGTTCGGGCAAGGCGGTCAGTTCAGGCCGGGACGTCCGGGCACCGGACCAGGTGGCGTCGCGGCGACCCGTCCCGCATTTGCGCCGGCGTTGCCACCGTCGGCGACACGGCGCGCGAATCTGATCAATCAGGGCAAGGTTGCCGCACCTCCGGGCGTTCTGCCGGGAGCGGGCCGTCCGGGTGGTCCGGGACAAGTGCAGCCGGGTCAAGTGCAGCCGGGCGTTGTCAGGCCCGGGAATCTTCGTCCGGACAATGTGCTGCCAGGGCAGGGAGCCGGACCGGGAGGACGGCCGGGCGGTCGGCCTCTGCCGAGTACGTTGCCTGCGCCCGGGGCAACCGGCCCGCAGCCGGGACAGGAGGGCCGACCCGGACGGGGTGACCGTGGTCCGGATGGCCGGCCCGGCCTTGCGCGGCCATCGGTTCAGCCAGGATCTCCGCAGCCAGGGGTTGCCGCTCCATCGGGCCCGGCGGCAAGACCGGGCCGTCCGGAACGGCCTGCCGGTCAGCCTCGGCCGCAGTTCCAGAGGCCCGAACCTCGACCTCAGGCGACCCCGCGTCCGCAGATTCAACGGCCGCAGCCCCAATTCCAGCGTCCGCCGCAAGCGGCGCCTCGGCCGCAGCCGCAGTTCCAGCGGCCACAAATGGCCCCGAGGCCTCAGCCCCAGATGGCACCGCGTCCCCAACCGCAGTTCCAGCGGCCGGCTGCACCGCCTCAGCGGCCTCAAATGGCGCCTCGGCCCCAGATGGCTCCGCCGCGCCCCGCAGCGCCACCGCCACGGGCAGCTCCTCCGCCCAGACCGGCTCCGGCTGCGGTCAAGCGATGCCCGCCGAATGTGCCAAGGTGCTGAACAGGTGGCCGGTCGGACCATGTTCCGGCCGGCGTTTCGCAGGGCCTTGGAGGCCAAGAAAAACGGCCATAAATCCTTGCTTCGACGCGACGCGGCAGTTATAAGCCGCGCATCTCACACGGAAGCATGGCTGTTAAAGGCCGTCCGGTGGCAACCGGGCCGCAAGGTGTTTGCTTTTTTGCGCAGACGTTTTGCCGGTTCGACTTGCTCACACGCTTCCGGAGGAACCAACCGGAGAATTGAACTATGGCGTTACCTGAATTTTCTATGCGTCAGCTTCTGGAAGCTGGCGTGCACTTTGGTCACCAGTCGCACCGATGGAATCCGAAGATGGCGGATTACATCTTCGGTGCCCGCAACAACATTCACATCATCGATCTCGCTCAGACCGTGCCGCTGCTTCACCGCGCGCTGCAGGCTGTCAGCGACACCGTCGCCAAGGGCGGCCGTATCCTGTTCGTCGGCACCAAGCGCCAGGCGCAGGACGGCGTGGCGGAAGCCGCGAAGCGTTCCGCGCAGTACTTCGTCAATTCGCGCTGGCTCGGCGGCACGCTGACCAACTGGAAGACCGTGTCCGGTTCGATCAAGCGTCTGCGTCAGCTCGACGAGATGCTCGCCTCGGGTGAAGGCGCGCAGTACACCAAGAAGGAGCGCCTGACGCTTCAGCGCGAGCGCGACAAGCTCGACCGCTCGCTCGGCGGTATCAAGGACATGGGCGGTCTGCCCGACCTGATCTTCGTGATCGACACCAACAAGGAAGACATCGCGATTCAGGAGGCCCAGCGCCTCAACATTCCGGTCGCCGCGATCGTCGACACCAACTGCGATCCGAAGGGCATCTCCTACGTGGTTCCCGGTAACGACGACGCCGGCCGTGCGATCTCGCTGTATTGCGACCTCATCGCCCGTGCGGCGATCGACGGTATTTCGCGCGCGCAGGGCGGTGCCGGCATCGACATCGGCGCGCTGGCCAATCCAACCGCTGAAGCTGTGCCTGCCAAGTCGGAAGGCTTCCAGGGTCTTGCCGGTCCGCGCGGCGTTGCCGACGACCTCAAGAAGCTCTCCGGCGTGTCCGGCGCGATTGAGAAGAAGCTCAACGATCTCGGCGTTTTCCACTACTGGCAGATCGCCGAGCTCGACCACGACACCGCTCACAAGATCGGCGAAGAAGTCGGCTTGCCGGCGCGTGCCGATGGCTGGGTCGCCCAGTCCAAGGCGCTGACCGCGGACGCGGAATAAGCCTCAAACGCATCTCGCGGCCGGTTCATCCGGCCGCGACATTCCCCGACTAGAAAAATCCTGCGCGTCGAATCCGGCTAGCCAGCACATCGCTGCGCCGCGCGGCCCGCACAGGCAAAGGACATCCGGCAATGGCAACAATCACAGCGGCAATGGTCAAGGATCTGCGCGAGAAAACCGGCGCGGGCATGATGGATTGCAAGCAGGCGCTCACCGAAACCAATGGCGACATCGATGCGGCGGTTGACTGGCTGCGCAAGAAAGGCCTCTCCAAGGCCGCGAAGAAGTCCGGCCGCGTTGCGGCCGAAGGCCTGATCGCAGCCGTCACCGACGGCAAGAAGGGCGTTCTCGTCGAAGTCAATTCCGAGACCGACTTCGTTGCGCGCAATGAGCAGTTCCAGGGCCTGGTCAAGATGATCGGCCAGGTTGCGCTCAAGGCCGGCGCGGACGTCGAGAAGATCAAGGCTGCCAAGGTTGGCGAGTATGACGTCGACCGCGCCATCGCGGACGCGATCGCGACCATCGGCGAGAACATGACGCTGCGCCGCGCGGCCGAGCTTTCGGTCAGCGATGGCGTTGTCGGCAGCTACATCCATGGCGCCGTGATCGACGGCCTCGGCAAGATGGGCGTGATCGTCGCGCTGGAATCCACCGGCAAGAAGGATGAGCTTGCAGCGCTCGCGCGCCAGATCGCGATGCACGTTGCCGCGTCCAACCCTCAGGCGCTCGACGCGTCGGGCCTCGACCCCGCCGTGGTCAGCCGCGAGAAGGACGTGATGGCGGACAAGTACCGCCAGCAGGGCAAGCCGGACGCGATGATCGCAAAGATCGTCGAATCGGGCCTGAAGACCTACTACAAGGAAGTTACCCTGCTGGAGCAGGCGTTTATCCACGACAGTGCCAAGAGCGTGGCGCATGCCGTGAAGGATGCTGAGGGCAAGGTCGGCGCGCCTATCAAGGTTGCCGGGTTTGTGCGCTATGCTCTGGGCGAGGGAATCGAGAAGCAGGAATCCGATTTCGCCGCCGAGGTCGCCGCCGCTGCCGGTCAGGGGTAAAGAGACGACGCGCGCCGATCGGGATCCTGGGCGTATTCAGCAAGGCAGCCTGTTTTGCACTGGAATGCGCTCAATTCGAATGAGTGAGCGATCGTATGGCTGAACCGTCTTATCGACGTGTCGTGATCAAGGTCTCCGGCGAATATCTCGCCGGTGACCAGTCCTTCGGTATTCACCAGCCCACCATCGACCGGATCGCCAGCGATATCATCAAGGCGCGGGAACTCGGCGTGGAGATCGCCGTCGTGGTTGGCGGCGGCAACATCTTTCGCGGCGTGGAAGTTTCATCGCGCGGCGTGTCGCGCACCACCGGCGACACAATGGGCATGCTCGCCACCGTGATGAACTGTCTGGCGCTCGAATCGGCGCTGGAGCGCAAGGGCCAGTCAGCCCGCACGCTGTGCGCGTTCGTGATGCCGCAGATCAGCGAACTCTTCACGCGCGCCGCGGCCCACCGGTATCTCGCCGAAGGCCGCATCGTGCTGCTCGCCGGCGGCACCGGCAATCCGTACTTCACGACCGACACCACGGCGGTATTGCGCGCAGCCGAAATCGGGGCGCAGGCGGTTCTCAAGGCCACCAACGTTGACGGGGTCTACAGCGCCGATCCGAAGAAGGACCCATCCGCCAAGCGATTTGAACGGCTGAGCCATTCGCAGGCGGTGGAAGGCGGTTATAAGGTGATGGACGCGACGGCCTTCGCGCTTGCCCGCGAAACGTCCTTGCCTATCATCGTGTTTTCGATCGCCGAGCCGGGCTCGATCGGCGCCATTCTCAGCGGCAAAGGCAAGGGCACGATTGTCTCCGGCTGACGCAGGGCCGGTGTCGTGAACTTAAAAGTTGTGCCTGAACAATAAGATACTGGATGCGGTGAGGTTATGAGCCGCGTCGGACTTGAAGGGAGTAGCATCGCATGGCGGCCGGGAATTTCGATATCAACGATCTGAAGCGGCGCATGGAAGGCGCCATTGCATCGCTCAAGCACGAACTGGGTGGATTGCGTACGGGCCGTGCAGCGATCTCGATGGTCGAGCCGGTGCAGGTCGAGGCCTATGGCAGCCACATGCCGCTCAATCAGGTGGCCACCGTGAGCGTGCCCGAGCCGCGCCTGCTGTCGGTGCAGGTCTGGGACAAGTCGATGGTGAAGGCGGTCGAGACCGCAATCGTCAATTCGAATCTCGGTCTTTCGCCCGCGACGGAAGGACAGGTGATCCGTTTGCGGATTCCTGAACTCAACGAAGAGCGCCGCAAGGAACTGGTGAAGGTCGCGCACAAGTATGCCGAAGCTGCGCGCGTCGCGGTTCGTCACGTGCGCCGCGACGGACTCGATGTCCTCAAAAAGCTCGAAAAGGATCATCTGATCTCGGAGGACGACGAGAAGCGTCATTCGAACGAGGTTCAGAAGGTGACTGATGCCGCCATCGCCGACGTCGATAAGGCGCTTGCGACCAAGGAAAAAGAAATTCTCACGGTTTAAGAGATCGCGAATGTCGAACGGCGCCATGCCAAAGCCAGGAGAATCGGATCGTGCCGATGCGCCGCGGCACGTCGCGATTATCATGGACGGCAATGGACGCTGGGCGGCGGCGCGGGGATTGCCGCGTGCCGAGGGACACCGCCGCGGTGTCGATGCGCTGCGCAAGGTGGTGCGCGCCTCCCACGAACTCGGGATTTCCTATCTCACGATCTTCTCGTTCAGCTCCGAGAACTGGTCGCGGCCGGCGAGCGAGATCGGCGATCTGTTCGGCCTGCTGCGCCGCTTCATCCGCAACGATCTTGCGACCCTGCATGCCGACGGCGTGCGGGTTCGCGTCATCGGCGAGCGGGAAGGGCTCGAGCCCGACATCTGTGCACTGCTCACCGAAGCGGAAGAACTCACGCGAAACAACACGCGTCTCACACTTGTCGTGGCCTTCAACTACGGATCGAGGCAGGAGATCGCCAACGCAGCGCAGCGGCTCGCGCGTGAAGTTGCCGAAGGCAAGCGCGATCCGGCAACGATCACGCCCGACGTGCTGGGTGCTCATCTCGATACGTCGGACATTCCGGACCCCGATCTGATCATCCGCACCAGCGGCGAGCAGCGTCTTTCGAACTTCCTGATGTGGCAGGCGGCTTACAGCGAACTGGTGTTCGTTCCGATTCACTGGCCGGACTTCGACAAGGCTGCGCTCGAAGGCGCGATTGCCGAATACGCGACCCGCGAACGCCGCTTCGGCGGGCTCGTCGCCAAAACCGGATCGTGAGCGGCGTGGCCCCGGAGACTCCAGCCACATCCAATACCGCGAAAGCGTCGAGCAATCTCTATATGCGCGTCGTCGCCGCGCTGGTCCTCGCGCCGCTGACCATCGCCGTCGCGTGGATCGGCGGTTGGCCGTGGACCTGCATTGTCATCGCGGCCGCGGCCTTGCTGTATTTCGAGTGGCTGATGATTGTCGGTGTCTCGGGCAATCGTCTTGTCGCTGCTGTGGGCATCGTTGCCTTGGCGATTGCCGGCATCTGCCTGATGCTGCGGCGGACCGATCTCGCGTTCGGGATCGCGGCTGCTGGAATTGTGCTGGCCGCGGCACTCGTGCGCGAGCGGCGCGGATGGGTTGCAGGCGGACTGGTCTATGCGACGGCGGCGCTGATTGCCTCGATTGTCGTCCGGCGCGACCCGGAGTTCGGATTTGTCGCGCTGATGTTCGTTCTCCTCATTGTATGGGTGACCGATATCGGCGGTTACTTCGCGGGACGGGGCATCGGCGGGCCGAAGCTCTGGCCGCGCGTCAGCCCGAAGAAGACATGGGCGGGCGCCATCGGCGGGCTGGTGTTGGGCCTGGTGGTCGCTGCCGGATTCGCGCTGCTGGGTTTCGGCAAGATGCTTCCGCTGCTTCTGCTCGGTGCCGTGCTGTCGATCGTTTCGCAGTTCGGCGACCTGTTCGAGTCCGCGGTCAAGCGTCGCTTCGACGTCAAGGATTCGAGCCACATCATTCCCGGTCACGGCGGATTGCTTGACCGGCTCGACGGTTTCGTTGCGGCGATCGTTTTCGCCGCCCTTATTGGCTATATGCGCGGCGGCCTTGATGGCGTCGGTCGCGGTTTCATGGTTTGGTGATGTGATGAACGCTGTTCCGTTGCGTAACAACAAGGCCGCGGCATCATCCGTGCGGACTGTCACCGTACTCGGCGCGACGGGCTCCATCGGCGACAGCACGATGGATTTGCTGCGCGCATCGCCCGAGCGCTATCAGGTCGAGGCGCTGACCGCCAACGGCAACGTCGAGGGGCTGGTGAAGCTCGCGAAGGAATTTGGCGCGCGGTTTGTCGCCGTGGCCGATCCCTCGAAGCTCAATGAATTGCGTGATGCTCTGGCCGGAACCTCCATCGCATTTGGGGCAGGCGAGAGCGCGATCATCGAAGCTGCGGAGCGACCGGCCGACTGGGTGATGGCTGCAGTGAGCGGCGCGGCGGGACTGAAGCCTGCGCTCGCGGCCGCCGATCGGGGTGCCACGATCGCACTCGCCAACAAGGAATGCCTTGTTTGCGCCGGCGACTTCTTCATGGATCGCGCAGCCAAAGCCGGCGCGTGCATTCTGCCGGCGGATTCGGAACACAACGCGCTGTTTCAGGCGCTTGCCTCCGGCAACCGCGAGGAGCTGGTTCGCGTCATTATCACCGCATCCGGCGGTCCGTTCCGGACCTGGAAGGCGGCGGACATCGCGCAGGCCACGCTGGCTCAGGCGCTGAAGCATCCGAACTGGAGCATGGGCCAGAAGATCACCATCGATTCCGCGTCGATGATGAACAAGGGGCTGGAAGTCATCGAGGCGTCATATCTGTTCGCGCTGTCGCCGGATGAGATCGATGTGCTGGTGCATCCGCAATCCATCGTTCACGGCATGGTCGAATTCTCGGACCGCTCTGTGATGGCGCAACTCGGAACTCCGGACATGCGCACGCCGATTGCGCATTGCCTTGGCTGGCCGGATCGCATTAGCGGGCGTGCTGCGACGCTGGATCTTGCCAAGATCGGCTCGCTGACGTTCGAGGCGCCGGATTACGACCGGTTCCCCGGATTGAAACTCGCCTATGACGCGCTGCGCATCGGCAACGGCGCGACCACCGTCTACAATGCGGCGAATGAGGTCGCGGTGGCGGCTTTCGTCGCGCAGAGAATCCGGTTTGGCGGTATCGCGCAGCTGGTCGAAGCCACGTTGAACAACTGGGTGAGGGCAGGGAATCTCGCGCCGCTGACGTCGGCGGATGATGCGATTTCCGTTGACCATGATGCGCGAAATAGTGCTGCCGCCCTCTTGCCTCAAATTGCCTTAAAGGCATCCTAGATCGTTGGGACCGGGCCGGGCAGCCCGCTGGTGAGGGATTGAGTTGTGGATTTTTTCCTGAATAGTTTCAATACGTTGAGTCATGGCCTGATCGGCTACATCATCCCCTTCCTGTTTGTCCTGACCATCGTTGTCTTCTTCCACGAGCTTGGCCATTTCCTTGTCGCCCGCTGGGCCGGGGTGAAGGTCTTAACGTTCTCGCTCGGCTTCGGGCCGGAACTCTTCGGCTTCAACGATCGCCACGGCACGCGCTGGAAGGTCTCGGCGATTCCGCTCGGCGGCTACGTCAAGTTTTTCGGGGACGATTCCGAGGCTAGTACGCCATCCTCCGAAACGCTCCAGACCATGAGCGCGGAAGAGCGCAAGGTCAGTTTCCACCACAAGAAGGTCGGGCCGCGCGCTGCCATTGTTGCCGCGGGTCCGATTGCGAACTTCCTGCTCGCAATTGTCATTTTCGCGGCCCTCTTCACGTTCTTCGGCAAGCCGAGCCAGACCGCGCGTGTCGATTCCATTCAGGAAAACAGCGCCGCAGCGGCAGCCGGCTTCAAGCCCGGCGACGTCGTGACGGCAATCAACGGCGACGCGATCGAGAGCTTCACCGACATGCAGCGGCTTGTGAGCACCAAGGCGGGTACGTCGCTGGTCTTCACCGTGAAACGCGGCGACGAAGTCGTGAAGCTGACCGGAACGCCCCAGCTCAAGGAAATCAAGGACACCTTCGGCAACGTCCATCGGGTCGGCATCCTCGGAATCACCCGCGCTTCGGGGCCGGGCGACACCGTCACCAAACCAGTGAATCCCGCGACCGCTGTTTGGCTGGGCGTCAAGGAGACCTGGTTCGTCGTTGACCGGACCGTTTCCTACATCGGCGGAATCTTCACCGGCCGGGAGAATGCCGATCAGGTCGGCGGGCCGATCCGGATCGCCCAGATATCGGGACAGGTTGCCACGATTGGCCTTGCGGCGCTGATTCACCTGGCTGCGGTTCTTTCGGTGTCGATCGGCCTTCTCAACCTGTTTCCGGTCCCGCTTCTCGATGGCGGTCACCTTTTGTTCTACGCGGTGGAAGCGGTGCGGGGAAAGCCGCTGTCGGAACGATCGCAGGAGCTGGGTTTCCGGGTCGGACTGGCCCTGGTGCTGATGCTGATGATCTTCGCGACCTACAACGACATCCTGCATTTGGCGGCGTCCTGATTGCGGCTTTTTTACAGGCGTGGCCGATCAGCAACGTCTTGTTGGGAAATTAGAATTGTCTTGCGAAAGGTCGTTTGCCCGTTAGGCAAAATTGGCTACAAGCAGTGCAATATTTGGGGAATCTCCCGGCCCGGCAACGGGTCGGCTTTGGAATGACAAGGGCGCCTGGCGCATGATGGTTGGATTGCGAGTGCTACGGGGCGGTTTGGCCGCTGCCCTGATCATGTTTGCTTTGCCGGTTGCCGCGGTGGCGACCGCTTCGCTCGTATCGTCGCAGGCTGTTGCCCAGACCGCGGCTTCCATTGGCGTGGAAGGCAACCGCCGGATCGAGGCCGATACCATCCGTTCCTATTTCAAGCCCGGTCCGAGCGGGCGCCTTGACAGCGCGCGCATCGACGACGGCCTGAAGGCCCTGATCGAGACCGGCCTGTTCCAGGATGTGAAGATCAACCAAGCCGGCGGCCGGCTGGTCGTTGTGGTCGTTGAAAACCCCGTCATTGGCCGGGTCGCCTTCGAAGGCAACAAGAAGGTCAAGGACGAGCAGCTCACGGCCGAAGTGCAGTCCAAAGCCCGCGGAACCCTGTCGCGGGCGATGGTTCAGTCCGACACTGCGCGTATCACCGAAATCTATCGCCGCAACGGCCGTTACGACGTCAAGGTCGAACCCAAGATCATCGAGCAGCCGAACAACCGCGTCGATCTCGTTTTCGAGATCACCGAAGGCGCGAAGACCGGCGTGAAGTCGATCGAATTCGTCGGCAATCAGGCCTATTCGGCCTATCGCCTGCGGGACGTGATCAAGACCCGCGAAACCAACTTCCTGAGCTTCCTGGGCTCCAACGACGTTTATGACCCGGACCGTATTGAGGCCGACCGCGATATCCTGCGCCGGTTCTACCTCAAGAACGGCTACGCCGACGTTCAGATCGTTGCCGCGCTGACCGAGTACGATCCGGAGCGCAAGGGCTTCCTCGTGACCTTCAAGATTGAGGAAGGCCAGCAGTACCGCGTCGGTTCTGTCGACTTCCAGTCCAGCATCGCCTCGCTCGACGGCAATTCGTTCCGCAGCCTTTCGCGCGTCAGCGTCGGTTCGGTCTACAACGCCGAAGCCGTGGAAAAGTCGGTCGAGGAGATGACGGTCGAAGCGTCACGGCGCGGCTATGCCTTCGCGTCGGTGAAGCCGCGTGGCGACCGCAACTTCGAGGCGCACACCGTGTCGATCGTGTTTGCGATCGAAGAGGGCCCGCGCGTCTACATCGAGCGAATCAACGTTCGCGGCAACACGCGAACACGCGACTACGTCATCCGCCGCGAGTTCGATATTTCGGAAGGCGACGCATACAACCGTGCGCTGGTCGATCGCGCCGAGCGCCGCCTCAAGAACCTCGACTACTTCAAGACGGTCAAGATCATCTCCGAGCCGGGCTCTTCGTCCGATCGCGTTGTTCTTAATGTCGATGTTGAAGAAAAGTCGACCGGCGACTTCTCGGTGTCCGGTGGTTATTCGACGGCGGACGGCTTCCTCGGCGAAGTCAGCGTCTCGGAGCGTAACCTGCTGGGCCGCGGCCTTTATGCGAAGGCATCCGTACAGTACGGCCAGCGCACGCAGGGCTACTCGCTGTCGTTCGTCGAGCCCTATCTGCTCGGCTACCGCGTCGCGCTGGGTCTCGACTTCTATCAGCGCAAGCAGCTCGCTTCGAATTACGTGTCGTATGACTCCAAGACGATCGGTTTCAGCCCGCGTCTCGGCTTCCAGCTCCGCGAAGATCTGAACCTGCAGCTGCGTTACTCGATCTCGCGGCAGGAAATCACGCTGCCGGACTATCTCAAGAACTGTAATAACTTTGACGGCACGCTCGGATACTTCCCAACCCCAGGCTACATCAATGCCGGTGGATCGACGGCGTCTATCCCGGGAGCGACCTATGGCGGTCCGTTCAGCGGAGTGCTTGGCGGAAACAACTGTTTGGTTGACGGCGAAGCCTCGGTTGCTGTGAAGCAGGGACTTGCCAAGGGCGCGGTTGTTACATCGGCGGTGGGTTACACGCTCGCTTACAACACGCTCGACAACAACAAGGATCCAACCAGCGGTCTTCTCGCGACCCTCAATCAGGATTTCGCGGGTGTTGGCGGCGACGTGGGCTACCTGAAGACGACCGGCGACGTGAAGCTCTACACGCCGATCGTATCCGACATCGTCGGCGTGCTGCGCCTGCAGGGCGGCGTGCTGACCGATACCGGCAAGGGCATCCGCATGCTGGATCACTTCCAGATGGGTCCGAACCTCGTCCGCGGCTTCGCGCCGGTGGGCATCGGTCCGCGCGACATCACCAACTTCTCTCAGACGGGGTATGGTGATGCGCTGGGTGGCACCAAGTACTGGGGCGCTTCGGCTGAATTGCAGATGCCGTTCTGGTTCCTGCCCAAGGAAATTGGCTTGAAGGGCGCTGTCTATGCCGACGCTGGTTCGGTGTTCGGCTACGAAGGTGTGACGTCGCTTATTGGTGGTTGTAATGGTGCTCCTATCGATAACGCTCGAAATCAGTGTCTCACCGTTGGAGCGGACAATGGGTTGATCCGCACCTCGGTCGGTGTGGGCCTGATCTGGCAGTCGCCATTCGGACCGCTGCGCTTCGACTACGCCATCCCGCTGACCAAGGATAAGTACGACCGGACGCAGGAATTCCGGTTCGGTGGCGGTACGTCATTCTGAGCTCATAAAGAGCTCGCACTTCGAAACAGCGGGTTCCAGCCATCCGGTTGGGACCCGCTCGACTATTTTGTTGCAGGCATTTTCCTTCTGCGGTCCGGAGTTGGTGTCGCGGGAAAATGCATTTTCCTGACCGCGGCGGATCGAATGACGCAGAGGACATTCTTTAAACGTCCTTCACCGGTGACGCTGGCACAGCTTGCCGCGCTGACCGGAGCCCAGCTTGCCGATGCATCGCAAGCCGAAAGGGTCATTGCGGGAGCGGCGTCGCTGGACCGGGCCGGGCCCGGTCACCTGACATTTTGCGAAAACAAGAAGTACGCCGCCCAGCTTGAGCAGACCCACGCTGGTGCCTGTCTGGTCAACGAGCGGCTGGAGGGCAGCGTTCCCCCGCATGTCGCCGTTCTGCGCGTTGCGGAGCCTTACAAGGCCTTTGTTACGGCCATGCGCGCCCTTTATCCCGATACGCTGCGGCCCGCCTCGTGGTTCGACAACAGCGGGGTCGCGGCCGCGGCCGTTGTGCATCCGTCGGCGTATCTCGAGGACGACGTCATCGTCGATCCGCTGGCCGTGATCGGGCCGGACGTGGAAATCGGGGCCGGAACCGTGATCGGGTCGGGTGCGGTGATCGGCGCGGGTGTCCGGATCGGCCGGGATTGCAATATCGGCGCGAACGCGTCGGTGCTGTGCGCCCTGATCGGCAACGACGTCATCGTCCATCCGGGCTGCCGGATCGGCCAGGACGGGTTTGGCTACCTGATGGGCGCGAAGGGGCATGTAAAGGTGCCGCAGGCGGGCCGGGTGATCATCCAGAACGGGGTCGAGATCGGCGCGGGCTGCGCCATCGACCGCGGGGCGCTCAATGACACCGTCATCGGCGAGGGCAGCAAGATCGACAACTTGGTCCAGATCGGCCACAACGTGGTCATCGGCCGCAACTGTGTGGTGGTCAGCCAGAGCGGGATCGCCGGCAGTTCGATGCTGGGTGACGGCGTGGTCCTTGCCGCGCGCATTGGCGTGAGCGATCACGCCACCATCGGCGACGGGGCACAGATCGCGGCACGCAGCAGCGTCGTCGGCGAGGTGCCGGCCGGCGCGCGCTGGGGTGGCTCTCCGGCCAAGCCGATCAAGCAGTTCTTCCGCGAACTGTTTGAGGTGGAGCGCCTCGGCCGGGAAGGCATTGCGAAATTGAAATCGAAGCCGTCCGGTTCGGGCGACGAGGAACAGAGATAATGGACGAGAAGGCGCCAATCACCATCGAGGCGGTGGACATCGGGCAGATCCTGAAGACGCTGCCGCATCGCTATCCCATGCTGCTGATCGATCGCGTGATCGATATCCGCAAGGACTTCAGCGGTATCGGCATCAAGAATGTCTCGGTCAACGAGCCCGTATTCCAGGGGCACTTTCCGAACCGGCCGATTTATCCGGGCGTGCTGATGATCGAAGGCATGGCGCAGACCGCGGGCGTCATCGGCATGCTGTCGACCGAAACCGATCGCCCGACGGCGGTCTATTTCCTCACGGTCGACAAGTGCAAGTTTCGCAAACCGACGGGGCCGGGGAATATCATCGAGTATCACATGCGGCTGGTCACGCGCCGGCGCGACATGTGGTGGTTTCACGGCGACGCCAAGGTCAACGGTGAAATCGTCGCTCAGGCCGATGTCGGTGCGATGCTGGCCGACTGACCCGTCTGTCATTGTGCGTAACAATTGATGACCGCGCCCGTGCCGCCTTTCACTCCTTATGCCGGACGGGCTTGCATTATAACGGCGTTTTATCGTCTGCACGCGTCCCTCGGCGGGTGAAGGATATGCAGGCAAGAGGAATTGATGAGCAAGATCGATCCAACTGCGCGAATTGAGGATGGAGCCGTCATCGGCGACGGCGTCACCATCGGTCCTTACTGTGTGATCGGGCCGAACGTGACGATCGGCGCGGACTGCACGTTGCAGGCTCATGTCAGTATCAGCGGCCACACCACGCTCGGCACAGGCTGCAAGGTGTTTCCATTCGCCTCGCTTGGCGGGGCTCCGCAGGATCTCGGCTATCGCGACGAACCGACCACGCTCGACATCGGCGAGGGCTGCATCATCCGCGAAAGCGTGACCATGAATGTTGGCACCGTCAAAGGCGGCGGCAAGACGCGCGTCGGCAAGCACGGTTTCTTCATGGCTTATTCCCATATCGGTCACGACTGCCTCGTCGGAGACAATGTGATCTTCGCCAACAGCGCGACGCTGGGCGGTCATTGCGAGATCGGCGACTTCGTCTATTTCGGCGGCCTCTCGGCGGCACATCAGTTCGTCCGGATCGGGCATCAGGCCATGATCGGCGGTGTCTCCGGTCTACGTCACGACGTCATTCCATATGGACTTGCGAGCGGCCAGTTCGCGCATCTCGAAGGCATGAATGTGGTCGGCATGCGCCGCCGCGGATTCAGTCACAAGCGATTGCAGGTGGTGCGTGACTTCTACCAGCAGCTGTTTCATGGCGGCGGTATCTTCGCCGAACGGCTTGAAGCGCTGCGGCCGATGGGAAGTGCCGATCCGGCGATCGCCGAGATACTGACCTTCATCGACAACGGCATCAAACGGCCGCTCTGCATGGCGCACAACAATCCCAACAAACCCTCAGAGCGCGCTCACCTCGAACAGCGATGATGACCCCTCCCGCATTGTCCTCGACAGTCGGCATCGTTGCGGGAAGCGGAGTGCTGCCGTTTTCGGTCGCAGAGCTGTTGCAGGCGCGGGGGATCGCGCCGTTTCTGTTCGCGATCCGCGGCTTCTGCGATCCGGTGCGGGTCGCGCAATATCCTCATCACTGGGTCGCACTCGGTCAGGTCGGGCGGCTGACGCGCCTGATGCGGTCCGAAGGTTGCCGCGAGATCGTATTCATCGGTGGTCTGGTCAGACCCGCGCTATCCGAGATTCGTCTGGACTGGGGCACGCTGCGCGCCATCCCGGCGATTGCTGCGGCATTGCGAGGCGGCGACGATCATCTGCTGACGGGTGTCAGCCGCATCTTCGAGCGCCATGGAATTCGCGTCGTCGGCATTCAGGACGTCGCGCCCGAACTGCTGATGCCGGAGGGCAGCCTCACACGCCGCACGCCCGATGCCGAGGCCGTCGCCGATATCGCCAAGGCGCGCGACCTGATGCGCGCGATCAGTCTTTTCGATGTCGGTCAGGGCGTGGTGGTGATCGATGGCCATGTGGTCGCCGTTGAAGACATCGAGGGGACGGACGGGCTTCTGGCGCGGGTGGCGCGGCTGCGTGCGGAGAAAAGAATTCGCGCCAAACCGGGGCGCGGCGTGCTGGTCAAAATGCCAAAGGCGCAACAGGATTTGCGCTTCGATCTTCCCACGCTTGGTCCGAAGACCATCGACGGCGTCATTGCCGCCGGGCTGGCAGGTATCGGTATCGTTGCCGGACGCACCCTCGTTGCCGAGGTGGATGTGATGACCGCGAAGGCGGATCAGGCGGGGCTCTTTGTCACGGGATTGCCGCTGTGAGCGCGAGCGGGAGCGATGCGCGCAAGTCTCCGACGATATTTCTGATCGCAGCCGAGGAGTCCGGCGACCGGCTCGGCTCGGGCCTGATCAAGGCCTTGCGCGCGCGGCTTGGACCGGCGGCGAAGATTGTCGGAGTTGGCGGCCGTCACATGGCCGAGCAGGGCGTGCCGTCGTTGTTTCCCACCGACGAGCTGTCGATCATCGGTCTTGCGGCGATTCCGAAACGCCTTCCCATGATCCTGCGCAGGATTCGCGAAACGACCGATGCCGTCCTGAAGGAGCGGCCCGACATTCTGGTCATCATCGACAGTCCGGATTTCACCCATCGCGTGGCGCGCCGCGTTCGTGCCCGCAATCCATCGATCCCGATTGTCGACTACGTATCGCCCACGGTGTGGGTGTGGCGGCCAGGACGCGCGCACAAAATGCGCGCGTATGTCGACCGGCTTCTGGCCGTCCTGCCGTTCGAGCCGGAGATCCATCGCAAGCTGGGCGGCCCGCCGTGCACCTATGTCGGTCATCCGCTGCTGGATGAACTCGATACGTTGCGGCCCAACGATGATGAACGGAAGCATCGCCTGGCGCAGCCGCCGTCGTTGCTGGTGTTGCCTGGCAGCCGGCGCAGCGAGATCAAACGCAACATGGCGATTTTCGGCGATACGTTGCGCTTGTTGCGGGCGCAGGGTGTTGCGTTCGAGCCCGTGCTGCCGACGATCCCCGGTTTGCTGGACAGGGTTCGCGCCGCTGCAGCGGATTGGCCGGTGCAGCCAAGGATCGTTGTCAGCGATGACGACAAGAAAGCCGCGTTCCGGAGCGCACGCGCCGCTTTGGCGAAGTCCGGCACCGTGACGCTTGAACTGGCGCTCGCTGGCGTGCCGATGGTGACCGCCTATCGGGTGACCGAGGTCGAGGCCTTCATCGCCCGGCGCGTCATCAAAACCTCCTCGATCATTCTGGCGAACATCATTCTCGGAGAGAATGTGATTCCGGAATTTCTGCAGCAGGATTTCACCGCAGAGAAACTTGCACCGGCGTTGCGGGACATTCTGGCGGATACGCCCGCACGGCAGCGGCAGGTGGATGCGTTCGCCCGTCTGGAAGCGATCATGTCCACGGGCGGTAAGCCGCCCAGCGAACTGGCGGCGGACGGGGTTATCGCGATGCTGCGCTGACGTCCTGCTGTTCAACGAAAAGGCCGGTGCATTGCACCGGCCTTTTGTCTGTAATGGCGTTTGCGCTTACTTGCGCTTGTCGATCCCGACGTAGTCGCGGGACGTTGCGCCAGAGTAGAGCTGGCGCGGACGGCCGATCTTCTGCTGCGGGTCCTGAATCATCTCGCTCCACTGGCTGATCCAGCCGACGGTGCGGGCGACAGCGAATAGCACGGTGAACATCGAGGTCGGGAAGCCCATCGCCTTCAGGGTGATGCCCGAATAGAAATCGACGTTCGGATAGAGCTTGCGCTGAATGAAGTATTCGTCGCTCAGCGCGATCTTCTCGAGTTCCATGGCGACATGGAGCAGCGGGTCGTTCTGGTGGCCGGTTTCCGCCAGCACCTTGTGACACATCTTCTGCATGATCTTCGCGCGTGGATCGTAGTTCTTGTAGACGCGGTGACCGAAGCCCATCAGGCGGACGCTGGAGTTCTTGTCTTTCACCTTGGCGATGAATTCCGGAATCTTGTCCACGGTGCCGATCTCGGCCAGCATTTGCAGCGCGGCTTCGTTGGCGCCGCCGTGAGCGGGGCCCCACAGGCAGGCGATGCCGGCGGCGATACAGGCGAACGGGTTGGCGCCGGACGAGCCGGCGATGCGCACCGTCGAGGTCGATGCGTTCTGTTCATGGTCGGCGTGGAGAATGAAGATCTTGTCCAGCGCCTCGGCCATCACCGGGTTCACCTTGTACTCTTCACAAGGCACGCTGAAGCACATCTGCAGGAAGTTCGACGCGTAATCGAGCGAGTTCTTCGGATACACGAAGGGCTGGCCGACGTTGTACTTGTAGGCCATCGCCGCGAGCGTCGGAATCTTCGCGATCATACGCATCGAGGCAATCATGCGCTGCGTCGGATCGGAGATGTCGGTGGAGTCATTGTAGAACGCGGCGAGGGCGCCGACCGAGGCGACCATCACGGCCATCGGGTGCGCGTCGCGGCGGAAGCCCTGGAAGAAGCGGGCCATCTGCTCGTGAACCATCGTGTGACGGGTCACGCGGTTGTCGAAATCTTCCTTCTGCGCCTTGGTCGGCAGTTCGCCGTACAGCAGCAGATAGCAGGTTTCGAGGAAGTCGCCCTTCTCGGCGAGCTGTTCGATCGGATAGCCGCGATAGAGCAGGATACCTTCGTCGCCATCGATGTAGGTGATCTTGGATTCACAGCTGCCGGTCGACGTAAAGCCAGGATCGTAGGTGAACATCCCGGTCTGGGCGTAGAGCTTGCTGATGTCGATAACATCAGGTCCGACCGTGCCGGACAGAACCGGGAAATCGACGGTCTTCCCTTCGACCGTCAGCGTGGCTTTTTTGGTGTTGGTCTTTGCATCCATCGTGAAGTCCCCGGTAAGTGTGGCTCAGGGCGAGTGACGCTTACGGCCATATAGGGGCGTAAGCGCTTTATTCCAGAAGTGTGGCCCGAATGGGTAGCTTATTGCTGTGTGCGCTGCAAGATAGGTGGGCTGCACCTAAAGTTTGGGCAGCCCTGCGTTAGCTATGAAGGGCTTTCAGCCTGATCCTGCAGGCGGTCCAGACAGGTTTGCCGCCCCAGCACCGCCAGAACGTCGAAAATGCCCGGGGAGGTGGTCCGCCCGGTCAGGGCGACACGTAACGGCTGCGCGATCGCCCCGAGCTTGAGGCTGTTTTGCTCGGCGAACTGACGCATGGCCGCCTCGGCGGCCTCGGCGGTCCACGGATTGACCGCCTCCAGCGCCGAACGGAGTTCCCCGATCAGCTTGCGCGTCTCGGATGTGAGCACCGCTGCCGCCTTGGGCTCCATCTGGAGCGGACGGTCGGCAAAGATAAAATTGGAACTGTCGACCAGTTCGAGGAGCGTCTTGGCGCGCTCTTTCAGGCCGGGCATGGCGGCCAGCAATTGGGCGCGGGTCGTGTCGTTCAGCTTGGCCCGGATGGCAGCGCCGTCAGGAATGAACTGGAGCACGTCTTCGAAGCTGGCCAGCAGCGCCTTGTCGTCGGCGTTGCGGATGTAATGACCGTTGAGATTTTCGAGCTTGGCGAAATCGAACCGCGCGGCAGAACGCCCGATCGCGGGCAGGTCGAATTCCCGGATCATCTCTTCGGTCGAGAAGATTTCCTGGTCGCCATGGCTCCAGCCGAGCCGCACCAGATAGTTCCGAAGCGCCTCGGGCAGATACCCCTTGGCCCGGTAGGCATCGACGCCAAGCGCGCCATGACGCTTGGAGAGTTTCGAGCCGTCGGGACCGTGGATCAGCGGAATGTGAGCCATCACCGGAACGGTCCAGCCGAGCGCGTCGTAGATGTGCTTCTGCCGGGCGGCGTTGATCAGATGATCGTCGCCGCGAATAACGTGGGTCACGCCCATGTCGTGATCGTCCACCACCACGGCGAGCATGTAGGTCGGGTTGCCGTCGGAGCGCAGCAGCACGAGGTCGTCGAGATTTTCGTTCTGCCAGACCACGCGGCCCTGGACCTGATCCTCGATCACGGTTTCGCCGGTCTGCGGTGCACGAAGCCGGATGACGGGCTTGGCGCCGGCCGGTGCTTCCGACGGATCGCGGTCGCGCCAGCGGCCGTCGTAACGGATCGCGCGGCCCTCGGCCTTGGCGGCCTCGCGCATCTGCGTCAGTTCCTCGGCGGTCGCGTAGCACCGGTAGGCCTTGCCGTCGGCCAGCAATTGTTCGGCGACCTCACGATGCCGTGCGGCGCGGGTGAACTGATAAACCGTCTCGTCGTCCCATTCGATGCCGAGCCATTTCAATCCATCGAGAATGGCCTCGATGGCCGCATCGGTGGAACGCTCGCGATCGGTATCCTCGATCCGCAGCAGCATCTTGCCGCCACGCTTGCGCGCATAGAGCCAGTTGAACAGCGCGGTGCGCGCGCCGCCGATGTGGAGGAAGCCGGTCGGGGACGGCGCGAAGCGGGTAACGACAGTTTCGGTCATTTCAGGCGGTTCGATCTCGGGAAGGGTTATCGGCGGGGCGTTTATCATAACAAAGGCACACTGTCTCAGCACGAATTAACGGGGACTTGAGACACTTCCCGGTGCCCGAATGCGGGCCTCGCCACGTAAAAGCCCGGTCTGCCCGGCACCGGGCAGCCCTTGGCGTGGCCTCCCGGATTTGGCACATAGAGCCCAACTTGAAAGGGTACCAATGTCTGACGAATCGCCGACCGCGGGCCGTGATTTTATCCGCGATATAGTTGCCGAGGATCTTGCCTCGGGGCGCGAAAAAGGCGTGGTGACGCGCTTTCCTCCCGAACCCAATGGATATCTGCATCTTGGCCACGCAAAGTCGATCTGCCTGAACTTCGGGATCGCCGAGGAGTTCGGCGGGCGCTGTCATCTGCGCTTCGACGACACCAATCCGACCAAGGAAGAACAGGAATACATCGACGCGATCGAGCGCGACGTGCGCTGGCTCGGCTTCGACTGGGGTGAGCATCTTCATTTTGCGTCGGATTATTTCGAGCAGCTTTACGCCTGGGCGCAGCATCTGATCCGCACCGGCAAGGCCTATGTCGACGATCAGACGCAGGAAGAGATCCGCCTGACCCGCGGAACCCTGACCGAGCCCGGACAGAACAGCCCGTTCCGCGACCGGTCGGTTGAGGAAAACCTCGACCTGTTCACCCGCATGCGCGCGGGCGAGTTTCCGAACGGCGCGCGCGTGCTGCGCGCCAAAATCGACATGACGTCGGGCAACATCAATCTGCGCGATCCGGTGCTTTATCGTATCCTGCACGCGCATCATCCGCGCACGGGCGACGCGTGGAAGATTTATCCGAGCTACGATTTTGCGCACGGCCAGTCGGATGCGATCGAGCACATCACGCATTCGATCTGCACGCTCGAATTCGAAGATCACCGTCCACTTTATGACTGGTGCCTTGAAAACCTGCCGGTTCCGTCGCGGCCGCATCAGTACGAGTTTGCCCGGCTGAACGTGACTTACACGCTGCTGTCCAAGCGTGTGCTCACCGAGCTGGTGCGCGGCGGCCATGTGTCCGGCTGGGACGATCCGCGCATGCCGACGCTTGCGGGCTTGCAGCGGCGCGGCATTCCGGCGGAAGCGCTGCGCGAGTTCGTCAAGCGCATCGGCGTCGCCAAGGCGAACAGCACTGTCGACCTCGGCATGTTCGATTTCGTGGTGCGTGAAGTGCTGAACAAGACCGCGCCGCGCCGCATGGCCGTGCTCAATCCACTCAAGGTGGTGATCGAGAATTATTCGGAAGGGCAGAGCGAAACGCTTGAAGCCGTCAATCATCCCGACGATCCGGCGCAGGGCTCGCGCCAGATTCCGTTCGGCCGCGAGCTTTACATCGAGCGCGACGACTTCATGGAAGACCCGCCGAAGAAGTTCTTCCGCATGGCGCCGGGCCGCGAGGTGCGGCTGCGCTATGGCTATTTCATTACCTGCCGCGATGTCATCAAGAATGCCGCGGGCGAAGTCGTTGAGCTGCGCTGCACATACGATCCGGCGACCAAGGGCGGCAACGCCCCTGACGGACGCAAGGTGAAGGCCACGATCCACTGGGTGAGCGCGGCGGACGCCGTGCCGGCGGAGGTGCGGCTTTACAATCTGCTGTTCACGACACCGCAGCCGGAGGCCGCGAACTTCGCCGCGCAGATCAATCCGCAGTCGCTCGAAACCGTCACCGGAATGCTGGAGCCCGCTCTGGCGAGCGACAACTTCGGGGGCGCCATTCAGTTCGAGCGGCAGGGTTACTTCGTTCGTGACAAGGATTCCGCGCCCGGCAAGCCGGTGTTCAACCGCACCGTCGGCCTGCGCGACAGCTACGCCAAGGCTGCGGGCTGATCGAAGCTCGCATTCCGCATCCGTTCCGCTGTTCATCACCGGATCGCTTCCGCTACCATTGTGGGAGCGATAACGAAGCGGCACGGAAGATTGCGGATGGATCGTCTCGAAGCAATGAAGGTGTTTGTCACGGCGCTGGATGAGGGAAGCCTCGCCGGTGCAGGACGACGGCTCGGGCGGTCACCGGCAGCGGTCAGCCGGGCCATTGCCTTTCTTGAGCAGCATGTCGGTGCTGAACTGCTTCATCGCACCACCCGCACGATCAAGCTGAGCGAAGCCGGCGAGCGTTATGCCGCGGCGTGCCGGCGCGTTCTCGTCGAGCTTGAAGAGGCGGATCTGTCCGCGGCGGGAGAGCGTGCCGCTCCGCGAGGCGTGCTGACGATCACGGCGCCGCCGATCAGCGGCGAAGAAATCCTGCGCCCAATCATCACCGCCTATCTCGACGCGTTCCCGGGTGTCTCGGTGAATCTGCTGCTGCTCGACCGCCATGCCAACCTTGTGGAAGAAGGTATCGACATCGCGCTTCGTGTTGCCGAACTTCCGGACTCTGCAATGGTCGCGGTACGGGTCGGGGGAGACGTCAAGCGGGTGGTCGCCGCGTCGCCGCGTTATCTCGCCGCCCATCCTCGCATCGTCGAGCCCGCGGATCTGACCAAACACAGCATTGTCACCACAACACACATGGGGCAGGACACCTGGGTATTTCCGCCAGCTCCGGGGAGTTCGATCGCGCGATCTGTCCACTTCAAACCCCGGTTTCTCGTGAACAGCGTACGGGCAGCGCTTGGCGCTGCGGTGGATGGCCATGGTGTGACGCGTCTGTACACCTATCACGTTGCCGAGCGCGTTCAGGACGGATCGTTGAAGCTCCTGCTGCGCGATGCCGAACCCGCAGTCCTGCCGGTCAATCTCGTGATGCCGCAGGGGCGGCTGACGGTGCCAAAGGTGCGCACATTCGTTGATTTTGCAGCGCCCCGCCTGAAAGCCGAATTTGCCCGGCTGTCTGCCGAAGCCGGAACGATGGATTCCTGAGCTCTCGCTATTCTTTCGGCCGGCGGAAGGATGTCTGCCGAACGTCGGCAATTCTGCCGCCTCATGGAACGCCATAGAACGATGAGCAACGGCCTGCGGGCCAGCCAGCAGCAATATCGCTGTTGGGACATCATCGAGGCACACCATGAGCAACGCACAGAAGGTCGCAATTATCACCGGCGCATCGCAGGGTATCGGCGCCAGCCTGGTCAAGGCCTACCGGGATCGCAACTATCGGGTCGTCGCGACATCCCGCTCAATCAAGCAGGGCAGCGATCCCGACGTTGTGGCCGTCGCCGGCGATATCGGCGATCGCGCCACAGCCGAGCGCGTCGTCAAGGAAGCCATCACGCGCTTTGGACGGGTCGACACGCTGGTCAACAATGCCGGCATCTTCATCTCCAAGCCGTTCACCGAATACACGGCCGAGGACTTCAATTCGAAGATCGCGACCAATCTCGCCGGCTTCTTCCACATCACGCAGCAAGCCGCGGCAGAAATGCTGAAGCAGGGCTCCGGTCATATCGTCAGCATCACCACGAGCCTGACCGACAACGCGACCGCCATCGTGCCGACGGTGCTCGCCAACCTCACCAAGGGCGGCATCAATTCGGCGACCAAGGCGCTTGCCGTTGAATACGCAACCAAGGGCATTCGTGTGAACGCCGTGTCGCCCGGCATCATCAAGTCTCCGATGCACGCTCCGGAGACCCACGAGTTTCTTGCCGGCCTTCATCCGGTGAAGCGCATGGGCGAGATGCGCGATATCGTTGACGGGGTTCTGTACCTCGAATCCGCTGGCTTCGTGACCGGCGAAATCCTGCACGTCGACGGTGGCCAGAGCGCCGGTCACTAACGGAGGCTGTCATGCCGATTGTCACGATCCAGGTTACGCGCGAGGGATCCGGCCCCGGCCGGACCTCCGTCACGGCGGAAGAAAAGGCGCGTCTGATTGCCGGCGCGAGCCAGCTTCTGCTCGACGTCCTCCACAAGCCGCTTGAATCCACCTTCGTCGTTATCGAGGAGGTCGACACGGACAACTGGGGATGGGGCGGCCTGCCCGCGCTCGAATACCGAAAGCAGCGCGCCGCCAGCGGCAAATAACCGGGACGGAGGCCGCCATCACTTGGCGGCCTCTGTTTTTCGGCGGTTAAAATCGAACAGCGCATTCTGCATCCGTTCCGCTATCCAGCCTGGTCGCTTCCGCTAGCATTGTCTCGGCGATGCCGGAGCAACGCGATGGCGGGCGGGGGCGGCGAAGACCGAGAGAGATCCAAAGGCCGGGCGGGGCGCGCCATCGGCCGAGCTATTTCTTGGCCGCCCCGCAGTGCTGAGCCTGCCGCCGCCGGCTTCACGGAAAGCGCATCGTCATTCCTCATCGGAAAAGCCCGAAGCTGGATCACGGCGGAAGCCGGACCGGGCCGGTTGCTGCCCTGGGTGCCGGTCGCGTTCGGCGCGGGCATTGCGATCTATTTTGCGGCGGACCGCGAGCCCGTGGCACTGGTCGCCGCCGCGACGGCATTCGCGTTCTGTGTTGCGGCCTTCGTTGCGCGGCGCGGCCGCGTCTTTCCCCTTGTGGTGATTCTGGCCGCGTTATCAGCAGGATTTGCCGCAGCTACTCTGAAGACCGCGCGCGTCGCTCACGGTGTTCTCGCGCGTCCGATGTTCTCGGTGGCGCTGAAGGGGTTCGTTGAGACCCGTGACGAGCGCGAGCGCACGGACCGCTTCGTGCTGCGCGTCGAAGAGATGGACTCGCCGCGCGGCGGGATCAAGCTCGAACGCGTGCGGCTGTCGGTCAAAAAGGGGACAGCGCCGGCCGTCGGCAGCTTTGTCGAACTGAAGGCGCGATTGCTGCCGCCGCTCTCGCCGCTGCGTCCGGGAAGCTACGACTTCGGACGCGACATGTACTTCCAGGGCATCGGTGCGTCTGGCTTCGCGATGGGGGCGATCAAGACGGTTGATGCCCCACGCAGCGGCGGCGCATATCTGCGCTACGCTGCTACGATGCAGGGCATGCGCGACGCCATCGATGCGCGCATTCGCGGTGTGCTCAGTGGCGACAACCGCGCCATCGCGACGGCGCTGCTGACCGGGCGGCGTGACGCGATTTCCGCGCCGGTCAACGACGCGATGTTTGTTTCGGGACTCGGCCATGTGCTGTCGATCTCGGGCTATCACATGGCGGTGGTGGCGGGCGTGGTGTTTTTCGCGGTGCGCGCGCTGCTTGCGCTGTTTCCAGCACTCACTGTGACGTTCCCGATCAAGAAATGGTCGGCAGTTGCCGCGCTGATTGCCGCAGCATTTTATCTGCTGCTATCGGGCGCGGAGGTCGCCACCCAACGCTCGTTCTTCATGACGGCGGTGGTGCTGATCGCGGTGATGGTGGATCGCCGCGCGATTACGTTCCGTACGCTGGCGGTTGCGGCGATGATCGTGCTCTTGATCGCGCCGGAAGCACTCGTGCATCCGAGTTTCCAGATGTCGTTCGCGGCGACGCTGGGACTCGTGGCGTTGATCCAGATCGGCATGCCGAACCTGTTCGCATCGCCCGACAATTCGCAGGTTGCGCGTGCGGCGCTCTGGGGAGGGCGCGAGATCACGATGCTGGCGCTGGCGTCGCTGGTGGCCGGGTTCGCGACCATGCCGTACGCGGCGTTTCATTTTCATCGCGTGACGCCTTACGGCGTGTTGGCCAATCTCGCGGCGATGCCGGTGGTCTCGATACTGGTGATGCCCGCAGGGCTGCTCGGGTTGCTGGCGATGCCGTTCGGCTTCGACGGCGTGTTCTGGCGGCTAATGGATGTCGGCATCGGATGGATGGTGGCGGTGTCGCAATGGGTGGCAGCGCTGCCTGGCGCCATCGGCCAGATCGCGTCATTCGGTGCCGGCCCGCTGGCCGTGATGAGTGCGGGGATCATTGTACTCGGTCTGCTGCGGACGCCGCTGCGTTGGGCGGGTGCAGGGCTCATCGCATTCGCAACGGTCTGGGCACTGACGGCGCCGCAGCCGGATATTCTTGTGGCGGGAGACGGCCACACCGTTGCGGTGCGAGGGAAGGACGGCAGACTGCGCCTGATGCGCACCGGAAAGGACGTCTTCCTGTCGCGCGAGTGGCTCGCGGCCGACGCCGACATGCGCAAGGCTACCGATGTATCGCTCAGCGATGGCGTCTCGTGCGACACGTCCGGATGTGTGGTGCAGACAGCGGACGGCTCGACAGTTGCGCTGACACTGAAACCGGAAGCATTCGGGGACGACTGCGTGCGGGCCGCTGTGATCGTGACACTGCGTCAGCCGCCCGCCGACTGTGCGGCCATGGTGCTGGATCAGGAAATGCTGCGCAGGCGCGGCACACTCGCTCTGCGCAAAACCGCTGACGGCTACGCGATCAGCGCCAACCGCCGCGGGGTGGGCCGTCCATGGGCGCCCGCGACCCGCGATGATGGAGCAGATACACCCGCCGTACCGGCAAATCGCCCGGTGCAGCCTGTCGATGCTACGCCGGCGGAGAGCGATCTCCAGCCGGACGATTGATCTCGAGTCGAACTCAGTACTTGCGGACCAGGCCGATCAGCTTGCCCTGAATCCGCACGCGGTTGGGCGGCAGGATTCGGACTTCGTACGCTGCGTTGGCAGGCTCCAGGGCGATGGACGCACCGCGCCGCCGGAAGCGCTTCAGGGTGGCTTCTTCCTCGTCGATCAGCGCCACCACGATGTCGCCGGTGTCGGCGGTCTCGTTGCGCTGGATCAGCACGGTGTCGCCATCGAGAATACCAGCCTCCATCATGGAGTCGCCGCGCACTTCGAGGGCGTAGTGTTCGCCGGACCCGAGCATGTCGGGCGGCACGCTGATGGTGTGGCTGCGGGTCTGCAGCGCCTCGATTGGTGTACCGGCCGCGATCCGGCCCATGACCGGTACGGCGACAGGGAAGCTTGCATCTTCGTCGGGGCCGAGCGACGGCGCCGAGCGAACCTTGCCCAGGTTGCCCTCGATGACGCTGGGCGTGAAGCCGCGGCGTGCGCCGCCGGGGCTGGCACTCGTTTCGGGAAGCTTGATGACCTCTATGGCGCGGGCTCGGTTGGCGAGCCGCCGGATAAAGCCGCGCTCCTCGAGAGCAGTGATGAGCCGGTGGATACCGGACTTCGACCGCAGGTCCAGCGCATCCTTCATCTCATCGAAGGAGGGCGGAACACCAGCTTCCTTGAGCCGCTCGTTGATGAAGCGCAGAAGCTCATACTGTTTGCGTGTCAGCATCTGAATTGGTCCCCGATCCCAAGGATCTCAAGAATTCCCGTGTCTGATCCGAAGCTGCGCCTCTCTGGATCCCCACTGCGAAACAATGAAAAGGGACACTCAGGAGTTGCGAGTCACTCGAAACAAATCATGAACGAACACTATCTGTTCCATATGTGTTCCGCAACCCCTTAATTTCACGTCAACGCGCCGACAGCTTCTGCCGAAGCGCGCGCGTAGCGGCCCGGGGACTGCCCCACATGCCGGCTGAAGGCAGTGCTGAAGGTGCTTGCCGAGCCGTAGCCGACCCGCTCGGCGACTTCGCCAAGCCCGATGTCCTGACGGCGGAGCAGATCCTTGGCGACGGCCATGCGCCAGGCGAGCAGATACTCCATCGGCGGCAGACCCACGGTCCGCGTGAAGCGCTCGAAGAATGCCGAGCGCGACAGCGCGGCTTTCCCGGCCAGTTGCGCCATCGTCCACGGCCGCGCGAGATGACCGTGCATCTGCTGCATCGCCGGAGCGAGCCGCGGATCGGCCAGTCCGCGAAGCAGTCCGGGCGGCGCGCCATCAGCCGGCGCCAATCGAAGTGCTTCAATCAGGAGCACCTCCACGAGGCGCGTGAGCACGAGATCGCGGCCGGGTCTCTGCGCGCGCGATTCCTCTCCGACGAGTTGCACCAGCACGGAGAGCCGCTCGACCCCGCGCACGTGGATCAATCCCGGCAGCAGCGATACGAGCAGGGATGCGTTGGGGGAGTCGAAAACGAAATAGCCGCCAAGTAAACGTACATCCGGCCGCCCGCCGCGGGTGCCGTGGCGGACTTCGCCCACCGGGGAAAGCATCACCTTCGGGTCGATGCGTTCGGGCCGCACCGGCTCGAAACCGGACATGGTGAATCCAGGTGTCGCGGGCAGAAGCACGAAGTCGCCGGCTTCCAGCGTCAGGGCCGGGTGACCGTCGACCGCGAGGCGGCAGCTTCCCTCAAGTACGGCGCAGAAGCTGGGCTGGCCGAAGTCCGAATAGCGCACGCCCCAGCGTCCGGCACCGCTGATGCGTTTGGAGAACACCGTGCGCGGCTGAAGCAGGGCGATGACTTCGGAGAGGGGATCGGTCACATCCGGACGCTCGCAAAGGAAATATGGACTTTCCATTGTAGATCGTCCGGACAGCGTCCGCCATAGCAACCGTACCAAAATCATCGGGAAAGTGATCATGAAGACTATTCTTATTACGGGATGCTCGTCCGGCTATGGCCTCGAAACCGCCCGGCACTTTGATGCACAGGGCTGGAAGGTGATCGCCACCATGCGGACGCCGCGCGAAGACATATTGCCTCGCAACGATACGCTCCGCGTGTTGCCGCTCGACGTGACCAGACCGGAAAGCATTGCGGCTGTCATCGCAGCGAGCGGTCCCATCGACGTGCTGGTCAACAATGCCGGCATCGGACTTTTCGGCGCGTTCGAGGCGACGCCGATGACAACGGTGCGCGAGGTGTTCGAGACCAACACGTTCGGCATGATGGCGATGACGCAGGCGGTGCTGCCGCAGTTCCGCGCGCGAAAGTCGGGCGTGGTGGTGAACGTGACCTCGAGCGCCACGCTGGCGCCGATGCCGCTGGTCGCGGCGTACACCGCGAGCAAGACCGCCATCGAGGGATTTACCGGCTCGCTGGCGCATGAACTCGCCGCGTTCAGGGTGGGCGTAAAACTGGTCGAACCCGGTTATGGGCCGACCACGCGCTTCAGCAGCAATTCGGGAAACCGGATGGAGGGGTTGATCCCGCAAGCCTACGCGCCCTTTGCGCAGCAGGTCTTTGCCGCGTTCACGCAGCCGGCCGCGGTCACGACAGAATCCGATGTGGCGGAAGCGGTCTGGCGTGCCGCCAACGATGCGACCGGGCAACTGCGCTTTCCGGCGGGTGCCGACGCCGTGGCGCTGGCTCAGGCGAGATAGACAGCACAGCCGCCGGTTTGCGATGGATCGTGGATCGGCGCAGGTGGCTTTTTCTACGCGGGAAGCCGCAGGATCGTGCAGGGCGAGCCGGCGGCGGCTGCCGGAGCGAACGGCGGCCGGACGATCAGCGCATTCGCCTCGACCAGTTTTGCCACCAGCGAACTGTCCTGCGCGCCCACCGAGGTCGCGACGGGCACCCCGTCGCGGCCGGGCGCGACACGCGCGCGCAGATAGTCCTGCCGCTTGTCGTTCTCGGGCAGTTCGTGTCCCAGCACCGCATGTTCAAGCGGATGATCGACGCGCGTTCGCCCGGAGAGCGAACGGATCAGCGGCACCAGAAACAGGAAAGCGCAGACGTAGGACGACACCGGGTTGCCGGGTAGACCGAGCACGCGCATCGCTCCGAGCCGTCCGTTCATCATCGGCTTGCCGGGCCGCAGCGCGATTTTCCAGAAGGCCATGTCGAAGCCTTCGGCTGTCAGCGCGGCCTGAACCAGGTCGTGATCGCCGACCGAGGCGCCGCCGGTGGTGATGAGAATGTCCGCGCCGAGATCGCGCGCACGCTTGATTCCGTTCGAGGTTGAATCGAGCGTGTCGCGTGCGATGCCGAGATCAATCGGTTCGGCACCTTCGTTGCGCACGAGCGCGCTCAGCGCAAAGAAATTGCTGTAGACGATCTGTCCCGGGGCGGGTGTTGTGCCCGGCGCGACCAGCTCATCGCCGGTGGCAAGGATCGCGACCTTGGGACGGCGATGGACCGGCAAACGCGGATGGTTCATCCCCGCCGCCAGCGCGAGGGCGCGGTCGTTGAGCAGAGAACCGCGCGGCAACAGCACGTCGCCTTCGCGAAAATCGATGCCGGCGGGACGGATGTTCTTTCCCGCCGCGATGGCTTCGTTGACGATGACAAACTCGCCGTCGCGCGTGGTGTCTTCCTGAATGACCACGGCATCCACGCCACCGGGAATGACGCCACCGGTGAAGATCCGCGCCGCCTGTCCCGCACCGATCGTCTGATTGAAGGGCCGGCCTGCGGCGACTTCGCCGATTACCTTCAGCCGCGCGCCGGTCACTGCGTCGATGGCGCGTACCGCGTATCCATCCATTGCCGACATGGCGGCGGGGGGCTGGGTGCGAAGCGCCGCGACGTCGCGGGAGAGTGTGCGATGAAACGCTTCGCCGAGCGCAACCGTTTCTTCGGGAAGGGCGCTGGCGTCCTTGAGAACGGCGGCATAGGCCTCGGCGACCGGCATCAGCGCCATGGTGCAATCCTTAATCGTCTGCCAGATAATGGCCAGACTTGCCGCCCTTTTTCTCGACCAGACGGACGGCCTCGATCTGAATGCCGCGCTCCACAGCCTTCACCATGTCATAGATGGTGAGGCACGCGACCGACACCGCGGTCAGCGCTTCCATTTCGACGCCGGTCGGGCCCTTGACCTTCACGGTCGCGCGCACGCGGCAGCCGGGCAATTTGGTGTCGGGCGTGATGTCGAGCGTTACCTTCGACAGCGCCAATGGATGACAGAGCGGAATGAGGTCGCAGGTGCGCTTTGCCGCCATGATGCCGGCGACGCGCGCGGTGCCGAGCACGTCGCCCTTGCTGGCATTGCCCTTCACGATCAGATCGAGCGTCTTGCGGGTCATGATGACATGACCTTCGGCCACGGCCACACGCTCGGTGTCCGGCTTGGCGGAGACGTCCACCATGCGCGCTTCACCCTTGGCGTCGATATGGGTGAGGGCGGCGCCTACCTTCTTCTTTGATGTCTTTTTGGCCACGGCTCAGCGCGTCCCGGTGGCGCGTTGTGCATCGCTGCGGGCAAGCAACGTACGCGTCGCAGCCGTCACGTCGGCCTGGCGCATCAGGCTTTCGCCGACGAGGAACGTGTTCATGCCCACACCCGCAAGCCGTGCAAGATCGTCAGGCGCGAAGATGCCGCTTTCGCCGACGCTGATGCGATCCTTCGGGATCAGCGGTGCAAGCTCTTCGCTGGTCGCAAGCGTGACCTCGAATGTCCGCAGATTGCGGTTGTTCACGCCGAGCAGCGGCGATTTCAGCTTCAACGCGCGGTCGAGTTCCTCACGATTGTGCACCTCGAGCAGCACGTCCATGCCGTGGGCGAAGGCGGCATCCTCGATGTCCTTTGCTGCCGCGTCGTCGAGCGCCGCCATGATGATCAGGATACAGTCGGCGCCGTGCGTCCGGGCTTCGGTCACCTGATAGGTGTCGTACATGAAGTCCTTGCGCAGCACCGGGAGGGAAACGGCTGCACGCGCGGCGACCATGAATGCGAGCGAGCCCTGGAACGAGGGCGTATCGGTCAGCACCGAAAGACACGCCGCTCCACCGGCTTCATAAGCTTTGGCGAGAAGAGGCGGATCGAAGTCGGCGCGAATGAGTCCCTTCGACGGCGAGGCCTTCTTGATCTCTGCGATCAGTGCATAGTCGCCGTTGGCGTGCTTCGCGCGAATGGCGTTGACGAAACCGCGCGGTGCGGGCGCTGCCTTGGCACGCGCCTCCATCTCGCTGAGAGGAACAGCGCGCTTGGCGGCGGCGATTTCCTCGCGCTTGTAGGTTTCGATTTTATCGAGGATATCCGACAAGGGTATTGGCTCCTCAAGCATTGGAGACGGCGACAAGGCGCTTGAGCCTGTCCGCCGCCGCACCAGTGTCCAGCGCCTTGGTGCCGAGCGCAATGCCTTCCTTCAGGTCCTTGGCCTTGCCTGCAACCACGAGCGCAGCCGCGGCATTCAATAGCGAGACATTGCGGTAGGCGTTCTTCTCGCCCTCCAGCACGTCGCGAAGCGCCCTGGCATTGGCCTCGGCGTCGCCGCCCTTGAGTTCCGCAGCCGTCGCGCGCGGAAGTCCGCCGTCCTCGGGCGTGACTTCAAATGTGCGGATGTTGCCCTTTTCGAGAGCCGCGACGAAGGTCGGGCCCGTGAGGGTGATCTCGTCGAGGCCGTCGGAGCCGTGCACGACCCAGACGGATTCAGCGCCAAGATTTTTCAGTACCTGCGCCAGCGGCTCGACCCAGTGCTTGGAGAACACGCCGACCATCTGCCGCTTGACGCCGGCCGGATTGGACAGCGGCCCGAGCAGGTTGAAGATGGTGCGGGTGGCGAGTTCGACGCGGGTGGGACCGACGTTCTTCATCGCCGGGTGATGCGTCGGCGCGAACATGAAGCCGATGCCTGCCTCGGCGATGCAGCGGCCAACGCCTTCCGGCGCGATGTTGATGTTAACGCCGAGCGCGGCCAGCGCGTCGGCCGCGCCTGATTTCGACGACAGCGCCCGGTTGCCGTGCTTGGCCACGGGAACGCCGGCGCCGGCAAGAATGAACGACGCGCAGGTCGAGACATTCACGGAGCCGGAGCCGTCCCCGCCGGTGCCGACGATATCGACCGCGTCGGCAGGCGCCTTCACGGTCAGCATCTTGGAGCGCATCGCCGAGACCGCGCCGGTGATCTCGTCCACGGTTTCGCCGCGCACACGCAGGCCCATCAGCAGGGCGCCCATCTGCGAGGGCGTTGCTTCGCCGGACATCATGCGATCGAACGCGGAGGCTGCCTCGTCACGCGACAGGGCCGCGCCGGTGGCGACTTTTCCGATAATGGCTTTCAGGTCGTCCATATAACTTCCGCTCAAATGAGCTTTTATCCCAACATCACTGAGCGGCTGAGGCGCCGGTCGCCACGGCAAACGCGTTCTGGTTGATGGTCACGCCGATATCGGTTTCGAGCTTTGCGATATAGGCCGTCAGTTGCTCTTCCATCTGCGCGCGGCGAAGGCTCTCGGTCAGCTTCTTGACGTCCTCGGATGCCATGTCGACCGGCGGCACCACGACATCTGTGACCTTGAACACGATCCATTCGCTCGCACCGCTGCCTTCGGTCTGACCGACGCCGTCCTTCGGGGTGCGGAACACAGCCGCCACCAGCCGCTCAGGAATATCCTTGGCGTCGGTGTCGCGCTTGAACAGCTTGGCCGTCTCGACCTTGAGTCCTGCAGCCGCGGCCTCGGCGTCGAAGGCCGCGCCCTTTTCCAGCTTTCCGACGATCTCGGCGGCCTTGGCGCGAAGGCGGGTCGAGATTTGTTCGTCGCGCCAGCGCGCTTCGACCTGATCCTTCACTTCGTCCAGGGTGCGGTCGCGCGAGGGCGTGACACCGAGCACGTCGAACCACAACTCGCCGCCGTTGTACTGCACGGGCTCGTTCTCGACGCCGATGTTGCTGGCGAACGCGGGCGACACGAGATCGATGCCCTGCGGCAATCCGGTGACCGGCTTGCCGTCCGGTCCGCGGCCGGAGCGGTCGATGGCTTCAATCGTGGTGGCCTTCAGCCCGAGCTTCTGGGCGGCTTCGGCGATATTCGATCCGCCGCCGCGTTCATCCTCGATCTTGTTGTGCAGGTCCTGCATCTGGGCCCGCGCACGCTCCAGCGCGATCTCGCGCTTGATCGTCGGTGCAACGGTCTCATAGGTCGGGTTGGTGCCGGGTTCGACCTTGGTGACTTTGAGCAGCGCTGTGATGAGGGTGCCTTTGACCGGCTGGCTCACGGTGTCCGGCGCGAGCGCGAATGCGGCGTCGGCGATCGCGGAATCGCCGATTGAGGCCTTCGCGACATTGCCGAGATCGGTGTCGGCCGTGGTCAGCTTGCGTTCCTTGGCGATGTCCTCGAACGACGTTCCGGCGGCGATGCGCTCGCGCGCCGCCTTGGCTTCGTCGGCATTCGGGAACGGAATCTGGAAAATCTGGCGCTTCTCCGGCGTCGCGTACCGTTCGCGGCGCTGCTCGAAGACCTTCTTTGCGTCCTCGTCGGACACCGTGATCGACTTGGCGAGTTCGTCCGGTGTGAGAGCAAGCACGGCGATCTTGCGATACTCCGGCGCCCTGAACAGTTGCTTGCGTTCGTCGAAATAGGTCGCCAGCGCTTCGGGCGAGGGCGGCGCGATGGTGCCGGCCTGCGCGGCGGTCAGCTTGACGTAGTTGGCCGAGCGCTGCTCGTTCTGGAAACGGACCAGCGCTTCGACCTGGGTCTTCGTCGGCTCGAGGCCGGCGACGATGGTGCCTGTGAGTTGGCGGCGCATCGCCACGCGGCGCTGTTCGGCGATGAAGCGCTGTTCGGTGTAGCCGGCCTGGCGGATCGTCTGCACGAACCGCTCATGGTCGAACTTGCCGTCGAGCCCCCTGAAGGTCGGGTCGCTCGAAATGGCGCGCACGATATCCGCGTCGGACTGTCCAAGCCCCATGCGGCGCGCGGTCTCGTCCAGGGCAGCATCGGAGATGACCTCCTGAAGCACCTGACGGTCGAGGCCGAAGGTGCGCGCCTGCTCCATGGTCAGAGGCCGGCCAAAGCGGCGGCCGATCTGCTGGACCTTGTCGGTGAACAGATTCCGGAACTGTTCAGTGGTGATTTCGGTGCTGCCGATCTTGGCGAGCGATGCCTGTCCGAATCCCTTGAAGATGTCGGCGATGCCCCAGATGCCGAAACTGATGATCAGCACGCCGAACATGACGGACATCACCGTCTTGCCGAGCCAATTCGATGAGGCTTTACGCATTCCTCGGAGCATGGGTCCAACTTGATGTTCAGGGGGTGGGGCGGTCCGCCGCAGAGGCATTACCGCGTTGTTTCGCCAACATATAAAGGGGTGCCGGTTCCCTAGCAACCATACAGACGGCGGCGCTTCAGCGCGGTTAACCTTCTGCAATGTGGAAACGGCGCCGGGGAACTGGCGTCTGTGGGCACCCTCTGCTAGCGCAAATCGACCAATTACAAGGTGAGATCAACGATGACCGACACGCGCCGCCCCCTGATCGCCGGGAACTGGAAGATGAACGGCCTCAAGGCTTCGATGAGCGAGCTTGGGGCCATCGCGCAAGGCGCGGGGGATATCTGGCGCAAGGCCGATCTCCTGATCTGTCCTCCCGCGACGCTGATGTTCACGTCCGCGGCGGTGGTGATCGGATCGAAGGTCGCAATCGGGGCGCAGGATTGTCATCCCGCGCCATCCGGCGCTCACACCGGCGATATTTCGGCGGAAATGCTGGCGGATGCCGGAGCAACGGCGATCATCGTCGGGCATTCCGAACGCCGCACGGATCATCACGAGAGTGATGCGCTCGTGCGTCAGAAGGCCGAGGCGGCCTGGCGCGCAGGCCTTGTCGCCATCGTCTGCGTCGGTGAAACGCAGGCCGAGCGCGATGCCGGACAGGCGCTGGATGTGGTCGGGCGTCAGCTTGCCGGATCGCTTCCGGACGGGACGACGGCAGTCAACTTGGTGGTCGCCTACGAGCCGGTTTGGGCCATTGGAACCGGACGCACCCCGACGACGAAAGATGTCGAGGAAGTCCATGGGTTTATCCGGGCCAAGCTGAAAGATCGGTTCAAGGGTGAGGGCGGCAATTTGCGCATTCTCTACGGAGGTTCCGTAAAGCCGTCGAACGCGGCCGAATTGATGGCCGTCGCCAACGTGGACGGTGCCCTGGTGGGTGGCGCCAGCCTGAAAGCAGCTGATTTCCTTGCGATTGCGGCGGCGTGCCCCTAAATCTCCCGCAATCCTGAGCGGTCTGTCGGGGGTGACAATCACCCCCGCAATCGTGTACAGACCGCGCAACTTCAACCCCCGCAAGCACCGACGCGACCGGCTCCCGGCGCTGGAGGCTTGTGACGGAAGGTAACGATGCAGACTGTCATTATCGTCATCCATCTCATGCTCGTCCTTGGCCTGATCGGCGTCGTGCTGTTGCAGCGCTCGGAAGGCGGCGGCCTCGGCGTCGGAGGTGGTGGTGGCGGCGGCTTCATGTCCAGCCGCGGTACGACCAACCTGCTGACCCGCACCACGGCCATTCTGGCGACGGGCTTCTTCATCACCAGCCTGTTCCTGTCGTGGCTCGCGAGCTACGAGCGCAAGCCCGCGTCGATTCTCAACACCAGCCCTGCGCCGATCTCGCAGCCGGGTGGCGCGCCGCAGGCTCCGGTCGGCGGTCTGCTCGACTCGCTCAAGAAGCCGGATGCACCGGCTGCTCCTTCGGCTCCGGCCGCACCGCAGGCGCCGCAGTCCAAGTAATCCAGACAAATGCTGTGCAGTCATGCGTGAGCCGCTTGCCTGCACATCTGAGAATTGCCTTCCAAGTTACTGACTGAACTTCCATATCAGGGCTACCCACAGCGCATTGGAATCCCGATGCGCGCGTGGGTTTCGTTTTGCGAATCACACCGGCGGAGCTAAAGGTAGAATCCCATGACGCGGTATATTTTCATCACCGGCGGCGTGGTCTCCTCGCTCGGCAAGGGTCTGGCTTCAGCGGCGCTCGGCGCTGTTCTGCAGTCACGAGGCTACAAGGTCCGCCTTCGCAAGCTCGATCCCTATCTCAATCTCGATCCCGGAACGATGTCGCCGTACCAGCACGGCGAAGTGTTCGTGACCGATGATGGCGCCGAGACCGATCTCGATCTCGGTCACTACGAGCGCTTCACCGGCCGTCCCGCGACCAAGCAGGACAACATCACCACCGGGCGCATCTATCAGGACATCCTGAACAAGGAACGCCGCGGCGACTATCTCGGCGCGACCGTGCAGGTGATTCCCCACGTCACCAATGCCATCAAGGAATTCATCCTCGGCGGCAACGAGGGCTACGACTTCGTGCTCTGCGAAGTCGGCGGTACTGTCGGCGACATCGAGGGCCTGCCGTTCTTCGAGGCGATCCGCCAGGTGAAGAACGACCTGCCGCGCGGCGAGGTGATCTACATCCACCTGACGCTGCTGCCGTACATCCCGAGCGCCGGTGAACTGAAGACCAAGCCGACCCAGCATTCGGTCAAGGAACTGCGCTCCATCGGTATCCAGCCGGACATTCTTCTGTGCCGCACCGACCGCGAAATTCCGAAGGAAGAGCGCCGCAAGCTGGCGTTGTTCTGTAACGTGCGCGAATCCGCCGTGATCGAGGCGCGCGATGTCGACAACATCTACGCGGTGCCCGAGGCCTATCACGCCGCCGGGCTTGACGACGAAGTGCTGGCCGCGTTCGGCATCGTTGATATCAAGCCGCCCAAGCTGGAAAGCTGGCACACCATCAACGAGCGCATCCGCAATCCCGAAGGCCAGGTGACCATCGCCATCGTCGGCAAGTACACCGGCATGAAGGATGCCTACAAATCGCTGATCGAGGCGTTGTCGCACGGCGGCATCGCCAACAAGGTGAAGGTCAATCTCGACTGGATCGAGTCCGAGGTTTTCGAGAACGAAGATCCCGCGCCGTTCCTCGAACACGTCAACGGCATTCTGGTGCCAGGCGGCTTCGGCCAGCGCGGTGCGGAAGGCAAGATCAAGGCGGCGCGTTTTGCGCGCGAGCGCGATGTGCCGTATTTCGGCATCTGCTTCGGCATGCAGATGGCGGTGATCGAGGCCGCACGCAATCTGGTCGGCATCGAGGATGCCAACTCAAGCGAATTCGGCCCCACGAAGGAGCCGCTGGTCGGCCTGATGACTGAGTGGCTGCGCGGCAATGAGCTCGAAAAGCGCAGCAAGGCAGGCGACCTCGGCGGCACCATGCGGCTCGGCGCCTATCCCGCCTCGCTGAAGAAGGGCAGCCGCGTCTCGGAAGTTTACGGCGGGGCGCTGGAAATTTCCGAGCGGCATCGTCACCGCTACGAGGTCAACACCGCCTACAAGGATCGCCTCGAACAGCACGGCCTGCGCTTCTCGGGCATGTCGCCGGACGGCGTGCTGCCGGAAATCGTCGAGTACGAGGACCATCCGTGGTTCATCGGGGTGCAGTACCACCCCGAACTGAAATCGCGTCCGTTCGAGCCGCATCCGCTGTTCGCGTCATTCGTACAGGCGGCGATGGTCCAGAGCCGGCTGGTCTAAGCCTTCACCATTTTTGAGCGCATCGCTTTTGCTCGATGTAACGGCGCTGTTGCCAGTCAGCCTGCACTGCGGCCGTCGCGTCAGGCGATAGACCGCAGCCGGCGGCACATTCAGCATGGCCCGGTCGAGCAATGTCGCCTTCAGGCCGAGCCTGTCGAGAATGGGGCGCGGCACCGGGCAGGTCATGCCGTAGGTGAACTGGTAGAATGCGCCGCCGGGGCGGATGTAGCTGAACGCGCCGCCGACAATCGACACGATCTTTCGGGTCGACATGTTCAGAAGCGGAAGGCCGCTGACGACTGCGCCCACAGGCGCGCCCTCGAACAATGCACTGCCCGCCAGCCGGCCCGCGTCCATCCAGAGCACCCGCGCGCCGGGGAAGCGGACCTGCAGCAGCCTCATGAAGTCGGAGCCGTATTCGATCAGCGTAAGGTTCTCCTGACGCACGCCGCGTTCTAGCAGCTTGTAGGTGAATGCGCCCGTGCCCGGTCCAAGTTCGATGATCGGACCGGTCGATGGTGTGATCTCGCTGGTGATCAGGTTGGCCAGCGCCTCGCCGGACGGGGCGATTGCGCCGACACGGCCGGGGGCGGACATCCAGGCGAGAAAGAACGACAGAAAATCTTGCGGCATTGATGCTCCAGAACGAATTGACGAGCGGGCGGTGCCGCTCGTGTGCCGTCCCGAATCGCAACCGATGACGGGACGCGCGCAATATCGCGGCCGTGCATTGCGACAACATTGCGTGACGTCTTGCGGAGGAGTGACTCGAGGATCGAGTGAGGCGGACGCATTCGCGCGCGATGCGCCGGCGCGGAGGTTGCGTGTGTGACTGTCGTGCTACGGAGAAAAAATGGCCGGCAGTGTTATCCTGAAACAGGCGCCGCCGTGCTGATTGTCGAGCACGGTCACGTATCCCCGATGCAGGTGAACGATTTCGCGGACGAGATTAAGTCCGAGCCCTGCGCCGCGGTCGAGCGGCTGAATCCTGTAGAAAGGCTCGAAGATGCGTGCGCGCTGTTCCGCAGGTATGCCCATTCCCTGATCGATGACGTCGATGGTGCAGGGGAATGTAACCCTGACGCTGATTGTGCCCTGGTGACCCGCGTGTTCGATCGCATTCTGCACCAGATTGGTGATTGCTCGCTCAAGCGCGGTCTGGTCTCCAAGCGTTTCAACCGGCTCGGCCGCGGCCTCGAATGATATGTCGTAGCCCGCAGCGATTGCGAGCGGCGCAAGGTCGGCAACGACGCGCCGCCCGACCGCCACGAGATCAACCCGGGAGAATGGCGTTCGGTTCTGGTCGAGCCGCTGAATGTCGAGCAGTTGCTCGGCCAGCGTTGCCAGGCGGGCTGCATCCTCCATCAGGCGCGTCTTGTCCGGGCCCTGCGGCAATGACTCGAGCCGCGTGCTCAGGATGGCGATCGGTGTGCGAAGCTCATGGGCAGCATCAGCGGTAAAACGCTTGTGGCGAGCATATCCCTCGTCGAGCCGCACGAGTGCATCGTTCACGGCGTTGACCAGCGGTGCGACTTCAGCGGGAACATCCTCGAGCGGCAATCTGGCGCCGCGCTTGTCAATATCAATGCGACGGGCCTGATCGGCTGCGGCGTCCAGGCCGGTAAGGGCGCGGCGAACCACGATCGGTGTTGCGATGACGGTTGTCAGGGTCATGAGCAACAGGCTCGGCAGTGCGAAGCCGACGAACACCATGAACGCTACCAACGCAGCCTTGCCGGCGGACATGTCGCCCTGCGTCGCCGTCAGTATCTGCACGTTGCCTGCGGCGGTTTCGACGCGCTTCAACCGCGCAGCGGGTTTGCGCGGATCGTCATTCAACATCTGCCAGCCAAGCCGGGCCTGACTGATGTGGTCAAGCGCGCCGCCGATCTGCGCGAACTCGAGCGGGACGGACCCCTCCGACAGGGATTGTCCCTGCCGATCCCGGATGACGAACCAGAGATCGGGAACATCGGACCGCAACTTCTTAAGTTGCGGCGTCGAGACCAGATCAAGCTTGCCCTCTGCGTCGCGCTCGACAGCCTTTTGAAGGACATCGATGGCATGCTCTTCGTCGCGGTTGTCGAGAAGAAGACCCGTGCCCCACAACGTACCGACGATCAGCAGAACGAGAAGCGCCAGCAGCGCGGCCTGCAACGGCACCAAGCGCCAGACCAGCCGCGATTTCAGGGAAGGCGAGGTCGATTGCAGCGTCATGTCTGCTGCTTCAACAAATAGCCGACGCCGCGAATGCCGTGAATTTCGACGCCGGCGTTCGCGTCGGTGAGTTTCCGCCGAAGCCGCGATACATGCGTGTCCAGCGCATTCGACTGAATCTCGTCATCGAAGTTGTAGACGGCCTCTTCAAGGGTCGGCCTTAGCACGGTTCGGCCCAGACGCCGCAGCAAGGCTTCCAGAACGAGCAATTCACGGCGCGGCAACTCCAGCAAACGCCCCTCAACGCTGGCCTCGCGGTGGCTGAAATCGAAGGTGAGGCGACCGGCCCGCATGTGATCGGACTGAAGGCCCGCAGGCCGGCGTAGTACCGCGCGCAGCCTCGCCAGCAGTTCTTCGACGGAAAACGGTTTCGTCAGATAATCATCCGCGCCGCTGTCGAGACCGGCAATGCGGTCCGCGAGATCGCCGCGCGCGGTCAGGACGATGATGGGGATGCCGTCGGCTCGGGCCCGAACCTTTGGAATCAGCGAGAGACCATCGCCATCGGGCAACCGGCGGTCGAGCAGAACGGCGGCATGGACATCGGCCGCGATGGCTTCTTCTGCGTCGGCAAGGGTCGGCACATGGTCGACCACCATGTCATAGCCCTTCAGCGCGGCGGACAGGGCGGCAGCCATTTCCGGTTCGTCTTCCACCAGCAGGATTCGCATTACGTGCACTCGCTCATGAGAGATGTCCTAGAGCACGTGCATTGCGGCTGCATTGCGGGAACTGGATAACGGCTATCGACAACACCGCCAAACCGCCGTCAAGCGATCCTTGACGGATTTATAAAGGCGGACATACTGTCAAGATATCCTTGACGGAGGCCATGCCGTGGCTGGAAAGTCTGAAGCCGCTGCTCCAAAAGCGCCCATAGACATTTTATTCTGCTCATTCTGCGGCAAGTCGAAGGACGCCGTCAAAACGCTGATAGCCGGTCCGACCGTTTTCATCTGTAATGAGTGCGTCGCTGTCTGCACCAAGTTTATCAGCGGCGAGGCGTCGCCCGAGCAAACGGATTGGGACAAGTGTTCCGACGAATTCCTGCTTGAACAACTTCCGCGCACATCGGCCATCGCGGACGCCGCCGGCGATCACTTGGCGTCGCACGTCGCAACGCTGCGCAAGCGGGAAGTGACATGGGAGGCGATCGGCAGGGCGCTCGGGGTTTCCCGGCAGGCGGCATGGGAGCGGTTCTCCTGAGACGAGAATCGGGATCGGGTCGAGTATGACTCCCAAAATAAAACCGCCGCCTCTTCAATCGACGGACGATCCGGTGCGGCCATGGGGAGAACGTCCGGCTGACCGGCAGCCGGACGTGCCGGGTGACCAGCCACCCGTTCCTGTCAGGAGGCGCGGGCGCGGCTCGGGGATGTTGGCGTCCGTGATCTTCGCGGGTCTTCTGTTGGCGGGCGTCCTCCTTCCTGCATATCGGGATATCTCGTCGCCGGGCGCATGGTCCTATTGGAGAGAGTTTTTCGGTTCGCCCAGCATGACCGCTTCGACGGTCAGCGTGGCCGACGGCCGGAGGGGGCTCGCCATCGACGGGCGGATCGGACCTGCGTCCGCGAGCTGGTTTCGTGAACAACTCGACGCGGCCAAGCTCACCAGCGGCGATGTGGTCTTCCTGTCGTCGCCGGGCGGCGCGCTCGATCAGGGCCTGATCATGGGGGCGGTGGTCCGTTCGCGCGGACTGACGACGGTGGTCGGGAGAGTCGATTCCAGCGGGCGTCCGCAACCAGCGCGCTGCGCCAGCGCATGCGTGTTTGTCTTCGCAGGCGGCAAGGTCCGCGAGGCGATGCCGCGTTCCATGCTCGGCGTTCACCAGTTCAGCAGCACAGGGGCGAAAGGCGATGAATCGGCGGGCGATCTGGTCTCGCGGACTCAGCGCACCACCGGCATCATTCTCGACTACATGACACAGATGGGTGTTTCGCCGTCGATCATGCAGGCGATGACGGCGAGCAAGGATATCCGCTGGCTTACCGAGAAAGAGGCATTCGAGATGAACCTGGTCACGGCGCGTTACGCAGGAAGCTGAGAACGCAAAGCCTACTTCGGACAGCCCGAGGTCTGATCGCCGGTGCGCGCCGCGGGCTTGCCGTTGATATAGATGCCACCTGCGCCGCCAACCACAACGCCGCCGCATCCGGTCTTGCCGCTCATCACAGCCGCAGGCTTGCCGTTGATGAAGACGTTTGGAGAGCCTTCGACAATCACGCTGCCGTCGCTGGTGGTATCGCCCTGCCGCGCGGCGGGCTTGCCGTTGAAGGTGACACCGCCTGCGCCACCTGTGACCACGCCGGGCGCTCCGGGTGACTGCGCAGGAGCGGATGTTATCAAGCCGGATGCCGCGATGGCCAGCGTCAGGCCAAGCAAAGTCTTTTGCATGAATAGTTCTCGCATTGGTCCTCGAGAAGCGCTTGATAACGGATCGCTCAGGCCACTATATGCCGTTCCCTGAGAGCCTGCATAATCCAGTCGGCGTAATTCGTCCGCCGGTTCAATCAACAAGAGGGGCCCATGAGCAAAATCTATGAAATGCGCGTTTATCGCTGCCTTCCGGGACGGCTTCCCGATCTGATGAATCGTTTTCAGAACCACACGCTGAAGATTTGGGAAAAGCATGGCATTCGTCAGGCCGGTTTTTTCACCACGGTGGTCGGCCAGTCCAATCAGGAACTGACATACTTCCTGGCGTGGGACTCGCTTGCGGAGCGCGAGCAGAAATGGACTGCATTTTCGACTGATCCGGTCTGGATATCCACCCGCGCCGAGACCGAGAAGAACGGTCAGATCGTCGAGAACATCGTCAGCCAGTTTCTGGCGCCGACGGCATTTTCCTCGGTGAAGTGAGGGCGCCTCCGCGCATCGGTCATGTCCCGCGGTCTCGATCACATCGTCCATGCCGTCCGCGATCTCGATGCCGCGGCGGATTTCTACCGCCGCGCCGGCTTCACGGTCGGCGCGCGCAACCGGCATCCGTGGGGCACGCACAATCATGTGGTGCAGTTTCCCGGTTTCTTCATCGAGATTCTCACGGTCGCCGAACCCGAGAAGCTCGGAGACGACGGCCTGTCGCTGCATTTCGGCACTCCCAACCGTGAAGCGATCGCGCGCGGCGATGGCTTCTCGATGCTGGTGCTTGAGAGCACCGACAGCGAGGCCGATGTCGCCGACTTCGCGCGACATGGCATTGGTGCATCGAAGTCGTTGCCGTTTTCGCGCGAGGCGAAGCTGCCTGATGGAAGCGCTACGACCGTCGGTTTTTCGCTCGCCTTCGCGCGTGATGCACTGTCGCCCCACACGACGTTCTTCACCTGCAAGCAGCACAATCCGGCCGCGTTCTGGAAACCGGACTATCAGCAGCATGCCAATGGCGCGAGCAGCGTTCTCGGCGCGGTCCTTGTCGCAGACAATCCCGCTGATCATCATATTTTCCTCGGTGCACTGACCGGGGTGCGCGATCTCCATTCCAGTTCGATCGGCGTCACCGCAAACACCCCGCGCGGCGATGTCGAGATCATCGAAGCGGTGTCGTTCCGCGACCAGTTTGGAACCTTGCCGAAACTGGATGGCGAGGGCGCTTCGATCAAAGGGCTGCGCCTCGCGGTGCCAGACATCGAGGCTACCGAACGGGTCCTCAAAAGCGGCGGGGTGGCCTCGAACCGGCACATCGGCCGGCTGGTGGTGCCGCCTAAGGCAGCCTTTGGCGCAACCCTGATATTCGAGACACCGGCCGGGATTTGACGGGCCGGACTTGATCGGGCACTCCCTCACCGGCATGGTCCAACCGATTTTCTGAAAAGGGACACCCTTTGAACGCCAAGATTTCCGCGGCCCCGGTGGTTTCCGCAGGCAACGTCAAGTTCGGCAACGCGCTGCCTTTGGCGGTGATCGCCGGGCCGTGCCAGTTGGAGAGCCGCGCGCACGGGCTTGAAGTGGCTTCCGCGCTGAAGGAGATCGCCGCGCGCCTCAAGATCGGGCTCGTCTACAAGACCTCGTTCGACAAGGCCAACCGCACCAGCGCGTCCGGCGCGCGCGGCATGGGCCTCGAGAAGGCGCTGCCGATCTTTGCCGAAATTCGCGAAACACTCGGTCTGCCGGTGCTGACCGATGTCCACGAAGCCGAACAATGCGCGCCCGTGGCCGAGGCGGTCGACGTGTTGCAGATCCCGGCGTTCCTCTGCCGTCAGACCGACCTGCTGCTGGCGGCCGCGGCGACCGGCAAGATCGTGAATGTGAAGAAGGGCCAGTTCCTCGCGCCGTGGGACATGGCCAACGTCGTCGGCAAGGTCACCGGGGGCGGCAATCCGAATGTCATGGTGACCGAACGCGGCGCATCGTTCGGTTACAACACATTGGTCTCCGACATGCGGGCGCTGCCGATCCTTGCGCGCACCACCGGTGCGCCGGTGATCTTCGATGCGACCCACTCGGTGCAGCAGCCGGGCGGCAAGGGGACTTCATCCGGCGGCGAACGGGAGTTCGTGCCGGTGCTGGCGCGCGCTGCCGTGGCCGTTGGCGTCGCGGGTGTGTTCATCGAGACGCATCCCGATCCCGACAACGCGCCGTCGGACGGGCCGAACATGGTGCCGCTGAAGGATTTCGAGGCACTGGTGAAAAATCTGATGGGATTTGATGCGCTCGCAAAGAGCGGAGCGCGCTAGGCCTGCGCCGGCGCGGCGTTAAAGGAACGAACGAAGTCCTGATGCTGCCGATCCTCAATGTCATCGCCGCGACGACGTTCGCATCGGCCCTTTCGTCGCGTGCGATGGAGCCGGTGCTGCCGCTCGTGGCTGGCGATTTCGGCGTCACGGTCGCGACCGCAGCGAGCCTGTCGGCAGCCGTCGCGCTGACATTCGCCATTGTGCAGCCGATCCTCGGTGCCGCGGCCGACATGTTCGGCAAGCCCCGGTTGATGATCGCGTGTCTGGTTCTGCTCGGCGCTGCCAACATCGTCGGGGCGATGGCGACCTCGTTCGAAATGCTGTTCCTGTCCCGCATCCTCTGCGGCATCGCCGCGGGAGGTACATTCCCGATCGCATTCGGATTGACCGGCGATCTGGTGCCGACGGCGCAAAGACAAGTGGCGCTGAGCCGTGTGCTGGCAGGCGCCATGACCGGAAACCTTCTGGGGGCGTCGGCGGCCGGGGTGATCGGCGACTTTCTCGGATGGCGCGGCGTTCTGGCAGTTCTCGGCGTGATCATGGTGGTTGCGTCGGTGGCGGTGTTCATGGGCTTCCGGCGCGGCGGCGTGACCAGTCCGCGAAGCGGAGTCAGCTTCAAGTCGCTGAAAGACGGCTATCGCACGATCCTGCACAATCCCAATGCGCGGGTGTGTTTCACCGCGGTCTTTATCGAGGGAATCTGCGTTCTCGGTCTTTTCCCGTTCGTCGCCGCGTTTCTGTTCGAACTCGGCGAAACCCGCGCGTCGATACCGGGCGTCGTGATCGCCGCATTCGCGCTGGGCGGGTTGCTTTACAGCATGAGCGTCGCGCGGCTGCTGCCGCGATTTGGCGTCAACGGCTTGATGATCGGCGGCGCCGTGGTCGTGGCGCTGCAGTTCGTGATTATCGCGTTCGGGCCGCGGTGGGAGATCCAGGCGATCTCGTTCCTCATCATGGGCTGGGGGTTCTATTCGCTGCACGGCTCGTTGCAGGTGTTCTCCAGCGATCTCGCGCCCGAGGCGCGCGCCTCGGCGATGTCGCTGCATGCGTTCTGCTTCTTCATGGGGCAGGCGGTGGGGCCGATCGTCTACGGCTTTACGCTGGCGCATGCCGGCAAGCAGGCGACGCTGATCATGAGCGCGATGGTCATCCTCGTGCTCGGCATCGTGGCCGCGCGGCTGCTGCATCAGAAGCCGGGGGAGATGGCGGATATCTAGCGCATGATCCAGAAAAGCAGGAACCAGTTTTCCGACCAGATCATGCGCAAGTAGATCATCCCCGTCCGCGATAGGGCGGGACGCCCTGATCCGGCATCCATACATTCGCCGGAAGTTTTCCAGCCTGCCAGAACACATCGATCGGCATGCCCCCGCGTGGATAGAAATATCCGCCGATCCGAAGCCAGCGCGGCGCCAATAGTTTCGTCAGCCGCTTGCCGATGGACACCGTGCAATCTTCATGGAACGAGCCGACGTTGCGGAAGCTGTTGAGATAGAGCTTCAGCGACTTCGACTCCACGAGCCATTTATTTGGCACGTAATCGATGACGAGAATGGCGAAATCCGGCTGGCCGGTGACCGGGCAGATCGAGGTGAATTCCGGCATCGTGAAACGTGCGACATAATTCGTGTCGGTATGCGGATTCGGCACCCGGTCGAGCTGCGCCTGTTCGGGCGAGGCAGGTGTTTCGACCTGCTGGCCGAGCTGCAACGAGGGCGCGGCGGTCTTGGTGATGCGGGGCTTTCTGGACATCGGTATCTCCATTTATCCCCTGATAGCGATTCCTGATCAAAACGTCACGGGATCAAAGACTTCGGTTGGCCTTTTCGAGCGCGGCGCGTTCCTGTAGAAGCTGCCCCAATCTTCAATCCCACGCCCTGAGAGGATGCACATGACCGCCATCGTCGACATCATCGGCCGCGAAATTCTGGACAGCCGCGGCAATCCGACCGTTGAGGTCGATGTGGTGCTGGAAGACGGTTCGCTGGGCCGCGCCGCCGTTCCCTCGGGCGCTTCCACGGGCGCACATGAAGCTGTCGAACTGCGCGATGGCGACAAGGGCCGGTATCTCGGCAAGGGCGTGCAGAAGGCTGTCGAGGCGGTCAACGGTGAGATTTTCGACGCCATCGGCGGCATGGAGGCCGAGCAGCAGGTTCAGATCGACCAGACCATGATCGATCTCGACGGCACCCCGAACAAAAGCCGGCTTGGCGCCAACGCCATTCTCGGTGTGTCGCTCGCCGTTGCCAAGGCCGCGGCTGAATCGCTCGGCATGCCGCTCTATCGCTACGTCGGCGGAACCTCGGCACGGGTCCTTCCGGTGCCGATGATGAACATCGTCAACGGTGGTGTGCATGCGGACAATCCAATCGATTTCCAGGAAATCATGGTGATGCCGGTCGGCGCCAAGTCGTTTTCCGAAGGCCTTCGCGCGGGCGCGGAAATTTTCCACACCCTCAAGGGCGAGTTGAAGAAGGCCGGTCACAATACCAACGTCGGCGACGAAGGTGGCTTCGCACCGAACCTGCCGTCGGCGGATGCGGCGCTCGATTTCGTCATGAGCGCCATCGGCAAGGCCGGATACAAGGCGGGCGGCGACATCATGCTGGCGCTGGACTGCGCCTCGACCGAATTTTTCAAGAACGGCTCGTATGTCTATGAGGGCGAGAAGAAAACCCGCTCACGCTCGGAGCAGGCCAAGTACCTTGCGGATCTCGTGTCGCGCTATCCGATCGTGTCGATCGAAGACGGCATGGCCGAAGACGACATGGACGGCTGGAAGGAACTGACCGACCTGATCGGATCGAAATGCCAGCTCGTCGGCGATGACCTGTTCGTCACCAACGTCACGCGCCTTGCAGACGGTATCAAGAAGGGCCTCGGCAATTCCATTCTGGTGAAGGTCAACCAGATCGGCTCGCTCACCGAGACGCTTGCCGCCGTCGAGATGGCGCACAAGGCAGCCTACACCGCCGTGATGTCGCACCGTTCCGGCGAAACCGAAGATTCGACCATCGCGGACCTCGCCGTTGCCACCAACTGCGGGCAGATCAAGACCGGGTCGCTGGCGCGCGCGGATCGCACCGCGAAGTACAACCAGTTGCTGCGCATCGAGCAGGAGCTCGGCAACCAGGCGGTCTACGCTGGCAGGTCGGCGCTCAAGGCGCTGGCGTAAACCGCTTTCTACCGGAAGGCGTGCCGACGCAACGCTGGGTTTCGTTTCACATCGCGCTTGCGGCTTGCCTTGGCGGGCCGCACTCGCTTGAGTGGCGTCCGCGAAAATCAAGCTGCGGGAGACATACGCCATGAATGGTCCGCTTGCCGGAATTAAAGTCATCGAAATCGGGCAGGCGCTCGCGGGTCCGCTGGCCGGCGCAATCATGGCCGACATGGGCGCGGACGTCATCAAGATCGAGAAGCCCGACGGCGGCGACGACGCCCGCAGCTGGGGACCTCCCTTTATCGAAGAAGCCTCGATCATGTTTCACGTCACCAACCGCAACAAGCGGTCGGTGACGCTCGACATGAAGAACGCGGATGATATCGAGAAGCTCAAGACCCTCGTTCGTGATGCCGACATCCTGATCCAGAATCTGCGCTCGGGCGTGGTCAACGATCTCGGCATCGGCCCCGAGCACATGCGCGCGATCAATCCGCGATTGATCTACTGTTCGATCTGGGCGTTCGGGCCGAAGGGGCCGCTGTCGAAGGCGCCGGGTTTTGATCCGCTGCTTCAGGCCTTCGGCGGCGTGATGATGCAGACCGGCCGTCACGAAGACCCGCCGACGTTCTGCGCGCCCGCGATCAACGACAAGGCGACAGCTCAATGGTGCGTGATTGGCGCACTCGGCGCGCTTCAGCAGCGTCACGTCACCGGCAAGGGATGTGTGATTGACACCTCGCTGCTCGACAGTGCGGCGTCGTGGGTGGATTCATCGCTGGCGACCTATCACGTCACGCAGGAGCTTTCGCCGCGCACCGGCGCGGCGACGCCGACCATTGTGCCATATCAGGTGTTCGACACCGCCGATCACCCGCTGGTAATCGCCGCAGGCTATGACCGGCTGTTTCACAAGCTTGCGACCGTGCTCGGATTCCCCGAATGGTGCACCGACCCGCGGTTCGCGAGAGGCAGGGACAGGTTCGTCCATCGCGACGTTCTGATCGGATTGCTGAAGCCTGTATTGCTGACAAAGACGCGTGCGGAGTGGCTCGCCGCCTTCGAGGCGGTGGGCGTGCCGTCCAGCCCGGTGAACACCATCGCGGAGTTGCAGCAGACCGAACAGTTCAAGGCGTCCGACCTGATGCGCACGCTGCCGGGCAGCGAATTGCCGGTGGTGGGCTTGCCGATTTCGTTCGACGGGCAGCGTCCGCATCCGCACTCAGGCGCACCCCGGCTGGGGCAGCACAACGACGAACTGCTGGGTTAGCCGGCAGAACACGATCCCGCGATCTGAGTTAATGCACTTGCATCCTTTTTAGGGCGCGGCTAAGCCCGCTTACGGAATTTCTTTGCCGTTGAAAGGATGTCCTCATGGCCCATACCGTTGCCGTTATCGTCGGCAGCCTCCGCAAGGAGTCGTTTTCGCTCAAGATTGCCAATGCCTTGGCGAAGATTGCTCCGCCATCTCTCAAGCTTGAGATCGTGACGCTTCACGGGCTGTCATTTTTCAATCAGGACCTTGAAGCGACGCCGCCGGCGGACTGGGTCGCATTCCGCGAGAAGATCCAGACGTCCGACGCGGTTCTTTTCGTCACGCCCGAATACAACAGGTCGACCTCCGGCGTTTTGAAAAACGCGATCGATGTCGCGTCGCGCCCCTACGGGAAAAGCTCGTTTCTCGGTAAGCCGACCGGCATCGTTGCCAATTCACCCGGCCCGCTGGGCGGCGTTGCCGCGGCCATGCATCTGAAATCGATTCTTCCGGGCATTTCCGGACCGATCCTCCAGCAGCCCGAAATCTATCTGAACGGGGTGGGCGATGCGTTCGACGACAAGGGCAACCTCACCAAGGAAGCGCTCGAGAAGGTGCTGAAGACCTACATCGATGCCTTCGCGACATGGGTCGACAAGCTCAAGACATGATTCTGTCGTGATGCGGCGGCCCGGCTGTTAGCAATAGGTTAACCGGGCTGTCGCATCGTGCGGGTATGGTTTCACGCACACGACTCAAAGCCATCATGACCGGCCTCGCGCTGTACGCGATTGCGGCGGCGCTGATCGCCTATTTCGGCGTCAACGCTTATACCGGCAAGTACGGTCTGAACGCGCGCCAGGAACTCGATCAGGAAATCGTGCTGCTGACCGCGGAGCTGGCGCGGCTCAAGGCGGAGCGAACTGCGGCAGAACAGCGCGTTTCCCTGCTTCGCTCTGACCGTGTTGATCCTGACATGCTCGACGAACGTGCGCGTTACCAGCTCGACTATGTGCATCCGCGCGACCTCGTTCGGATGATCGGTCAGAACTAGGTTTCAAATTTCAAAAATCGTTCGCTTTCGATTCTAAAATTGCTGTCGCTGCATTGCGTCATAGATGAGCGAAGCGTTTGTGCACGCTTTGCTTTTCATTGCGATACGAGTTGGGGTACAGAAGTTGGTACCCGCTCTCTTATCCGGACAAGCCATGGCAACAGCGAAGAAAACCGCCGCGCAAGATGCTGGCAACGGCTCCCGCCATCCCAACAATCTGACATTCACGAAGGACCAGGAGCTTCGCGCGTTTCGCGAGATGATGCTGATCCGGCGCTTCGAGGAGAAGGCGGGTCAACTCTACGGCATGGGCGCGATCGGCGGTTTCTGTCATCTTTACATCGGCCAGGAAGCGGTCGTGGTGGGTATGCAGATGTCGCTCGAGCAAGGTGACCAGATCATCACCAGCTATCGTGATCACGGTCACATGCTGGCCTGCGGGATGGACCCCAAGGGGGTGATGGCGGAACTGACAGGACGTGAAGCCGGCTATTCCAAGGGAAAGGGCGGCTCCATGCACATGTTCAGCAAGGAGAAGAACTTCTACGGCGGCCACGGCATCGTCGGTGCACAGGTTCCGCTCGGCACCGGTCTCGCGTTCGCCAACCGCTATCGCGGCGACAAGAATGTCAGCGTCGCTTATTTTGGCGATGGCGCGGCCAATCAGGGGCAGGTCTACGAAAGCTTCAACATGGCGGAGCTCTGGAAGCTTCCCATCATCTACGTCATCGAGAACAACCGTTACGCCATGGGCACTTCGGTCTCGCGTTCGTCGGCGCAGACCGATTTCTCCAAGCGCGGCGCGTCGTTCAACATCCCGGGCGAACAGGTCGACGGTATGGACGTCCGTGCGGTGAAAGCCGCGGGCGACAAGGCGGTGCAGTGGTGCCGCGAAGGCAACGGGCCTTACATTCTCGAGATGCAGACGTACCGTTACCGTGGCCACTCGATGTCCGATCCCGCCAAGTATCGGACCCGTGAGGAAGTGGACAAGGTGCGCCACGACAGCGATCCGATCGAGCAGGTGAGGCAGCGGTTGCTGGACCTCAAGGTCAGCGAGCAGGAGCTGAAGGCGATCGACGCGGAAGTGCGCGAGATCGTCAACGAGGCGGCGGACTTCGCGCAGCACGCGCCGGAGCCGGATGCGTCCGAGCTATACACCGACATCTACCGATAAGTGCGGAGCCACCATGCCGATTCAAGTTCTGATGCCCGCGCTTTCGCCCACCATGGAGAAAGGGAATCTTTCCAAATGGTTGAAAAAAGAGGGTGAAGCCATCAAGTCCGGCGACGTGATCGCCGAAATCGAAACCGACAAAGCCACCATGGAAGTCGAGGCGACCGACGAGGGGACGCTCGGCAAGATTCTTGTCGCTGAAGGCACCAATGATGTCGCCGTCAACACACCGATCGCGACCATCCTCAGTGACGGTGAGAGCGCCGCCGATCTGGGCAAGGCCCCGGCCGCCGCTGCCGCCAAGGCCCCTGAGGCCAGTCCTCAAGTTAAGCAAGAAGTTGAAGAGTCGCGCTCACCCGTCGGGGAAGGCAAGCCCCAGATCAGCGCTCCGCCGGTGGTCGCGGCGCCAGCCGCTCCGGTCGAGCCGGACCCCGAAGTGCCGCCCGGCACCGAGATGGTGAAGATGACGGTGCGCGAAGCGCTCCGCGATGCCATGGCCGAGGAAATGCGCCGCGACGGCGATGTGTTCGTGATGGGTGAAGAGGTCGCCGAGTATCAGGGCGCCTACAAGATCACCCAGGGCCTGTTGCAGGAATTCGGCGCGCGCCGCGTGATCGATACGCCGATCACCGAGCACGGTTTCGCCGGCGTCGGCGTCGGTGCGGCGATGGCCGGGCTGAAGCCCATTGTTGAGTTCATGACCTTCAACTTCGCGATGCAGGCGATCGACCAGATCATCAACTCCGCGGCGAAGACGCTCTACATGTCCGGCGGCCAGATGGGCTGCTCGATCGTGTTCCGCGGACCGAACGGCGCGGCGGCACGCGTGGCCGCCCAGCACAGCCAGGACTACTCGGCGTGGTACTCGCAGATTCCGGGCCTCAAGGTTGTCGCGCCGTATTCGGCGGCGGATGCGAAGGGTCTGCTCAAGGCGGCGATCCGCGATCCGAACCCGGTGATCTTCCTTGAAAACGAAATTCTGTACGGGCACACCGGCGATGTGCCGAAGCTCGACGACTATGTCGTTCCGATCGGCAAGGCGCGGATCGTGCGGCCGGGCAAGGACGTGACGCTGGTGTCATGGTCGAACGGCATGACCTATGCGCTGGGCGCCGCCGATGAACTCGCCAAGGAAGGCATCGAGGCGGAGGTCATCGATCTGCGCACGCTACGTCCGATGGACACCGAGACGATCATCAATTCGGTGAAGAAAACCGGACGCGCGGTCGCGGTCGAGGAAGGCTGGCAGCAGTCCGGCGTCGGCGCGGAAATCGCGGCGCGGATCATGGAGCAGGCGTTCGATTATCTCGACGCGCCGGTTGCGCGCGTGTCGGGCAAGGACGTGCCGATGCCGTACGCGGCCAATCTCGAAAAGCTTGCGCTGCCGACGGTGGCGGAAGTCGTCGCCGCCGCCAAGGCTGTTAGTTATCGCTGAGAGAGCAGGACCAGTGCGGTGGTTCAGAAGTTCGCTTCATCATTCCGCGAATTCTTCAAGCGAACTTATGAACCGAAACCGCACTGGATAGTAGATTTGCGAGTGTCCCTTCGAATCCGAAGTTCGTAACGGAGGGCGCCGTACAATGAGACGAACTTTGGATTCGGGACACTCGTATCATGCCGATCAACATTCTGATGCCTGCACTGTCTCCCACCATGGAGAAGGGCAACCTCTCCAAGTGGCTCAAGAAGGAAGGCGACAAGGTCAAGTCAGGCGATGTGATCGCCGAGATCGAGACCGACAAGGCGACGATGGAAGTCGAAGCCGTCGATGAAGGCACCATCGCGAAGATCCTCGTGCCGGAAGGCACCCAGGATGTTCCGGTCAACAATGTCATCGCGGTGCTTGCTGGTGACGGCGAAGACGTGAAGGCCGCCGGAGCAGGTGCCGCATCGGCTGCGCCTGCGAAATCGGAAGCCGCGCCTGCGCCCGCTCCGAAAGCTGCCGCGCCTGCCGCAGCACCGGCTCCGGCTGCTGCATCCGCGCCAGCGAAGCCTGCTGCTGCGCCAGCCGCCGCAGCGGCTTCTGTACCAAGCAACGGCGCGCGCGTGTTCTCGTCGCCACTGGCGCGGCGTCTTGCCAAGGACGCCGGGATCGATCTGTCCCGCGTCACCGGTTCGGGGCCGCATGGCCGCGTGGTTGCGCGCGACATCGATCAGGCGAAGTCCGGCAAGGGCCTCAAGCCCGCAGCCAGCGCAGGCGCTCCGGCAGCCGGCACCGGTGCAGTCGGTGCACCTGCGATGTCGGACCAGCAGATCCTTGCGCTGTATGAGGAGGGCGGTTACGAGAGCGTGCCGCACGACTCGATGCGCCGGACCATCGCGCAGCGTCTCACCGCTGCGACCAATTCGATGCCGACGTTCTATCTCACGATTGATTGCGATCTCGGCAAGCTCAACGCGGCGCGCGAGGATATCAACGCCGCTGCGGGCAAGAACGCAGACGGCAAGCCGCTCTACAAGATTTCGGTGAACGACTTTGTCATCAAGGCGATGGCGCTCGCGCTGCAGAAGATTCCGGAGGCAAACGTCTCATGGACCGAGACGGCGATGCTTCGCCACAAGCATTCGGACATCGGCGTCGCGGTGGCGCTGCCATTCGGCCTGATTACCCCGATCATTCGCCAGGCCGAAATCAAGACCCTGTCGGCAATTTCCAGCGAGATGAAGGATCTCGCTGCGCGCGCCAAGGCCAAGAAGCTCAAGCCGAACGAGTATCAGGGTGGCACGTCGTCGGTATCGAACCTCGGCATGTACGGCATCAAGGACTTTACCGCGGTGATCAATCCGCCGCAGTCATCGATCCTTGCCGTCGGCACGGGCGAGGATCGGGCTGTCGTGCGCAATGGCCAGATCGTTGCTGCGTCCATGATGAGCGTGACATTGTCCTGTGATCATCGCGCCATCGATGGCGCGCTTGGCGCGGAACTGATCACCGCGTTCAAGAAGCTGATCGAAAACCCCGTGATGATGGTGGTGTAGGCCGGGAGCGCATATGCGCCGGTTTGGGATCATTGCACTTGCCTGCGTGCTCGGTCTTGCTGCAGCCCTCGCGTTCGGTTACGTCGCTGGGCTTTTGCGGCCGTGCCAGGGTGAGCGGCTGTCGTGTTCGATGACGGAGATCATCGGCCTTATCTATACGCCGGTCTTCAGCGTCATTGCGCTGATCTGCTTTACTGTGGCGGTGTTCTGGAGGAGCGGCCCTCGCGCCCTGAATATCGCGCTGCTGGTGCCATTGGTGCCATTCCTGTTGCTGGCTGCGGGCCTGAAGTATTCCGACATATCGGTCCGCGAGTTTCATGAAATTCGCGAGGGCGACATTCAGGAAATGCTGCAGATTGTCGGCCCCATCATCCTGACGTTGATCCTGCCATGGGCCATGCTCCGGCGTTTTGCAGGGCGTCTCGAACCGAAAAACATTCGAACGGCTGAGACATCTTTCAGTGGAGGCGGCCACTGACGAAGCCAATGATGTTCCGAACGGCGAGATGGACTCAGTCGGCGCTTGCGGGCGCGGCGACCGCGACGTTTCTACAGGACGTCGCGTGGACAACAGTGCAAGACTACTACCGGCAATAGCGCGCCAACGGGCGAATGGAGTTCTTTATGGCTGATACATCTTTCGACATTGTCGTGATTGGCTCCGGCCCCGGCGGCTATGTCACCGCCATCCGCGCGGCGCAGCTTGGTTTCAAGACCGCGATCGTGGAGAAGGCCTATCTCGGCGGCATCTGCAACAACTGGGGCTGTATCCCGACCAAGGCGCTGCTGCGCTCGGCGGAAATCTATCACTACATGAAGCACGCCAAGGATTACGGCCTGTCGGCGGACAATGTCTCGTTCGATCCGAAAGCCGTGATCGCGCGTTCACGCGGCGTGGTGAAGCGCCTCAACGGCGGCGTCGAATTCCTGATGAACAAGAACAAGATCACGATCATCTGGGGTGAGGCGACGCTGGACGGCGGCGGCAAGTTCACCGTGAAGAAAACCGAAGCCGCCGCGCCCAAGGGCGCGCTGGGTGCGGGCACTTACAACGCAAAGCACATTATCGTCGCGACCGGCGCGCGGCCGCGCGTGCTGCCGGGTCTCGAGCCCGACAAGAAACTGGTCTGGACCTACTTCGAGGCGATGAACCCGGACAAGATGCCGAAGTCGCTGCTGGTGGTCGGCTCAGGCGCCATCGGCATCGAGTTCGCGTCGTTCTACCGCACCATGGGGGCGGAGGTGACCGTGGTTGAGGTGCTGCCGCAAATCCTTCCCGTCGAGGACGCGGAGATTGCTGGCTTTGCGCGCAAGCAGTTCGAGAAGCAGGGCATCAAGGTGATGTCGAACACCAAGGTGACCAAACTCGACAAGAAGGCCGACAGCGTTGTCGCCACCATCGATGACGGCAAGGGCAAGCCGGTGCAGATCGAGGTGGATCGCGTGATCTCGGCGGTCGGCGTGGTCGGCAACATCGAGGGCTTCGGACTCGAAAAGCTCGGTGTGAAAACCGATCGCGGCTGCATCGTCATCGACGGATACGGCAAGACCAATGTGCCCGGCATCTATGCCATCGGCGACGTCGCCGGTCCGCCGATGCTCGCCCACAAGGCCGAGCATGAAGGCATCATCTGCGTCGAGGCGATCAAGGGGCTTCATCCGCATCCGATGGACAAGACGCTCATTCCCGGCTGCACCTATTGCCATCCGCAGATCGCATCGGTCGGCCTCACCGAGGCGAAGGCGAAGGAAGCAGGCAAGGACATTCGCGTCGGCCGTTTCCCGTTCGTCGGCAACGGCAAGGCCATCGCGCAGGGCGAAGACCAGGGCATGGTCAAGGTGGTGTTCGACAAGAAGACCGGTCAGCTTCTCGGCGCGCACATGGTCGGATCGGAAGTCACCGAACTGATCCAGGGCTTCGTTGTGGCAATGAACCTCGAGACCACCGAGGAAGAACTGTTCCACACCATCTTCCCGCATCCGACCATTTCGGAGACGATGAAGGAAGCTGTGCTCGATGCCTACGGCCGCGTGCTGAACATGTAATCCGGAAGCTGGAGCCTGATCCAGATCAAGGCGCTCGGCTGCGCAAGGGCCTGCAATCGTCAGTGAGGACAGTCCGACGTGCTGATTGCAGTTTTTGCCGATATTCATGCCAACCGTCAGGCGTTCGAGGCTTGCCTCGCGCGCGCGAAAAGTGATGGCGCGGAGAAAATCTATCTGCTCGGTGACATCGTGGGTTATGGCGCGGACCCGGACTGGTGCACGCAGACGGCCATGGAACTGGTCGGGCATGGTGCGCTCGCCGTCCGCGGCAATCATGACAATGCCATTGCGGTCCCCAGCGAGCGCATGAATGCAAAGGCGCAGGTTGCGATTGAGTGGACGCGGAACGTGCTCGGCCGTGCCGAGCGGCAGTTTCTCGCCGAGCTGCCATTGTCGGTCGAGGATGGCGGGCGGCTGCTTGTTCACGCGGATGCCACCGCGCCCGCTCAGTGGCACTATGTGACCGATGGCCAGAGCGCGACCCGAAGTCTGGAAGTGACACGACTGCCACTGACCCTGTGCGGCCACGTTCACATTCCCGCGCTCTATTCGCTCTCGTCGATTGGAAAGATTACGCCCTTCACGCCCAAAACGGGCGTGCCGATCCAGTTGATAAAGGGCCGGCAGTGGCTGGCTGTGGTCGGTTCTGTGGGCCAGCCGCGCGATGGCAATCCGGCAGCGTCCTATGCCATGCTGGATACCGACCGGAACGAGATCACCTTCTGCCGCGCTCCCTATGACATCGACGGCGCCGCCGCGCGAATTCGCGACAACGGATTGCCTCCTTCGCTCGCCGAGCGATTGTACGAGGGGCACTGATGGCCAGGCCCGAACTCGTTCCCGGCGAAGTACTCGATGGTTTCCTGGTCGAGGAACAGGTGCATCGCGGCGGCATGGCGACCCTATGGCGTGTGTCGCATCCGGACCATCCGCAGCCGATGCTGATGAAGGTGCCAAGGTTCGGAGACAGCCCGGATCCCGCGGCCATTGTCAGCTTCGAGATGGAGCAGATGATTTTGCCGCGCCTCTCCGGCATCCATGTTCCAAAATTCATAGCGTTGGGAGATTTCTCCACACCACAGCCCTATATCGTGATGGAGCGCATTCCTGGCGACACCCTCTACAAGCGATTAGCGGATCTCCCGCTTCCGTATGAGGAGGCTGTCGGAATCGGGCTGAAAATTGCCACGGCGCTGGATGATCTGCATCGGCAGAGCGTCGTGCATCTCGACATCAAGCCGAGCAACATCATGTTCAGGCCGACAGGCGAGGCCGTGCTGATCGACTATGGCCTGTCGCATCACGATCATCTGCCGGACCTGATGCAGGAGGAGTTTCGCCTGCCGTTCGGGACCGCGCCATACATGGCGCCCGAACAACTGCTCGGCACCCGTAATGATCCCCGCAGCGATCTGTTTGCGCTCGGTGTGCTGCTTTATTTCTTCACCACGGGCGAGCGGCCGTTCGGTGAATCTGAAACCTTGAGCGGGATGCGGCGGCGTCTTTGGAAAGACCCGGTTCCGCCGCGCCGTCTGCGGCCGGACTATCCGCCGTGGCTTCAGGAAATCGTCCTCCACTGTCTCGAGGTGCAGCCGGCGTGGCGTTATCCGTCCGCGCGGCAGCTTGCCTTCGATCTTGGCAATCCCGATCAGGTCAAAATGACCGCACGCGCCGAGAGGCTGAAGCGTGACGGACTTGCCACCGTTCTGCGCCGGCGCTTCAACAACGAACTCATGGCTTCGCGGTCGCGCCCGGATATTGCCTCACACCTCGCACAGGTCCCGATCATCGCTGTGGCGATCAATCTCGACGACGCCAACGAGGCCCTTAACGAAGCCCTTCGCACGGAGGCCGCGCGCATTGCGAAGGCCGTTCCCGGTGCGCGGCTCGCATGCGTCAACGTCCTCAAGCTCGCGCGTCTTACCGTCGATCATGCGCTGAACGAGGAAGGGCACAACAAACATGTCGGGCGGCTTGCCGAGTTGAAGAACTGGGCGCGGACGCTTGGACTTGGCGATGAGAGTTTTACGGTCCATGTGATCGAAGCCTTCGATCCGGCAAACGCCATCCTCGAGTTTGCCAGCTCAAATCTGGTCGATCATGTCCTGATCGGCGCGCGCGAGAACTCGTTTCGAAAGACGGTTCTCGGCAGCGTATCGGCGAAGGTCGCGGGGGAAGCACCCTGCAGTGTGACCGTCGTTCGTCCCACTCGCAGGCGGGCCGGTCAGGATGGGGAAGGGCGGCCGTAGCCCCGCCGGTATAGATGCACGGTCATATAGTTCCTGTAAGATCGGGTTATGATGACATTCCACTGAGGGGATTCGTCGATGAACGAAGCACAGGCATTTTTCAGCCAGCCCGGCGTGGGCTTTTTCACCATGCTCCTGATCGGCGCGATTGCCGGCTGGATTGCCGAACGGGTGACGGAGTCCAACCATGGCATCTTCACTAACATTCTGGTCGGCATTGCCGGTTCGTTTGTCGGCGCCAAGCTCGCGGAAATCGCACAGGTGCCGGTCTTTGGCTTCTGGCGGACGCTGATTTCCGCGTCCATCGGCGCAGTTCTCCTGCTGTTTGCCTGGCGCATGATCCGTCAGCGTTAACGGGTCGCTTCCTTTCTCAATCGCTGGACTGGCCGCCGCGGTATCGTTGCCGCGGCGCAACGAATGTTGCGTGCCTACAACACTTCGTGAACATTTAACCGTGGCCCCAGCAAGCACTTGCGCGCGCCGCTATTTAGCCACACGCCTCCATGAGATCATTATTCCGTAGGCGAAACGCCACGGCATTCGCGATGGCATTGGAAGAACCTCCCATTTTTAGGGGGTTTTCTGGCTCTCGGGGCGGCTGCGGGACAAGGTTCACGATGGACGCGAAGAGCAACATCAAGGCGCGACTTCCAAGCCGTTACGTCACGGAAGGTCCCGCGCGCGCGCCCCATCGCTCCTACCTCTATGCCATGGGCCTCACCACCGAGCAGATTCACCAGCCGTTCGTTGGCGTGGCCTCCTGCTGGAACGAGGCCGCTCCCTGCAATATTTCCCTGATGCGTCAGGCGCAGGCCGCGAAAAAGGGCGTCGCCTCCGCCGGCGGCACCCCGCGCGAGTTCTGCACCATTACCGTCACCGACGGCATCGCCATGGGCCACGAGGGGATGCGCTCGTCGCTCCCGTCACGGGAAACCATTGCCGATTCCGTTGAATTGACAGTCCGTGGTCATGCCTATGACGCCCTGATCGGGCTGGCGGGCTGCGACAAGTCCTTGCCGGGTATGATGATGGCGATGCTGCGCCTCAACGTGCCGTCGATCTTCATCTACGGCGGCTCGATCCTGCCCGGCAACTTCCGGGGCCAGCAGGTCACCGTCCAGGACATGTTCGAGGCGGTCGGCAAGCACTCGGTCGGCGAAATGTCCGACGAGGATCTGGACGAAATCGAGCGGGTGGCGTGCCCCTCGGCAGGCGCCTGCGGTGCCCAGTTTACCGCCAACACCATGGCGACCGTTTCCGAAGCCATTGGTCTGGCCCTGCCGTACTCGGCCGGAGCGCCGGCGCCATACGAAATCCGCGACAGCTTCTGCATGGCGGCGGGTGAAAAGATCATGGAATTGATCGCGCAGAACATCCGTCCGCGCGACATCGTGACCCGTAAGGCATTGGAAAACGCAGCCGCCGTGGTCGCGGCGTCCGGCGGTTCGACCAATGCTGCGCTGCATTTACCGGCGATGGCGCACGAATGCGGAATTGAGTTTGATCTTTTCGATGTCGCCGAAATCTTCAAAAAGACACCGTATATCGCGGATTTGAAGCCGGGTGGCCGTTATGTCGCCAAAGACATGTTCGAGGCTGGCGGAATACCGCTTTTGATGAAGACTCTCTTGGACAACGGTTACTTGCACGGCGACTGCATGACGGTCACCGGACGGACCATCGCCGACAACCTCAAGAGCGTGAAATGGAATCCGCACCAGGACGTGGTGCATCCTGCCGATAAGCCGATCACCGTGACCGGTGGCGTTGTCGGCATGAAGGGCAATCTCGCGCCGGACGGCGCGATCGTGAAAGTCGCTGGAATGTCGGTGTTGAAGTTCACAGGGCCCGCGCGTTGCTTCGATTGCGAAGAAGACGCGTTCGAGTGCGTGAACAAGAAGACCTACAGGGAAGGCGACGTCATCGTGATCCGCTATGAGGGCCCCAAGGGTGGTCCCGGCATGCGGGAAATGCTCCAGACAACCGCAGCTCTCACCGGCCAGGGTATGGGCGGCAAGGTGGCCCTCATTACGGATGGCCGCTTTTCCGGTGCCACCCGAGGCTTCTGCGTCGGTCACGTCGGACCGGAGGCCGCGGTCGGCGGCCCGATCGGGCTGATCCGCGACGGCGATATCATCGAACTTGATGCGGTCAACGGCACACTCCAAGTTAAGTTGACAGACGAAGAGTTGGCCGAACGCAGGAAGGCGTGGAAGCCGCGTGAAACCTCGGTCGGTTCCGGCGTGCTTTGGAAATATGCCCAGCAGGTGGGACCGGCAATCAAGGGCGCGGTGACCCATCCCGGCGGGGCAGCCGAGAAGGTGTGTTATGCGGACATCTGAGCGCATCGGTATTGTGGGTGCTCTGGCTGTCGTGTTTTTCGCGGCAGGTCCGGCCTTTGCGTTCGAGGGAACATCGCCGGGCGGTCAGGAAGCTGCGTTGCCGATGGTTGCCGCGCCGAGCGGCGTTCCGGTGCTGAAGAAGCCGGTTCCGCCGGCGGACATTCCGCAACCGGCGGCGTTGACGGCCCTGCAGTATGCCGCCGAGGGCGGTCACCCTGTGGCACAGTGGAAGCTCGGGCGCATGTACGCCAAGGGCGACGGCGTCGCCCAGGACGATCTGCGCGCCTATGACTATTTCAGCAAGATCGCCAACGCCCACGCCGAAGACAGCCCGTCGGCTCCGCAGGCCACGATCGTCGCCAACGCTTTCGTAGCGCTCGGCCGCTACTACGTGTCCGGTATCCCGAACTCCAAGGTGAAGGCCGATCCGGAGCGGGCGCGGGAAATGTTCTCCTACGCCGCATCGTATTTCGGCAACGCCGAAGCGCAGTACAATCTCGCACGGATGTATCTCGACGGCGTCGGCATGCCGCGCGATACCAGGTACGGCATTCGCTGGCTCGGGCTGGCAGCGCGCAAGGGCCAGCATCAAGCGCAGGCGCTGCTCGGCCAGATGCTGTTCAACGGTACCGGCTCTCAGCGTCAGGCGGCCCGCGGTCTGATGTGGCTGACCTTGGCGCAGGACAGCGCGGGGCCCGACGAGATCTGGATCAAGGACAGCTACAAGACGGCGATGGCCAAGGCGTCTGAGGATGATCGGGCCATGGCGTTGCAGATGCTCGAGCGCTGGGTTCAGGGCCGCCGGGACTAACCTGTTCGCTTCGCGAACCGGGCGCCGCTTAGTTCAGATCCAGATCGATCCACACCGGAACGTGATCTGACGCCTTTTCCCATCCCCGCACGTAACGATCGATGCCGGCATCGAGCAGCCGGTCGCTGGCCTGCGGCGACAGCAGCAGGTGGTCGATCCGGATGCCATTGTTCTTCGGCCATGCGCCGGCCTGATAATCCCAGAACGTATATTGGCCGGGCTGGTCCGAAACCGCGCGGATCGCGTCGGTCAGCCCGAGATTGAGCAGGGTGCGGAAGCGCTCGCGCGTCTTTGGCAGGAACAGAGCGTCGTTCGCCCAGGCGGCAGGATTGTAGACGTCGCCATTGGCGGGGATGACGTTGAAGTCGCCCGCCAGCACCAGCGGCTGCTCACCCTTCAGGCGCTCTTTCGAATACTGAATAAGCCTGTCCATCCACTTGATTTTGTAAGGATATTTATCCGTTTCCGGCGGGTTGCCGTTGGGCAGGTAAAGGCACGCGATCCGCAGGGTGCCGTTTGCGTGAGACACGACTCCTTCGAGAAAGCGAGCGTGGAGATCTTCGGCGTCGCCGTCCAGACGCGGCGTGGTTTCGTCGAACCGGTACTTGGAGAGCAGCGCCACACCGTTGAAGGTCTTCTGGCCGTGGGTCACCACGTTGTAGCCGAGCGCCTCGATTGGCTCGCGCGGAAACGCCTCGTCCACGCACTTGATCTCCTGCAGGCAGACGATGTCCGGGGACCGCTCCTTGAGCCACGTCAGCAGATGATCGAGCCGCTGTCGGACAGAGTTAACGTTCCAGGTGGCGATCCGCATGGCCATTTCCGTTAGTGACGTGAGCAATATTACGAAGAATCCACCTGTAAGCCGTACCACGGGCGGAGCGGCTGTGATAAGCCGAATACAAATTAACGCTGGAAAACCAGCACCATGGGGTTGGGGAAACGGCGGCTGTTAGGCGTTTTTGCACAGCCTGAATCCTGAACCCGAGAAACGGCATGACTGGAAATTTTTTCAAACGGCGTATTTTGCTCGCGGCCATCGTCGTTGCGGCTGTCGCGCTCTATGCAACGCGATCTACGTGGATGGGCGGCGCGACCACCGCGCAGGCTCCGCCTCGGCCTCGCGCCATTTCCGTGGAGATCGCGAAAGCCGAAAAGAAGCGGGTTCCGGTCGATGTGGATTCCATCGGAATGGTGACGCCGATCTCGAGCGTGGCGCTGAAATCCCGGGTCGAGACCACCATCGTCGGAGTTCACTTCGAGGACGGCGCTCGCGTCAAGGAAGGCGATCTGCTGTTCACACTGGACTCGCGCCAGATCGACGCGCAGATCGCGCAGGCTGAAGGCAATCTCGCGCGGTCTCAATCGACACTCGTCGCGGCGGAACGCGACATGAGGCGTTTCAACGAGCTGATCGGCAAGGGGGCAACCACACAGGTCAACGTCGACAACGCGAAGACCGCCGCCGACACTGCGACCGCGACCATTCAGGCCGATCAGGCCATTCTGGACAATCTGAAGGTCCAGAAGAGCTACACCAGGATTGTCGCGCCGATCAGCGGCCGCATCAGCGCAGCGTCGGTCAAGGTCGGGAATTTCGTCCGTCCTGCGGATACGTCGCCGCTCGCGACCATCAACCAGATGGCGCCGGTCTATGTGACGTTCGCAATCCCGCAGCGCGTTCTGAGCGATCTGCGCGATGCCATGAAGGAAAATCAGTCGTCGGTGACGGCGACCATTCCCGGCAACAACAAATCCGAAACCGGCACTGTTGCGATGGTCGAGAACACCGTCGATGCCACCACCGGCATGGTGACCGTGCGCGGCATCATGGGCAACGAGAGCGAGGTCTTGTGGCCCGGTATCCTCGTCAACGCGACCCTTACGGTTCGTAATGAAACCGCAGTCGTCGTGCCCTCGGTCGGCATCCAGCGAAGCCAGACCGGCAACTTCGTCTTCGTCGTCCGTGACGGGAAGGCGCAGATGCAACCGGTGACGGTCAGCCGCACGTTTCAGGGACTGTCCGTGGTTGAGACCGGCCTCGGAGGCGGGGAGGATATCGTTGTCGATGGGCAGCTCCTTCTGTCCAACGGTTCGCCGGTGGAGCCGCGCAACCGCAAGGCCGGAGCATAATCTAGTGATCCGATTCTAACATTCGCGTCCCTTCTCAGCAGGCATTTTCGCGAATGTTAGAAACAAGGGGTCACTAGCAAATATAAGTTTTCGAGTGTCCTTCCGATCCGACGTTCGCTGCGGAAGGCGCTGCAAGGTTCAAGCGAACGGCGGATCGGGACACTCGAATGAACCTGTCGGAGCTTTGTATCCGCAGACCGGTGATGACGACGCTGATGACGGCGTCGATCATCGCGTTCGGTGTGTTCGGCTTCCGGCTGCTGCCGGTTTCCGCGCTTCCCAAGGTTGATTTTCCGACCATTCAGGTCACGGCAACCCTGCCGGGCGCCAGCGCCGACACCATGGCGGCGTCTGTTGCGGGTCCGATCGAGCGCCAGCTTTCGACCGTCGCGGGTATCTCCTCGATGTCGTCGAGTTCGTCGCAGGGCACGACCTCGATCACCATCCAGTTCGACCTCAACCGCAACATCGATGGCGCGGCTCTCGACGTGCAGACCGCGCTGACTGTCGCGCAGCGACGTCTGCCGGTGGAAATGCTGGTCCCGCCGAGCTTCCGCAAGGTGAACCCGGCCGACTTCCCCGTGCTGTTCGTGTCGCTGAGTTCCGAAACCCTGCCGCTCTCCACCGTCAACGAATACGGCGACATCACCATTGGACAGACCCTGTCGCAGATTCCGGGCGTGGCGCAGGTCCTAATCTACGGTCCGCAGAAGTTCGCGGTTCGTGTGCAGGCCGATCCCGAAGCCGCCGCGGCGCGCGGCTTGTCGCTGGAAGACATCCGCACCGCCGTGTCGCGCGCCAATTCGTCAACGCCGGTCGGCACCCTGAACGGTCCGAAGCAGGACATCGCGATCCAGGCCTCGGGACAGCTCAGCAAGGCGAGCGACTATCGTCAGGTCGTGGTGGCTTGGCGCAACGGCTCGCCGGTGAAGCTCGACGAAGTCGCGAAAATCTACGACAGCGTCGAGAACGACAAGGCTGCGACCTGGTTCAACGGCACCCGTTCCATCGTGCTGGCGATCCAGAAACAGCCCGACGCCAACACCGTGGCGGTGGTCGATGCGGTGCGCGCCAAGCTGCCATCGCTGCGAGCGCAGATCCCGCCGTCGGTCACGATGGACGTCACCCTCGACCGCTCGGTGTCGATCCGCGAGTCCGTTGCCGACGTGGAGGAGACGCTGCTGATCGCCGTCGGCCTCGTGATCGTCGTGATCTTCCTGTTCCTGCGCTCGGCGTCCGCCACCCTTATTCCGGCGCTTGCGGTTCCGATTTCGGTGCTGGGCACCTGCGCGGTGATGTACGCGCTCGACTACTCGATTAACAACATGACGCTGCTGGCGCTGACGCTGTCGGTCGGCTTCGTGGTCGACGACGCCATCGTCATGCTTGAAAACATCATGCGCCACATCGAGGAGGGCATGAAGCCTTACGAGGCCGCGTTGAAGGGCGCGCGCGAGATCGGCTTCACCATCCTGTCGATCACGTTCTCGCTGATCGCGGTGTTCATCCCGGTGCTGCTGATGGGCGGCATTGTCGGCCGCGTGTTCCGTGAGTTCGCCGTAACGATCTCTGTAGCCATCCTTGTGTCCGGATTCGTGTCGCTGACCCTGACGCCCATGCTCTGCGCGCGGGTGCTCAAGCCCCACGATCCGCATCACAAACCCAACTTCGTGCTGCGCTGGTTCGAGGCGATGTTTGAGTCCTGGCTGCGTGCCTATGAATGGACGCTGGATCGCGTGCTGGCCTACAAGTCGGTCATGCTGCTGGTGACGTTCGCAACACTTGGCCTCACCATCTGGCTCTACATGATCGTGCCGAAGGGTTTCTTCCCGCAGGAAGACACCGGCTTCCTCAGCGGCACGACGGAAGCCGCGACCGATACCTCGTTCGCGGCGATGAGTGACCGCCAGAAAATTCTTGCCGATATTCTGCGTGCCGATCCGGCGGTGGAATTCGTCAACAGCACCGTCGGCTCCGGCGGCCCCAATCCGACCGCGAACTACGGACGCCTGTTCATCGGCCTGAAGCCGAAGGATGAGCGCGATCCGGCACCGGTGGTGATGGCGCGGCTGCGGCAGAAGGCGCTGCAGGTGCCGGGCCTGCAGGCGTTCTTCCAGGGCATCCAGAACCTGAACATCGGCGGACGCCCGTCCAAGAGCCAGTACCAGTACACGTTGCAGAGCGGCGATACGGATTCGCTCTACCGCGCGGCGCCTGAAATGCGCGATCGCATCGCGAAGGTCGATGGATTGCAGGATGTCACCACGGATCTTTACATCAAGAACCCGCAGCTCACAGTCGAGATCGACCGCGAGAAGGCCGCAGTCTATGGCGTTACTGCGGACCAGATCCGCAACCAGCTCTTCAACGCCTACGGCGCGCGGCAGGTGGGCACGATCTACATGCCCTCGAATGACTACCAGATCATTCTGGAAGTGCAGCCGAAGTTCCGCGTCGATCCGACCGACCTGTCCAAGCTGTATGTGAAGACCACGAACAATCAGACCATTCCGCTCGATGCGGTGGCCAAAATGGTGCCGACTGTCGGGCCGTTGCAGATTAATCACCAGGGCCAGCAGCCGGCGGTGACGATCTCGTTCAACCTGCGGCCCGGCACGTCGCTCGGCTATGCGGTCGATCAGATCACCAAGATCGAGCAGGATTCGAATTTGCCGGCGACCATTGCGACCGGCTTCTCAGGCACTGCGCAGGTGTTCCAGGATTCGCTGCGCGGGCAAGGCGTGCTCATTCTCGCCGCCGTGTTCGCCGCCTTCGTCATTCTCGGCATTCTCTACGAGAGCTTCATCCATCCGATCACGATCATCTCGGGCCTGCCGTCCGCGGGCATCGGCGCGATCCTGACGCTGATGCTGTTCAAGATGGAGTTGTCGGTGATCGCCATGATCGGCATCGTCATGCTGGTCGGCATCGTGAAGAAGAACGCCATCATGATGGTCGACTTCGCCATCGAGCGCCGCGCCGTGGGCCTGAGCGCGGAGCATGCTATTCGCGAGGCGGCGCTGATGCGCTTCCGGCCGATCATGATGACGACCTTCGCCGCGATCTTCGGCACGCTCCCGATCGCGCTGGGCGCGGGCGCCGGCGCCGAGTTGCGTCAGCCGCTCGGCGTGGCGGTGGTGGGCGGGCTTCTGGTGTCGCAACTGCTGACGCTGTTCATCACGCCGGTGATCTACATTTATCTCGACCGGATCGATCGCCGTCTGAAGCGCCGCCTCGATCCGACGCTGATCGAGGCGCCGGACGTCGAACCGCCGCGCGCTGCGGCGGCTGAGTAGGATCACAGATGCCGATCATATCCGCACGGGCAGGGTGGCGCGTTCTCATCGCCGCCGTTGCTCTGCTCGCTGCCGGGCCCGTTCGCGCGAGTGAAGAGCCGATCGAGATTTTCGACGCCCATCTGCATTACAACTGGGAGCCGAAGCCCTACTATCAGGTCGATGAAGTGGTCGCGTTGTTCAAGAAGCACCGCGTCACCGGCATTCTGGCGACCAGCCGTCCCAACACCGGCACCCATGCACTGATGGACGCAAAGGCCGACGGCTTGTGGATCGTCCCGTTCATCCGGCCCTATCGCGTTCGTCCCGACATTCAGACCTGGTTCAACGATCCGACGATCTTCGATCTGGTGCAGGACGAGTTCAAGCGTGGCTATTATCGCGGGGTCGGCGAGTTTCATCTGTCGGGGAAGGCCGCAGCCACCGAGTGGGTGAAGAAGGCTGTCGACTTCGCGGTCGCTAACGATCTCTACCTGCATGCCCATGCCGACGATGAGGCCGTCGAGATTCTGATGCGCCACAACGGCCGCGCCAAGATCATCTGGGCGCATACCGGCTTCAGCCTCGCGCCGAGCCGTGTCGCTGCGATGCTGGCGACTTATCCGCAGCTTTGGGGCGAACTGTCGTATCGCGGCGGCATCACCGGTGCCGGAGGTGAGTTGACGCCGGAATGGCGGGCGATGTTCGAGAAGTATCCGGATCGTTTCCTGCTGGGCTCGGATACTTGGATCAGCGAGCGCTGGTCGAGTTACGGTTCGATCATGGCGGAGTATCGCAGCTGGCTGAAGCAGTTGCCGCTACCCGTGGCGAAGCAAATCGCGCATGGCAACGCGAAGCGGCTGTTTGCGGAGAAGTAGCGGCATCTTCAGCCGTCATCCTGAGGTGCGAGCCGTTTCCGGCGAGACTCAAAGGATGAGAGTTTGCTTTACCTCTCCCATGGGGAGAGGTCGGCGCGTAGCGCCGGGTGAGGGGTACGCTCTCTACGCCCTTACCCCACCCCTCTCCCCACGGGAGAGGGAGTTGGACTGCGCTCGCGTCGGAGCAGGTGTTTAATTCAAGAAACTAAATCGAAAAACTGGTGCCGCAGCCGCAGGAGGCGGTGGCGTTCGGATTGACCACGCGGAACGACGCGCCGATCAGGTCATCGACAAAGTCGACTTCCGATCCGGCCAGGAACGGCACGGACGAGGGGTCCACCAGAACCACGGCATCGTCACGTTCGATCACAAGATCGTCGTCTGCCTTGGCGCGTTCGACATCGAACTTGTACTGGAAGCCCGAGCAGCCGCCGCCCTCGACGCTGATGCGCAGCATCGCGCCTTCGCCCTCGGATTTGAGGATCACGCCGATTCGCTTCGCGGCCCGCTCCGAAATTGTGACGTTGGCGGCCGGTGCTAGGTCGGTGGCGGTCATAATAAGTCTCCGGAAACGGGGCTATTTGATCATCCCGTGTGGCATAGTTAAGTGCGCTCAACGCCAGAATCAAACACCGAAAGTAGAATAATTCGATGTCGGTCGGAATGGCTGCCCCCCGTGTGGTCTATGGCTGCGACCCCGGTCAAAGCCGCGGGAGACGCTTCAACGAGCCGCCGAGCCTGCGGCGCAGCGCGTTCCGGCGCGACTGCGACCGCGTCATTCATTCCAACGCCTTCCGGCGTCTGAAACACAAGACGCAGGTTTTCGTGTTCCACGAAGGCGATCACTATCGTACCCGCCTGACCCATACGCTGGAGGTCGCGCAGATCGCCCGGGCGCTGGCGCGACAGCTCGGGCTCGATGAGGATCTCACCGAGACGCTGGCGCTGGCCCATGACCTCGGCCATCCGCCGTTCGGTCATGCGGGCGAGCGGGCGCTGGATCAATGCCTGAAAGATCATGGCGGCTTCGATCACAACGCGCAGAGCCTGCGCGTGGTCACCTTGCTGGAGCGGCGTTATCCGCAGTTCGACGGCCTTAACCTGACGTGGGAGTCGCTCGAAGGTATCGTCAAGCACAACGGTCCCTTGATTGACAGCAACGGCGAGCCCGTTGGCCGTTACCGCGACCATGGCGTTCCAGTCGGAATCTCGGAGTACGTCGCGTATCACGATCTTGAGTTGTGGAGTCACGCTTCGCTGGAGGCGCAGGTTGCCGCCGTGGCCGATGACATTGCGTATGACGCGCACGATATCGACGACGGATTGCGAGCAGGGCTGTTCACCGTCGACGATCTCGGTGCTATTCCGCTGATCGCCGACATCAACGCGGTGATTACGGCACGCTATCCGGTTCTCGACGAGACGCGCCGCGGCGCCGAACTGGTTCGCGAACTGATCTCCTATCTGATCGAGGATGTGTTCTCCGAGACGTGCAAGCGGCTCACGGCGCTACGTCTCGAGAGTGTGATCGATGTGCGCAATCACGATGCCACGCTCGTCGGGTTCTCTGCGGAGGCGGAGAAAACGGAGGCGGCGATCAAGCGCTTCCTCAAGACGCGGATGTATCGCCACGACCGGGTGATGAGCGTCATGCGGGATGCGGAGGCCGTGGTCCGCGATCTGTTCGCGCGCTATCAGGCCGAACCGGGTGATTTGCCGCCCGAATGGCTGCCGGATGAGGGCGAGGAGGGTGAGGCTGGCCGGGCCCGCCGGATCGGCGATTTCATTGCCGGAATGACCGACCGATACGCCATCATAGAGCACCGGCGGCTTTTTGACTCGACCCCGGATTTACGTTAGGCGGCGGCCTGAAAAAGGCCCATTCTCCGTGGACTACAGGACGTCTCATGACTTCGCCCAGCCACCCCCAACATCTGTTCGCCGACGTGCTATCGCGCGTGCATGCCGTATGCGGCGCGCTCGGCAGTGAAGGCGTCCTGCCTGCAGGCATGGACCTCTCGCGTGTGGTGGTGGAGCCGCCGAAAGATGCGGCGCATGGCGACATGGCGACCAACGCGGCGATGGTGCTGGCCAAGGAGGCCAAGACGAAGCCCCGAGAGCTTGCTGACAAAATTGCCGACAAACTTCGGGCCGATCCGATTGTTGAAAGCGTCGACGTGGCCGGACCCGGCTTCATCAATCTGACCCTGAAGACGTCCGCCTGGTTCGGCGCATTGCGGTCCGTGCTGGAGCAGGGCGTGAGCTATGGCCGCAGCGCAATCGGCGCGGCGGAGAAGGTCAACGTCGAGTACGTCTCCGCCAATCCGACGGGGCCGATGCATGTCGGTCATTGCCGGGGTGCGGTGTTCGGCGACGCTCTGGCGAGCCTGCTGTCGTTCGCGGGCTACGACGTCACCAAGGAATATTACATCAACGACGCCGGAGCGCAGGTGGACGTACTCGCGCGCTCTGCCTTCCTGCGTTATCGCGAAGCGCTTGGCGAAACCATCGGCGAGATTCCCGAAGGGCTTTATCCCGGTGACTATCTTGCGCCGGTCGGCAAGGCGCTTGCCAGCGAATACGGCGACAAGCTGACCAAGCGGTCGGAGGCTGAGTGGCTTCCTGTTGTGCGTGCAAAAGCCATTTCCATGATGATGGAGATGATCAAGGGTGATCTCGCCGCGCTCAACATCAGGCACGATGTATTTTTCTCGGAGCGCTCGCTGATTGCGGGCGGCACCGATCAGGTCGGCGCCACCATCGCGGAGTTGCGCGCGAAGGGCGATGTCTATGAGGGGCGTCTGCCGCCGCCGAAGGGCGCGCCGGTCGAGGATTACGAAGATCGCGAGCAGACGCTGTTCCGCGCCACCGCGTTCGGCGACGACGTCGATCGTCCGCTGAAGAAGTCGGACGGTTCCTACACGTACTTCGCGTCCGACATCGCCTATCACAAGACGAAGTTCGATCGCGGCTTCCTCAACATGGTCGATGTGTGGGGTGCCGATCACGGCGGCTATATCAAGCGTGTGCAGGCGGCGATCAAGGCCGTCACCGCGAACAAGGCGACGCTCGATGTGAAGATCGTGCAGCTCGTGAAGCTGCTGCGCAATGGCGAGCCGGTAAAGATGTCGAAGCGCTCCGGCGATTTCGTCACGCTGCGCGAGGTCGTGGACGAAGTCGGTTCCGACGCCGTCCGCTTCATGATGCTGTTCCGCAAGAACGATGCGGTGCTCGACTTTGATCTCGCCAAGGTGATCGAGCAGTCGAAGGACAACGCGGTGTTCTACGTTCAGTACGGGCACGCGCGCGGGCATTCGATTTTCAAGAATGCGCGCGAGACGGTTCCGTCATTGCCCGAGACTGCGGCGGAGCGTGTCGCGTTCCTGCGGGGCGCGAAGATCGAGCGGCTCAGCGATCCGGTCGAACTGAGCCTGATCCGGCAGATCGCGATTTATCCGCGGATCGTCGAGGCGGCGGCGGTCGCACATGAACCGCACCGAATCGCGTTTTACCTGTATGATCTGGCGAGTGAATTTCACGCGCTTTGGACCAAAGGGCGCGATATGCCTCATTTACGCTTCATTATCCAGAATGATGCAGAAGTAACAATCGCGCGACTTGCCCTGGTTCAGGGCGTCGTCTCGGTTCTGGCTTCCGGCCTCGCCGTGCTCGGCGTCCATGCTCCAGACGAGATGCGATAGTTGGGGGATTTGACCGCCACGGGGAATGGGTGGCGGCCGTGTGAATAGCGGCGTTCGTTTGAATGACGGGCGAGGCGCTTTCCCGAAGGGGATGCAACATCGCAATGGCGAACCAGTATCGCGACAGACCGTTTCCGGCGGACGACGATTACAGCCGGGATCAATCCAGCATGGCCTCGCACAAGGTCGAGAGCGATCCGCTGGCGGAACTGGCGCGGTTGATCGGGCAGGCCGATCCGCTTTCGAATTTCGGCCGCGACGGACAACAGCAGCGGCACCAGCAGCATCACGATCAATACGACGCGCCTGAGCCTGCGGTTGAGGAAGAGCTTCCGCCGCCCCGGCCTTCCTGGATGCAGAACCTGGCTGCATCGCGGCCTGCGCCGCAGGAGACAGCCTATCGGCAAGAACCGGCTTATCGCGATGAGGAGCCGTACGCTCCGCAGCAGGATCATTACGATCCGCGCTATGCGGACCCTCAGAATGACCCGGCTTACGGCAGGCACGCGCCGCAGTTCGATCACTCCGGCTACGATCCGGTGCTCTCAGGACAGCCGCATGGACATCAGGCCGCCGGCGGCGATCGCTACGATGACGTGCTCTATGGCCGCCCGGATCACGATCCGGCTCATGACCAGTATGGCGCGCAGGACGACCATTACGGCAACGGCGCCTACGACCGGCAGCCCTATGGCGAGGATTTCGAGCAGGAGGCCCCGAAGGCCCGGCGCGGCGGCACAATGACGGTTGCCGTCGTTCTGCTGCTTGCTGTTGTCGGCACCGGTGCGGCTTTCGCCTACAGGACGTTCGTCGGTTCACCGCGCAGCGGCGAGCCGCCGGTGATCAAGGCCGATGCAGGCCCGAACAAGGTTATCCCGCCGGGCGCGGGCGACGGCTCAAGCAAGCAGATCACCGACCGCGTCGGCGACAAGTCGGCCGAGCGCATGGTGTCGCGCGAGGAGCAGCCTGTCGACGTCAACGCCCGGACCGGTCCGCGCGTGGTGTTCCCGCCGTTGACCCAGAATGCGAACCCGCCGACCGTCGCCAGCGCTTCACCGAATGCGCGGCCGACCGGAGCAGGCGTGGGCAATGGCACGCTGACCGGCGGCGAGGAGCCGCGCAAGATCCGCACCCTCAGCATCCGGCCGGGTGAGCCGGATCCAGCGGCTGCGGCACCGGCGGCACCAGCACGTGCGCAACCTCCCGCGCAACGGGCTTCGACCACTGCGCCGGCCAGCACCGCCTCAACGGGCGCGCCGTCCGCAAACGCACCGGTTTCGCTCTCGCCGCAGGCACAGCCTCCGGCGGCTCCTGCCGATCGGCAGAAGGTCGCAGCAATCAGTCCCGCGGCTGTCACGGGCGGCGGCGCCTATGTGCAGGTCTCGTCGCAGAAGTCGGAAGCCGATGCGAAGGCGTCGTTCAAATCGATCCAGGGCAAATATGCCTCGATCCTGGGCTCACGCACGGCGTCGATCCACAAGGCCGAGATCGCCGGCAAGGGCACGTTCTACCGCGCCATGGTCGGGCCGTTCGGGACCAATGAGGAAGCCGCGGCGTTCTGCGGGAACCTGAAAACGGCCGGCGGGCAGTGCGTGGTGCAGCGGCGCTAGGCCTCAAGTCGCGCCAAATCATTGGAACGACTGCGTTTGTGACTGTGGATGATCCTCACAATCCGGCGTGAATCGGCCTGCTTTCCTTGACCCTGCGGCTCTACGCGCGCTAATCGCGCAAGTATGGCCGCGCGTGCATTCATTACCGGCGTCTCCGGAACCGCTCTGACCGACGATGAGCGTGCATTTCTGCGCGATCAGCGGCCGTGGGGCTTCATCCTTTTCAAGCGCAATATCGAGACCCCGGACCAAGTCATTCGGCTGGTTGAGGAAATGCGCTGGGCAATTGGCCAGCCCGGAGCGCCGGTCCTGATCGACCAGGAGGGCGGGCGGGTTCAACGGCTGCAGCCGCCTCAGTGGCCGGCCTATCCGCCTGGGGCAGTGTTCAGCGCGCTGTACGACGTCGATCAGGGGACCGGACTTGAGGCCGCCCGCCTGTCATCCCGTCTGATTGCCGCCGATCTGGCCGATCTCGGGATCACCGTGGATTGCCTGCCGCTGGCCGATGTGCCGGTTCCCGGCGCGGACTCGGTGATCGGCGACCGGGCTTACGGAACCACCCCGGAGAAGGTGGCAGCGATTGCCCGCGCCGTGACCGACGGGTTGGCGCAGGGCGGCGTGTTGCCCGTCCTGAAACACATTCCCGGCCATGGAAGGGCCACAGCGGACAGCCACTTTCGGCTGCCGACGGTCGATACGCCGGCGGCGGAACTCGCCAAAACCGACTTCGCGGCCTTCAAGCCGCTTGCCGATCTGCCGATGGCCATGACGGCACATGTTGTGTTTAGCGCCCTCGACCCCGCCCAACCTGCGACGACATCTGCGACAATCATCGAACAGGTGATTCGCGGAACGATCGGATTCCAGGGTCTGTTAATGAGTGATGACGTGTCCATGAATGCCTTGCAGGGATCGATTGCGGAACGGACGCGCGCCAGCTTCAAGGCGGGCTGCGATGTCGTTCTGCATTGCAATGGCAAGCTCGACGAAATGAGCCAGGTTGCGGGTGAAGCCCCTGAACTGGCCGGCGTGGCTCTGGCGCGTGCGGACCGTGCCTTGGCGTCGCGGCGAACACCGCAGCCGTTCGACCGTGGCGCGGCGCGTGCCGAACTTGACCGCCTGATCGATCGCGCCGGAGGTCTGACATCATGAGCGCGGAAATTCTTTCCTTCGAGACGGGTTTGCCGGCAGAGCACGCCGAGGACGAACCGTCGCTCGTCGTCGACGTCGAGGGCTATGAAGGTCCGCTCGACCTGCTGCTTGCGCTTGCGCGTCAGCAGAAAGTCGATCTCGCGAAGATTTCCATTCTGGCGCTGGCCGATCAGTACCTCGTATTCATCGAAGCGGCGCGCAAGTTGCGGCTGGAACTGGCTGCCGACTATCTCGTGATGGCGGCGTGGCTGGCGTACCTGAAGTCACGCCTGCTGCTGCCGGAGCCTCCCGAAGCCGAAGGCCCGAGCGCCGAGGATCTCGCGACCGCGCTGGCCAACAGGCTGCGCAGGCTGGAACAGATCCGTGAGGCATCGAACCGCCTGATGACGCGGCCGCAACTGCGGCGCGATATTTTCCCGCGCGGCCAGCCGGAACAGATAGCGCAGGTCAAGCACGCCCGCTGGACAGCGACGCTGTACGACCTGCTGACCGCCTACGCGACGCAGCGCCAGCAGCGCGTGCTTGCGACCGTGCACATGACCAAGCGGACCGTGTGGTCGCTGTCTGAGGCACGCGCGTCGCTGGAACGGCTGGTGGGTTCTGCCGAGTCCGAGGACTGGGCGAACCTCGACGATTATCTGATGCGTTACGTGGTCGATCCTTCGCAGAAGGCGACGGTGTTTGCGTCGAGCTTCGCCGCCGCGCTGGAATTGGTGCGCGAAGGCACGCTGGATCTGCATCAGAAAGAAGCATTCGCACCTTTGTATTTTCGTAAGCACGTGGCGCATTTGCCTCCCGACGCTCAAGCAGCGCCGGAAGTGCAGGCCGAATAAGACGTCGAGTAAGTGGAAGAAGGAGACAGGGCCATGGCAAGTCCGGCGAGAACGACTGCGGCGGCACAGCACATCGCTCCGGTAGAGCAGGAGTCCGTGCTGGAGTCTTCGCAGGAGACGTCAAACGATACCGTCGCGCGTCCTGAGGAACTCCGTTTGCTCGAAGCCTTGCTGTTTGCATCGACCGAGCCGCTCGACGAAGCGTCGCTTGCCAAGCGCATGCCCGACGGCGTGGACATCAAGGTCGCGCTCGCTCAGTTGCAGGCCGACTACGCCATGCGTGGCGTCAATCTGGTGAAGGTCGCCAACAAATGGACCTTCCGCACCGCGGGTGATCTCGCTTGGCTGATGACGCGTGAAAGCGTCGAGACGCGCCGTCTGTCGCGCGCCGCGATCGAGATGCTGGCGATCATCGCCTATCACCAGCCGGTGACGCGTGCCGAGATCGAGGAAATCCGTGGTGTTGTCACCTCGAAGGGCACCCTCGACGTGCTGCTGGAAACCGGCTGGATCCGCCCGCGCGGTCGCCGCAAGACGCCGGGCCGGCCGCTCACATTTGGAACCACGGAAGCTTTCCTCTCGCAGTTCAGCCTGGAAGCACTGGGTGATCTGCCCGGCCTCGATGAACTCAAGGGCGCGGGTCTTCTGGACACCCGGTTGCCGGGCGGCTTCGCTGTTCCGTCGCCATCCGACGACCCGGCGCTGCGCGAGGACGAAGATCCGCTGGAGCCCGGCGATCTCGAACTGGCGCTGGCACCCGCCGTGGAGCCGGAAAAGCCCGGCGAAAGCTGATTTCCGGCGGGGACGCGGATCGATCGCGCCCGCCAGGAGCCAACATTAACTCTCGTGTCAATGCGCCGCTTTGCGCAATCCTGGCGCGGGGTTAATCCTTGTTTTTGACACCTCCGGGGCCTACTTTCCGGTCAGATTTGGCCGGAAATCCCGGCCCCGTGTTTTGGAGGATGGCAGTATGGGTTCGTTGAGTATCTGGCACTGGATCGTCGTGATCGCCGTTGTCCTGCTGCTGTTCGGCCGCGGCAAGATTTCGGACCTGATGGGCGACGTCGCGCAGGGCATCAAGGCCTTCAAGAAGGGCATGGCCGATGATGACAAGCCGGCCGAGAAGCCCGAGCCGGTCAAGACCATCGACAGCGCGCCTTCTGCATCGACATCGCAGCGGACCGACGTCGGCAGCAAGGCTGTCTGATTTCAGGCTGCGGTTTTTCTGAGAGAGTGCGGGGCGGAAGCCCCGTCAGCGGAATCTTCCATGTTCGACATCGGGTGGAGTGAACTGGTCGTCATCGGCGTCGTGGCGCTGATCGCCATCGGCCCGAAAGAATTGCCCGGCGTGCTGCGCATGGTCGGGCAGTGGATGGGCAAGGCGCGCCGCATGGCCGCTGAATTCCAGGGCCAGTTCAACGAAGCGATGCGCGAAGCCGAAATGGCGGACATCAAGAAGACGTTCGATGATGCCTCCGCCGCAGCCAAGGATCTGTCGCCGACCAATCTGCTGACGTCCCTCAACAAGGACGTCGAGGATGCCATGAAGATCGACCAGCCGGTGATGACGCCGACGACGCCTGAGCCTCCGACCGCAGAGACGTTCGCTGAGGCCGAAGCCCATGCATCGGCGGTTGAGACCCCGAAGCCTGCCGTACCGGACGCCAAAGCGTCATGAGCCACGAGGACATCGAAGCCACCAAGGCGCCGTTGATGGATCACCTGATCGAGCTGCGCTCGCGGCTGATCAAGGCGCTGCTCGCATTCGCGCTGGCCTTCATCTTCTGCTTCTTCTTCGCCAAGCAGATCTACAACGTGCTGGTGTGGCCGTTCGTCTGGGTCGCGGGACCTGAGAACTCCAAGTTTATCTACACCGCGCTGCTCGAGTACTTCTTGACGCAGCTCAAGCTTGCGATGTTCGGCGCGGGATTTATTTCTTTCCCCGTGATCGCGGCGCAGATCTACATGTTCGTTGCGCCCGGCCTCTACAAGCACGAGCGCGGCGCGTTCCTGCCATATCTGATCGCGACGCCGATCTTCTTCGCGCTCGGCTCACTGCTGGTTTATTTCCTCGTGCTGCCGATGCTGATCCGCTTTTCGCTCGGTATGCAGCAGGTGGGCGGCGCAGAGACCGCGCAGATCGCGCTGCTCCCTAAGGTCGGCGAATATCTCTCCCTAATGATGTCGCTGATCTTCGCGTTCGGCATCGCATTCCAGTTGCCGGTGATCCTGACGTTGCTCGGGCGGATCGGAATCCTGACCTCGAAGCAGCTCAAGGAAAAGCGGCGCTACTTCATCGTGGTGGCATTCATCATCGCCGCAGTGCTGACCCCGCCGGATGTCATCAGTCAGATGTCACTCGCGGTCCCGCTGCTGATCCTCTACGAGGGCTCGATCATCGCGGTTGCGATGGTGGAGAAAAAGGCCGCCAAACAGGCCACCGGCACGACCCCGCCCGCGGATGTGCCGCCGACACCGCCTGCCACGACGCCTGCGGAGTAGGACAGAGACAGCCAAGCTTCCCTCGTCATTGCGAGGAGCGAAGCGACGAAGCAATCCAGCTTTCTTAAGAGTGGATTGCTTCGCTTCGCTCGCAATGACGGTCTTTTGGTCGTTTCGGTCTGGTACGCGGGATGACCGCCTGTGCCAGTTGTTCAGCTATCATTGCTGCAATGCCCTTCGATTCGCGGTTTCCGGGCTTGACCCGGGCATCCGCGGCTTGTTCTAACCCACCCAGAATTGACGCAGATGGCGGCGAAAGCGGCCATGACCGGAATTTGCCATGCACGATATCAAAGCCATTCGCGACAACCCGGACGCCTTTGACGCAGCGCTGAAACGGCGCGGGCTCGAGCCATTGTCGAAGCCGCTGATCGCGCTCGATGAAAAGCGCCGCACGGCGATCCTCGCGTCGGAGCAGGCACAGGCGCGCCGCAACGCGGCCTCCAAGGAAATCGGTGAAGCCAAGAAGGCCAAGGACAACGCGCGTGCCGACGCGCTGATGGCCGAGGTCGGTGAACTCAAGACCAGACTGCCCGAGCTTGAAGCGACGGTGAAGCAGGTCGAAGAGGAACTGAAGAAAGAACTCGCGCAAATTCCGAACCTGCCGCTCGATGAAGTGCCGGACGGCGCCGACGAGCACAGCAATGTCGAGCATCATCACTTCGGCGCGAAACGCAATTATGCGTTCAAGCCGAAGGAGCATGTCGAGCTTGGCGAAGGTTTGAAGTTCATGGACTTCGAGAGCGCTGCCAAAATGTCGGGCGCGCGCTTCGTCGTTCTGAAGAAAGGCCTCGCGCGGCTTGAGCGTGCCATCGGCCAGTTCATGCTCGATCTGCACACCGGCGAGCACGGCTACACCGAAGTCAATCCGCCGCTGCTGGTGCGTGACGATGCGATGTTCGGCACGGCACAGTTGCCGAAATTCGAGGACGATCAATTCACGGCCACGAATGTCGAGTACGTCAAGCAAGCGGCCAACGACTACTTGCGAAATCTTGCTCCATTTGTACGAGAACAACTCGACAAAGCTATTAAGCGCGATCCTGAAGATCCTACAATCGAATATGCTGACAGAGCATTCATCACGATGATGAGTCATTTTGCGGAGGTAGCGGGTGCGAAGGAAACTCGCCGCTGGCTCATTCCCACCGCAGAAGTGCCGCTGACCAATCTCGTTCGCGAATCCATTCTCGACGAAAAAGAACTTCCGATGCGCCTCACCGCGCTGACGCCCTGCTTCCGCGCGGAAGCGGGCGCGGCGGGGCGCGATACGCGCGGCATGATCCGCCAGCATCAGTTCACCAAGGTCGAACTGGTCTCGATCACGACGCCGGAAGAATCGAGAAACGAACACGAGCGCATGCTGTCCTGCGCCGAGGAGGTTCTCAAAAAACTCGATCTGCATTACCGCGTGATGACGCTGTGCACCGGCGACATGGGCTTCGCGTCGCAAAAAACCTACGACATCGAAGTCTGGATGCCGGGACAGGGCGAGGACGGCATGTACCGCGAGATTTCGTCCTGCTCGGCGTGCGGCGACTTCCAGGCGCGGCGCATGGATGCGCGCTCAAGAGGCCCGGACGGCAAGCCGCGCTTCGTGCACACGCTCAACGGCTCGGGCACGGCGGTGGGCCGCGCGCTGATCGCCGTCATGGAAACCTATCAGCAGGAGGACGGCTCGATTGCCGTTCCCGATGTGTTGCAGCCATACATGGGCGGCCTCAAAGTGATCGCGAAGGAACAATAAGAAAATGCGCATTCTCTGCACCAACGACGACGGCATTCACGCGCCGGGCCTGAAAGTCATCGAGGAAATCGCGAAGCAGATTTCCGATGACGTCTGGGTGGTTGCGCCCGAACTCGACCAGTCCGGCGTATCGCATTCGCTGTCGCTGAACGATCCGTTGCGTCTCCGCGAAGTCGATGAGCGTCACTTCTCGGTGCGCGGCACGCCGACCGACTGCATCATCATGGGCGCGCGGCACATTCTCAAGGACAAGCAGCCGGACATCGTGCTGTCCGGCGTCAACAAGGGCCGCAACGTCGCCGAAGATGTTGTCTATTCGGGCACCATCGCCGGCGCACTCGAAGGCACCATCCTCGGTCTGCCGTCGTTCGCGCTGTCGCAGGAATTCTCTATGGAGACGCGCACCAAGCCGCTGTGGGACACCGCGCTGAAGTTCGGCCCCGATGTGATCCGCAACGTGATGAAGCTCGGGGTGCCGCGCAACACCGTCATCAACGTCAACTTTCCGTCCTGCATGCCGGACGAGGTCAAGGGCATCGCGGTCACGCGGCAGGGCAAGCGTAATCTGGGCTTTCTCAAGATCGACAGCCGCCAGGACGGGCGCGGCAATCCCTATTACTGGATCGGTTTCGAGCGGGCTGCGATGCTGGAAACGCCGGCGGAGGGGACCGATCTTGCAGCGCTTGCCGCGAAACTCGTCTCAGTCACGCCTCTGCGGCTCGATCGCACCGATGAGGCGTTCTCGGAAAAGCTGAAAGGCATTCTGAAGTAATCGCGAGGGCTTTTGCGGCTCAGGCCGCAATTCCCTTCAGAACGGTCTCGATCGTGCGCGCAAGCGTTTCGATCTGGAAGGGCTTTTGAATCGTGGCGCGGTCGCGGAATTTTTCCGGAAGACCCTGCGCGCCATAGCCTGTCGCAAACACGAACGGACGTCCACGCAACTGAACAGCCTCGGCGACCGGCGTGATGACCTTGCCGTTGACGTTGACGTCGAGAATGGCGATGTCGAAATCGACGGACTGCACCAGCCTGACGCCTTCGTCGATGTCGCCGGCTTCACCGGCAATCTTGTAGCCAAGCTCCTCCAGCATGTCGGCGACCATCATGCGGATCATGACTTCGTCTTCGACCAGCAAAATCGATGTATGCGATCCTGCTTTGAAATTGCCCGGCATTCGTTCCCCAACGACAAATCTGGAATGGCTGACAAGGAATAACACAATTATACAGCGCGCAAACTGACGGCTCATCCAAAAAGTTCCGTGAACCGGAACTTTTGGGCGACGGAAACAGCCGCTCAGGCAGGGATGGGAAAGAACCGGCCCCGTCCGGTCGCCAGCACGCTGCCGGTGCTCAAGTCCTCCAGCCGGCCTTCCACATCCACATAGCGGCCATGGTCGGTCACCAGCGAACCGCGCCCGACGATCGGCATCTCGGTCGGCACCGGCTTCATGTAGCGGATGGTCAGTTCGCCGGTCACGCCCAGCCGCCCCGTGACCCGGAGCACCGTGGCGGCCAACACCTCGTCGAGATAGGCGGCCACGATGCCGCCATGTGCCGCGCCCGGCGGTCCTTCGTAGTGCCGTGCAATGAGGATCGGCGAGGCGACGCCTTCCTCTGTCTTGAAGGTGCGCACATGCAGGCCGGTGGGATGAGACGGACCGCAGCCGAAGCATTGATGAAAGCTGTTGTCCGGCCCGCCGGAGAGAATCTGCTCCTCCAACCCGTCAAAGGAGGCGCGAAATGGTTCGGGAAGAGGTAACGTCATGAGAATCTCGGCACGCTTGAACTGTAAGCGGTGATTGCGCAGAACATATTCGGATAGCTCACACAAAAGGGTGGCGCATCCCGCGTTGCTTGTCAAAGTACGCAAAGGATAGAAGCCTTCCCGCTTTCAACGTTGATCAGGTATGCCGTCAGCCCAGCCCACGCCGCACGACAAGATGATGTTTCAGCTGAACCTGCGGCAGCGCGGAATCAGCAATCAGGCCGTGCTGAAGGCGATGGAGGATGTGCCGCGCGAATTGTTCGTGACGACGCTGGACCGCGCCTATGCCTACCGCGACACCGCTCTCGGCATCGCCTGCGGCCAGACCATCAGCCAGCCGTTCGTCGTGGCCTACATGACCGAGCAGCTCGATCTGAAGCCTGAAAACCGTGTGCTGGAGATCGGGACGGGTTCAGGCTATCAGGCCGCGATCCTCTCGAAGCTTTGCCGGGACGTCGTGACGCTGGAGCGGTTTCGCACGCTGGCGGATCGCGCGAAGCTGGTCCTGACGGAACTCCGTTGCCGCAACGTCGAGGTGAAACTCGGCGACGGATTTGACCCGCCGGAAACGCTCGGCACGTTCGACCGGATCATCGTGACCGCGGCGATGGAGGAAATTCCCGACGCGCTGCTCGGTCGGCTGGAGCCGGGCGGCATCCTGATCGCTCCCGTTGGGCCAGTGGACGACAGGCAGATGCTGGTCCGCGTGGTTCGGACCGCCGCCGGCTTCGATCGGGAAGAGCTTGTCGCGGTGCGTTTCGTGCCGGCGCTGCCGGGTCTCGCGCGCGAGCTGTGAACGCCGTAACGCATTAGGAATTGCGGCGGATTTGGAGCCTTAAAGAGTTATTTACTCGGACTGTGTTTACTCAAATTTGTGTTAGTTGCGTACGAGTGAGTAACCATGTCCCGCTTTGTCGAGTTGATAAGCTCGCGTCACGCGCCGCATTTCGTGGTTCTGGCGCTCGTCTCGGTCGGATTTGGCGGATGTAGCGCCGATACCTCGACACGGTTCTCCGATACGTCGTTTTCCAATCCGTTTGCGTCGCGCAGCGCAGACGCGACCGGCTCGGTGCCGAGCAATTATCGCGGCGCGCCTTATCAGCAGCAGCCGCAGCAGCAATCCTATCAGCAGCAGCCTCGCGAACTTCCGCAGTATGCGCGTCCGCACAATCCTCCGGTCATCTCCGCGCCGCTGTCCGCGCCTGTCGCCACATCGGGCGGCGGCAGAGGCATGGCGTCCTATGCGCCTCCGTCATCTTCGCCGATCGAGACCACGGCATCCGTTGCGCCGCGCTCCGTCGCTGCGAACTCCGGCTACAGCCGGGACGGCGGCACCACGATCATCGTCGGCACCGCGGATACGCTCGATATCATCTCGAAGCGTTACAACGTTCCGTCGTCTGAAATCCTGAAGGCGAACGGCTACGGCGGACCGCGCGTCCTTCAGCCGGGCCAGCAGCTTGTCATTCCGCGCCGCACGGCTCAGGCAGCTCCGCCGGCGCTGTCGACTGCGCCGGGTACGAAGGTCGCGGCAGCACTTCCGGCAAGCGTTCATGTCGTCAAGTCTGGCGACACGCTGATGAATCTGTCTCGCCGTCACAACATCGCGCCGGCTCAGCTGGCCGCTGCCAACAATATTCCGGTCACGACGCAGCTCAAGATCGGCAGCAAGATCAACATTCCGGGCGGCAAGGCCGTCTCGGCAGCACCGGCGCCGCAGGTTGTCGCGGAAGCACCGAAACCTGCGGTTGCCGCTCCTGCACCCGCCGCAAAGCCTGTGACCGTCGCGTCGGTTGAGCCTCAGCAGAAAGCACGCGTTGCGGCCGAGGCTCCAGCCGCCGACCTGCCCGAAGCACAGTCGCCCGTGAAAGCGGCCGATGCCACCAACGCATTGCCGACGTTCCGCTGGCCGGTGCGTGGACGTGTCATCACGGCTTACGGTGCGAAGACCAATGGCAAACAGAACGACGGTATCAATGTCGCCGTTCCTGAAGGCACGCCGGTGAAAGCCGCTGAGGATGGCGTGGTTGCTTACTCGGGCAACGAACTCAAGGGATATGGCAATCTGATCCTGGTGCGGCACTCCAACGGTTACGTCACCGCGTATGCCCACGCGAGTGAACTGATGGTGAAGCGCGGGGATACGATCAAGCGCGGCCAGATCATTGCCAAATCGGGTCAGACGGGGGAGGTGGGGTCGCCGCAGCTTCACTTCGAGATTCGCAAGGGATCTTCAGCCGTCGACCCGCTTCAATTCCTGAACGGCGCGTAAGCCGATACGTTCAGATGCACCTCTATCCCCCGGCCTCAAAGCCGGGGGATTTTCTTTGTGGGTAGTTCACTCGGCTGCGTCGGCGACGCAGGCCAGATCGGATTTCGCAGGAGCCCCTTTGGAGCCGAAGGTCAGGAAGCTGATCGCGGCGAGAATCCAGGCGCCGATGCCGCCGTACAGCATCACCCAGCCGAAGCCTTTGACCAGCGCTGCGTGAACGATGGCGCCGGTCGGGTCCTGCACGGATAACACCGGATACGCCTGATGCAGTGACGCGAGATTTCCGGTGGCAACGGTCGAGGCCAACGCTCGCATCTGCTGGTCGCCGAGTGCGGCGGCAAGCGTGTCCGGAAGGGACCGCTGGATCGCTTCCAGCAGGATCAGCCCCATCACCGCGATGTTGATGGCCAGCGAGATCAGCCGTGCGCTGATATCGATGCCGGACGCCATGCCCGCACGGTTACTGGGCACCGAGCCGGTTGTCGTGTTGGTCACGGATGTATTTGTCAGACCAAGTCCGATCCCGGCCAGCAGTGCGCCGGGGAGTACGCTGAGCCAACTCGCCTGTTCGATACCGCCACCGAAACGCATGGCGAGAAAGCCGGTCCCCATGATGGCCATGCCGAAGGGGATCACGATGCGTGCCCCGTGACGCCGGAGCAGGTGGTCGGCGATGGGAGGCATCACCAGAAACGGAATTGTATAGGCAAGGAGCAACAGGCTCGCTGTCCTGCTGTCGAGGGTCAGGCCGCCCTCGAAGTAGATCGGCAGATAGATCATGAACGGCCAGTAGCAGAAGTTCATGCCGATACAGCCGATGATCGCGCCGCTGAACTTCCGGATTCGGAATACCGAGAAGTCGAACATCGGCTGCGCGGTGTTGCGTTCCACGAGCACGAACGCGGCGAAGCTTGCGATGGCGATGGCCGCGAGCCCGATCGCAGTGGTTCTGCCAAGGTCTGCGCCCTGCGTGATGACGTAGGTCAGGCCGAACACGGCAATCGTCAGTGTCACGATGCCCCAGCCGTCCAGTCGCTTGGCATGCGGATCGCGGGATTCGCGAATTCCCATCAAAGCCGGAACGAGGGCGATCACCGTCAGCGGGACATGGACCAGGAACACCCAATGCCAGCTCGAGACTGCGGTGATCGTGCTGCCGATAATCGGGCCGAAGCCGAGGCCGATGCCGCTGATGATGCCCCAGGCGGTAAACGCCCGGCCGCGTTGTTTTTCGTCCTGATACTGATGCGAGATGATGGCGATGGAGCAGGTGAGCATGGCGCCGCCGGCGAGGCCCTGTAGAAAACGGGCGACGATCAGCACCGATGCGCTCTGCGCCAGCCCGCACATCAGCGACGTGATGCCGAAGGCGACTGTGCACGTGATGAAAACGCGCTTGCGGCCGTACCGGTCAGCGAAGGTGCCGGTCGCCATCAGCACCGTGGTGCAGGCGATCGTGTAGGCGTTCATGATCCACTGCAGGTCTTTGAAGTTCGCAGGCAGCGCCGTCTCCAGACTTGGCAGGATGACGGGGACGCTGGATATTTCGAGGCCGAACATCAGGGATGCGAGGCAGACGCCGATCAGTGCGGCGGTGTTTCTGGTGGTAGGCGAGACGCTCATGCGAATTCCTTTCAACCCGGCGCAGGCGTCGCGGCACGGGCTGACGGATATGGGCGCTATCATTTCATGATGGAAATGAATTGATTTTATTGCTTTCAGTGTTTTCTGTCATATATTGGATTCATGGACTTTGAACCCACATTGCTCCGCGCCTTCGTTGCCGTCTGCGAGACCGGCGGCTTTACCCGCGCGGCTGAGCGGCTTCATCTGACCCAGTCCGCGGTCAGTCATCAGATCCGGCGTCTGGAAGAGCAGGTTGGCAGGCCGCTTCTATACCGGACTACACGGAAGCTGACCCTCACCGAAGATGGTGAGGATTTCCTGCGCCACGCGGAGCAGATTTTGCAAAGCCAGGAAGCGCTGACACGCCGCTTTCAGTCTTCTACGGCTTCAGGCTCCATCCGTCTGGGTGTTCCGGAAAATTTCATCGGTGATCGGCTCCCGCAACTGCTTGGCCGGTTCGCCCGCCAGTATCCTGCGGTCCGGCTCGAGGTTTCGGTCAGTGTCTGTCTCGACCTGAGGGCCAAAGTCGATGCCGGCGATCTTGACCTTGCAGTGGCGATTACGGGATCGGGCGACGTGGATGGAATAGTTCTCCGTCAGACGCAATTCGTCTGGGCGGTCGCGGACACGTTCAAACGGCCGCAGAATTCATCGTTGCCATTCGCGTTCTCGCCGCCGCCATGCGCCTTGCGTGCGATAGCTGTGGACGCTTTGGCGGCCTCTGGCATTGACTGGCACGTCGGATTCACGTCGGCGAACCAGCATGGTTTGAAGGCGGCCGTGAAGGCGGGACTGGCGGTGTCGATCTTTGCGAAGGAAGAAATCGAGCCGTGGATGGTCGTTCTCGATGAAAGCGACGGCCTGCCGCCCTTGCCGGAGGCAAAGTATGTCCTGATCGGCAAACAGGGCGAGCAGATGCCATGTACTGCCGAGCTTGGCCGGTTGATTGTGGACGAGGCGAGCTTGTGGCCGAGCGCATCGGGAGGTTCGGAGCGGGCCCGCTTGAGGTCGGCGTAGTCGCCGCACCCAACCGGGTCGCTGCACAGTTTTAGAAGACGGAGTTGCCTTCTAGGCCGTCGCGAGTTTCACGCCCATCCGTCCCGCGATTTCCTGCGTGAACTGCCACGCCACGCGGCCCGAGCGCGATCCGCGTGTGGTGGACCATTCCAGCGCCTCGCGCTCAAGCTGATCATCGGGCATCTTGACGCCGAAGTGCTTGCAGTAGCCGCGCACCATATCGAGATATTCGTCCTGGCTGCACTTGTGGAAGCCGAGCCACAGGCCGAAACGGTCCGACAGCGAAACCTTTTCCTCGACCGCTTCGCCGGGATTGATCGCCGTTGAGCGCTCGTTCTCGATCATGTCGCGCGCCAGCAGATGGCGGCGGTTCGAAGTCGCATAGAGGATGACGTTCTCGGGCCGGCCCTCGATGCCGCCCTCTAACACCGCCTTGAGCGACTTGTAGGACGCGTCGTTGCCGTCGAACGACAGGTCGTCGCAGAACACGATGAAATGGAAATCCGACTCGCGCAGCAGCGACATCAGCAGCGGCAGGCTCTCGATGTCCTCGCGGTGAATTTCAATCAGCTTCAGCCGGCCATGCACCATGGCGTTCACGCTGGCGTGTGCCGCCTTGACCAGCGACGACTTGCCCATGCCGCGCGCGCCCCAGAGCAGGGCGTTGTTGGCGGGAAGACCCTTGGCGAAGCGCTCGGTGTTCTCGATCAGGATGTCGCGCATGCGGTCGATGCCCCGGAGCAGGCCAAGGTCCACGCGGTTCACCTTCGGAACCGGCACCAGACGGCCATTGGGCTGCCAGACGAACGCATCGGCGCTTTTGAGAGAATCAGCGCTGGACGGTTTGGCCGCGGATGCATTCAGGCTCGCCGCAATGCTCTCCAGAGCCCGTGCGATGCGCCCGGTCTCGGTATCCGCCGCTGTGGCAGGGCGTTTTGTCGCGGATTTGATCGCCTTGGCAGGACGTGCCTTCGCGGTGGCCCTGGAGGCCTTTTTATTGGGTTTTTTGGACATGAATTCAGCCCCCTTGCGAGGCACCCATAGCGAGGCCCGTGAATGCCCGCAAGCGCCACAAATGCATGGCAAAATCGGGATGGCCGGTCCCGTTGCAATTGGGACGCTGGCCGTTATAGTCCGCGCAAATTCGGCCAAAACGGCCACAACGCTATGCGTTTCGCCCGGTGGCGGGCGCCTTCCCGAGGACTTTTCGTATGTTCATTACTCCTGCCTTCGCTCAGGCCGCCGGCGCTGCCGACACCAACAGCATGCTGATGTCGCTGCTGCCGTTCGCGCTGATCTTCGTCATCATGTACTTCCTGATCCTCAAACCGCAGCAGAAGAAGCTGAAGGACCATCAGGAGCTGGTGAAGAACATCCGCCGCGGCGACACCGTCGTCACCAATGGCGGCCTCGTGGGCAAGGTCACCAAAGTGGTCGATGACGACCAGATCGAAGTCGAAATCGCCGACGGCGTGCGCATTCGTCAGATGCGCCAGATGATTTCCGGCGTTCGCACCAAGGGTGAGCCTGCCAAGGATACCAAGGAAGAAACAGCCGCGAGCTGACGCGCTGATCGCCGCGGTTTCATCAATCTGACGGACTTACATCGATGTTGTATTTCACGCGGTGGAAGGCGCTGGCGGTCATCATGACCGCCTTGATCGTTTGCCTTTGCGCGGTTCCGAACTTCTTCCCGGATCACGTGGTCAAGACCTGGCCGAAGTGGGCCCAGCGTCATGTCGTGCTCGGCCTCGACTTGCAGGGCGGCTCGCACATCCTGCTCGAGGTCGATTCAAACTCGGTCAAGAAGGACAAGCTCGATCAGGTTCGCGATGACGTTCGCCGCACGCTGCGTGAAGCCAAGATCGGCTACACCGGGTTGGCGGTTCGCGGCGAGAGCGTCGAAGTCCGCGTCAAGGACACCGACCTGACGGCCGCGCTCGCCAAGCTGCGCGAACTCTCGCAGCCGCTCGGCGGATTGCTCGGTTCGAGCGGCCAGCGCAGTGTCGAGGTCAGCGACGCCGGCGGCGGGTTGATCCGCCTGACCGTACCTCCGGCCGCGATCACGGAGCGCGTTCGCCAGTCGGTCGAACAGTCGATCCAGATCGTCGAACGCCGCATCAACGAACTCGGCACCGTCGAACCGCTGATCCAGCGTCAGGGCATCGACCGCATTCTGGTGCAGGTGCCGGGTCTGCAGGATCCGACCCGCCTCAAGGAACTGCTCGGCAAGACCGCGAAGCTCGATTAGA